>Ga0310690_10012761_pt1 | contig 10288 bp, 3 predicted proteins | sample AusTroGonzalo_MG_2_FD_207661 | JGI IMG/M metagenome (GOLD analysis project Ga0310690, IMG submission 207661) | Bovine rumen microbial communities from tropical cattle in Woodstock, Queensland, Australia - Gonzalo_04 (v2) (version 2) | ecosystem: Host-associated > Mammals > Digestive system >...
CCCGCAGGCCAGGCGTGGGTTCGGAAGGGTACACAATTGATAGTCTTCTTGCCGCTTGCGCCATTGAGCGAAGCCCAGACAGAGGACGGCGGGCAGGTGGTGTCGATAAGTCCCATCTCACAATAAATCTCAGCCTTCGAGTGGCGGATCAGTAAGGCGCCGTCGTAATAAGGCAGAGTGGTATCGAGCTGGGCGGGATTGACATTCGGATGACCCTCAATAGGTTGCGGCCATCCGCTGCGACGGCCCACACGTACACCGCCCAAATCCTGCATGGCAGGCACATTGAGTACAATGGCCGACACACGCGGATCCAGCCCTGCGGCTGCCACAGCCTGACCGCCGCCCTGACTCTCACCAATAACGAGGATACGCTTGCCGTCCCATTCAGGCTGGCGGGTCATAAACTCGATGGCACGCAGCAATCGCAAGTACATGCCACGGAAATAATACGTCTCGCGGTCGGCAGCATTGTGGTCGTAATAGTTGCGCAGCAAGCCCTCTTCAAGCATACGGTAATAATCTTCGCTCTGCCCATTAAGCATCCCATGAGCGTTGATGTCAAGGCTGAGGGAACCGTTCCCCAAAGCGGCATTGCCCACACATTCTTCTACCGAGCACTGGCACCAATTACCGCTGACGCCCGCCGCTCGGCAGAGGATGATGATGGGTAATGACTTCTTTCTAGTCCATGCAGGCTTAGCCAAGTATGCCCGCACCGGAGCTGGACCAAGGCAGTTGATTTCTACATCCTGACAGGTGTATTTTCCTTGATATCGACCTGGCACCTCCAATGAAGTCGTTCTAACCTGCATGGGCAAAGCCTTCAGCTGTTTTTTCAGATTATCCCAATAAGACATTAGGTCGGCAGGCTCCTCATAACCAGCACGGAAACCTTCGGGAGCCACCACATAGCCGATACTTACAGGACGGCCACGACTATCCCCCAACTCCACGCTCACGGCACAGGTGCTGTCCAACGTCTGCTCCAGAACTGTGAATTCCGCGGAAGCGGGCAAGATGCGAAACTCACGGCCAGCGCTATTATTATAGGATACACGCACGATGAGCGAATCTTTGGGCACCGTATCGGCACGGCAAAGAACCACGGCGCGCTCACCCTTTTGGTAAATGCCGCTTTCCTTGTCGATACTGAGACGGTATCCGCCTGTACGGTACTGTGGAATAATCTGACCTTGGGCAGAAACCACCAGCACGGTCAGCAGAATGAGGAAGAGGAAACGTTTCAAAACTAAATTATATTTTTACTTAGACACACAATTTCATCTGAAGTTGGGCAGTTCGTCGCGGGTAATGACGCAGTCCTGCAGTAGGGCATCCTTCCAGTAGTCGATGTTGGCATTGTTATGGTCGGTACTATTGAAGTCCGTGCTGCCGGGCTGGGAAGTACGGGTATTGTCCCACCAAGGGATGAGAAAGCTCCAGTACTGCCCGTCAGCCCAAAAGGCCGACACTTTGGGGATATTGCCGAATTCGCTGATGGCATAGAGCTTGCCGGGAAAGTGTTCATGAAAGAAGTTGTACCACCCGTGCATGCTGGCAAGTGACTGGTTGTAGAAATCGTAGGCCACGATATCGACATACTCGTCACCCGGGTACCAGTTCATGGAATCACCGGAGTTATAGACCCATATAAGGTTCGTTAGGCCGTGGTAATTCACCAAGCGGTCGTACATCACCCGCCAGAGCTCCACAAAAGCCTCGGGGCCGTCGATGCCCCACCAGAACCATGCCTTATGCCAGCCGGTTCCAGGATATTCATCACTCCAATTGCCCTGTGCTTCATGGAGGGGACGCCAAAGGATGGGAATGCGTGCATCGCGAAGCGGCTTCATCCAGGTAGCCACTTGGTCAATGCGGCGAATCATGGTACGGTAATCAGCTGACGTGGGGTCGAAGATGGCAGAGGGATGGAAGGAGGTCTCGCCGTCGGCCGTGCCTGGGGTACAGGTATAGGAGGTGCCGTCGTTAGTAGGCATATTCCAGTGCCACATGGCAGCTATAATGCCACGTTTGTTTGTCCAATTCTTCCAAATGCTCTGGTTGGCATAATCTATCCAACCGCCCGATGACGAGTAGATATCGTGGATGTAGTCGATGCAGTTGATGGCGGGGTACTTGCCCGTGTGTTTATATACCCAGTCGGCCTCGTAGGTATTATAGTTGACGCTGGCATGAACACCTGAGAGTATCCGTTGCCCCACGCCCTCCTCCAGCCAGGCAAGCAGGCGGCGAGCTTCCTCCGAACGGTTTCCCCACTTGGGAATGTCCTCGAAAGTGATGCTGTCGATGTTCGCCACAGGGTAGTTGATGACACGCCCGTCAGCAAGGTGTATCTTCATCGTGTTCGGCTGGGCGACTGACCCTATAAACGGAAGCAGCATCAAAGCTATCCGACAGATTATAAAGCACTTCTTCATGAGCTAAGTTTTGGTCGGAAAGCCCATAGTTTACCATAGACCTCCCGACCATTTTATAATCAATTCTACTTCTTCAGAATCTTCACTCCGTTCAAGATGTAGAGACCCGCGGGTAACGAGTTAACATCACCGAGTGTAGCTTCCGGCTTTATCAGTCGCCCGGCAGCATTATAAAGACGTCCGGCACGGGTAACCCTATCCAGGACGGCAGCCACTCCAGTGCTCTCGCCGTCCACTTCGAGCACAAGGCTGTAGGTGGCAGTGGCATCAGCTTGCATAGCTCCGGGTACGACGTAAGCACGGTTCGCGCCGACGTGCGAGGTTGAGTCGGTGGTCCAGGTGCATTTGCCATCGGCAAAAACAAGGGCTTCTTCGGAGAGGTCGATTGCTTCGTATATACCCTTTAGGGCTCCCTCGGAGAGCGGTTCGGGGGCGATTGCGGTACCTAGGGTGTGCGTGGTCGGTATGATGTCGTCGGCGGCCTCGGCATTGTATGTGCCGTCGGCGATGTAGACCACGGGCTGGCCTGCCTTGGCACCTTGGACGGCATTGAGGGCTACGTACAGCTTGTCGTCGGCGGCATAGGTGCCTGCCACGGTGAACATGCGTCCCGCGGAGGGGGTGACGGCGACGGGATAGCAGAGCGTGGTGACCTCGCCGGCCTTATAGTCGCGGACGGGGGTGCCGGGCTCTTTGCTGCCCATGCCCACCAGTTCTTCGATGAAAAGGCCGGAGTTGCTGCCGACGGCATGGTCGTGCCACGACACGAGGCGATGGTCGGCGAGCTGGGCATGGAGGTACGAGAGGTCGTTACCTGCATAGTCGACGGCATGGATGGTCATCTCGCCTCGTCCGATGGGGCTGACGGTAAAGAGCGTGGGATGGAGCGAGAGGCTCACCCAGCTGTCGCGGCCATGCACCTGGATGTAGAGGCCGGTGGCCTGATGCTGTATGGCATAGATGCCCTCCTCACCTACAGGAACGAAACGGAAAGCGATATCGGCATCCTCATCAGAGGTAAAAAAGAGCCCCATGCCTTCGCGGATGTCACCTGCGGGCAGGGGTTGGAGCGTTTCCCCGTCGGCGGTGCCGAGATAGGTGTCGAAAAGGGGCCCGAATCCGCTATCCTCGACATTGGAGGTGCTCCAACCCTCTTCGTCGTATTTCTCGCGGCTGCCGAAGCGAATAGCATAGTAGAGCATGGGTTCTATCTGGTTGGCTGCCGCCATGAGGATGGCCTCGGCATTCGCCAGATAGGCGGTGTAGGCAGCCGACTCGTCGTGGGTATACACGCCTGCGGCATCGTACTCCGTGGCCTCCTCGAGCATTGCGATGAATTCGTCGGTTGCACCGAAATCCCATGCGCCGGGGTCGGGACCCTCGATGCAGAGGTTGAGGGCGGTCTGCGCCTTGTCGATGGCTTCGCGCAGCGGTGTGGGGTCGACGAACATGGCAATGAAGGGGTCATAGGCTGCCTTGAGGTTCTCATAGTCCTCCCGGCTGACGTTGTTCGGATCGACGGCATCGGCCGCCTCAATGGCGCTAATCAGGTTGGTGAAGACATCGCCCATGTGGGCGGCCTGGTTATCGGGGTTGGGGGCCGTGATGTAGAGCTGGAACTCACTGACGTGGAAATAGCCGCGGTTGCTGGTGGTCGTCTCAGCATAGAAGCGGAGGTAGCGGAAGCCGTTGCCCGGCATGAGTTCAAACGTGGCATCCTGCGTCTCCACCTGATCGTCGTAGGGGGTGCTGACGTCAGCTATCCATTGATAGTCGTACTTCTCACCCTCGGGCTGGTCGCTGCCGTAGATGCCCCAGGTGGTGACGTGGTCGCTGCCGATGTTCTGACGGCGCGAGATGACCATTTCGAGCTCGCCTGCCACGTCGCGCGCCACCTCCACCTGCAGGTAATGGTCGCCATTGGTGGCATCGCCGCCGCTCCAGTAGCTGTGCCAGAAGGTCGAGGGATCGCCGTCGATGAGGACACCGGCGCTGAGGTCGCCGCCGTCGCGGCTGCCCAGGTCGTTCTGGCTGAAGGGGCTGCTGAACTGTCCTGCCTCAGTGATGAGTTTCTCCTTATACATATCGTTGGCGAGAGTGGTCTTTTCCTTGGCATCGGCAAGCATAAGGACGAAGTCGCGTCCATAGGAGTTGGCGGCGAGAATGCTGAGCGCTTCCTCTTCAGCAACGGGGACGAGGTACCACTCGCTGGCGCCGCTGTCGTGGGCGGTGTTGCACCACACCGTCATGGGGCCTCCCCAACCGTTGCCGTTGTCGTGCCAGTTGGCATGGACGTAGCGGTAGGCGTCGGCATCGTCGGTGGACATGCGGAAGTTAAAGAGGGGGTAATCCTGGTCGGTGCTCAGCTCCCACGAAAGGTCGTACCCCTCGGGGGTCTGCACGAGGGGGTCGATGGAGATGTAGCCGACGCCGTCGGTACAACGCTCGGCACCGGTAAAGGTGAGGCGGTTCGATGGGTTGGCAAGCAGGTAAGTGTCGTCTGCCTGACGGGTCATCGTCCAGAGGAATATGGGATTATCGGGTTCGAGGGTACGCCATCCGTTCTGGCCGTTGTTGTCGCTGTACATGGCTTTCAGGGGATGAGTGACGCTGCTTTCGTCATCCTCGGTGCCCTCGTTGAACTGACGGGCGATGACGAAGCGGTAGTAGCCGTCGTCGGGAAGGTATAGCTTTTTGGCTCCAGCGACGCCGCGATAGGCATCCACGATGGCCTGTGCCAGGGCGTTCAGCTCGGCAGCCGTGAGGTCGGCTCCTCCGTCGCCGTCCTGGGCAGCCGCTGCAGCGGCCAGCGCGTCGACCAGCGCCTGACAAAGCTCAGGGGGGTAGTTGCCGTAGCCCTGACCGGGCGTGAACGTAGGCAGCAAGCCCTCGTACCGGGCACGGATGCGCAGAAGATTTTCGCGGGCGGCATCGAGGTCCTCTGGGGCGGGGTTAAAAAACTCCTCCTCGGTGCAGAAGTAGATATCGTGGAGGGTGATGACACCCGCCTCGCGGTTCTGGATGACTACGCAGCTGTAGTAGTCCATGGCATGAGGCACGACCTTGATCCAACCCTCGGTGGCTTCGGCCGTACAGACGACGGAGTAGGCGTTCTGCCAGTTGGGGTTCTGAAGGATGAGGTTGAACGAACAGGTGGACTCGTAGCGAATATAAAGGTACGCGTAGTCCATCACATCGTACGACTGGAGGAAGACATTGTACCATCCCCAGGCGTTTTCGGCGGTGATGGTATTGATCTCGGGGTCATCGGGGTCGTCAAACCGCGAGGAGAAATCCACATCGGTGCGGGCGCTTGCGCTCATCACCATCAGGACTGCAGCAAGCAGAGGATAAATCTGTTTCATAACTTCAAAAGGTTTTAAAATGAATACTGGTTTTTGTTATTTGAGGTTGAAAGACTCGTCGGTTTCTGCTGCAAAGATAAGATTTCCTACCCGAAAGCATGCGTTTCGTATCGTTACGAGGCTATCCCGAATGGGTATTTTACCCAAACGGGAAATCTTTTTACCCAAACGGGAGTCCCGGAAGCGGAAAAAAGCCGTATCTTTGCAGCAGGAAAATATGTAGTATGAAGCGTAGAATGGTATGTCGGTGTCCGGAAATGCAGCGGCGGGGGCGCGGCGGCACCTTCATGGTCGTGTATGCAGCCCTTTCCCTCCTTCTTTCCACCCCCTGTGCGGCAGAGGTGCCGCTCGTTTTCCACAGCCTTAACACGCAGCAAAACATCGGCCCGAGCTACGTCCGCAGCATCGTGCGCGACCGGCACGGAGCCATGTGGCTGCTGATGATGTATCACGTCGAACGCTACGACGGCTACCGTTTCCACCACTATGAGGTGGGTGGGATGCCCGTGGGCGGGGATGCCCTGCACGACCTCCAGCGGACGGCCGATGGGAAGCTGTGGGTGACGGGGACGCAGCACAACTACGTCCTGGACGAAAGGCTCGACCGCATCGACACGATTCGAGCGGGCGACCTTCTGCCTTACGGCATCACGGGCGGGGTGGAACGCCTCTTCGTGGACAGGCGCGAAAACCTCTGGTGTGTCGGTGGCGGCGGACGGACACTTTACCATTATGACTTCGCCTCGCGACGGCTCTACCGGACGGACATTACGGAGGGGATGGGCCGCGTGCTCGACCTCTGCCTGGGAGGCGCAAGGGCCTACGTGCTGACATCGGGCCAGGGCGGGGGGTGCCTGGTATGGACGGCCGAGGCGAGGGGACGGAACCTGACGATGAAGGCGGCTACTGACATGGCTGCCTCAGACTTGCTGCACATCTTCGTGGACAGCCGCGGCAGGCTGTGGCTCTATGCCCTGAACGACACATGGCTGATGTACTACGATGAGGCGACCGCCACATGGACGGACGCTGCGGCATCGCTCGGTCTGGACGGGGCGATGATGACAGCGCTCACCGACGATGCGGACGACAGGCTCTGGATCGGCACGGGCAACCGCGGCATCGCCATCATGGAGCCCGGGAGCAGGCCCAGCACCGTCAGGCAGGAGGCGAGCACGTCCTTCCACCTGATGGATAACCACATCAACTGTTTCTTCCACGACGACGAGACGGGGACCCTCTGGGTGGGCACCAGCAAGCAGGGGGCCGTCTTCACGGGGTCGCACCTCACGTCGGTGAGCCTCTGCAACATGCCTGGATCCGAGGATGTCAGCTGCCTCGACACCGACCCCGACGGGAGCCTGTGGATGGGCTTCGACAGCCAGGGCATCGGACATTTCAGGATGGAGGATGCGGGATTGAGGACGGACGACGGCCCCGTCGTCCTCACCACCCGCAACAGCGGACTCAGCAGCAATCAGGTCATCTGCACCCTTCGTGACAGCCGCGGCAGGCGCTGGTGGGGGACCTACGGCGGCAATCTCAACTATGCCGACACCGACGGCACCATCAGGGCCATCGGCGACAGCCGCCTGAGCCACGTCATCAGCCTGCAGGAGGACGACGGGGGGCGTATCTGGGCAGGAACGTTCTACAACGGAGTGTTCGCCATCGACGGTGCTACGGGACGTATCATGGAATCGGTGTCCATGCACAGCCACAGCATCCTCCGCTCCGACTGCATCACACAGCTCCTCTTCGACCATACCGCCCGCCGCCTCTACATCGCCACCAACGCGGGGCTCTATGTGCTTGACACCGGCAGCCACACGCTTAGGCACCTCATGGAGGGCGACATCCGTACCATCCTCCTCACCGACGGGGGACAGACGCTGTGGGCAGGTCTCAACACGGGACTGACGGTCGTGGACAACGGGGGACAGGTGCACCTCACCACGCGCCACGGACTGTCGCACAATACCATCTTCGCCCTCGTGGAAGACGGCTACGGCTCCGTCTGGGCATCGACGAAAAGCGGCATCACCCGCATCACCCCGTTCACGTCCGCCGACGGCACACGGCGCTACCGCTGTACGACAATGAACGAGGCCGACGGGCTGGCGGGCATCTGCTTCAACCTCCACGCCGCCACACGGCTTGACGACTCCACCCTCCTCTTCGGGGCACTGGGCTACACCGTCAGCGTCACCTCACACCCCGACCCTGCCGCACCGCGCCATCACTATCCGATTCGCTTCACCAGCCTCGCACTGGGAAGCGAACGGGTGCGGACAGGCGAGCCCACAAGCGACGGACGCATACTGCTCAGCGAAAACCTGATGACGGCCGACCACCTCACCCTGCGCCACAACGACAGGAACGTCTCCATCGAGGTGTCGGACATGGACTGCTACGCCCGACAGAGTCAGCACTACCTCTACCGCCTCCGCAGCTCCGAGGCGTGGCAAGAGTTAGAGGGGCATGTCGTGATGCTGGGCAACCTCAGCCCTGGCAGCTATCGCCTGCAGGTACGGCTGGACAACCCCGATGGCGAGGGGGGCGAGGACGACGGCGGCATGGCTTCGCTGCGTATCAGGGTAACGCCCCCGTGGTACCTGACGTGGACGGCACTCGCAGCGTTTGTCCTCCTGGCTGCGACGGCGCTGTGGCTGTTCCTGCGACGGCGGCAACGGCTGAACCGGCAGCGTGCCGAAAAACGGCAGCGCGAGATGGACCTGGAACAGCGTATGAAGATGGACGAGGCGAAGATGCGCTTCTTCACCAACGTCAGCCACGACATGCGGACACCCCTTTCGCTCATCGTCACCCCGCTGCACCGTCTTTTGGGCGGCAGGCTCGACTCCGACGTGCGACGCCAGTTGGAACTCGTCTGCCACAGTGCCGACACGTTGCAAGAAGAGATTACCCAGTTGCTCGACTTCCGACGGCTCGACCAGGCACTCGACCCCCTCTACCCCACCGAAGGATCGCTAAACCAGTTCGTACAAACCGTCTGCCAGCCTTTCGTCGGCAGCGAACTGCAGGGGGGCGTCACACTTAGCGTCTGTCTCCCCGACAACGATGCCGTTGTCACCCGCTTCGACCATACAAAGATGAAGAGCATCCTACGCAACCTCATCAGCAATGCCATCAAATACAACAAGCCTGGCGGACAGGTCACCGTATCCCTCGCCCATGAGGGTGACGAGTCCGTCATCAGCGTCAGCGATCAAGGCATCGGCATACGACCCGAAAACCGCGAACGCATCTTCGAGCGTTTCTTCCAGGAACAGCACGACGGCACCACCTACACAGGCAGCGGCATCGGACTTCATCTCGTAGGACAATACGTCTCCATGATGGGTGGCACCGTCACCGTCACCGATGCTCACCCTCAAGGCTCCGTTTTCACCGTCCGCCTGCCACTGGAAAAAACCGACGATGAAAGACCCGCACCCATCCCCTCACACGAAGGACAGACTCACCCGTCCCTTCCTGAAGGAGGGGTGATTGGGCGCCCCACCCTTCTCATCGTGGAGGACAATGACGACTTCCGTTCATTCCTCCAAAGTTGTCTGACGGAACGCTATCAGCTGCTCACCGCCGCCAACGGAAACGAAGCACTCGACCTGCTCAGCCAGGGGGACGACGACGTAGCCGTGAAGCTCATCATCAGCGATGTCATGATGCCTGTTATGGACGGAATGGAATTCTGCCGACGCGTGAAGGGCGACATCCGTTTTTCGCACATCCCCTTTATCATGCTCACCGCCCGGACTACCGATCAGCAGCAAGCCGACGGTTTTCATGAAGGTGCCGACGACTACATCACCAAACCCTTTAACCTCGACATCCTCATCCTACGCATAGAACGACTGTTACGCTGGGCTGAAGGTGCTCAGGAGCGATTCCACAAGATGGATGTCAAGCCCGCCGAACTCACCGTCAGCCACATCGACGAACAACTTATCGCCAAGGCAATCACTCAGGTGGAAGAACATATCAGCGACCCCGATTACTCCGTCGAGCAACTCACTGTTGCGATGGCTATGAGCCGGAGCGGGCTTTACAAGAAACTCACTGCCATCACCGGACTCTCTCCCCAGCTGTTCATCCGAACGCTGCGCATCAAGCGTGGCCGTCAGCTGTTAGAACAAAGCGGCGAATCCGTGTCGCAAGTTGCTTATCGCATTGGTCTCTCCCCGAAGCAGTTCGCCAAGTATTTCCGCGAAACCTACGGCATCCTCCCCTCCGAGTTTGTCATCAAGCAAAACAAAGCCTGAAGCTACTCTGCCGAGGGGGGAGCGGCTTCGGGGGCGGAGCCCCAGGTCTTGTTGGGACGGGGTCCCATCTGGAGGATGAGCGTGCCGCCGTTGCAGATGTCGTCGTGCGAGAACCAGGGCTTGTCCCAGGGCTGGCCGTTGAGGGTGGCGCTCTGGATGTACTTGTTCGTGGCCGAGCAGCCGCGGGCGATGATGTGGA
>Ga0310690_10012762_pt1 | contig 10288 bp, 9 predicted proteins | sample AusTroGonzalo_MG_2_FD_207661 | JGI IMG/M metagenome (GOLD analysis project Ga0310690, IMG submission 207661) | Bovine rumen microbial communities from tropical cattle in Woodstock, Queensland, Australia - Gonzalo_04 (v2) (version 2) | ecosystem: Host-associated > Mammals > Digestive system >...
CCCACCGTCCTCCTGCCGACGATCTCGGATCTGTTCTCCTGCGTGAGGACAACTCCCTCGTTTCCCTTCCTGTAAGTCTTGCAGGTGGTCAGGTCGGTCGCCGCGATGACACTCCCGGAGCTGACGTCCCTAGTGAAGCAGAGAGCCTCCATCTCGCCATACTCCTGCTTGAACTTCGCCTTTATGCGAAGGATGTCGTCCTCCTTGGCGGAGATGTACACGCGGGTGAGCAACGCCGCGAGAAGCCCGGCGACAAGGCTCGCTATCAAGACTATCTGCCTTTTCATCAGAACAGCCCCCTTACTTTGCCGGTCTCGACATCGACGTCAATCCTGCGGTATGCCGGCGAAGCGCTCGTCCCCGGCATAAGCTTGATTTCGCCGGCTACAGGCACGACGAGCCCCGCACCGCGGTATATCAGGACGTCCTTGACCGGCATGCGCCAGCCCTTCGGACGTCCGAGAAGTTTCGGATCGTGCGAAAGCGAGTACTGCGTCTTTGCGACGCACACGGGCAGTTTCGCCGTCTCGGGGTCGGCCTGGAACGCAGCAAGCTTCTCAAGCGCCAACGGCTCGAAGTCAACGCCGTCGCCGCCGTACACCTCCTTGACCTGCTTCTCGATCCGGTCCCTGAGCGGCTCGGAGAGATCGCATAGATACGCGAACTCGTTCGGCCTGTCGCATGCGGCGATCACGGCCTCGGCAAGCTCCACCGCGCCCTCGCCGCCCTTCAGCCAATGGTCGCTGACGGCGAACGCCGCGCCTGCGCCCTCGGCAACGCGCCTGACAAGGTCGCGCTCGGCCTGCGTGTCGGTGTAGAATGCGTTAAGGCAGACGACGGGTTGTATGCCGGAGCGGCGGATGATGTCAATGTGCGCGAGAAGGTTCTCGCATCCATTTTCGAGCAGCTCCAGATTCTCGGTCGTGTAGGCGGGGTCGAGCGGGAGCCCCGCCTTGACCGCAGGCGCGCCGCCGTGCGCCTTCAGAGCGCGCACCGTCGCGACGAGGACGACCGCGTCCGGCTTGAGGCCCGAACAACGGCACTTGATGTTCCAGAACTTCTCGTAGCCCATGTCGCTGGCGAAGCCGGACTCTGTGACCACGTAGTCGCCGAGCGCGCATGCGAGCCTGTCCGCGACAACTGAGTTCTGTCCGATCGCGATGTTGGCGAAGGGCCCGGCGTGCACGAACATCGGCTGCCCCTCTATGGACTGCATCAGCGTCGGCTTGATGGCGTTCACCAGAAGCGCGCACATCGCGCCGTCAACCTCCAGGTCGGCCGTCGTGACCGGCGCGCCGGACTTCGAATACGCGACAATGATCTTGGCAAGACGTTTCCTGAGGTCGTCGAGGTCCGCGCTCATCGCGAGAATGGCCATCACCTCGGACGCGACCGTGATGTAGAACCCGCTATCGCAGTTGAATCCGTCAAGCTTCCCGCCGCGCCCGATCTCGATGTTGCGGAGCCCCTGCGCGCAGAAGTCCATCGCCCAGCGGAACTGTATGCGCTCCGGGTCGATGTCAAGGCGCCTGAGTCCGCGCTCTGCGAGCCACGCGTCGTCGTGGTTGCGCTCGTGCTGCATCCTGGAGTTAAGCGCGACCATCGCAAGATTGTTTGCGTTGGTGATCGCGTCGATGTCGCCGGTGAGCCCGAGCGACAACGCCGTCAACGGCACGACCTGCGCAAGCCCGCCGCCCGCCGCGCTTCCCTTGATGTTGAACGTCGGGCCGCCGGAAGGCTGTCGCACGCAGCCGATCACCTTCTTGCCGAGCCTGCCGAGCCCCTCGACGAGGCCGAGCGTGGTGGTGGTCTTGCCCTCGCCGAGGGCAGTCGGGGTGATTGCGGTGACGTCGATGTATTTGCCACGCCGCCCCGCGCCCACGCGCTTAAGGACCTTGGTGACGTCGACCTTTGCCAGCACGTCGCCATACGGCGTCCACTCATCGTCCAGCAGCCCGAGTTCCACCGCCAGATCGGCGGCCTTGCGCAGATTTTCCTCCGCGGCCTCGGCGATCTGCCAGTCCTTCATCTTGGTAGGATCGAGATTCATGGCGTATATTATAACATAATTTAACGCATCAGGCACGGCCCACAAGCACAAGTTGGCAAGCAGACAAACAGAACCGGCCCCCTTTGCCTATGCGCAAGACGCGACAAAGAGGGCCGGATCGGCGTGACTAAACGTCGCTTGACGGACTCAGTCGAATTTGACCGGAGTGACGCCCCAAATGTCCTTGGCGTACTCCATGACCGCGCGGTCGGACGAGAAGCGCCCGGAGCGCGCAATGTTGACGAGGGACATGGCGTTCCACTTCTTCACGTCGCGGTACGTCGCGTCCACCCTGTCCTGCGCCTCCGAGTAGCTCTTGAGGTCGGCGAGCAGCATGTAGTAGTCGTTGTAGTCGATGAGCGAGCGGATGATCGGGTCGAAGAGCCCCGGCTCCAGAAGCGAGAAGACGTTCGCCTTCACCATGTCGAGAGCCTCCTTGATCTCCGGGTCGTTCTTGTACAACTCCCTCGACGAGTATCCGGGCCGGCGCTTGGCGACGTCCTCGGTGCGCATGCCGAAGAGGAACATGTTCTCGTCGCCGACCTCCTGGTTGATCTCGACGTTGGCGCCGTCGTAGGTGCCGAGCGTGAGCGCGCCGTTCATCATGAACTTCATGTTGCCGGTGCCCGAGGCCTCCATGCCAGCGAGCGATATCTGCTCGGACACCTCCGCCGCAGGCATGATCTTCTCGGCGAGCGACACCCGGTAGTCCGGGAGAAACGCCACCGACAGCTTGCCGCGGGTCCGCGGATTCGAGTTCACCACTCCGGCGATGCCGTGGATGAAGCGGATGATGAGCTTGGCCATGTAGTACCCCGGCGCGGCCTTCGCGGCGAATATAAAGCTGCGGGGCACAGGATCGTAGGACGAGTCGCTGACGAGCCTGTTGTAGAAGATGACGATGTAGAGCGCGAGCAGCAGCTGGCGCTTGTATTCGTGCAGGCGCTTGACCTGGACATCGAAGATCGCCGCCGGATCCAGCCCGACGCCGAGGTTCTTCATCACCCAGTTCGAGAGCTGACCCTTGTTCGAGCGCTTGATCTTCGCGAGCGCCGACAGGAACGCCTTCTCGGACTTGAACGACTCGAGCCCGCGCAGCTTTTCAAGGTCTGTGACCCAACCGTCGCCGATCTTCTCCGTTATCAGCTGCGCAAGCGAAGGATTCGCCTTCAGCAGCCAGCGGCGCGGCGTGATGCCGTTCGTCACGTTGTGGAACTTCTCCGGGAAGAGCTCGTAGAAGTCCTTGAAGAGGGATTCCTTGAGTATCTGCGTGTGCAGCTCCGCGACGCCGTTGACGGACGAGGTCGCGACAAGGCACATGTTGGCCATCCTGACATAGCGTTCGCCGCCTTCGTCGATGAGCGACATTCTCTGCAGGCGCCTGATGTCGCCGGGATAGAGCGCGGATATCTGCTGGAGGAACCGCCCGTTGATCTCGTAGATGATCTGCAGGTGGCGCGGCAGAAGCCGTTCCATCATCGAGACAGGCCACTTCTCGAGCGCCTCCGGGAGAATCGTGTGGTTCGTGTACCCTGTGGAGCGGCGTGTGAGGTCCCAAGCCTTGTCCCAGTCCAGCCCCTCGTGGTCGATGAGGATGCGCATAAGCTCCGGGACGACAAGCGCGGGATGCGTCTCGTTGAGGTGGATGAACACCTTGTCCGGCAGCGCGTCCCATCCGTCGTTGAGCTCGCGGTAGCGCCTGAGGATGTCCTTGAGCGAACAGGCGACAAAGAAGTACTGCTGGCGGAGCCTCAGCTCCTTGCCTGCCGTGGTGTTGTCGTTCGGGTAGAGCACTTTGGTGAGGTTCTCGGCCAGCACCTTGCCCTCGACCGCCTCGACGTACGAGCCCTTGTTGAAGTCGGCGAGGTCAAACTCGTCGACTGCCTTGGCGGACCAGAGTCTCAGCGAGTTGACGGCTTTGCGGTAGCCGACGATCGGCAGATCGTAGGGAACACCCTCCACCTGCTCGGCCGGAACCCAGCGCCAACACTGGCGGCCCTTGATCGTCGCGCACTCGACATGGCCGCCGAAGTGTACGATCTGGTTGTACTCGGGGCGAGCCATCTCCCACGGATAGCCGTCCTTGAGCCACGAGTCAGGCTCCTCGACCTGGTTTCCGTCGACAATCTTCTGGCGGAATATACCGTAGTCGTATCTGAGCCCGTATCCCATGCCAGCCAAGTCAAGGGTGGACATCGAGTCGAGGTAGCATGCGGCGAGCCGTCCGAGGCCGCCGTTGCCGAGGCCCGCGTCCGTCTCGTAGTCGCGCAGGCTGTTCCAGTCTATGCCATACTCCTTGAGCGCTTCGCGGCAGAGCTGGTCGGCTTTGAGGTTGATGACGTTGTTGCCCAGCAGCCGCCCCATCAAGAACTCGAGCGACATGTAGTATACGCGCTTGGTGTTCTGGCGGTGATACTCCTCCTGCGTCGATATCCAGCGTTCGACTATGCGGTCGCGGACGGCGTTTGCGAACGCCGTGTACTGGTCGCGCGGCGTGGCGCGGTCAATGTCCTTGGCGAGCGAATATCTTATGTGCCATGCAAAGTCCTCCTTGAGTCCGTCCACGGACATTTCGACCCTGCGATCCTTCTTCGTGTTCGACTTCTTTTCCATTTTTTCCTTTGGTTCTTTTTGGTTCGCGAAGTCTCTCCTTCGCAAATCATCAGTTGAAGAGGCCCTTCACAGCGCCGGCCGCGCCCTTCATGGCATCAGTGGCGGCGCCGGCCGCATCCTTCACGGCGTCGGTGGCGGCGCCGGCCGCGCCCTTCACGGCGTCAGTGGCGGCACCGGTTGCGCCCTTCACGGCGTCAGTGGCGGCACCGGTTGCGCCGCCGACCGTATCTGCCACGGCACCTGCCGCGTCGCCGACTGTCTCGACGGCGGCACCCGTCACATTGCCGACTGTCTCGACGGCAGCATCAGCCGCGTTGCTGACCGTTTCCGCCACGGCGCCTGCCGCGTCGCCGACCGTTCCAACCACTGCACCGACTGCGTCTGCAGCCGCGCCTGCGCCCTCGACGGCAAGCTTGAGCGCACTGCCCGCGCCCTTGCAGACAGCATCGGCGGCATCGCAGATTCCGTCGAATATCGCCTTGCACGCACCCTCTTCGCTGGCTCCGGCGTCACCGTCCTTGCCGATGTCCTTGATCTCGATGTCTGGCAAAGGCACCGCGACATGCCCCCACTGCAACTTGGCGCCCGTGATGAACACGCGGTCGATGACGACCTTCTTGCCTCCGTCCTTGCCCTCTTCCTTTTTCTCCGGCTCGGGCTCGGACGAAGGCTTGGACTCCTTGGCCTCGGATTCTCCGCCCGACGCATTCTCGGCTATTTCGCGAATGTTTGAGAACGTCAGATCGCCGTAGAAGCTGAGGTCGGCTATGGCGATCTCTTTTATGTGGATCTTGTCCGTCAGCGCGGAAAGCGTCGAAAAGTCGACAGAGATGGACGAGAAGCTGACGGCGTTGGTCTCGGAGGACGCCAGCGCGTCGCCAACCGCCGCGACTGCATCTCCCGCCGCCGCCACGGCATTGCCGGCCTGTGCGACAACCGTGGACAGAATCCCGTCGCCCTTCACGTCCGCAGGGTTCTTGGCACTAGACTCGCGCTCCTTGAAGAACCGCTCCGGATTCTGAAGCTGCATGTCGCCAAGCCTGACCTGCCCTGTGTACAGGTTGAGTCCGAACTCTCCGAGGTTGAAGCCCGTCTTCGTGACCTTTGGCACTGCGGTGTTCGCCGCGCACTTAACGGTCGGGCCAAGCCATAGCGGGTGCAGCAGAAGCACCGCCACCACGACGACAACCGTCCAAAGGACGATCTTGAGCAATGTTTTCACAGCTTTCATCTTGTTTTCCTCCTTGTTTGCGTTGTTTGTTATTTTACATCTTCCACGACTATCTTGGTGCGGTACTTCGCACCGGGCGGGCCGACCTCGATGTTCCTTGGCGCCCACCTGTCACCGAATTTCTTGAGACTAGTGCAGAACAGCTCCCTGACGACCTTGCCGTCCGCGACCTCCTCCGCCTGCAGCATTGCGCCGGTGCGTCTGTCCACCCAGGCGCGGATGGCGCGTCCGCCGTTCTTCAGCAACAGAACCCGACATATCACGCCCTGAACGGACTCCGACTCGCGCTCCTTGTCGAACGAGACGTCATCCCACCACAGAAAGTCCAGCGTGATGTCGCTCCACGTCACGTCAGTGTCTAGGAGCCTGCCGCCCTTCTTGACTTCGACGGGATTGCCGTCCTTGTCGGACACGGAAAGCTCCGTCTCGCCTCGCTCCCTCTTAAGCACGTACCGATAGGCGGCGACCTGAGTCCCGTGCCGGCTGCGCCGGTTTATGTGGCCCGTTATCTCGACTTTCTCCGGCACCATCGCCCTGCATCCCTCGACCATCTCGCGGGCTGTGGCGTTTTCGCCGAAGACCGGAGCCTCCGAAAGTGCGTCCATGGGGGAGTCCTGGATTTCGCCGACCGCCACGGACGCGGCCAGCGCTGCAGCGAGTAGAATCATCATTTGAGCAACTCCTCCAAAGCCTTGTCCACAGGTCCGCCGCAGTCCTCTCGCCCGGTCTTGTAGTAAAGCCGCGCCTGTTGCTTGCCGGCGTCGCCGCGTTTCTGAAGAATCAGCTTCGCTAGGTTGTAGTATCCGAAATGGCTGCCGGGGTTTGACTGTATCAGCTGCGTAAGCGTAGCCTCGGCCGCGTCAAGATCGCCCTCGGCCGCCTCCACCGCCGCTCGGAGGTTCAGCGCCGCCGCATCGTTCGGCTTCGCATTGAGCAGTTCCCCGATCTTCGCCCTCGCCCCGGCGTAGTCCTTCGCCGCCAGAGCCTCCGCCGCGAGCTTTATCTTGCCCCTGCGATCCGAGGCATTCTCCGTCTCGCTGCGGCGGCTTGGAGAGGTCCGGGGCTTCTGAGCCCTCGCCTTGGCCTTCTCGGCCTTCTCGTCGGCGAGCTTCTTCTCGAGTTCCGTGGTGTCCGTCACGGCGACGGCCTTCGCGTTCTTCTGCGCCTGACTGTACAAAAGCGAGTCTATCGCGGCGTTTATGTACGCCTTCTTGTTCCTTACGGTGGAAAATTCGGTCGTCGCGGCCCGCTCCGGATTCTCAATCTCTATGCGGTCAAGTTCTGCAAGGGCCTGCTCATACTTCTCCTTTGCCTCGGACACCTTACCCTCCGCCGCGAAGTCGGAGGCCTCGTCTATTAGCAGGGAGGCGGGCTCCATCAAGTCTGATATGCGCACAGTCTCCTTCTTCTCGGAGCCGCCGAACGGCCAATACCATGAGGCATCGGCGCACGACGCGAGGGCGCACACGGCGAAAACAACGACAATCCTGTTCATGACGCCATATTATACCAAAAATCGGCCGCCGACGAAAGAAGGGTTTGCGTCATGACGCGCCGACATGCGCAAGGCCGACCTTGGACAGGCGGTAGTTCATCATGCGAGGCGAGACGCCGAGTTCACGTCCGGCCGCAGAACGGTTGCCGCCATGTCGGTTCAGGGCGTCCTCCAGTATGCGCCGCTCGACCGCCGCAAGCTGGTCGGCAAGCGACATCTTCTCGTCCGGCCTGAAAGGATCTTCCTCGAATTCCGGCGTTTGCAGCGCCGGAGGGAGGTTGTAGCCGTGGATGCAGTCGTCGCGGGACGTCAGCACGGCGCGCTCTATGCAGTTCTCCAGTTCACGGACGTTCCCCGGCCACGAATACGCCTGCAGCATGTTCACCGCCGGCAGGGAGAGCCTAGTCACGCGTTTCCCGTACCGCGCGCTGGCCTTGGCGAGGAAATGCTCCGCAAGAAGCACCACGTCGTCCGCGCGGTGCGCCAGGTCGGGAACCGATATCGGGAACACCGACAGCCTGTAGTACAGGTCTTCGCGGAAAAGCTTCTTGGCCATCAGCTCTTCGAGGTTGCGGCTCGTCGCCGCTATGAACCTCACGTCGCTGCGGCGCTCCTCGTTGGAGCCGACACGCGAGAAGGTGCGGTCCTGCAGGAAACGCAGGAGCTTGACCTGGACCGGCACGGAAAGATCGCCTATCTCGTCGAGGAAGAGCGTTCCGCCGTCCGCCGCCTCCGCACGTCCTATCCTGCGCTCGCGCGCGTCTGTGAAAGCGCCCTTCTCGTGCCCGAAAAGCTCCGACTCTACAAGGGCCTCCGGCAGCGCCGCGCAGTTCAGTACGACGAACGGCTTATCCCTGCGAGCCGAAAGCCCCTGTATCGCGCGCGCGACGAGCTCCTTGCCCGTGCCGCTCGCGCCGCGTATGAGCACCGTCGCCTCGCTCGGCGCCACCTGCCTAATCTGCTCGTACACCGCCCGCATCTCGCGGCAGTTCCCGATGAGTTCGCCGGGGTTCCCCGGAAGCATCCCCCGAAGTCGGCGGTTCTCCTCGACGAGCGCCTCGCGCTCGGCGCACTCCTCCCGGCACACGGCCGCAGCCTCCGCGGTCATGTTGGCTATGATGCCCAGAAGCGCCGCGTCGCGGTTCAGCGCGCTCGCGCCGCCGTGTATGTCGCGGTCTACGGAAAGCGTGCCTATCGTCTGCCGCCGGTAGACGAGCGGGACGCACACGAACGAAACCGCCTCCGCCGCGCCGCGCGCGCCCGTGCGGTTGAGAAAGCGCCTGTCGCGGCGCACGTCCGGGACGACCTCCGGACGGCCGGTCTTGGCCACGATGCCGGTCACGCCCTCGCCGAGTCGGTAATGGCCGTTGGCGCGCTCTTCCGCGTTCAGCGAATTGGTCGTCGCCTCTATGCGCAGTTCGTCCCCCTCCAGCAGGCAGAACGTCCCGCGCTTCATCCCCATCCTCGTCTCAAGCACCTCAAGGACGCGCTCTAGAAGGCGCCTCACGTTCCGCTCGCGTATGACGACGGCGGTTATCTCCTGAAGGACCTCTAGCTCCGAAGCTGTTTCGCTTTTCACTGCGCCGTCACTCCCAAAGCTTCTCTAGCGCGTAGTAGGCGCGGGCCTCGGGAGAGAACACGTGCACGACGACATCTATGTAGTCGACGACCATCCAGCCGCTCTCCGGATCGCCGGAGGTGCGGTAGCTTGCGACGCCGACCTCCTTCATTGCGCGCTGAGTCTCCGCCACAAGGGCCTTAAGATGGGGCGCCGCCGCACCTGTCGCGACGACGAAGAAGTCTGCCAGCTGGCTTTTGCCCCTGACGTCGTAGACCTTGACGTTCTCGCCCTTGCGCTCTTCCAGGGCCTTGACCGCCGTTTTCACCTGTTCTTCGCTTGTCATGCGGCATATTATACCAAATTCGGCCGCACAGCGGCTACGCCGATTGTGAAACGTCATGCAACTTTTTGAGGGGAAATGAAAAACGCGGCTTGCGGCGTTTATTTGCCTATCAGTTCTTTTGCCTTTGCGACAACAGCATCAATCAGCTTGCCAGTTGGTTCAACAGTGGGCAGAATGTCTTAGGCCGCGACATCGTATGTGTCATCATAGTCGCCAGTCTGTCGCATTGAGAAAAGACGGTGGTAAAGCCGCCCTGTCTCTTGGGGAAGAATGCCTGTCTTGATAAACTTAAGTCCAAAGATGTGGCGCACCCCACTATGGGTCTGCGCCGCATCGCCATTAGCCGTCAGCAACGCGCTAACGGCGTTGAAGGCAGCGTGATAGAGCCGGTTGGCGACAGTCTCCCAATACCCCAACTCCACAACGCCTTTCGCCTCTGAATATGCACGACGGGCTTTGGCAATACGCAGCTCCACCAACGCATCGCGCTCTTCTTTCGTCATGCTCATAGCGCAACCCCTTCTCTCATCACGTTCTCGTAGAATGGCGTTCCGCGCTTTGACTCCCATTCGCGCATGGTGTACATGACAGGATTTACCATCTCGTCAATTTCCCAGCCGATTTCGTGAATGGGATATGCGACGTTGTCTTGATCCGACGCTGTTATTCTATCTTTGCCAAGCAACACGAGAACATCCCAATCGCTGCCTTGACTGGCGTCACCGCGAGCGCGCGAACCAAACAGCACAGCCTTGGCATCAACTGGCGCAATCTTGCGAAACACTGCGGCAATGCCGGAGGCAAGCGCATCTGCCGCCCTTGCATCGTTTACCTTAAAGTTCGCCGTTATGCGTGATGTCGCCATGTCATTTCCTCCGACGCCGCATATTATAGCATAAATCCCCCGCCGTTGGGCGGGGGATTGGGGTGCGGCGGACTCACGCCGCCGCCCTTCAGCATGTTACTTGTTTTGCGGTGTGTGGATGGCTATTCCA
>Ga0310690_10012763_pt1 | contig 10286 bp, 5 predicted proteins | sample AusTroGonzalo_MG_2_FD_207661 | JGI IMG/M metagenome (GOLD analysis project Ga0310690, IMG submission 207661) | Bovine rumen microbial communities from tropical cattle in Woodstock, Queensland, Australia - Gonzalo_04 (v2) (version 2) | ecosystem: Host-associated > Mammals > Digestive system >...
GCCGCGTCCGATTCGGTACTGGCTGTTGTTTCGGCTATGACCTTAGTGCTCGGACTCATCATGGCGTCCAACGGCATATTCAAGTTCTTCGAGTATTTTTATATCAAGAAGGTCGCTCCGGTATCGCCCTTAGCGCTGATATCCGCGATCGTATCCATCATCGTCGGCTTTGTGATCGCGTTCAACCCGTTCAAAGCTACAGAGGCGATGTGGATCATCCTCGGCGCCATCGTCATCGTTTCCGCCGTATTCGATATCATTTCGCTGATCGTCCTCGGCGCCGCTGTCAAGAACGTCAAGGATTATTCCGAGAGATAAATAAGCGAACAACCAAAGTATAACAAAAGCGCTGCAGCTAACAACTGCAGCGCTCTTTCTATTTATATAATGTATATACCGGATCAGTCCTCGTCGGGGAAGAACTTGTCGTGGATAGCGGACACAGCCTTGTCAGCCTCATCCTTATCGATGATGACGGAGACCTTGATCTCGGATGTGGAGATCATGCGGATGTTGATCTGCTTCTCATACAGCGCCTCGAACATCTTCGCGGCGACGCCTGCGTGGCTCTCCATACCGGCTCCCACGATGGATACCTTGGCGATCTCATCGTTGTAGTCAACGCCGCCTGCGCCGACGGTATCGGCGAACTTCTCGCATATCTCCATAGCCTCGGCGCCCTTGTTGCGCGGGACGGTGAACGCGATATCCTTTGTATCGTCGCGACCAACGCTCTGCAGGATGACGTCAACGTTGATCTTCTTGGCTGCCAGCTTAGAGAACAGCTTGAAGACCATCCCGGGTCTGTCGGGGATACAAGTGATAGATAAACGGGCTACGTCGGTGTCCTTCGCTACGCCGCTGATGAGCATTTTTTCCATTCTTACCTTCTCCTTTACGATAGTGCCCGGGACTCTTGTGTAGGAAGAGAGCACCTCGAGCTCGATATTGTACTTTTTAGCCATTTCGACCGAACGGTTGTTGAGCACCTGCGCGCCGAGCGTCGCGAGCTCGAGCATCTCGTCATAAGATATCTCCTTGAGCTTCTTCGCGTTCTTGACCTTGCGCGGATCGGCGGTATAAACGCCCTCGACGTCGGTGTAGATCTGGCACAGGTCTGCGTGCATAGCCGCCGCGATAGCGACCGCGCTGGTGTCGGAGCCGCCGCGTCCGAGTGTGGTGATGTCGTCATATCTCGACAGCCCTTGGAAGCCGCATACCACGACGATCTTGTTCTGCTCGACCTCACGGCGGATACGGTCGGTCTCGATCCTGCGGATGCGAGCCATCGTGTGGGCAGATGAGGTCACAAAGCCAGCCTGCCAGCCGGTGAGCGATATCGCCGGATAGCCCATGTCCTGGATGCACATCGCGAGCAGGGAAGCGGAGATCTGCTCGCCCGAGGCGAGCAGCATATCCATCTCGCGGTTAGTGGGCTTCTTGGTGATCTCGGCAGCCTTCTCGATGAGGTCGTCGGTGGTGTCGCCCTGTGCGGATACTACCACGACGACGCTGTTGCCCTGTTTGTAGCTGTCGGTGACTATACCGGCAACGTTGCGGATTCGTTCGGCGTCCTTGACGGATGTACCGCCGAACTTCATTACGATCAAACTCATATTTTCATATACCCCCAGAATGAGTGAATAGTGAATAGTGAATAGTGAATAAAGAATAATGGATGGCGGGACACCCGCACCCGTTTTATATCACCGGTCACATAAAACTATTCTGTTATTCTTAACTGGTCACCGGTCACTAACCACTGACCACTATATATCACAGGTCTCCGATACGAATAACGGACTTGACCTCGATCTTCTTTAAAGCGCCGAGCTTCTCTTCGAAGTCGCTCAGAGCCGTCGGCTCGGTGATGAAGGCGATCTCGCCCTTTTGAGCGTTCTCTCTGCTCAGCTGATGGATGTCGCCGAAAACGGCTTTTGCCTCATCATATGCGGCGGCTGCGTCATCCGCGACGCCTCTGACATACATAGCCCTGACGCTCTTCTCATACGGCAGTACGGAGCTGTTGTCCGAGTCAGCCCAGGAGAGGTACTTGCGGCTCTTCAGGTGCTTTATGCTGTCTACTATATCGGCTACTACGGCTGAGGCTGTGGGCAGCTTGCCTGCGCCCTTGCCGTAGAATACAACGTCGCCGGTGCAGTCGCCGCGCACCATGATGCCGTTGAAGACGTCGTCGATGCTTGCGAGCTGGCTGTGTGACGGAACGAACATCGGAGCCACGATGATGTCGATGCAGTCGCGCCCGAGCTTCTTGACGGAGCCGATCAGCTTGATGACGCCGCCCCAGCTCTCTGCGTACGCTACATCCTCGGCGGTGATCTTCGTGATGCCCTCGGTATGTACAGCGTCGGGATAGATGTGCTTGCCGAAGGCGAGGGACGCGAGTATGCAGATCTTGCGGCAGGCGTCGTGACCTTCTACGTCAGCCTCGGGATTGCGCTCGGCGTAGCCAAGCTCCTGAGCGAGCTTCAAAGCCTCTTCAAAGCCCATGCCCTCGTAGAACATCTTGGTGAGGATGAAGTTCGTCGTGCCGTTGAGGATGCCCGCGATTTCGCTCACGTTATTAGCGACGAGGCACTGGTTGATGGGTCGGATGATCGGGATACCGCCGCCGACGGAAGCCTCGAAGAGGAAGTTCGCGTTCTGCTGAGCGGCGATGGTGAGCAGCTCAGCGCCGTAAGCGGCGACAAGCTCCTTGTTGGAGGTCACCACGCTCTTGCCTCTGCTCAGGCACTCCTTGACGAACTCGTACGCGGGGTGCAGACCGCCCATGGTCTCGACCACGACTCTGACCTCGATGTCGTTAGCGATGACGTTGAAGTCCTTTGTGAAGCGGTCGGCATAGGGGGAGTCAGGGAACTCCCTGAGGTCGAGGATGTGCTTTACCGCGATCTCTTCGCCGATGGCGGCAAAGAGCTTTTGTTTATGTGTGTAGAGGATCTCGGCGACGCCTGAGCCGACAACGCCGTGTCCCATTATTGCAACAGATATCATATTGTTTCTACCTTCCTGTTTACAAAAATTGTCATTGCGAGGGCTTATACCCGGGATCCCCGAAAAGCTTCTGCTTTTTGGGGAGAGGAGGAGCGATGCAATGATTCGGGAGTGGTCACGCCTGACCGCTCCCCAAAAGAGAAATCCGCGACGACGTGGCAATCTCAACCGATCAAATAGAAGAGTTTATCGATACATGACATATCGTTAAGATAAGCTATTCTCCGTCGATCATCGCAGCCGGATTATCGGGGTTATCGGGATTCTCCGGATTCGAAGCCGGCGAGGAGTCGGGCTGTGAAGTATCTCCTCCGCTTGATGTGCCTGACGAAGGCCCGCTCGGGTTGGTATCTCCTCCGGACGAGGTGGTCTCTGATGTTCCGGTCGACGGCTCGTCGTCGTAGGTCTCGGATGTTGTGGTCTCGGCTATGGTCTCAGCCTGCGTAGCGCTTTCACCAAGAACGCCTGCGGTGTGGATGCCGTTGCAGTAAGCCGGCATATCGTCCTCGGTGTAGTAGCCGGTGCCGGTGCTTGTGCAGTAAGAAGCGGCAAGCAGTCCCGAACCCTTGCAGTAGGTCGCGGGGATGATGGTATCGGGCATCGTGAACTCTTTATACGGCTTGTCCTGCAGATAGTTGGACATGACCTTCTGCCATATTATCGTCGCCAGACTGTTGGGCGAGACGGTGTCGGGCTGGTCGTATCCTACCCAGCAAGCAAGCGTGCAGTAGGGAGAAGCGCCTACGAACCACAGGTCGCGGTCATAGTCCGTTGTACCCGTCTTGCCCGCGATATCCCAGCCCTGGATCGCGGCATAGTGGGATGCGGTGTGGGTAGAGGTCATGACGTTGTATTTGAGCTCGCGGTTCATCTTGTAGGCGGTCTCGGGAGTGTACGCCTCTATCGGGACGTTGTTGCGGTTATCCAGGATGATGGTGTCATTCTGGTCTGTGACATAGTAGTAGGTGTAAGGCTCATAGTAGAGTCCGCCGTTGCCGATGTACTCCATAGCGGACGCCATCTCACGGACGGTGACGCCGCCTTCCATACCGCCGAGCGACAGCGCGCCGACGTTCTTGGCGTCCGCCTCGGCAAGGTGGCTGAATCCGAGATTCTCGGTGGCGAATTCATACGCGTGCTGTGTGCCGATCAGCTCCATGGTCTGTACAGCCGCGGCGTTCGAAGACCACGCCAGAGCCTCGGGAACGGTCATGAATTGGAAGTAGCCCTCGTATGCGTTGGGAGGACCTGCGGTGAAGCCGCCCCAGCTGTTCTCTTTCCACTTCTCGATCGGCTGATCCTTAGCCATTGAAGAGTAGCAGTATACGCCGTCCTCGATGGCGATGGGGTAGGGGATGATAGCCTTTATCGAAGAGCCGGGCTGCAGGACTGAGTGCGACGCGCGATCCCAGTCGAGATTGCCTTCCTTTTCCTTTGAGGAGCCGACGGTAGCGATTACCCTGCCGTCGTAGTCCACCATGGTCATGGCGGTCTGCAGGTCGTAGTCGTATTCGTTGAACGCCTTGAGCGCTTCTTCCTCGATCATTTCCTGAGCCTTGATATCCATCGCGGAATATATCTTCAGACCCTCGGTGTAGAGCTTGAGGGATGCTGCGTCCTCGCTTATATCGTAGTACTTGGCGAGGTCGCGGCACAGATCGTAATACATCTGGTCGATGTACCAGTTCTGTATCTTGATGTTCTCTTCGTCGTCGTCCTCGCTCTCTTCACCCCAGCCGACGAAGGTCATGTTCTCTGATTCCTCCATCGCCTGATCGTACTCTTCCTTGGTGATCATCTTCTGCTCATACATCTGGTCGAGTACGGTCTCGCGGCGTTCCTTGTTGTTCTCGGGATAGATCAGCGGATTCCAGCGCGAGGGGTTCTGTGTGATGCCGGCGATAGCGGCGCACTCGGCTATCGAGCAGTCCTTGATGGGCTTGTCGAAGTACAGCTGAGAGGCGGATTCAACGCCCTGACAGTTGTTGCCGAAGTTTACGACGTTGAGGTACGCTTCGAGGATATCGTCCTTGCTGTATTCCTTCTCGATGTTCATCGCGCGGAAGATCTCTCTGACCTTACGGGTGAGCGATACTTCGTTATCGTCGGTGATGTTCTTGATCAGCTGCTGGGTGAGGGTGGAGCCGCCGTAGTTGTTCCTGCCGGTTATCAGCGAGTAAACAGCCGAGCCGGTACGGTACCAGTCTACGCCGTTGTGCTCGTAGAATCTCTTGTCCTCGATGGCGATGATCGCCTGTCCCATAGCCTTGGGCATCTCGGACATATCCACCCAGATCCGGTTCTCGGTGCCGTAGAGGGTCTGGTACTCTTCAAAGTCGCCGCTGGTCGGGTTCTCGACATAGATGAACGAGCTTAAGTTCAGCGAGCGCGCGTTCAAGTCGATACCGGTCGGTTCGTTCGCGATGTTCAGCACATACAGCCCTACGGATATGCCGACGATGACTCCGGCTACCACAAGTATCAGCAGTACGGTGAGCAGCGCGCGTCCTATCGCGGAGAAGAAGCCCTTTACGCCGGATTGCTTTTTGGGATCCTGTACATCGATCTTGTCGGTGTATTTACTTATGTCGGTCTTTCTCATCATGACCTCCTGAATATTTTACCGATCGCTGATAAAAGCCTTTTTCATCGATCGGTATGGTACCTCTCCGAGAATAGATTTCCGCAGCGGAGAAGCCCTTTTTTGTGTGCAATAGTGTGCATTTAGGTTTCTATAATATTGAACAACACAATATATATTGCAATTATACCACTTTTTGAGAAAAAAATAAATAGTAATTTCTAAAAAAGCGGAGATTTTTCACAATAAACCAACTGCAAAAATGGGAATAATATATAAAAGAAAGCGCAATATAATACTAATCTCTGAAAAAACGCTTAAACAAGATATTAGCGGAGAATTTCGCAGAGCGAGGCGGAGGACGCCGCTAGGCTGGCGCCTAGCAAGGACGACAACGAAGCTGTGCGGAATTATACGCAATAGATGTTAAAGGGTTTTGTTAGAGATTAGTATAGGTTTGAGGTGACATAAATGGACAGGCGAATCAAAAAACTGCTGGGTGTGACCGGGGCGATACTCGCGGTATATCTGCTGCTCACGGCGACGGTCGCGCCGCCCGCGTCCGCGCCCGAGGCGGCGGCTTATATGGCTGTACAGGAGGCTGACTCCGGCGCGTGGCAGATCAGAGAATACGAGGGCAAGGTGACGGTGTTCAGATCAGGCAAGCCGATCCTGCGCACCGATACGCGGGTCTCGGAGCTGCCCAAGGCAGACCGCAGCAGACTTGTCCAAGGCATAGATGTATATTCTCAGAAAGAATTAAAACGGATATTGGAAGATCTGTGCTCTTAAGGAAAACGTTTATTGATTATCCGTCCGGACGCACAGCGTCATTTGTGAAGCAAAGATCGCAGAGGTTTTGCGTATTAAATGAGTATCGTAACTTTTCAAAGAGAGTGGTAGGGTATGGCGCTTGCGACATACCGCTGCAGGAACACGTTGCTCCTATCTGCAGTTTCCGCTGTAATATATGCCCGTCATTCTGCGGTACGTCGGGAACCGCCGTACCCTACGGAAACATTGATTTGCTTCGCATGCTGACGGCATTTATCGTAAGCGTGACGGACGGTCATTGACCGTCCCTACGGGCAGCATCCGCGCCGCATAGGACACGGTTTGTCGCTCCATCCCGGCGTTGTGATTTATGATACTGCTGACAACATCAACCCCAAAAGTATGGTGAACTAAAAGAGCGCCTCATCATTGATGAAGCGCCCTTTATCATTTCGGGTCATATTCAATTATTTGATCAGGCTGTACAGTGTTTCGAACAGGTTATCCGGGTCGACCGGTTTGGTGAGGTGCGCGTTGAGGCCTGCCTGCAGCGATCTCTGTACGTCCTCGTCAAAGGCGTTGGCGGTCAGCGCGATGATCGGGATGGCCGCTGAGTCGGGGCGGTCGAGCGAGCGGATGATCCTGGTCGCTTCAAGGCCGTCCATCTCGGGCATACGGACGTCCATCAGGATAGCGTCGTAGTATCCGACCGGGTTCTTCTCGAACATCTCAACGGCGATCCTGCCGTTTTCTGCGCGTTCGGAGATCACGCCGCGCATCTGGAGGATCGTTTCCATGATCTCGGCGTTGATGTCGACGTCCTCGGCGAGCAGTACGCGAAGCTCCTTAGGCTCGGCGTTCGTGCGTGCGTCGGCGGCCTTACGGGCGAGCGCCTGATTTAGCTGCTTCATGATCCCGTCCGCCTTCAGCGGCTTCGCGACAAAGTCGTCGGCTCCGGCGGCTCTTGCCTCTTCTTCGATCTCGTCCCAGTGGTAGGCGGTCAGGATGATGATGACGGCGTCTTCGCCGAGTATCTCGCGTATACTCCGTACCGTCTCAACGCCGTCCATATCGGGCATCTTGAGATCCACGAGGACCAGGTGGATCGGCTCGCGTCGGGCGAACTTGAGCTTGACTCTCCTCACGGCTTCTTCTCCCGAGAGAGCCACGTCGACGTATGCGCCTGATCTCTCAAGCTCCATGCGCGCGTATTCAACGTCTACGGGGTTGTTGTCTACGATAAGTACGCGGACTTGCCGCGGATCCAGCTCGCCTGCTTCCGCTATATCCTGATCCGAATCGGTCAGGGTGACGTTAACGGTGAAGGTCGTGCCTTCGTTCTTGACGCTCTCTACATTGATCTCGCCGTTCATCATATCGACGATGTTCTTTGTGATGGACATACCCAGACCCGTGCTGCCGTACTTGCTCTTGAGGGTCTTGTCCTCCTGACAGAACGGTTCGAACAGACGGGGCAAGAACTCCTCGCTGATGCCTATGCCGGTGTCGCGTATTGTGAATCTGAGCGTGGATTTACCGTCGAACCGGGCGGTGCGTTCCGTGGTGAAGTAAACGTCTCCGCCGCTGTCGGTGAACTTGACGGCGTTGCCGAGTATGTTCAGCAGAACCTGCTTGAGCTTCACATCGTCGCCGAAATACCAGTTGTCGATCTCTCCGGCGACCTCCGGATGCCAGTTGATGTCTTTATCGCGGCACTGGGCGGCGACCATGGTGTTTATCTGATCGAGCAGTTCATTGAGCGAGAAGCGCTTGGGGCGCAGGGTCATGCTGCCTGCTTCAATGCGCGACATATCTAGGATATCGTTGATGATGTCGAGCAGATGGTCGGCGGATGTGCCGATCTTTTCAAGGCATTCGCGCGTGCCGTCCGAGAGTTCGGGGTCGGCGAGGGCGATCTTGTCCAGACCGATGATGGCGTTCATCGGGGTGCGTATCTCGTGGCTCATGTTGGAGAGGAAGGCGGTCTTCGCTTTGCTGGCTACCTCTGCGGCAGAGAGAGCGTCGCTGAGAGCCTGGTTGCGGTTCATCTCGCGTCTGGTCTCTGCGTCGACGTCGGCCATACCCATGCCGACCTCGCTGACTGGCTTGGTCATATCGTCGTCAAGATGACGCACTCCTGCTACGCGCACAAGCTCGTAATAATCCTGACCGTAGCGGTTGACCATATAGCGGAAGATGATGACGGGGTCGTTTTCAAGCGCCTTGCGTATGGAGTCGGGCTGCAGGAAGTGGATGAACGCCTCGCGGTACTGTTCGGTGACAAAATCATTGGCGTAGCGCTGCACGGACTGCGTGTGCGAGAAACGTTCGCCGCGGCTATAGCGGTCTTTGATGAGTTCGTCGGGCTGGTAGCACACCACCTCGTCCTTGTCGAGGTCGATATAGAAGATGCTGCGGTAGTCGGAGCTCAGCGCGTTTATCATGCTGTTCGCCTCCGAGTGCAGGTTCTCGGAATACAGCTTCAGGCCATCCTTAGCCTGACGTATCCTTTTGCCTATCTCCTGTATATTGTCGGACGCGAATTTCTTATCATACCGATCTTGCTTTACGGCGTCGGGGTCGATCTCAGCCGTCAGCTCGTCAACGTCCGCCGCGACCTCCGAGAGGTCGTCCGTGATGACCTTGAGCCTGCGCCTCACGCGGATGGTGATGAAAACGATCAGTCCGATGCCTACCAGAACGGAAGCGACGGTGCCGACGACGATAGCCTCCGTCTGCGCGGCGATCTGAGCGTCGAACCAGTCTGCTTCGAAGTCGACCGCGATTATGCCGGCTACCTTGCCCTGCGAGTCGAACACCGGGCTGTACGCGCTGTAGAAGCGCCCCCAGTCGTCAGTGTACGGGTCGAGGTCGACCGACGGGGTTCCGAGGCTCGCGGTGTACAGAGCGTCGGTGTAGGCTATGGGATAGCCGAACTCACCCGGGTCGTCGGCAGGGTCGATGGTGAACGAGAACTTCTTGTTCCCGTCGTCGCGTATGCCGTAGATATAGGCTAGCTCTATGTTGTCCTGGAACACCTTGAGGGTATGGTAGATACGCTGATACTCGTCGGTGTCAACATCCTTTGCCTCCAGCCGCTCGAGAACGTCGCCGTCTATCAGGTCGGCGGCGGAGTTCGAGATATCCAGCATCCTGCCGCGCATAAGGGCGGTCATAGCGGCTTTTGAGTTGTTGAACAGTACTATGCCGAGCACGAGGTTCGCGGTGACCAGCAGGGCTGATACTATTATCGTGACTCGGGTAGCGAATCCGGGTCTTTTTATCTTACGAATAGTTTTCATGTTTATCCCTCGACATCATGAATCTGCGTCATATATTGAACCATCCATTATACCAACTTATATTATACACCTATTATTCTTCTGAGTCAATATAATCTGACCGATCCGATCAGCCGAATAACAGAGTATCATTGACAAATCATCCGACAGCCTATACAATATATCCATAGCACATATCACCCTATAAAGGAGCTGAGTGTATGAAACGTATCATGACCGCCCTTCTGCTGGCGGCGGCGGTATTGACCTCTCTGTCCGGCTGCGATATCGACGTCCGGTTCGATGATGAGATCTCGTCCGCGCTGAACGAAGTGCAGTCAGGGCTTGACGACGCTAAGAAGGATATCGACGACGCTAAGAAGGATATCGACTCGGGTCTGAAAGACGCTCAGAGCGTGATAGACGATTCCCTCGGCGGCAAGAGTTCGTCGTCAAAATCCAACAGCAGTCCATCTTCCAAGAGTTCGTCATCCAAATCCGACGGCAAGTCGTCTTCCAAAAGCTCGTCATCCAAATCCGACGGCAATTCATCCAAGACCTACACCATGTCGGATATCGAGAAGCTCAAGGGCACCGGCAACTTCGCCGATAACGCCATCGAGCACATCTTCGAC
>Ga0310690_10012764_pt1 | contig 10286 bp, 26 predicted proteins | sample AusTroGonzalo_MG_2_FD_207661 | JGI IMG/M metagenome (GOLD analysis project Ga0310690, IMG submission 207661) | Bovine rumen microbial communities from tropical cattle in Woodstock, Queensland, Australia - Gonzalo_04 (v2) (version 2) | ecosystem: Host-associated > Mammals > Digestive system >...
GAAAAAAAACCGTTCTATAAAGATATTTCTGGTCCTGGTATCTATTATGCTGACTTTAAGGACTTCCAAGGCAAACCGTACATTGCGTACTTGAAGTTCAAAGGCGCATTAGATGGCCAAAATCAAGCTACAGCAAGCTCTGGCGCAGTACTGGGTACTGGTACGCCATCTGCAGCGCAAATAGGCCTTAAAGAGCGTTTAGCGGCAGATAAGAAACGCCAAGATGATATCCGCTTAGAGTTCTATTGCGGTATTGCAAAGGACATTCTGATTGCAAACAAATTAGATGGCCAAACAATTAACCACAATGATGTGATTGCGTTGGGTGTAGACTTATACAAAAAGCATTTAGATGTGCTGGATATGCTACAAGCCCAAGCAGAAGGCAAATTGGATACTACTTCTAAAACTGGTACGGATTATAACCGTGCTAAAGAAGCAGCGGACAAAGCCGCTGAAGAAGACCCGCCGTTTTAACGGCCCGTAACAGACACTTCGGTGTTTGTACTCCCCCGACAGGTTTTCCAGTGTTTGTTCCTGTTGGGGGATTTTATTTGTTAGGAGGATGCAATGTATGTCAATCCTAGTATCGGCCGGATGGTTCTCTCTAGAGCTATCGGCAGTGTGTTTGTTATTGCTACGGCGGTAATAATTTGTATAATAAAGGAGGAATTTAATGAACGAAGAGAAAAGAAAATGGGTTCCCGTATACTTTCCCAACGGTCCCTTCAGCGGAAGTGTGAATTTGGCTATCAACGGGAAGAATGTAGTAAGTGCGGATGTCGCAAAAGAACTAATTGACGCAATGGAGAAGAAGGATGACACAAATAAACTTTGTAGTTCCGGGTGTTCCTGTTGCAAAGGGTCGTCCGAAGTTTCGGAAGGTGGGGAAGTTTGTCCAAGCGTACACGCCGGCGAAAACCCAAAAAGCTGAGAAGTTCATCGCAGACTGTTTCAAAGCCTATGGCAAGAAACCGCCTAAGAAGTATGACGAGATATGGCTAACTTGCAACTTCTATATGTCTATTCCAAAAGGTACGTCTAAAAAGCGTATCTTGGAATTGAATGAGAAGAAAGGCCATACCAAGCGGCCTGACGTAGACAACTTGGTTAAAACGGTTTGTGACGCTCTCAACGGAGTCGCATTTGTCGATGACAGTCTAATTACCGGAATGGATGTTTGTAAGTTATATTCAACTAATCCTAGGACGGAAATTGCGATTAGTTATCATAAATCGCTTGACAAATAAGTAAAAGTAAGCTATACTATTAGTGTTCAGGATAGGGTATACGTACAATTTTAGTAGTACGCTGTACAGTTTTAAGCCACACTGCCCTATCTTGAACAAATAGAAATGTGTGGCTTATTTTTTGGCTATTTTAAATAGCAATGGAGCGAAAAGACGTTGGCGGCAACACCGTTTCTCCAGTTAGGCTCTACAAACTACGGATACCTCAGTTCTCGCAGAGTCAAAAGCCCGGAAGTAGACACTCTCTAAATCGAGCAAACACCTTCCCGAACGCTGAAAAGCGCGTTATTATATATATATTATTATTTTATATATATTATAACGTTGGTTAGGATACAAGCCGTTTCCTAGTTTCGCAGTATATATTTAAATAATAATATATAATACGGGGAAAATTTTTATGATAGAAATAATCGTTTTTACTGTTTTTGGAATAATTATTGATTTACTAATGTTCTCTTTTTGGTATGGAGTAATATACGAAGAGAGATTTTTACCATTGCACCAACAACTGCCAAAAGCTATACAAATAGCAAGTACAATATCTATTATTTTGCTCGGTTTACTTATTTGGTTACCATTATTACATTGTTTTATAGGAGACTAATATGATTAAACTAAATATGGATATGCCGGGAGTATGCCAGAGATGTCCTTTCTATATAGAAGGTGACAGTAGTTTCTTGATGTATGGTATACGTTTGGGCGGCAAATGCAGAGTACTTCCTATAAAAGATATGGAAGGACGCACAGTTAACTACCAAACAGTTATACGGACTGGGTCAGATGTGACTAGAGGAGCTCGTTATTCGAAATGTCCATTGCAGGAAGTAAAGGAGTAGATATGAACGATAATAATAAATTCAAACCGATTGTTGAAGGTATTGAAGAAGGTATTATAATATCAAGGTGGATAATTATAGTTGCCTGCTTGTTGGGCATAGCTTATTCCTGGGTTGTTGGGCAGTAAAGGAGTGAGAGTATGGAAACAAGAATAATTAGAGATGTATATTACGATATAGTTTATGTTCCACAAGTTAAGAAAAGTTTTTTAGGTTTACATTATTGGGCTAATATTGATGACAACTCAGGTTTTTCTAATAGTTATGTAATGTTTAATAGCATTGAGGGAGCAAGAATGTTCCTTGCAGAATATACCAAAGGGGAAGTCGTGGAGGACTAGGACTATGGATATTGAACAATTAAAAAAATGGTGTAAAGAACAAGCAGAATACTATGAGAGAGAAATGGATATGGCAACAGAAAGTAATGATGAAGAATATTATAAATATTGCGATGGTATGCAATATGCTTACTGGTCTGTTTATCATAAAATTGAAGCAGAAGAACATAAAAAGGGGGGCTAGGACTATGGCTTTTAATAAATGCAGATTCTGTCGTAAGAGAAATATAAAGTTTGAGTATTCGTTAGACAGCAGGTGTATAGAATTGGTACAAGTATATTGTGAGAATTGCAACAATACTACAAATAAGTATTTCACAAAAGAAGAGGCTTTTAAGGCTTGGAACGAGGAGAATAAATAACTATGGCAGAGTTAAAACCGTATAAAGGAGATAATAAATGATTACAACTGAAATGGTGTATTGGATAGTAATGTTGGACAAAATAAATATAGCTTTTTATTTAGCTTCAGCAGTATTAGGTATTGTATTGTTAGCATTCACACTAGCAACTATAGCTGATAGAAATGAGTTCCAGTGGCATTATCCTGTTTGGCTAGTTCTGGAATTGTTTTTTATTTGTGGTGCTGTATTTCTTCCAAATACAAAACAAATGGCTACCATTTACTTATTGCCTAAGGTAATAAACGACAGAAAAATACAGAGTCTTGGCGAGCGCACCATTGATACCGGGGATAAGTTATTGCAATTTATGCAACAGTATATTACCGAAAAAATGATGAACAGCAAGCCATAGAAGCTTGGAATAAAAGGAGTAAATAAGATGGATTGCAGTTTGCATTTGTGTTTTAATTGCGCTAAATATCTTGGGTGCGAAAGAAAACATCAAGTAATGGAAGCAGGATATCCAAAATGCTTGCGCTATAAAAGTATTTTTGAATAGGAGTTAGGTTATGGCAGAGTTAAAACCGTGTCCGTTTTGCGGATGCAAAAAGACTTGTATGTTTCCAGATATAGATAGCGAATTTGGAACAGCCTGGGCTGTTGTATGTGATAAATGCGGAGCGACTGGTCCTTTTGAAGATAGCAAAGAACAAGCCATATTCGCTTGGAATGAAAGGAGTTAGTATGTCAAAGTCAGAAAAATACTATTTCGGTACGAAAGAAAGTATTTGTGCGATGTGCATAGAAATATGCTTGGAACAAGACGGTCTGGAGCCTGATTGCAGCCATTGCCGCAGGAAGTTCTTTACTAAAGACGAAATAATTTGCAAGATATTAGACCCTATGCACGACTACAATTACCGTACCTGGTATACTAAGGGCGAAAAAGCTTTTAATAACTTATTAGGAGTTAAAGATGAAGATACCGTTGACATATACGCTTAAAAATAGTAAACCTAATTGGTGTAAGGTAAAGAAATGAACCCAACAATAACAAACAAGATTATTAAAGCAGTACAGCACGCAAAAGACAAACACCCGTTCTTTGCGTCAAATCTGGCCGAGGCTGTGTCTTTGGCAGCAGAGGAGCTAGGGGAACTAGCCAAAGCAATCAACGATGGAAATATGGCCAATGTAGAAGCAGAGTCATTGGATACGATTGCAGTACTGGTTCGTACGATTGAAATGGCGGAGGAGTTATGACAAAATTAGTATATCTAAATATGTTTGGTATTGAATTTGAGGTTAGCGTCTATTACGAAGACAACTCTGTTTGCGGAGTAGAATCCGTTTGCGTAAACGGCACTCCGATTGAGTGCGATACAGAAAAGTTTGAAAAAGAACTAGATGGAGAGCTTCAAGAAGCTTTAGAAGCATCACTTCGTGATGACAAGATTGCAGCCGCAGAAGCACGATACGATGCGATGAAGGGAGAAGGGCTATTGAATAAATAGTTTTCATCCCCGGAGAGGGTGCTCCCTAACCCTAGCATCCTCTCCACCCCATTTATTGCGGGGGCGGCACACGGTGGAGCCGCTGGTTTCATAAGCCAGAGATAATGGGTTCGACTCCCATCCCCGCTATAGATTTTTATATGTTGACGTCTGCATCGCCAGCAATAAAAGGATAAATAAATGTCTGATACATTGTGCTTACATTTATTTATTAACCGTTGCCAACAATGCGTATAATTGTTGGAGTAGGCAGTTAGAGCCGTTCTAAGGGGCGTTTCGATATTTGCACCCTTAGACCTCCTTGAAGTGCGTGACTTCATATACGGCCACTAACCGTGGGGCCGAGCTCTACTGGCACGCTAGATGGCATTCTCTAGCCTACGAAACGAAGACCTAGCCTGTGGTGCTGTAACACCAAGATGAATGCACATCTAAACAGGCTATTTTGATTTGTATAATAAGGAGACTAAGTAATGTTAGCATTAGTATTATTATTATTGGCTTGTGTAGCGATATCAGGAGTTTTATTTCGTCAAGAAGCCGAGATGAAGCGTCTACAAGATTATATACGTGGCGTTGAAATTACGACAAATAACTCGTTAGACGACTTGATACATCCCGACATGTCGGTAAGCTCTGGTTCTGGTTATGTTGTTAAAAAGAACAAACAGGGATTTTACTATGTATGCCGTGGAGGTTACAGTAAAATAGAAGATGAGTACGAATACGTATTTATTGACTACAAAACGCGTGAAAAAGAAGTGTTCGGCTATGACGATATATATATAAACTCATGGGCGGCTCAAGTCGTGTGCGATATTATGAACTTAGAAGTCATCACCAACCTGGAAAAGAAAATGGAGGACAAACGAAATGAATCCGTACGAGCAACTCTCAAAAGACAGGGCAGATAAAGAAAAAGAAAAGCAGGCAAAAACTCTTTCTCTCGAAAAGCAATTAAAGCAGTGGGAAGCACGGCAGAAAGAGTTGCGAGCTGTTGCTCTAACAGCATTAGACCCAGCATTCGTCCGTAGACAGTTGGATAAATGCTCAGAAGAAATAAGACGTATTAATCAAATACTATCAACGATATAAATAAACCCCGGGAAAAAAGCATTAAACCCGGGGTTATGTGCAGTTACTTTTGGGTTTTACAAGGAGTTTCATCCTTGCAAAGACAGTAATAAATCAAGAGCGCACGAGCATTTGCGTCATTAATTCCCTCATCGCCATAGTCGAAAGGGATTTGACACACGCTAGCGTTGCTTGTTCGCAATGTCGTGCAGCTTGCGGCGAGCATCGTCAGCAGGCATAGCAGCGACATTATCAGCAATCGTTTTAGCATAAGCTTTTTCTTGCTCCTCTTTGTCTTTCTCTGCTTTGGCCGCTTCTAACTGGGCTGATTTTTTACCTAGCTTATTAGCCAAGTATGCGACCAGTCCAATCAGAATAGCCAAGAATCCAGACAACACGGCTTGCGTTGTCATTATTTTTCCTCTTCTTTTTTGCCAATGAACGATTTATCCGGGTTAAGCAGCCCAAAAATGGACAAGAACTTTCTTACTTTTTCCAGGATACTATCGTCTTTGGTGGACGGCGTCAACGCCACAATCAGGGTAGCCAAAGAAACAGCCGCCCCAATGACTTCCAAGATGGCGTGCCAATGATTAATTATCCATTCCATACAATCCTCCTATACTGCCTTTTAATGGGCCAAAAACGGCCCTAAAAACGTTTTTAGCCAAGTCTGGTATACTTGGTACCATCGTACTTCAACTTCTCTTTTTTAGAGCCAATAGACACATGCAGCCAGGCAGTACTACCTTTCGGCCTTTCCCAGATTAACTGGTCGTATTTAAGGTCCGATGCCACTATCATTCTAAATAGCTCTTCTGCAGTTTTCCCTCTTACTTTGATATCCAATGCTTCGGCTAAGCAGTGTTGGCTTGTCTTAGAGCCTCCTAAAGCTTTATTGAGTTCTGGACAACGGTAGGCAGAGTTTACAATTAACGGCTTGCCAATAATTTCTCTAACACGCTCAGCGAACCCGGCAAGCATATACATCTTACCAAGTATTTTTAGACCGGCTTCATAGTTAATAACACTGTATTTTGCCAGGTCTGTGTGTGTTAGCTCTGAGAGAGAGAAATGTGGCGTTAATAATTCAATCATAGTTCATACTCGCTTTTTTGGTCAAATATATTTTTTATAAATAGTTTTATTTTCTGAAAATACCCATCGCTTGTAGACAGAAAGTTCGGATTATCAGGGAGCGTCGGATTGGCTGCACTTAGCTTCACATCTTTAGAATATATACTGCCGAATATGAACAGATTTCCATATAATGTACGGAACAGCAAGTTGTTTATATTACCAACCCCGCGGATAGAGAGCATATCTTTTATATTGCCCTTGTTCATAACCATAGGGATGTGCAGTTCGTAACATTTGGGGTCGTCATACCCGAGCTGCTGCAAAAAGAAATATACGTCGAATAAAGCGTTTTGATAGATTACATTGGGGAAAGGTTTTTCGAAAGATAAAATATCATCCAAATACCCTTTATACAGATTTAAGTCGCTTGCAGGGTTTTTGATAGGCGACATTATAAAGAAGTCGTCATTCATCAAAATAAAGTTTTCCGAAATTACATCCATACAAGCTGCTGTTCTTAACGCATTTGCAGTATTATGATACTTATTATCAGTTTGATGCGTAGGAATATGATAGACAGTTTCCGGGTTTATTCCAGCAGGAAAACCTCCAACCAGAAAAACTCTGTCGTGGGGGATATTTTTTAGACTTCGCAAAGAGTAAATAAGCTCTTCGTTGGTATCAGAATCTTTGACGAGATAAACAATATCCATAAAATAGTAGTATGCTACTCTACCCCGGCATACCGGCGGTCACCATATCCGCCCTGGATTATGGCTGATAATGTAATTTAAAACTATTTTTATGGAATTGTCAAATTAGTTAATCCGCCATTGCTTTTATATAGCGAACCACTTTATTGCTAGGGGCGTCTTTATCGCCAATAAAGTCTTTAGCCATAACAGCATATTGGTCGTTACTAAAAGTAGCTTTATAATAGTCGCTATACATCATATTTATAGCCACATAGAAGTCAAGCGGATTTAAGTTCGCATAGTCGCTATGTGTTTTCATATAATCCGTGGTCTGCTCCAAAGACCAGTGTTGTCCTTCGGAGCCATCTTTGTTCTTCATATGAGCTACATATTCTTTGGCTTGTTCTTCCGTCAAAGGCGGATAGCAGATAGCCGTTTCCATATCCGACAGAAACTTATCTACTTCAGCGGGATGTAACACACGCATAGATTCAATAAAGTGGTCAGTGTCGTTGGTCATTTTCCACATTACGTCTTCGCCCATATCTTTATAATAGGCTTTTTGTACTAACTTTTTATAAGTTCTCATTTTTTCTCTCCTAAAAATATCATTTTGGCAGTAGAGGATATATCTGAAAGATAGAACGGCCTATCCGGAATAACGCTTTTGAAAGAGCCGAGTTTCTCTCCGGCAATGCTTTTGAGCATAGCTCCGTCTATTTGACCATCTTCATTCATAAGGGGACGCATAAACTGCTCAAAACTGTCGATACGCTTTTGAATGACATCTGGGAAGAACCTACTTATCCACATATATTTTTGGTTGTTTTGGTAATCTTTACCAAACACTAGCTCAAGAGCCGACTTTTCAAATACGTCTAATTCCATCTGTATTCTATCTGTCATAGTATCTCCATATTAAATAGGGGGCACTAAGGCCCCCATTAGTTTAGCCGTTGGTAGCAGTAGAGGTGCTAGAAACGGTGCCAGCATCCGGTGCAGGCGGCACGCAGAACGAGTTGAAGCGAGGCATAGGTCTCGGAGTCACAGAAGCCGCAGGTACATAGACCTGGGTAATCTGTGCCAACGTGGCAGCCAAGCCATCTACACGACCATTGGTAGCCATAATAGCACCATTGGTTTGGATAGCAACTTCGTTGATTTTGCCGGCAATGATTTGGTCACGCAGCGCAGCTTTCTCGTTGATGGCCTTGATTTGTTCCTCCGTACGAGCCTGAGCAACTTGCAAGTCCACAACAGTGCTATTGTTACCACCACCTAACAAGCCAGCAAGCCCGTTTTGGTTTTGCAGTAACATAAGCCCTAAAGCACCGATGGAAAGCCCTAAAGCAGTTCCACCTACGCCTTGAGAAGCTACACTTTGTTCACCACTTTCAGTTTTGATTTGCATATATACATCTCCATTATTGACAAGTAACGGCAGATGTGTTATCATAATCTTATATAGTAAGTTACGGTTACACAAGCCGCTACAGCCCCCATCGAGTTATCTCTTTGGGGGATATTTTTTTCTAATCTCATCCAGGTCTTGGATGATATTAAAAACGATTTGGTTCATAATTAAATTACATTTTTTGGCTAAATTTTGTAATCAAACACAGTTGATTACATTTCTTTGTAACCAAATTAGACAAAAAAAATGCCCTAGATAACTAGGGCAAAACTAGGGCAAGATTAGGGCAAGATTTATTTGAAAATTTGATTAAGTATTTTAACTCTGCCTTTATGCAGCCATCTATTAACCTGTCTCATATCCACATCCATAGTATAGGATGCTTCTTTAATGGACTTCCCATACAAGTCAATGAGCTCTACAGCATAGCGTTCATGGATAGACAGCCTGCTATTATTTAAAACCGCTAGCAATTCAGAGACATTCAAACTGCTAACGGTTTTCTTGTAGGTCAGTATTTCGGGCGAAATCTTCATTTGCCACCACGCCGGCGAATACGTCTTTTCTTACATGCCATTGTTGCCCCCTATACTACTAGAGTCTATCATTTGAGAACCATTAGTAACAACCATGGTATCTTCCTCAACCGGTACTACGAAATACATATAGCTGCAAGCAATAATCGTAATAGCCCCTAGAACGCTCAAAATCGCCCATCTAAGGGTCTTTTGGAACTCCTTGGCATACTCATACCGCTTACGCTCGTTTTCAAGCATATAGAGCATCATTTGATTATTGTCCATATTCGCTCCCGTTGCGTAGTCCATTGAAGATAGCAGTCAGCATCCCTTTCATGGTAGATACTTCATGCGAGTTACGGTCTAACTTATCGTTTAGTTCTGCAAATTTGTGATCTAACTTATCAGACATACGCATACCGTCTCCTTCTACTTTAGCAATCCGTTTATCAAAGTCTTCTTTTAAGTCTTTAATAATTTCTTCCAGACGTTTTACGTCAGGGTCAACAATCTCTTCCTTTAAATGGCGTTTAAGACGGATATACCCGAATATAATGCCAATTAAAGTAGCAAAACTAATGCCTGCTAGGGCTGAAGAGAAGTTATCCATATATGTTATTCATTTCCTTCTTCACTGTCAAGTGGTTCTTCCGGATTTAAAGGGTCGTAGGTAAGTCCATACGCAGCAGCAGCGGCCTCCTCAGATTCGAACGCATCCCATCCTTTGTTGATAACTACCTGCTGTTCCATAACAGGAATCTCTACTACCTCGCCGTCAATAACTTGCGTATCCGTTCCGGTTTGCACATATTCTAGGCTTTCCGTTACATTACAAGAGAGAATTTCATAGCGTTTCCCGTCTTGTCCAATATAGTTCCCTGCTTCATTTAATTGTTTTTTAAATACCATAAATTACTCCCTACGATAACGTTAGTTCCCAACCTTTACCAGTGGCAATCGCCTTATCCGTTGCTGTTAAATCAGCGGTGCCAGTACAACCTACTACTGAACACGTCTTTGTCATAGCGGCTGTACCGCGAAACCAGGTTACACCATTGACTTTAATGTAGGTATTGTTAAGGTCAACACTGCCCGAGTTGCCCCAAGCCGATCCACTCAATGTACTTGCACACATAAATATTACTGGATACGTGGCATCTCCAAAAGAGAAAGTGTCTTGCGCCTCCTGTAATAAATTTCCATTATCGTCAAAT
>Ga0310690_10012765_pt1 | contig 10286 bp, 12 predicted proteins | sample AusTroGonzalo_MG_2_FD_207661 | JGI IMG/M metagenome (GOLD analysis project Ga0310690, IMG submission 207661) | Bovine rumen microbial communities from tropical cattle in Woodstock, Queensland, Australia - Gonzalo_04 (v2) (version 2) | ecosystem: Host-associated > Mammals > Digestive system >...
ATGCCGGGACTTCCGTGCCGTTATACAGTGGATTGTACTTCATGTGCCGTCTCACGTCGCCTTCGTATACCAGGGGCACTACTGCACTGGAAACAGTCATGATTGACCGTTTTACGTTGGAGGGTCCGGGTTTGACCTCTTCCGACCCGCTTCTGAATACGATGAAGCGCGATTCATTTATCAGCCTATCGCTCATTTCATGCATGTATGTCACTGTTGTCGTTCCGTTGATGGCGATATGGCTGAGCTGGCTGTTCCACTGCGCGGCGTCCATTACGATGAATGCCTTGCCAAGGTCAATGCCGAGAAATTCTGTTATGGTTTCCTCCAGGGAACCCTTCTTCGGCACGGCAAAGACGTAGTCCGCCATCGTTTCGAATATCTTGATGCATGTCTGGTGGTATGCAGCCATTTCAGCCATGCGAATACGATGGCTCAATGCGGTCGCGCCGGAATAGCTCGGCTTGTCCTCCACGACCATGACGATGGCCACCTTGCGCTTGCCATCGGACTTCATTTCGGTCATCGTCGCCTGCAGCAGGAGTTCTCGGAGAATCGCCTCGTGACGGGCAGTGAACGGGTCGAATTCCCCGTACATGACATATACCTTGTCGGCCTCGTGGAGCCGTGCCAACTCAATCGCCTGGTTAACTTCAATTACATTATGCATATCCCAAATATAGCAAAAATCCTGCCTTTCGGCAGGATTCGATAGGTAGAATTATTCTACATACGGCGAATTCGCCGGGTCTTCCTGTGCCGGCCGGCCGCCGTCGAATACCTGGAGGCACAGGGATATTACCGGGGTTTCCGGGTCAATGCGGTCGGCTATCGTCTTGTATTCGTCAGGAAGTTCCGGATATCCGTCGATGGTATTCTTTAACGTGCCCAGCGCATCCTTGTCCACGGCGAACGACAGCTTGCCGTTCTCGTAATTTCCGACGGTTTCCCTGGTGCACAGGACGTTCACCAGCGAGGCGAACTTTGCCAGCCTGGCCGGCATGTCTAGCTTCCCGACTGATGTCGGGACCAGCTTGTAGTATGCCGAGCACAGCTCGTCGAGCACGGTCACCTGCACGTCGATTGGATTCCGGCGTGCCAGCTGTTCCATGGCAGCGTGGGCGGTCAGGTTTATGACTGCCCCGATGCGGGCAATCTTTCGGTCGTTTTCGGCGATTAGCCCGTCCACGAAGGCGCTCTTCTCCTTGTATTCGGCGGCTATCTGCATGGCGAGCCTGCTGACACAGTCGATATCGCGTTCCCCGTCCTTCTTCGCCTGGTCAATCGGGACATATTCGTCTACCCGTACCTGGCACCGTTCCCTGAGCTTGACATTGTAGGGGAATCTCAGCTTGGACGGAACCATGATGAATACCGGGTGGGCGCAATAGAACAGGAGGTTCGCCTGGCCGTCGTCGATGCCGTCTATGTTGAGGAGACGTATGCCGTCGTTTAGCCGAGTGTACCGGAACCATGGCTGGGACGATACGGCCGACAGCAGGTCGTGGTACCGCTTCATCCATGCCTTTTTCTCGGTCTCCCCAGGTTCCATCAGAGTCAGCCGGGACAGTTCGTCCTCGGTGAGGTCGGCCCCGGCATTGACGGTGTATTCCTCGTTTTCGACTGAATTGCCGGATTTTTCCAGGAATTCCTTCATCAGCGAAACCACCGCGGCAAGGTCCGGCGTGTCAGCCGACCCTATGTCGCTGGTAATGTCGTTCCACATCACCTGGTATCCGAAACGGCTCGCGTATGCCTTACCGACGACCTGGCTGCCATCTGGAGACTTCACGTCAGCGGTGTACTCGACCAGCCGCTCCGGCATCTTTCCGTCGTAACTGTACTTTATTGCCCTTTTCATGTCCTCTCCTTGGTTTTCCTGAGCACGTCCTTGACGAGTGCATCCGCCACGCCCGCCCCGAGTGTCCTTGTGTTCATGCACATTTCCCCGAGGGTGCGAGCGCGGAGACACTGCCTGGCAAACGAGCACGCCACACCTATTGCCGGGCGGCATTCCTCGAACAGGTAACTGGCGCGGTCATACACTTCCTTGCTCGCGTATTCGACATCGTTCATCTTGCAGTACATCGCGAAGCCTAGCACGGAATAGTATATCTCCGCGTACCGTCGCTCGAACATGTCCATGAACTCGGTGAGCTCGGTGAATTCCTCGGGAACCATCTTGCGAACATCTGCCGGGAACCTCATCGAGTCGGTGTCGAACTTTTCCATGAGGCTCTTTTCCGACAGTCCGTGGAACAGGCGCTGCACGGCGAGGAATTCCGGACCCTTGAGTTTCAGCTTGAACCCGCTGTCCAAGTAGGTTATGACGAGTCCCTCCTTGTTCGCCGGGAGCGACCTGACATAGTCCCGGGTCTCCGCGAACGAGCCCAGCTTGACCTGCTGTGCCACCTCTATCCCCGCCTTGTCGGCGAACTGCAACAGGTAATCGTACGGCATCTCCTTCCCGGTGGCAGTCTCGATTATGCCGGTAAGCACGCACGCCTCGTAATCGTACCGTATCGGGTGCAGGTCGGCGTTTGCGATAATCTCGAACATGTAGGTGAACCCGGTTTCCATGTGTGGATGCACACCTACGTTTACAAGCCAGTCCTTCGCCCAGGTTCCCTGCCATGCGGTGAACGAGCCCGACGTCGTGACCAGCAGGTCGTCGTCCACTATCCCGGCGATGCACAGCGAACCGTCGAGCTTGTCCGTCGCCACGTGCGGGTCGTCCGGGCTGAATTTCGGCTCCATCCCGGGAATTCCCGATAGAATCCGGTATATGTCGGTAGGCTCCCCGTCGGCGGAGAAGAGCTCCTGAAAATTGAAGAACTTCGACCACGGACGGAGGACGCACGCCCCGTCGGAAACCCGGAACACGTGCCCCCTGGCGTTGAGCGTAACCTCGTCCCAGTGGCGGTTGAATATGGCGTGCTCGCTGTACTTGAACTTGACGTACTTCCCGTCGGGCGATACCGACTTTATAAGGTCCGGCCCCTCGGCGCGGGCCATGTACTCCTTTAGCATGGGCAGTTCATTCATCGTGTTGAATCCTTCGCCAGTCCTTCCTGGCATTTCCATATGTATTCCAGCTGGTCGTCTATCCCGCCGGTCTCCTCGAATCCGGCCGCCTTCCTGTACCGGTCGACCCCGCCGGCCACGTACTGTATCGTGGCGCACCCCGTGGTGTCAGAGATGACAAGGTTGTCCTTCCCGGAACTTATCCGGAACCTGTTACCGAACTCGTCGTCCGCCTCCCAGAAGCGCGCCGTGGCCCCGCTCCCTATCGACACCACGGATTCCCCCGTGGTGGACGTGTACCGCTGCATGCTGAACCCGGATGCGACTACCAGGGTCCCGTCGATTTTCACAACGCGGTATTCCCCCGGGTACAGGTAGCAGTATTCCTTGCCGTCCAGCGCGGTACATACCGACATCACGCCGTATTCCTGCGCGGCGCATATGGCCGCCAGCAGCAATGTAGCCACAATATTCTTCATGCAACAAATATAGCTAAATGATTGACGGGACGGTTCCATTGGACCTAGTTTTGTGTCATGAAATACCGCTGTGTCTTCCCGAATTGCCAGTACGAGACCGACGACAGGTCGATGATAGAGTTCCACCACATACACCCGAAGGAGCTCGGTGTCAGGCTGAACAAGGACGTGACCATACCCCTGTGCCCGAACCACCACAAGATGATTTACTATCCTGGGTCCAAGTCCGGGCAGCATTCGGTACGGAAGGACGGCTCGCTGTCGGTGGTACAGGTGGCGACTACCACCACGGGGAAGGCGGTGATTTTCCGGGATGTCTCCGGGAACGACATAACGGTCACCGTGGACGTGACCCGGCCGAAGCCGGACGCGATATACTGCCTGAAATGGGACCTCGTGCACGGCATATCGGAGAACGAGGTTGACGAATGCGACAGCTACGCCGAGGCGCAGGTCGACGCTAAAGGGTACTGCCAGGTAGGGAATTCGGTATTCTTCTCCCCGGGGCACCGGCACATAGCCGCGGACCTCCTCAAGAAGCACATAGAGCAGTACATGGTGCAGGCCAAGTCCGAATACGAAAACGCCCTGGGCAGGGCCAGGGCTGACTGGAAAAGCCTCTAGGCATGCCGGATGTCGGTTTTGCCAGTTTTGGTGTCCAGCTCATAATACGGGGCATCCTCGTCCGGGCTACTGTATAGGGCCCATATGCCGTCACCCGTACCCTGGTCGACTTCTATGAATGACTCCGGATATACCTTCCCATCCGCCATGATGTATATGTCACCTTGGTTTCGTCTGAATGCGCAGAATCTCCCGTTTCGTGAAACGCATTGAACCGAAGAATCCGCAGGTATCTCGATACAGGGGCAATTTGCCAGGGTTTCGCCTTTCTTGTTGACCACGTACACACGGGTAGGGTTCGACTGTTTGCTGTGCATGATTATCCAGTAATTCTTTGGGCCTAGTTCGACCGACGCCTCGTCCATGTATCTTTGGGCTCTCTTGTTCCATTCGGCGAAGACGAACTGTGAATCATTGAATTCTACGTCGCTTTCCGGGTCAAGCAGCAATTCGCCGTTATAGCAGTCGAATATGTTCACTATTCGGCCGTCGCGTTTTACGAAAACGATGCGGTCGCTGCTCTCAGAGGCAAGCTCGGTAGTGATGGTAAGTCCGTCCGGAACTTCACCTATTTTCTCGAACGGTGCATACAGCGAATATATGGCCTTTCCGTCGGTGACACACTGCGTATACCGTCTATCCTCGATAGTGCCAATCCTGTCAATGTCCACCCAGCCGTCAGTAAGTGAACGGTAGTGGCCATGGTCGTCAACTACGATGGCGCCCATGCCGCCATCTTCGGATTTTACCAGGTACATGCCGGTCTTCAAGACTTCATAGTCGGGGAAAACCTCATCAAGCTCATATAGATTGTCGTTCAGCGCGGCCAGCAGCTCGTCGTCATTTGGCGGTGTCATGTCGACCCCGGCTTCGGCAAGTATATGTGACGTTGTTTCGAGGCTGACGGCGCGGTTCAGCCGGTCGAACGAATACGCGGGCCGGTTAGTCGGTGTCACGAATGCGCCTATGATTGACATCGGGTCGCCCGAGGTCAATTTGTTGTTGTATAGGATGTAGAACGCATTCCGGCCATTGCTTGAATATTCGTTCCATCTTGCCGTGTCCCGGATGCACCACTGCACATCGGTAGCGCCCAGCCTGGACAATGTTTCCGCAAGTTGCACACTCGATTCTATTGGAATGGCGTCATAATCGCCCCGCTTTTCCGCTATACGGGGATTGCCATCGGTTCTAGGGCGGGCTGCGCCGTCCCTGTCCAGCCTATGGAGAAGGTCTTCGGTGATAACTGCATCCGGGCGGCCGCGCAGAAATTTCCGGAGTTCTTCCCCTAGGGATGCGATGCGCTGGCGGGCTTTGCCGCCGATGCCCAGGTGCCATATAATAGTACCGGCGGCATATTCGGAAATGAGCTGGAACTTATCCATGTACTTCTTCACGGTCGGGTCAGTGCCCGGCTTGACTCCGTGTGGCGCCATCGGGTCATATACGAGATTTCGGACCATGTTCACTATTGCGGCCGCGTCTTCCGGCGAATAATCGTACTCGTCCATCAACAAGTGCCTGGTCCTGCTGAGTGTCTTGGAAACGCCTGCTCCCTCGAAAAGCACGCTAAACGCGAAGTTTGCCGTATCGAATACCGGCCCGTTGCCGTTGAATATCGTCTGCATATTACGGAGTTTATCGTCCAACGAACCATTCACCGCGTTCGCGCCTGCTCGGACGCCACCCGATTTCGCGGTTGCTGGCGACGTCGCAGTGCCGGCAGAACGGGTGAGGCAGCACGGACAGCGCAAGTACCTCGTCCGGATGCTCGATATCACGTATATCCACCCGGTCGTACCGGGAAGCCGACAGGTGCATGCCGAATGCACGGTTCGGGTATTCCAGGTAGGTCACCGGGCTGCACAGGTATATGTACGGCCCCCTGAGGGTAAGGCAGGTCCGCATCCGGCACTCGCGTTTCATTACCGCCGGGAAATCCGGGGTTTCGGACTTCAGGTACGAAACGAAGCTTGCCGGGTCGTTCCCGAACAGCTGGTACAGTATGTTGTTCCTGAGGCAGAACTCTATTCCGGATGCGACCTGACGCTCGTTCGCCTTGCCGTAGCGGCTGTAGCCGACTACTATGCCGTTGCCCTGCAGCGACTGGCGCAGCCCCGGGAGTTTCTCATCGGCCGCGAGCATGTTCGTTACCAGGTATATGCTCGACACCGGGAACAGTTTCCGTGCCGAGGAAAGTATATCGGGCAGCCCGGGGTGCAGTAACGGTTCGCCGCCTAGTACGAATATCTCCCTTACCGCGCCCGGGCACTTCTCGCTGAGCATGGCGAGCGAAGCGGCCATGTCCTCGGCCGGTATCATCGGGGCGTCCCCGGCAATAGGGGCGAAGTGCGAACATGCAGCGCATCCCAGGTTGCACCGGTCCGTCACCGGGAGGTCGAGCTTGATGGATGCCCGGGATATCCCGGGAACCCTGGCCGGCTCCGGGTCCTTCCCTAGCGCCTTCATTATCGACGACAGGAGACCCGCCGACCCCGGATAAGCGTAGAGAAGTCCGTTGATTGTCTGCTCGATAAAAGGAATGTCTCCCCCGCGCAGGGCGAGGGAGACAATATATTCTTTCGGGTCGAAATTCTGCATCAGTTCACCACGGAGCTGGTCCCACCGCTGACTTCCATCGCCTTGGCCTCTACGATGTCGAACGCCGCGTTGAGCCCGGCCATGTATCCTCTCTGGAAAGATGTCATCTCTGCGTCGCTCAGCTTCCTTACCAGCAGTTCCTGTATGTGCTTGGAAATCTCTGCCTCGTCCAGCTTCCCGCGGTTCTCCAGTACGAACTTGTTGGCTTCCGCCTGGTAGTCCATGAACGTTTTCACCGTAAGCTCGGAAAGATTTTCCCGGTTTGCCTCGATGGACGCCTCGACCAGCTTCGAATATTCCATGCTTGCCGCGTTTTCGATTTCCATCATGACCTCGCTTCGTCAAGAAGTTCCTTGTGGTTCCTGTCCATGAACTCGCTCAGCTTGATGTACGCCTTGGATACGGTAGCCTCGCTGAACCCGCGGTACTTCGTCCTCGAGGGGTACACGGTTATGATGTTTTCTTCCTTGTCGAGAACCATCACTATGGCCCAGCCGAAAATGTGCAGGAACATGTTCACGAAAGTGAGTAGACCATTCTTGCGGAACTCGCACCACGTCTCCTTGACGTACGCCTCCTTCACCGGAGCATCCTTTACGGGTTTCTCCGTTTCAGCCGCATTCTGGCTGTCCGCCTTGACCGTGCTGCCCTTCTTGCCTCGCTTGGCTGGGGCATCGGTAAGTGCTGCAATGAGGGTGTCATATTTTTTCTTGGCCTTGCTGGATATCCTCTTTTTCTTGGCCTTTGCCGGCAGTACGTCTTTTTTCATGGAACTCTCCTTTTTGCCATAAAACTATGGCACTTTCGGAAAATCCGGGATATACAGGTTAGAAATTCCGTCGGTCTTTACGAAGGAATCTCCGTTGGCGTCAGTGCCGTATACGTCGGAGAACTCCTTGACGTTGAACGGACGGGTAACCAGGTGGATGCCGGTCCTGGAAGGAATCCGGCAGATTTCCTTCTTGACGCCATACGGATGGCAGTGCTCGTCGATATATCGCGACCACGTGTCGGCAACATGGGCTACCGTGTCCATCATGGGATTTCCCGGTTCGGTACGTTCCAGGTCGACGTCGATTATCCACTTGGCGGTCTCCCTGGGCTCGGAAGAATACTGTCCCAGTACGCTGCCGTATATCTTGGTCGCGGAGCGAATCTTGTTCATCTTCGCTTTCAGTATCGTGTTTGTGTTCCCCGTCCTGATTGCCTTCCGGACGGTCTGGTTCCTGGTGAGCTGCTCCTTGAGCATCTCGATTTGGGCATGTATGTTCGCGTCCTCGACATTCCGCTGGTTCAGCCTGATATACGCACGGGCACTGTGCGAGTTGCACAGGTCGATGATTTCCTGCCTGAGCTCGTCGAACTGCTTCAGCGAATGGATGTGGTAGTCGCGGACTAAATGCTCGCCGTGCTCACCTATGTCCTTGCCCCTGCGGAGCACTTCGACAAAATAGATGTCGCCGTCGAGCTCGAAATGCATGAGCTGCCTGATGGTGTCAAAGTTATCTACTGGCATTTCAGTGTCCTCAGTTATAGTTTCCGTACCTGAACCGGATGGCCAGGCTGTTTAGTTTTTCTTCGCTGAATCCGTACTTCCTGCAAAGACTTACGTCGCGGGCCCGCGTATCGGGGGGCATATCAGGATATTGATACACGCTGTACAGTGGAACGACGCGTGACTGAATAAAGTGCTTGCCTTTTGGACCCATTTCCGCGTACCCGTTCTCCGTAAGCTTACTGATAGTCAACGACCAATGACTGTCGTTGCAGTAGTTCATGCACACCGAATAGTAGTCGGTGTATCCCAGCAGCATGGAATTTCCGTGAAATTTCGCAAATATAAGGTATTTCGGCCATGAACAATCGGATATTTCCGGGAACATCTTCCGGTACATCGCCCTGAGAAAATTAATCAACAGCAACGCGTACACTCCACCAAATATGCTCTTCATAAGCCACCTCCCACCTAACCTATCCCGAGTCTTTCCCTGGCCTTCCTCAGGCCGGCATAGACATGCGTGTTGTACATCCTGCACGGGTTCGCCGGGTTCGTCTGGAACGGGCCCGGATAGAAATCCAGTATGTACCGGACGACCCCCTGCGACCTCGACTTTCCCGCCCGGCAGTGTATCAGGAAATCCATCTGCTTGTGGTCCTCTATGAACCGGACAATCCGTTCCGCCGTTTCCGGGGTAAGCCCCCTGGCAGTCAGCGTACCGGTAAACCCATAATCCTTCCCGTCGAACGTCCTGACGTCCTCGTCGATGTCGTCGAAATTTACATTCAGCACGTTGTCGTGGTCAGCCGAGAAGAAATGTCCGTCGCCGTCGAACAGAACGAACTTGGCGACCTCCTCGTTGCAGCATATGGAGATTAGCGCCGCGCTTGCCGGAGGATTACCGTCGGACCATCCCTCGTCGCGGCAGATTCGCTCGAAATCACGCTTGTTGACACATATCAGCTGCTGCATTCTGTCCTCGCTCGACTACAGGGTGTCCTACGCACTTGCCGTGATATATGTGGTCCGCGGTATAGAGCCGTTCGGCCGGGACGGGACCCATGAGAACGTCCCATGAAACATTGTTCTGCAGGGTGAAATCCTTCAGCCTCGTTTTCGAGAACATGTCGCTGGAATGTGTGTGTCCGTGCACAAGCACGGTAGATTTCGGGTCGAGCGTCCCGCGAAGGGCAAGCAGGTTCGTCATGTCGGGCTTGTCGTATGCAAATTCGGAAGTGAAAGGGAAATGCTGGCACAGGTATGTAAGCCCCCTGTATTTCACTACGGCGTAGTCGCGCACGACAAGCAGGTCACCCTTGATTTTCTGGTCGTGGTTCCCGCGGACGAAGAACTTGTGCCCCGGGAGTTCCTGCCAGAGCTTCCAGGCTGCCTCCTCGCCTTCCCCGTTGAACTGTCCGAACTGGAAGTCGCCTAGGAACATCACGATGTCCCCGGGAGATATTACGCGCATCCACTCCCCCATCTGGGCGGAATCCATCTCGTCCGTCGTCTTGTAGGGACGGGTGCGCTCGAAATGGTCGGGTGCGCCCGTAGTAAGTTTCCTGTGCCCGAAATGGGTGTCCGAGACGAACCAGAGCTTCGCGTCTAGCGGAACCTCCAGCTCGAACTTCGTCCGTTCGGCGAACGGCTTGACCCTTTCGTTGAAATGTCTTCTCATTATTCGATTACCTCGTCGTCGAACTCCATGTTCGACTTGATTAAACGGTTGTACTTGTCATGCAAGGACAACAGGAGGCTCGTGAAGAGCATGTCAAGTTCTTCATAAGAAATGACGGGCTTGAGGACGGTAGAGTTATTGAATGCCTCGGTTACTTCCGCAACGAGAGCGTCGCTGCGTTCCATCATCTCGCCATAGGTGAACTTGCCCTGCTTAATCGACAGTAGATACTCGCGGTCTGCCGTCCGGTCGACGGTAACAGTTCCTCTTTCCGCGATGTCCTTCGCCGTCATCAGCAACCTGATGCAGTGCATGGTATTCTTTGCGTCGTATCCCCGGCCGTGCTTGATTGTTTCCTCGTACCTGCTCTCGTTTCTGTCCT
>Ga0310690_10012766_pt1 | contig 10286 bp, 7 predicted proteins | sample AusTroGonzalo_MG_2_FD_207661 | JGI IMG/M metagenome (GOLD analysis project Ga0310690, IMG submission 207661) | Bovine rumen microbial communities from tropical cattle in Woodstock, Queensland, Australia - Gonzalo_04 (v2) (version 2) | ecosystem: Host-associated > Mammals > Digestive system >...
CCATAACGATAGAAGTATGTTTGTATAGGTAAATACAAGATTCCAGCACATTTCTCAAATATCTTATGTGTTGTAAAGTTGTCTTCATGAGGAAAACCTTCTTTAAATCTTATATTAAATGTTTCTTTCTTATCATCATAGAGAATACTTTTACGAATAAGTTTATTCCAAGTAGCATTAAACTGTAATTCTTTACTCATCATATTATGATCTGGAACCTCAGAGTATCTACAAATTTCTTTCATAGCATCATACTTATCATAATAGAATATTGTATCTGTTAATTGATAACCTAATGGAGGTCTTTTATTTCCTCTTATACAATCACCAATGACAATATCTATATCATAACTAATGTATGAATACCATTCTTGTATAGCATTCCACATCTTTTTTAAAGTAAGTCCCCACATATAATCGTCAGAATCTATGAAATATACCCATTCTCCTTTAGCTTTAGAGAGACCATAGTTACGACTATATGCTAAACCAAAGTTTTGTGGATTATGATAAACTGATAATTGTTGTGGCCTTAAATCAATCTTCCAGTTTAATTCAAATTTCTTTATGAAATCTAGAGTCTCTTCATTATTACTACAATCATCAATCACAATAAATTCATAATCTTCAAACTGTTGACATGCTACAGAATTAAATGCTTCTTCTAACTTATCTTTTGATGTATTGTAAACACACATTATAATACTAATTGAAGGATTCTCAATAATATTAGGCATCACAATATCATCTATATCCATATTAGATCCTCCATATTTTATCCAACCAGATTAATAGTATCATGAGCTTCTGTTACTCCAACTTCCTTTACTTCAAAGTCTTCATTAAGAAGTGTAATATCTTCTATTGAATCTGCTTCGATTTCAGCCACTGGTTGTCCTATTAATTTACCCCAGATTAAAAAAGTCATGACCATTCCTCCTTAAATATCTAATATGTAAATGAACTTGTATACTTCATTGTTATGCACAGTAATTGGACTAGCAAGTACTTTACGAGCTACTAAATAATTATTTCCTAACCAACCATCTGATTGACTACTATATTGTCCAATTGATTCAAATGGAGGTTTGGCAATAAGACCAATTTCTCGTATAACTACATCTGATCCTGAAAGATTTTCATAGACAGATTCTACCTGTACAAGTTTATTTGTAGCAACATCTCTTTTTACATGACCATAACGATGCTCTAAAACAGTATCCCATGTTAAACTATAATCACTTGTGGTTTCCGCAGCATTTCCAGTTCCTATAGCCACAAAATAACCAGCATTACTAGAAGCATAATTTTTATAATTATAAGTTAGATATGAATAATTTGTTCTATAACCACTATACCGATAACCATAAATATCTATAAAGAAATTACATCCATATCCTTGATTACTTTGTACTTCATATATCCAAGTATTATTATTCCCAGCTCGTTCATTACTATCAAATGTAGTTGCACCATTTACACTTATTGGAAAAAAACCAGTCTCAACTGATGAAAAAGCACTTTTTCTTAAATTTGAAACTATCATAACTTGTCTCCTTTTCTATTCTTCTTCTGTTACTATTTCTGCTGAAGCTTCTTCTGTAAAGTTAATAGTATTAGAAACTATTTCATTATTTGTTGTATTTGATGAAATAATTTCACTTATAATAATATTATCTTGATGACTAACCTCAACATATGACATAGGATCTTGAGATTCAGTAATAACAATATTATCTTGCTGTTGAACTTTACCATATTTCATTGGAGTAACACCTTCCATAATAGTTATGAATTCTTGTTGCTCTGTTACACCATATCTATTAACTTCGATTTCATCAGGTTTACCCCATTTACCATGCCAGCTATATACAGTAACAAACTCATCTTCGCCAACTTGTTTCTGTACTTCTACTGCTTCAGTGAAAGGTGAAAGATCATCATCGCCACTCTTAAATGGATATGGAGCTGACTCAGATTTATCAGTATAAATAACAAACCAATAATCTGAAAATTTCTCCAATCCAGTTACTTCTAATTCACTTCCAGTAGCATCTAGATTAAGAATATGTCCATCATTTACTGAAACGGGCATTTCATCTTTTTTATAAGTGAGTTTACAATATTTGTATTCTCCAGGAGGCACAACATATCTTACTTTACAATCTGCCATATATTCCTCCTTAAATAGGTTTCATAACCCTACAATTATCCCAACTAGAGCCATAAAACACATTAACAAATCTTACATTTCTTGAAATAAATGTCCATAAGTCTTCATTGGAACCGAATGATCTATCAGCCCATCTATCGGTGGAATCATTAGTATACGGACCAACTAATCTACAATCATATGATGCTAAATATCTATATTGTAACTGATTACACCAACCATCAAGAACAACATCTGAAGTATGATTTCTGAACTTTAATTCTTTATTTGGTGTAATGAGCATATCAACTTTGGTAGAAGACATCTTAATATTAGCATCTTTATTAATTGTAGCAGAAGCAACATCTAATATATATGGTGATACATTATAACCAATATAAGAATAATTCTTATAGTGAGGTAAATAATCATCTATAAACTGCTGATAGCCATAACTCCATGAACCGCCTCCTGGAGGCTGAGAAATATTAGATAATGGCATAACAAATATATTATTATACTCGGTTAAAAATGCTCTAGGAACCGGTTCAAAGTCTAAGAATTCAATCATACATTCCTTAGGTTCTGACTCAGATTTATCTGTATAAATCATGAAATAGTATTTATTATTTTCTTCAAGATCTTCTATGACTGCACTTGTTTCATCTTTAAGTATATTAATATATTCCCCATCATTTTCATTTGTTGGAGCAGAATTCTTTTTATAAACTATCTTTGCATACTGGTAATCATAATTTGAAGGTAAATTATAATTTACTATAACACTTGCACCAGGAACATATATATTATTTTTTAAGAAGTTATAAAAATATTTTGATGTATTTGGATAACCTGGATCGCTAATTGTTATTTCAACATAACCAGTTGAAGTTCCTTCATATTTTATAAAACCTGCTTTTTCATTATCTTCATCATAGTATAAACCAATAGCTAATTTTGTTCCATCTTCTCCATTAAAGCCAAGTGATTCATACAGTGATCTTCTGGATGGTTCATGCCAAAAAGTTATATTACCTTGTACCGTTTTTCCCTTTTTGTACTCAGTAACATTTATTGAAAAATAACTTCCTTCCGCATCTGGACCGATTTTCCATTCACCTATAGTAGGCTTTTCAACTACAAATGGTGAACTTCCACCAGATACAAAATCAACTCTTTGTAAAGCACCAGCACTCATATAACTTGTAGGAAAAGGTGTTGGAACACCAACAGTTCCATCTGCAAATTTAAAAGAATCTGTGCAAATAGTCCATGCCATAAAATTTCGTCTCCTTTTATTTTCCAGCTTTACTCCAAAGTACTCCATTAACTTTAATATCTATATTACGTACATATTTCTGTAATTCTTCAAATACTTGAGTTAATGTTCCGGTGAAAGTTCTAGTTGCCCATGAACCAGCTGAATACCAAGGATTACAATTTGGTCCATATGATAAATAACCGGAATGATTATTAAAGTTGGCATAATATGCCCTTGGTAATGTTTCTTCTGTATAAATACCTCCCATAGTAACTGTTTTATCATAAACAAACATATAATTGGGATCATTATCGCTAGAATTATTCTTTTTCTTAATAGTACAAGTATAAGAATCATTCGAACCCGTGATATTAACAGTATCTATTCCATTATCAGAAACAAACAATGCTGTTGTTTGGCTAGAAAAAGTTGTTTTATTCCAATTTCCAACGTCAGTTCCTATATGACTATATGTGTACCATGTAACTTTATTTAATGGATAATGCTTATACATATTGGTTGTAAATGTACTGCGATCTGAATTCGTAATAGTTGCAGTATCTTGTTCTAGCTCTTTAATCCAATCAAATCCTGTACCATTAATATTATTAATATATCTTTTATACTCTGGAGGAACTGGATCTATAGGAATAGTATAAGGAAATGACTCTGATTCACTTTTATTTGTATAAATAGTAAACCAATAATCACTACCTTCGTCTAATCCATCGATGTCTACACTATCCAAAGTTGTATTAATATCAATAATATTACCATCATTTTGATTTATTGGACGAGTATCTTTTTTATATGTTATAAATGCATAATCATAGTGTTCTTCTTGAGGAACTGCATATGTTACTCTAACAGTTGCACCCAAAGCGTTCTGTGTAATAAATTCATATGCTTTTCTATTATTTGATTTAGCATTGAAATAAACACCAGATGCTGATCCACTTTGCGGTTTTAGATAAAGACCAATTCGCCCAGATTGATTTACTTTATCTATACCGGCTATTAAATACAAATCATTTGTAGTTAACCAAAATAGTATTCCTCGTATTTCAACTAATACATTACCGTCATTATCATAAACAGCAATGTATCCATAACCATCAGCTCCATATGTTATAGAACCATATGTTAATTGTATTGTTGTCCAAGAACTCCAAACAACAGGTATAACATCTCCTGGAACAATATAGTTTAAATAATTACTTGGTGTTAATGATTCTGAAATTGGAGTATCTAAATCATAATTTGATACATAAGTTTCTACTAAAGAACTTGTTGTACCAATTTGATAAATCTCTGCATTAGCATTTTTCCATGCCATAATTCGTCTCCTTTTTATTCGTAAATCTCCAGTGGTAACTACACGGAGAAGGGTTTATATAGTTACCACTAGAGTCTTACCTAATAAACAGAAGCAGGGCCCGAAGTTTCCCTCAGACCCTACGGCTGGTTACTATCTCTTAACTAATTCGCTCAATACTAAGAATCTCAGGAGCATCAACAGTCTTACCAGTACTTACTCGAATAACTTTTGTAAAACGGTAATACTTAATAGGATGCCCAGATTCTGTTCTAGCGGTATAATAAGGGAAGAACCCATAATAATATGTTTTATTTATTTCGACAGTATCATCAATAAAAGCATCGGTTTTATACTTATCTCGTGTAGAACAATCAACAATAAGATCTCCATCCCAACGATGAAGAGGTGCTGAGTTACGTTTTCTTACAACTAAAGTACCTTCCCATGCACAAGGAACAGGTTCCCAAGTTGTAATATTAGCAGGATCAGACCACTTTAATTCAACACGAGCATTTGATGTTATTGTAATTTCGCCAGTTTTTGGATAACCAGAAGTCCAAAATCCAGGATATTGCCAAGCATACTGCTCATCCAATGAATCTCCGAAACTGGGTTTAAAAGTAACAGTACCATGTATTTTTTCTCCACCGCCAGAATCATCACTATAACCATAATGATAATATTGGGTATTTTCAACACGTTCTTTTAAAAAATAAGTTTCACCTTCTTGCGGCTTCATTGTTAACGTATCAATTGTTGAATCTTCAGTAATATCATTATATTCTTCAATAGTAGCATGATCATCATAGTATATATTACAACTACCACCACTGGTATTATATCCAGCATATACCCATTTTGATCCGTCATATAAATATAATGGTTCATCTTCATATTCAGAATACTCTGTACCATCTCCATATCTTGTAAAAGTAAAATAATCACCAGCTGATACATTAAACATTTCTATTTCTTGATCTTGATTCCATACAGCAATAGGATTAGTAGTATCACCAGTATGTATATCGCTTTCACCTTGTTTAGGAAATTCATCATAACTTGAACTATTAATTATTCTAACTGTAGCTTGAGTAGAAGTCGTTATTCCAACAAATGTAGCTTTAGCATCTGGTTCATCAAGAAGTCTATAACCAATATTTCTAATAATCTCACAAAAATCATTAGGAGTAATACCAGTTACAGAAGTTCCACCGCCACTAGATCCAGATCCACCAGAAGAACCACTATATGCAAGTGATTGAGTAGAATAAGATCCTGAGTTATACTTTGTATTAGTTTTATAATCACTAAAACCAGCTGTCGACATATTGCCATTACATACATAAGTATCCATCATTTTCTGAATACCAGATATCTTACGAGCAAGGATATATGTATCAAACTCATCGATTTCACCTGTAACTCGATCTTCGAAATGAACTTTTATTCTATCTCCAGCTTCTCTTACAGGATCAGCAAATGTTGTAAGTTCATAAGGTCTATATGATCTATATTTAATATTAGAATAACAAGGATGTAATAATGAATGATCTGTTTTATAACTGCTTCCTTCATCACCTTCAATATAAGGTTTTGCACCATGTATACTATCAGCAGGATATTCATAATCTTTATTACCTTCTTTTAAAAGGGTTATAACTCCTTCATAACTATCAAAGTTTCCTTGATACTCTTCATCAACTTTATCTTTTTCTATAGCTAAATAATCAATAAATGTATTATTTGTTATTTTGAAAGTTTTTAAATCTGTTTCATTACCAGAAGATTTTAGTTTCTTTTGCTTACTTGTAAGATTTGCATATTCAGCAATAGGAGTAGTTGAACTATCCCTATTAAAAGCTTGCAGTATCATTACTGTAGTAACTTTATATGAATTATGCTTAAATCCTTTTGCAATATCACTATTATCAAAGTAATTACGTGAAACAATTGGTGAATCATCTTTTGGAAGAGGTTTGAATGTTAAAACACATCTCTCATAATTATTATAATGTTTTGTTGCATCATCTTTAACTGGTTTTACATAATTATTATCTTCCAAATAGTCTAATCTTATATAAGGATAACGACCGGCAAGTACTCCTATATCCTCCAAGAATTTACCAAATGATAACGTTTTATTTTTCATTATCTTTGGATCTGGATAAAATGGAAGTTCAAATATTTCCATATATCCATAACATTCATGTTGATTTGATCCAGGTTCTGTAGGAATACTATATTTTTTAGAATAATCAAACAAATCTGGATCGAGCATTATTGGCATACCATAACCTGTATAAGGGGTTTCATCATCAGTATAGTATGCTTTTTTATCCTTATCAGACATATCTGATGTTGATCTATTATTTTGATTCGTAACTGTTGGTTCAGCTGGAGCATATGTACAAAGATTATCAATAATATCTTTTAATGCTTCCCCTATCGTCCAACAACTTTTAGCATCTCTTCTACGTCCATAAATGTCTACAACCCAATTTTCAGGATCATCTCTATGGCCATCTTGAGTATTTATTTGTGTTTCACCTTTTTCAGCAAGTTCTCCAAATTGTTCTTTAAAGTCATCATCAAGTTTATTGATTCCTTTAAACAAATGATAATACCAGTTACCAACATCCATATCTCTTAATGTTGCTAAGAAATCATATGCTACAATTTCTCTTGAATAACCATCATCAGATGTTTTATCTTCTTCAACAATAAACATCCCCATGTAAATTAATGTAGATGAATCACCATTAAAATACATGTATAATTTTATAATATAATGAGTAAGAACTTCTCCAACAACAGTGGTATTATCTTCCTCATCATAAATAGCATAACTTTGAAGATTGGGTATATCAGGAACCCATCTTCCTAATGTTTCATCATATGATCTATTGTTTCTTATAGTAAACTTTAACATTGCAGCTTCACAAGAACCGAATGTTAAATTTTCGCTCGAATTTATTGAACTCTGATATTCAAATTTTTCTTTATAAATATCTTCGTTTGTAATTGTGAATTCAACAGGTTTGTATTTAATTGCTCCACCTTCTGTTATAGGTTCCAAAGTAACTTTATCTACATAAGGAACTTTACTAGTAACTTCAGGTGGCATATTTGCTCTACCAATAACATTAGTAGCATGCGGAACTATCAGAATATCTCGATGTTCCCATTTTTCAAACTGATCTCTAAAAGCATCGTTATATTCCCAACGCATATTTGTCTCCTTTATCTTTAAAATAAGAGAGCCCTAGAGAATATCTAGAGCCCTCTATTATTATGCCTCTTGAATCGTAACCGAAATAGACTGGTATTTATCAAAGTGACCAAATACCGGAATTGCCCAAGGGTTACTATCCATCTTCAAGAAGAAATGACCTGTAATAAATGTAGGTTTCATATTTTCAAAATCTGTTGGATCAGAAACCGTATTTTCATCTAGATCATCATTAATCTGTAGTCTTAACTCTACATAAGCGGAGCCTCGACCGTTATACTTTTTACTATTCTTTAATAAATAGATAAAACCATTGTAAGCTTGCCAAGTTATAAACCTCATATTAAATTTTCCATTAATACGTTGTCGGACTCTTACTCTATGAGTTACATAATTAGCATCGTCCCAGTCTTCATTAATATCTTGATAATTTACATCATAAGAAGGAACTTCGATACATCCTGTAAAGTCTACCCATGTTTTATAGAAAACAGTATGATGACCGTCTTCATCATCATATTCAACAGGATTAGTATAATTTGCTACCATAAATAATTCATTTTCATGCGATGCTAGTTTAAAAGTTATTTCTTCTCCACTATCTTGTGGATCTCTATAAGATGCATAATAACTATGCCATGATTCATCTTCTGTCCATATTTGCATTCTCAATTGAACCCATATACTAGTACTACCAGCAGCAGGATTATACAATGTATATTCTACATGTGTACCCTCTCCTGCTACATAAGTACTATTATTTGATGTTATTGGAATAGTAACAAAAGGAGAAGAAGGGTTACCCCCGTGAGGATAACCCATAGTATCATAATATAATCTTATGCTTTCTTGCGTTTTTATCTTATAACCAGCTTTTACACTAAATGTAAACTTTATAACAGCACTTGTTGTTCCGGGAGTAATGCTATCAATAACTATATTTGCTTTTGCCATTTTAAGTCTTCTCCCTTCATTAAATCATAAATCCATTAACACCCGTTGCTCTCCAACGTTGTCTATTAACACGAATGACTTGATCATAAATGTTATCAACATTAGCTTCAGATTCAATATTAATCTTAACAATATCTCCAGTTTCAACAAGACCCATAAATGAACTAACAACACCGGTTAAAGCATTAACTTGTTTACTTAATGATGCTAATGCTCCATTATAATTAGGCGTGTCCGAAACAAATGATCTTGAAGTAGCTGTGGCACGATCGTTTAATCCACTAAATGAATTATTTATAGAATTTGCTCCTTCTCTAAACAAACTATCATCATAAATAGGTGCTATAGTAGGTTGCAACGTTTCATCATCAAGTGAATTAATCATAGCAGTAAATGCTAACTTAGAATCATCATTAAGTTCTTTAATTTCATCCAAGCTAAGCTTACTAAACATTTCCATACCATCAGAGAATCCATTATATAAACCTTGTGCTCTAAACATACCAAAGTCATAATAAACTTTAGAAGGAGAATTAGTATTATCAATATCTTTAACAATTTGCTGATCACCTTTAGTCATATTAGTAATTGCAGGAACACCATATTTTTCACGTGTTTCTTCCTGACCTTTAATAAGACCTTGTTCTCTAGCTTCGCCAAGATCATAATAATCTTCATAGAATTTCTTCTTTTCTTCTAAGTACTTAAGATTTGAAGCATCTTGAGCAGTAAAGCTTGCAGGGTTTGAAGTAAGCTTATTATTTAAAACTTTTATATTAGATACCGCGTTAGTATAATCACTTATTACGTCATTAGTTATTGATTTCTTCATGGCGTCATAATACTGTCTTGTTGCAGTATCATTAGCATTTTTATAATTAGTTGCATAAGCTACAGCTTTTTCATATGTACTTCTATCATCACCCTTAATTAAACCACCATTAGCAATTGTTGCCAAATAACCAATAATAGTATCTATCTTAGGCTGATCTTCTAGTACAGCTTCTTTAATTAACTGAGTATAATTATCAAGATAGCCATTAGCTTTTGCCCAATCACGGATTTCGTTAAGCTGTTCTTCATTAAAGTCTTCTGCAGCAAATCCTTGTGATGTAAGCAATTTATCTATCTGATCGTCCATGTCTTTTAGATCATCTTTATATGAAACTAACCATCCTTGTCCTCTTAAATATTCAGCAAACATGGTTAATTCACCGCTACTTGTACCCGCAAAATCAAGATGACCATTAGCATTTATATATCCATAATCAGCAGCCTGTTTACGAATTGTATAATAATATTTATCAAGATTCTTTTTAGTTTCTTCTGGTAATTTTTCATATTCTTGATTAATCTTATCAAAAGGAAGACT
>Ga0310690_10012769_pt1 | contig 10283 bp, 7 predicted proteins | sample AusTroGonzalo_MG_2_FD_207661 | JGI IMG/M metagenome (GOLD analysis project Ga0310690, IMG submission 207661) | Bovine rumen microbial communities from tropical cattle in Woodstock, Queensland, Australia - Gonzalo_04 (v2) (version 2) | ecosystem: Host-associated > Mammals > Digestive system >...
GTATGGGGGGTTGTAGATGGTGATGGTGGACCCTATCTTGTGGAAGTCCTCGACGAGCATGCCTTCCTTGTCGAAGTCGGAGATGCCCAGGGGGCCCTGTATGGAGTCCATGCCCTTGCTGCGCCCCCAGTCCTCGACGGCTTTCAGCAGGGCGCGCGAGACGTCCATGTCGTCCACGAACTCAATCCAGCCGAAGCGCACGCAGCTGCCTTTCCATATCTGGTTGGCCTTGTGGTTGATGATGCCCACGATGCGTCCGACGGGGGTTCCGTCCTCACCGTATGCCACGAAGGGAATTACCTCGCTGTGCTGCAGGCCCGGATTGTGTTTGGGGTCGAACCATTTGCGCACGTCGGATTCCATGTCGGGCACGTAGTATGGGTTGTCCTTGTAGATCTTCCGGGGAAGTTCCACAAAGTCATTCATCTGACGCTTTGTCTGGACATTCTTTACGATGCACTTCATGCAGGTGTTGCTTACGTGTGTGCGCGCATAACGCGCACTATTCGGCTGCAAAGATACGAAAAAATACTCAGAAAAGCACTATTTGGGTCATTTAAATATGCTTTTGCCCCTTATTTTTGTGATATGGCAGGTGTTTTTGTGCAACTCGAGATGAGGAAATGGCCATAAAAAGGCAGCAAACGCCTTCCTTCGGGAACCGAGTCCCATGCAGGCGTTTGCTGCCGTTTTATGCCTGATTGAAAAACACAGCGTGCTGTGTTGGCAATCACAACGTGCTGTGTTGGCCATCGCAGCGTGCTGCGTTGGCCATCGCAGCGTGCTGCGTTTTCAACCCTCTGTCATCTGTTCATCGACAGCCTTGATTTTCTGTGCCAGGAGGTTCAGTTCGTCGCGGAGCTTCTCCATCTTCTTGTTCATGGCTTCGACCAGGGAGTTGCCCTTCTTGCTGTTGGCAGAGAGGAAGCCGATGTTGTTCTCGTAGGTCTTGATTTCCGCTACCATACGGTCGTAGGCGCGTTGCATGCGCTGGCGTTCTGTGTCGAGCGAGCTTCCTTCCTTCTCCAGCTTTTGCTGCAGGTTCTGGCGGAAGTTGTTGAGGCGGCGCTTAGCCTGGCTTACGCCGTATGCGTCGTAGATGCGGTCGCAGATGGCGCGGTACTCTTTGTAGAGGGCTTCCTTGTCACGGAAGGGGACATGGCCCACTTCGTTCCACTTCTGCTGGAGCTCCTTGACCTGCTGAATGATGTTTTCGCCCTCGGATTCGGCCAGTTCCTTGAGCTGTGCGATGATGCCGAGCTTCTGTTCCTTGTTGGCCTTCTCCTCGTTGCGGACATCGGCTGTGGCGGCCTGGCGTGCTTCGAAGAAATGGTCGCAGGCGGCCGTGAAGCGTTTCCAGAGTTCCTCGCTGTATTTGCGGGGGACGGTGCCTATCTCCTTCCACTGTTTCTGCAGGTTGATGAGGATGTCGCCCGTGGAGCGCCAGTCGGTGCTGTCGGTCAGTGCCTCGGCCTTCTCCACCAGTTCCTTCTTCTTGGCCAGGTTGGCGCCCAGCTCTTCCTTGAGGTCGTGGAAGAAGGCTGTCTTCTTTTCGAAGAAGGCATCGCATCCCTGGCGGAAGCGTTCGAAGATGGCTGTGTTCATCTTCTGCGGAGCGAAGCCGATGGTCTTCCATTCTGCTTGCAGCTCCTTGATTTTCTGCGTGATGGCATCCCATTCGGCAAAGGTCTTGAGCCCCTCTGTCTCGATGGCTTCAATCTGTTCGCAGAGGGCGGTCTTTTTCGCCAGGTTTTCTTCCTCGCGTGCCTTGATGGCCTCGAAGTGTGCCTGGTGTTTCTTGTTGATGACGGTGGAAGCTTCCTTGAACTTGGCCCATACGTCTTCTCGGATTTCCTTTGCAACGGGTCCGGTCTCCTTCCATTCCTGGTGCAGGGCCTGCAGCTGGTTGAAAGCCTGCAGCACGTCGGGATTCTCGGCCAGGGCCTCTGCCTGCTGGATGAGGCGCATCTTGATTTCCAGGTTCTTCTTGAAGTCGTAGTCGCGAAGTTCGTGTCCGAGCTTGAGCAGGTCATAGTACTGCTCGACGTAGAGCTGGTAGTTCTTCCAGAGCTCGGTGGCTCTCTCGGCGGGCACGTTCTTTATCTCCTTCCACTCTGCCTGGAGGGCCTTGAACTCGTCGAAGTTCTGGTTGGCTTCTTCCGGAGTGGAGGCGAGCTGCTGGATGCGGTCCAGGATTTCAAGCTTGCGCTTCAGGTTGTCCTGCTTCTGCTGCTCCTGTGCCTCCTGGAGGGCGGCGCGGCGTTCGCGTATGGCCTGCATTGCTTCGCGGAAGGCAGGTTCTGCGGGGTCAATCTGCGGAATGAACTTTTCCTCTTCTCCGCCAGCCTCGATGAAGGCGCGGAAGGCTTCCTGCATTTCGGTGTTATGGAATTTATAGAAGAGTTGCTTGAGCAGGTTGAGCTCAGCCTTGTCGCCAATTTCGTTGCTTTGGGCGATTTCCTGGACGCGGGCAACCACCTCTTCCTTCGTGCGGAAGGTTTGCTGGACGATTGCCTGTTCTGCCTCTTCCTGGCTATTCGGTTCCTCCGGACTATCCTTGGTTTCGGGAGTTTCCGGCTCCGTCTTGGGTTCGGCCTCGGGTTCTTCGCTCTGCTCGGGCGCAGCGGGAGTGCTTACTTGTCCTACAACTTCTTCTTCTTTTGCTTGTTCGGTTGTAATCTCAGAAGACTGCTCAAGGGCAGTGGTCTCGTTAGTCTCTAAAGAGTCCATCATGTCATTTAGAATTAGACGATTTTACATTTCACAAATTTGTATAAAGGTGGGCACAAAGTACGCAAAAAAAGCCCTAACCTGCAAGGAAAGGACTTCTTTATTCTTCTGATTATGAAAAAAACAAGTATGAATTATGGATAATGAACGGTGAAACGAGGGCTAAATCCATGTTTTGCGCTTGAAATACCACATAAAGATGACGGTAACGCCAATGGACAAGAAGAGGGCGAGCGGGAATCCCCAGGTCCACTGTTCCATGCCGTTCACCAGGTTCATGCCAAAGAGGCTGGCTATGAGCGTCGGGAACATGAGGATAATGCTGATGCTGGTCAGCATCTTCATGACGGAGCTCATGTTGTTGTTGATGATGTTGGCGTATGTGTCCATCGTGGAATCGAGGATGTTGGCATAGATGTTGGTGGTCTCCCGTGCCTGGCTCATCTCGATGCCCACGTCCTCAATCATGTCTGCATCCAGTTCGTCGATGGGCAGCTTGAACTTGAGCTTGGCGAGGAGGTTCTCGTTGCCTCGGATGGATGTGACGAAGTAGGTGAGGCTGTCCTGCAGGCGGCTCAGGGAGATGAGGTCGTCATTGCTGATTTTGCGGTCGAGGTTCTGCTTGGCCTTATCAATGAGTATACTGATTTGCTTGAGCCTTTTCAGGTACCAGACGGCGCAGCAGAGGAAGAGGCGGAATATCATATCGACGGAATCGACGAAACCCAGTCCGCGCTTCTGCTGGTAGGAGACGAAGTCAATCATCATGTTTGTCTCGAAGTTGCAGACGGTGATGAGCACGTCGCCCTTCATGATAATACCCAGCGGAATGGTGGTGTAGGGGGTGCGGCTCTTGGTCTCCTTGACATAGGGAATACGCAGGATGATGAGCACCCAGCCTTCGTCTATGTCATAGCGGGCACGTTCGTCGGTATCGGCGATATCGCTGATGTAGTAATCGGGGATGTGGAGGGTTTGTTCCAGGAATTTGACATCTTCCTCGGTGGGGCAAGTCACCTGCACCCAGCAGCCGGGCTGCCATTCGCTAATGGTACGCAGACCATTCGTAGTGTTCCAGTATGTTCGCATCGTATAGGTTCCTCTTCTTTTTAGGGATGGGGCACATGCACAAAATCCTTTTGCTCCTTGAGAGCCGTGCATGACGATACGGACCCCCGAGCACTAAGAATTATAAGTTTCCGCGTGATAGTCGTCCATTGTGTTTGTGAATAGCTTTAATTTCAGGAAAGTTGGGCTACCCGGACTCGAACCAGGAAAGGCAGGACCAGAATCTGCAGTGTTACCATTACACCATAGCCCAATAATAAACTTTGTCAACCTCTCTCTCTGTTGGGCTACCCGGACTCGAACCAGGAAAGGCAGGACCAGAATCTGCAGTGTTACCATTACACCATAGCCCAATGCGATGCACGTCGCTACGCACATTTGCGGCTGCAAAGTTACAGCTTTTTTGTAAACATACAAGAATTTATGCGAAAAAAAACTAAAATAATGTTCGTTTCTTTGTTTCAGCCTCGTTATTTTCGATATACGTCTTTCATCTTTCAACTTTTATTCGTACCTTTGCACGCAATTCCTGATATACCATTATATATTATATATTTTTAGCCAATGAAGAAAAAGAATGAGCTGGTCGAAGCCGTGGTGGAGGGACTCCAGGAGAAGAAGGGTCGCGATATCGTCGTGGCCGACCTGACAGAGATTCCCGATGCCGTGTGCCGGTACTTCGTCATCTGCTCGGGTGGCTCGCCACAGCAGATACAGGCTCTGGCGCATTCGGTGGGAGACACCTGCCGCGAGAAGGCCTCCACCAAGCCGCTGGCTATCAGCGGTCTGAACAATGCCGTATGGGTGGCAATGGACTATGCAGAGGTCATTGTCCACATCTTCCTGCCGGACCTCCGCAACTTCTACGACATCGAACACCTCTGGGCAGATGCCGACCTTCGCAGCATACCTAACCTCGACTGACCCCCAAACCTATGGACGAGAATAAGAACAAAGACAAGAACAAGAACAGGAAGCGCGGTTCGCAGATAAACCTGACCTGGATTTATATCCTGATAGCCATCATACTGGGCTATTTGCTCATGAACGGCGACAGCACACTGCTCTCGGGCGGCTCTTCGCGCAATGCAACCTACAGCCAGTTCAAGAGCTATGTGGAAAAGGGCTATGCCTCGCGCATCATTGTCAACAAGAAGGAAGGCTCGCTGATTATGTACGTCGAGCCCAGCCACATACGAGATGTCTTCCGCGAACAGAAGATTGACAGCGGCACCCGCCCCTACATCGTGGTGCAGTTCCCCTCTGCCGACAAGCTCGAGGACTTCGTCAGCGAGCAGCAGGCGCAGGAACACTTCTCCGGTGAGGTGGAGTACAGGCAGGAGGACGACAACTTCATACATTTCTTCTGGAGCTTCGGCCCGCTCATCCTCATCGCATTCTTCTGGATATACCTCATGCGCCGCATGGGCGGAAGCAGCGAAGGCGGCGGACCGATGGGAATCTTCAACGTCGGCAAGAGCCGTGCCAAACTCGTCGAGAAAGACGAGGACAACAAGGTGACCTTTGCCGATGTGGCCGGCCAGGCCGGTGCCAAGCTGGAGGTGCAGGAGATAGTGGAGTTCCTGAAGAACCCGTCGCGCTACACAGAGTTGGGCGGCAAGATTCCCAAGGGCGCATTGCTCGTCGGCCCTCCGGGGACAGGCAAGACCCTGCTGGCCAAAGCCGTTGCAGGCGAAGCCGACGTGCCCTTCTTCAGCATGTCGGGAAGCGACTTCGTCGAAATGTTCGTGGGCGTTGGCGCCAGCCGCGTGCGCGACCTCTTCCGTCAGGCCAAGGAGAAGGCTCCCTGCATTATCTTCATCGACGAGATAGATGCCGTAGGCCGTGCCCGCAGCCGAGGCGTACAGGTCGGAGCCAACGACGAGCGCGAGAGCACCCTCAACCAGCTCCTCACCGAGATGGACGGCTTCGGCACCAATAGCGGCGTCATCATCATGGCTGCCACCAACCGTGCCGACATCCTGGACAAGGCTCTGCTGCGCGCAGGTCGCTTCGACCGTCAGATACACGTTGACCTGCCCGACGTGACCGAGCGCAAGGAAATCTTCCTCGTCCACCTCAAGCCTATCAAGACCGACGACACACTCGACATCGACTTTCTGGCACGGCAAACTCCGGGCTTCAGCGGTGCCGACATAGCCAACGTCTGCAACGAAGCAGCCCTCATCGCTGCCCGTGGCGGGAAGAAGGCGGTCGATAAGGACGACTTCCTCGCTGCCGTTGACCGCATCATCGGTGGACTGGAGAAGAAGAACAAGGTGATGACTGCCGAGGAGAAGCGCACCATTGCCCTCCACGAAGCAGGCCACGCCACCATCAGTTGGCTCCTGAGATATGCCAATCCATTGGTCAAGGTGACCATCGTGCCGCGAGGCCGTGCCCTGGGAGCTGCCTGGTATCTGCCCGAAGAGCGACAGATAACGACCCGCGAGCAGATGCTCGACGAGATGTGTGCCACCCTTGGAGGCCGCGCTGCAGAGGAACTCTTCTGCGGACAAATCAGTAGCGGGGCGATGAACGACTTGGAGCGTGTCACGAAGCAGGCATACAGCATGATTACCTATATGGGCATGAGCGACAAATTGCCCAACCTCTGCTACTACGACAATCAGGAGTATGGTTTCCAGCGCCCATACTCCGAGGCAACAGCACAGCTCATCGACGAGGAAACCAAGGCAATGATTGCCGAGCAATACGCTCGCGCCAAGGATATTCTAAGCAAGAATGCCGAGGGGCACGCAGCCCTTGCCGGATTGCTCATCGAGCGTGAAGTCATCTTTGCAGAGGACGTGGAACACATCTTCGGCCCGCGTCCATGGGCCAGCCGCACGGACGAACTGCTAGACCCTCCTGCAGAACTTCGTAATGACGAAATAACGGAATAACGTTATAACGAAAAGACTCATGAAGAATCTCATCCTCCGCACCTTGACCGGTGCCGTCTATGTGCTGCTGCTCGTCGGCTGCACAGTCTATAGTCCCGTCAGTGCCTTTTTCTTTTTCGCCATCGTGGCAGCCGCTACGCTATGGGAGTTCGGCACGCTGATGAATACACATGTCGAAGCCAGGATGCCGCGACCCATCAATGCTATGGCAGGCGTTGTGCTCGTCGCAGCTGTATGGCTCAGTGCAATTGCCAGCCCACAGACGGCACAGATGTTCTCGCTCTATGGCTTGCTACTCCTCTATATTATTATCAGCGGACTCTACCGCAGCAGCCGAAATCCCATGAGGGATTGGGCACTATGTTTTGCATCGCAGCTTTATATTGCAGTGCCGTTTGCCCTGCTGCCTTTGCTCTCTATCGTCTATGACGCAGGGACTGGCACCTTGGCATACAATTGGATTTATCCGTTAGCCCTCTTTATCTTCCTGTGGGTAAACGATTCCTTTGCTTTCCTTTGCGGCTGCTCGTTGCAACGCTATTTCCCCGCCAAGCTCTTTCCGCGCATCTCGCCCAAGAAATCATGGATAGGCAGCATCGGCGGCGGCCTCTTCACCCTCGCGGCCTCAGTCCTCGTATGGCTATGGCAACCAGAGACAATGCCCCTGCAGCGCTGGATGGGCTTTGCCCTCGTTGTCATTGTCTTCGGAACGTGGGGCGACCTCGTGGAGAGCCTCATCAAGCGGCAGCTTGGCATCAAGGACAGCGGAAACGTCCTGCCTGGTCATGGAGGCATGCTCGACCGCTTCGACAGTGCCCTGCTTGCCATCCCCGCTTCGGTCATCTACTTCATCCTGACATAGCATCGGGTGCAATTCCCGTTGAGGGACGAAGACAGTGGTGGGCACCGGTGTGAAATCCCTGGACTATTGTCTTGATGCAGGCAGATTGAAGACCTGCTGCACTTCGCGCATAGCCTCCGGGGTCATGCCGTCGGGTTCAAAGCCCATGGAAAGGGCACACATGTAGATGTTAGCCGCTTTGCAGAGCACGTCGGTCTGGTCGAAGGCATCCATGATGTCCTTTCCGACAGCCACTGTGCCGTGCTTCTCCCACAGCACCACGTCATGTTCCTTTATCTGTTCCAATGTGGCATCCGCCAGTTCCACACTTCCCGGCAGTTTGTACGGCACGATGCCGATGCCTAATGGTGCAAAGGCCAGTGTCTCGGGTATCATCGACCAGAGTACGCGGGTCAGCTCGCCCGGACACAGGAAGCGTTCGTTATGGCTCAAAGCCACCAGTTCGATGGGGTGCGTGTGGAGCGTGGCCTTGTAGCTGCTGCCTGTCTCTATAAGATAGTTCTGTAATGCGAGATGCGAAGGAAGTTCGCTGGTAGGCATTACGGGTTCGTCAGCAATAATCTCATACGACGCGCAGTCGGGACAAATGCGGATGATGGCTCCGTTCTGCATGGGCTGGCGGGCAAGGTCGCGCATACGTTTGCCTGTACCCTTTGCATAGAAGTATTTGCCTTGCAGGTGGGGGAGCGTCTTGCCTATCTGACAAACGGGTGCGATGGCAGGCAGCGAGGCCATCTCCTCATCGACAAACTCTGAAATGTTCACGGTGATGTTGCCGCCGTTGCGTTCTGCCCATCCCTTTTGCCACAGGTAGCCAGTAACTTCTGCTACCTGGTCGATGACGACACGCAGGGCAGGGCGGGAATCAAGGATACTGTTCATATATTACAGTAATTGTGGGACGAAAGTGCTAAAGATAAGTACAATGATGCCGCAGATGAGCACGGCGATGGTCTTCTGGGAACATCCCTTCCATTCCTTCAGGATGATACCCCAGACGTTGCTGAAGGTCACGTTGAGTGCCATGAGGATGCAGAAGGAGAGGGTGTCCATCGTGCCACCTGCCTCGAAGAAGCTGCGACCCAACGACAAGCCGAAAAACTGGCTGTACCACAAGGCACCTGCCAGAGCGCAATAGAAAAGGTTGTTACCCCATACGGACAGCTTGGTGTAATCGCTCCACGTATTGTTCTTGGTGTTCTGATAGAAGCAGTATAGTCCATTCGTGGCAAAGCCACCCAACGTGACGAACAACGTGGCAGGCAGCGTACTGAACATTTCGGGTGTTTCGGCAAAGTGAATGCCTTTCCCGAACTCGAGTCCTACGTTGAAACAGCCGCTCATAAAGCCTGCCAGCAGAGCAATGGCAATTCCCTTGGGGAAATTGAATTCTGTGTTCCCACCCCCCTGCTCCTTGCTCCTAAGACTTCCTGCCATACCGATGATGGCGATGCCGATGAGCGTTACGACGACACCAAGTATGACGGCAAAGGTGAGCGACTGCAATGCATTCAGTTCAGGAAAGAAGGTGTTCAGCAGCACAGGCCCCATGATGGTCCCAAGTGCGGCACAGGTTCCCAAAGCGATGCTCTGACCAAGGGCAACACCCAGATAACGCATTGAGAGTCCGAATGTCAGTCCGCCTATGCCCCAAAGGATGCCAAAGAAGATGGTCATCCAGATGCCCATCGATTGGTCGGCTGTGAAGAGTTCAAGGAGCGAATGTTCTTCAGGAACTGCCAGCCAGGCTCCCAGCAGCGGAAACAATAGCCAGGCAAAGATGCCCTGCACAATCCAATAACTCTCCCAACTCCACTGTTTGATGCGGTTGATGGGTACATAACTGCTCGACTGGCAGAAAGCTCCGACAGCAATGATGAGAAGTCCGATGATTAAATTCATAATTTACAATTCATAATTCATAATAGTTCCCCCTAAAGGGGGTTAGGGGGTCTTTACCTCTTACTTGTTACTTCTGTTTCGTATTTCTCCACCTCAGCAATAAATTCATTGCCTATCGGAACGTCGTTGCGCAGGCAGAACTCGTCATAGACGGCATTCCAGGGCAGGGCTTTTGCCTCTTCGAGCAGGACGAGACTCTGGAAGCCCTTGCCTTCCAGTTCGTACTTGGCAATCTGCGCTGTGGGTTCCAGCAGGGCGCGAAGCATGCATTTCTGGGTGGCACGTGAGCCGGTCACGTAAGCGCCGACGCGGTTTATGCTGCCGTCGAAGTAGTCGAGGCCATAGTGTACGCGGTCCATAGCTTTGGCACGCACGATTTCCTGGAAGAGTTCTACTGTGGAATCGTCCATCAGAGTGACGTGGTCGCTGTCCCAACGGATGGGACGGCTCACGTGCAGCATCAGTTCGGGAACAAACTGCAGGACGGCACTTACCTTGTCTGCAGGGCTTTCAGTGGGATGATAATGTCCGGTGTCGATGGTCAGTATCTTGTTATTCTTTGCTGCATAGGCGGTATAGAAGTCATGGCTTCCTACTGTGAAGCTCTCCAGACCGATGCCGAAGACCTTGCCTTCGATGCTGTCCTTCATCATGGGCTGTGGCTTTGCAAAGATTTCATCGAGGCTCTCCCTCAGCAGCTGCCGATAGAAGTAGTGGTTCACGCTCTGGTCCTTGCAACCGTCATGCACCCAAAGGTTCATGATGCAGGGGTCGCCCTGTGCCTCGCCCATCGCGTTGGCTATCTCGCGGCATCG
>Ga0310690_10012770_pt1 | contig 10283 bp, 15 predicted proteins | sample AusTroGonzalo_MG_2_FD_207661 | JGI IMG/M metagenome (GOLD analysis project Ga0310690, IMG submission 207661) | Bovine rumen microbial communities from tropical cattle in Woodstock, Queensland, Australia - Gonzalo_04 (v2) (version 2) | ecosystem: Host-associated > Mammals > Digestive system >...
AAATTGCTTTGCCTATCCAATCATTTCTTGGAATATTTACATTTATAAAAGTACAGGTCATTTGCCCTATATAAACACCACCAAGATTAAATGTAGATTCATCTGCACATTGATTGGTTATTGTAAGTGAGCCTTTTAATATGTTTGCATCTGAAATCGAGACATTTCCGATTGATCCGCTTATATCATAGGTCTGTATATTCTTTTTTGATTCTGTAAGTAATTGATACATATTACATCTCTATTAAATCAAAACTAAATTTGTAAACACCACTTGTCTGTTCTGCTCCCGAAACTAACTGACATTTCCAATTTCTCATTCGCATTGTGTACGAATCATAGGAACTTCCATTGTAAATCTGAACTGTCAATGTAGTATTGTTTGCATAATATCCGTAAAAAGTATCACGATAGCTTTTAGGCAACTGATAATTAAACGAAAGAGTTAATTTGCCAAGTCTTTCAACCTGACAAACATCTGTCCCGGCTTCTGTAACATTTACATTCTCAAGAGTATCTCTTGATTCGGAAACAGGTGTATCTCCCCAAGGAATGTCTGAACTGTTTATTTTAATAGGATAATCTTTTATTAAACTCATCTTCCGCCACTCCTATAATTTGCATTGTTAATGGCTTTAACAACCAACGGCTGAAGAGCTTGGTCTCCAATTTGGTTATAAACAATAATATCTTGGAATGCTTTACTTCTTATAATTGCATCTGCCACAGCATCTCCAAGTTTTGTGTAATCAATTCCATTGTTTAAAGGCTGTACTGTCGCACCTTTCGGAAGTGTTAAGAGTTCTGCCCCGGCTTCTCCGACAATGGCTTGTCCTTCGCCTGTTACAATTCCACCTTTTGCCAATAAAGGAATATTAACTTCAGACAATTTGGCAACAGATGTATTTATCTCAACTCCCGGGATAAGATTAGCCAAGCGAAGTGCCGCATCTATTACTGTGTTAATTAAGCCAATAACACCATTTAATGTTCCATTTATATAAGTAATAATTGTATTAACAAAGCCTTTGAACATCTTTACAATGCCCGACCAAGCTTTTTCCCAATCTCCTGTAAATACTCCGCCAATAAACTCTGCCAAGCCTTCAAACAGCTGTATAATACTATGCACCCAAGGAATTATTGCTCTTGAAAGAACATCCATTACTTGCTCAACTGTCTGTCTGACAAATTCTATTGCTTTGCAAAGCAAAGGAACTGTGCTGTTTATAATGCTTGTAATCGTTGCTATAAGTGGCGGAAGTAATTCAGTAAGAATTTCTACCAATGGAACGATTATTGTCATTAAAAGAGCAGAAATTGGCTCAATTAAGGGCAATAATGCTGTTAATATAGGCAACAACGCATTTATAAGGTCAACAGCCAAAGGAAGAACGGCTTGTACGATTTCCATGGCTACCGGGAGCAATGCTTCAAGCGCAGAAAACAAAACAGGTAAGACAGCTGATACCACTTTGGAAAGCATTGGTGTAATCTGTGCCATAAATCCTTGAATCTGTGGCATAAAGGTTAATATCTGTTTTATTATGTCAATAAGAATAGGGAATAATGCACTTCCAAGAGAAGTTCCGAGTGCTTTTGCCGATTGTTTTAAATCAGACATTAAATCTCCAAATTCAACCCCGGCAGAAACAGCATCTCCACTCATAATAATTCCCAAATCGTTTGCTCTTTGAATAAGTCCGTCAAACTCATCTGTGGATTGTTCAAGCAAAGGGGATAACTGATAAGCCACACTCTCGCCAAACAATTCGGCCGCCATTGCACTTCTCTCTTCAGCCGTTGAAAGAGACATAATCTGATTTATGGCATCATCAAAATTAAGGTCTGTTCCTTCAAGTTTCTTGGCCGCCTTTTCCATTGTTGTCATTTCAACACCACATTGACCGGCGGCATAAGCAAGTTCTTGATAACTTTCTGCACTTATTCCCATACGGATTGATGCTTTGTCAATTTCGTCTGCTGTTTCGGAAACATCATTTGCTACACCAAGAGCTGCTCCACCAACAGCCAACATTGCACCACCTGTTATTGTTGCGAACTGTAACGCACCTTTTCCGACCTTGCCAAGTGTTTCTCCAAAGGATGATGCTTTCTTATCTGTTTTCTGTAAGGACTCGTTTGCCTTTTCATTATCAATAAAGATTGATCCAACGAGTTTAAAAAGTTCAACTGCCATTATTCTCTATCTCCGACAATCTTCTCTCAATTTCTTCGGATTCTTTCAAAATATCTTCGGCAGGTCTCATATCAAGATCTGCACCTGTCATTTTTTCGTAGAATTGTTCAAATGGTATGTACTTTCCACGAATCATTAAGAACGGAAGCATTGCAAGATATTGTCCATATATCTTATCTTCGTTCTCTTTGTTTATTGCCAGAACAACAAAATCAATAAATTCTCCGAAACTCATATCAGGAAAATCGTATCTTCCGTATTTTCGAAGCAATAATTCTTTAAGTTCTATTTCATTGACCTGACACCCAATGAGAAAAAACTTTTCCATTTTTCCCAATCGGCAATTTTCTTTATCATGTCAAAAGTTTCAATCGGATCGAGTTTCTTAACTTCCTCGACTTCCATTTCAAATATTGGAGCAAGGAAGTTGTAAATCTCTGCTTCTGCTTCTTTATTTGAACAGCTGGTAAAGATTGTAAAAAGCAAATCATAACCTAATGCTTCTACATCCTTTTCGCTATTTACTGAAACTTTTTTTATTTCGTCTTTAAGGTTTGCTTTGGACAAAACCCTTCCAAAAGCAAAAATGTCTGAATTTTGTAAATTTCTCATATATTTGTTCTCCCTTTTGAAAAAATAGGGAGTGCCGAAACACTCCCTAAATATTGTTTAAACTGAAGCTGCAACTGCAGGAAAGACACTTGTAATATTCTTAAGGAATGTAAGTGATCTTACTGTAAGCTTTGCTCTGGATGATTCCATTACAACTCTGTCCTTAACCATTCCTCTGTCTCCGTCTGCGTTGATTTCTCTAATTTCTCTTTCTACACTGAAAGAAGATCCGCCTCTTGTTAAGGCAATGTCTGTTCCGTTGATTTTTACTTTACCTGCACCAAGAAGAATTTCTCCTGCTCCGGCAGAAGTACCAGAATCAGTGGTTATGCTCCAAGGCTCTGCAGTAGATGACGACATGCTGTCAGTGTTTGTATAACATGCTTCAAAAGTAAGTTCAGGAACTGAATCGTTCTTTTCAATCATGTCAAAACTGATATTGCTTGTCATAAGTGCATCAGTAAGTTCAATCTTAACGGCATTACCAGCTTTATCTTTTCCAATCCACTGGATTGTTTTAAAATCGGCAGAAGTTATAGCACCTGTGCCTTTATAAACTGTTGTAGCCATTTTTTTACCTCACATAATTTTGTATTTGAAATCTTATCTGTCTGTGCTTGATGTTCTTATTTGGATCAAGTATTGATTTACGGTCTATTTTGTAGAATGTCGGCAAAATATGATCCTGCGGAAGGTTTTGACAATGGAATAAATCCTCTACCTTATCAGCAAGTTCTTCGACATTATATGTTGAAGTCCCCTTATCCCAGACATCAACTTCAAGGATATAATCCTGTCTTGATAAATCGCCCAGGTCAATGTTTCTAAAAGAAAAAACAATATGCGGATACATCGCATTGTCTCTTGCTTGTTCATAATAAACATTAGTGGTAAGAGTTTTTAATTTTGTCTCTATTAACTTCTTTAAATCATTTGTCCTTGTGACAACTACATTATTCGCCATCTGAATACTCGCTTTCATCAATAAGTGCTAAAGTCTTTGCTTCATCTTCGAGTGCAGATAAATATTTGGATTCGATTTCTACGATCTGCGGTATGCTATCTTCAACCATAGTGGTTAAAAGACGAAGTTTAGGCTGTTTGCTTGTTCCAAATTCCTGGAAGTAAGCATAAAAACCATCAACCTTGCCTGTCTTTAATCCGACCTGAACTCTCGGAGCCGTTGTCGACTTTGAAGCAATAACATTGTAGTTTGTTGCTTTTCCGCCATCGCCGGTATGCCTGGTAAAGACTTCATAATAAATCTGTCTCCACTTTGTTCTGATAAACTTTCCGACATCCCGGAGTGCAGCTCTTGATAATTCATGAATGTAATACTGACAAGCATCTACATTAGATGTATAAGTCACACCGTTTTTATTTATCTTTGTGACACTTTTTGGAGCACTCATTCAATTCCTCTTGCACAAACGATTTCAAGGTTTAATTTGTTACGATATGTACGCAAAACATCATAAATCTCTTCGGTACCGCCAAACGGAGTGTATTTAAGCTGTTTTTCATTCTGATAATCGGCAAAATCCGCTATCACGAATTTAATTTCAGGCTTTAATCCAACCGCCTCGGCCTGATAAAACTCACTCTGTCCGATAGATTTAACTTCTGCGTAAATTGTTCTCTCCGTGAAAGTCTGTGTTGTATCACCGTAAGAGTCAACCGTATTCGTTTCTTTCATTAATGTAATTACTTCATTAAACATTGTCTGTCTCCTGCGGATATGATTTTCTCAAACAATCACATTGATACTTAAAGGATTCCTGGTATCTCTCGGCATCCTTTACATCACTTGCATAATAAGCAAGTGCATAAGTTTTAATTGCTGTTTCGACATTCTCCGAATCTCCTTCAGCTTTTGCGGAGTCAACCCCTGCTCGCTTGAGTTCCAGGCGAGCAGAAGTTATGACATCCGATATTTCTGTATCGAGGAGGGTATGGGATATGCGAAGAGCAAGTTTGACTTTATCCGCTATTGTAGGCGGAGTCGGAGTCGGATCATCCTGAACAGGATCCTCTGTCGGAGTTTCCGTAACTTCTTCTAAAATTTCATCTGCCATAACTTGCTCCTTTCAGCTATTTTTTGCGATTAACCTTTTTAGGAATTTCTTCCTTTATAGGCTGTTCGCTTTTTTCTTCAAGTTGCACCGGTGCAACTTCTTTTTCTTTGGCTTTTGCCTTTGACGGCTTCGGCTCTTCACATTTGCCAAAGCCTCTGTATTCAATTTCTTTGGCTCTTTTTTCAGGATATTCAACAACACTTCCGACCTGATGGAATATGTTTGTATCCTTATCAATAAAGCCTTTTGTGACCGTCAATTTCATAGGCTACCCCCAATTAGAGTGCTGCAGGTTTAGTAATCTTAACGAAAGCTCTGCAAGCAACAGGAGCGATTGCAACATACTCTCTGCCGAGGATGTCAACAAGGTCAGACTTCATGTTTGACTTATCGTCAATCTTGATCTGAATTGTTTCTCCTTTAGGGAAGTTTGCAAGTGCACCGTAACCGAAGTCACCAACGATACAATAAGTATCGTTCTCGGATGCGGACTTGTATGCAGGAAGGTTGTTTGTAAGAACAACTTTCATTCCTTCAAAAGGATCTGCGTTGAACTGTCCTGAATAAACAGCTGCCTTGAATGCTGCCTTTGTAGCAGGATTCATAACAGCAACAGGATTCTTTGCTTCTGCGTTAAGTTCGCCCATAGCAGTTGCAATAGTACCAAGCACTGCACCGGCTTTAACAACCTTTGCGTTAGGAGCTGTAGCTGTTGCACTTGTTCCAAGAGCTACGATCTTATCAATCAGAACATCTTCTGCCTTAACAGAAATTCTGTATGAAAGCTCTTTAACAATGTAGTTAAGGAATGCTTCACCACGAAGATCAAGAACTTCATCAGAAACCGATTTCCACTTCTTGATGCTCTGGGGAATAAGTTCTACGGTACCGAGTGTAAGAGTTTCCTCTGAAACTGCACCTGATCCTTCATCATGGATAACAGCATCGCCTGCTGAAAGTTCAAACTGCTGCTTGTAGTTGCCTGCAACTGCGATTCTTGTAACCATACCAAGAAGCTCGCTCTGCTGCCAATCTGTCTTGATGATTGAAGATACCATGTCGGGAACTGCAACTTCGCCTGCTTCACCAACATTAGTTGTAAGGAGTGCTCTGCACTCTTCATCCTTACCTGTCTTAAGGTACTCTGCAAAAGCATTGATGTACTCTTCGGAGTTTCTGTACTCTTTGATGTCTTTCATTTTGATTTCCTCTTTTCTTTCTTCGATTATTGTAGGAACTACAGTTCCCTCGTTAATGGCTTCTGCCATTGCCTTGCGTTCCTCAAGGTCTTTAAGAACGGCCTTCTGTTCAGAAAGAAGCTTTCTTTCTTCCATAAAGGAAGTTTTTAACTCTTCTAACTGCTCTTCAGATTCAGCCGATTCGATCTGTGCTTTCATCTCTGCTTCTCTTGCTTCGATTTCAGCCAAAGTCATGTTTTTAACTTCCATGATTAAACCTCCAAATCTAAAATCGCTTTTAGCTTTAACTTTGCTAACTCCAACTTCTGAACTTCCTGCTCTCTTGCAAGTCTCTCCGCTTTCTCCTGTTCGATAAATCCATCAAACCGAGTACGAGTCGCAACTGAAATATCTGTTGTCGGGTTTGCAGGAAAACTTACGGCTGAAACATCAAACAATTTTGCAATATGTCTGATTGTTCGTAAGTGTTCCTTTGTGTTATATTCATCATCATCAACGATAAATGCGAAGGACATCTGGGAATACATCCCGGTTTCAATCTCTTCGAACATTTCTCGTGATGCGGATGTCTTGGATAAATCGGTCCTTGTAAAAAGTCCGTTTTCATCAACCGTTAAATCAAGAGTGCCGTTCTTTGTCCTGGCAAATACGGTACCCTGATGATCTTTAAGAAATACAACATCCGAAAAGTCTGTTCCTTCAAAAGCTTCAGGAAGAATCTTTTCTTTGTATTCTGTTCCGTTCTCATCGGTAAAGAGTACATACTCTTCAAAGGTTGATGCGTAGCCTTCAACTAAAAAAGAGGATCCTTCCGAGCCCTCTTCTTTCTTTCTTATCTGCACCATTGGCATATTTCGATATTCTCTATTTTCTCTAATCGCCATCTTCTTCGTCTCCTTCCTCTTTAGGTCTGCCAACATCACCGTTTGTTGTATCACCTGTTTTGGATGTATCAAGTCTTAAAACAAATTCATCACCGCCATCATATGGAGCCATATTAAATAAAGCTCTGTATTCGTTCGGAGTCATCAAGCCTCTGTCAACCAGAGCAACCATTGAAATCTTCGTCTTTGCCGAAGCATACTGTAAACGGTTTGATTCAAACCAAATTTCATTGCCAAAAGATATTTCTCTGTCTGTAAATATCTTTCTTGTGAGTTCCAAACTTAAAGCAATAAGAAAAGGCTCGATTCTGGCTTCGTAAAAAGCATCATATTCTGACTCGGAATAGTCAGAAGTAAGTATCTTCTTATTTACACCAAAATATCTGTATATTCTTTCACGGTATGTATCAGCTTCTTCTGCTGTGGCCGTTGTCGGCTTAAGATTTATTTCCTTAAACTCCTGTGTAGCATCCAATGAAGCAATTCCGCCCTCGTTTTCAAGATTCATGTAATCTTGAACAAATGTTTCTTTCTGCTTCTTTAAATCTTCAGGAGAAAGCATCGCCTTTGTGGACTTTAAAATGCCACGAAGGTTTGCTGTTGACTTAATGGCATTATTAAGGCCGTTATCCATTGTGTTGACAACATCAAGCGGTCCAAATAACGGTTTGTTGTTTTCTCCGGCAATATCAGAGAAAACATAATCCTTTCGGAGAACTGCCAAATCTTCCCATGGAACTGTTAATGAATCTGCAGCTTCACCGTTAAACTCAAATCTTATAAAGAGGCGATCTTTGTATTCGACAGCTCCGAAGGTACTGTACGGAACAGGATAAAAGCCTGTAACCTTATTTCTGTTATCTCTCATAATATAAAGAAAAGCTGTGTTTTTGATTTCGAGATAATTTCTCAATTTCGCCAACATGTCTTTTCCGTTCATATATTTATTAGGAGTAAGAGAAAGCAACCTTTCAATATTAGGATCCGTACATCTTGGATTTGCCTTTGATGTATGCTCGGATAAAGCCCTGATACAGTCTCTTACATCATCAGAAGAGTAAATCTCTCCGCTAAAAGGTGTAAAATAAGACTTAAATGTACCAAGTTCTTTAAATGTAGTGTAAGTTGCCATCTGATTAGGCTTTTCTTTTTTGTTGAATAAGTCTAAAATACTTCTTCGCTCTTTCATTTTTACCTCACATAAGGAATATACTCATCATAATGCTTAACATAACCAACCCAAGCATTAAGAAGCGAAACCATTCCGTCAATTCTTCGGTTTTGTTGTATTTTCACCGGCTGTATCATTTCAATACTGTCCGACTTTGTACTTTTTTTACCTGTATTGGCAAGACACCAACGAAGAATAGGATTATTGTTATAAACAACTCTATGTTCCGAAAATGCAGCTTGCATTTCACGCATGGGCTGATTCCATGTAAAAGGTCCCTGGGCTGTCTTTTCCATGTCAAATCCATGGCTTTCCATTTCTGGTACCCAATAACCAGATAATGCTCGGTCATAACAAATCCATAACGGTCTGATGTCATGCTGTTCTACCATGTCAACAAACCACTTTGTAACTTCCGAATAATCAACCTGTGCTCCCGGACATATATGAAGCCATCCCTGCTCTGCCCACAATTTATAAGGAGCTTCTTTTGATTTTGTCTTTTCCAAATAATCGATTTTTGACTGTGGTATAAAATACATCTGCAGTACAAATACTCGATTATCATTAGGCTTTCTTATAAGTAAGGTACCGCAAGTTAAGTCACCAACTGACGATAAGTCGCAGCCACCTATTGCATAAGAATGCTCAACTTCTGAAATATCAAAGGTTTCTTCGTTTACGGCCTCGTCAAACGAAAGCCAGGAAGCAAACTCTGTTGCAGGAAGGTTAAAATCCTTTGTCATAACAGTCGGAAGAAACGAAGGATCGTTTTTTGCTCTCTCTACAAATCCCTCTAAAGTCTTAATTGACTTTATCTTTCCAAGACCGGGATTTGCTTCAGGCCAATGTAACGGATCCTGCCAATCTTCTCTTCTGTTAAGTTCATATATTAACGGAAGAACTGTATAATCCTGAATAATCCATAGAGCAACCTGGGAAGCATAAGCATAATGGCTATCAAAGAAGCCTTCTCTGACAAAACCATTAGTTGAAATCAACCAAGCAAGTGGTTGATCTCGCATTGATTGTCCTTGAATCATCACATCGAATAACGCACTATTCTTCATAGCATGCCATTCGTCTAAACTAAAAAACGATGGGTTTAAACCATCCATCGTTGATGTATCTGAAGCCAGACATTTTATAAAACCCATGTTCATTTCACAATAAATGTCTGACTGTCTTTTCTTTGTTATAGCCTTAAGACTCGGAGACTGCGTTCTCATATTAACGCATTCTGAATAAATAAGGTTTGCTTGATCTTTTTTGTTGGCAGTGCAATATACTTCAGGTCCTGCTTCACCATCGTTTAAGAGTGCATCCCACTCTTCTGCTGCTGTTTCTGTAGACTTACCACATTTACGGCCTCTTACATCGACTATTTCTTTAAACCGGCGAAACCCTGTATCTTTATGTCGCCAACCATGCACGAGCTGAAACTTTGCTTTTTGGAAAAGTTCTAACGAGATGTTCTTTCCAGCAAACTTGCCTTTGGAATGTTTACAGAACTTTTCTATAAACTCTATATGTCTCTCGCCTTCTTCCTCATCAAAGTAATAAGGAAAGTCCTCCGGCGGATGATCCATCCATTCTACTTCTCGCTCATACACTATTCTGACCTTTTCAGAGACAACTTCATCTCCTAATCGGATCGCTTCTAAATAAAGCTTCGGATAATTCACTTTTTCCTGGTACCCAAGAAGTCCATTATCTCTGAAGCTGCCGCCGGTACTTCGGAGCCCTTGGGTAAAAGATCTGTTATCTGCTTAATTGTAGCTGCATAGCTCTTCTGTAACTTGATATAAGAGTCGGCCTCGGTTGAATTTTTCTTTCCAAACTGATTTGCACCGTTCTTATACTCTTCGCTCCAACCGTTTTCGTTAATATAGATACGAAGTTTTTCCAACTGTTCAGCCATGAAGCTTGCATCTTCAACTAAACCCTCTGTAATCTTCACTAAATCTTCAGGAAGTTGAGATATAATGCTTTTTAGCTTTTTTTGTTCAGCTTTTGCTGAAAATTTCTGTTTTTTCATACTTATTCATCCCTTTTTGAATAAATTGCCCATTTTTTGTGATTTCAGCTTTTTAACCCTTTACCCACACCCCTCACGCATTCTTTCAGTCAGTTCGAAAAAGG
>Ga0310690_10012773_pt1 | contig 10282 bp, 7 predicted proteins | sample AusTroGonzalo_MG_2_FD_207661 | JGI IMG/M metagenome (GOLD analysis project Ga0310690, IMG submission 207661) | Bovine rumen microbial communities from tropical cattle in Woodstock, Queensland, Australia - Gonzalo_04 (v2) (version 2) | ecosystem: Host-associated > Mammals > Digestive system >...
TATTGATTTCTTTTTCATTTTCTTGCTAATTTGAGTGCAAAGATACAAACATTTTTCGTACTTTTGTAGGCGAAAACAGAAAAAAGATGATGATGAAACGAATATTAAGATTTTTTTTGGTGTCGGCAATGCTCGTCATAGCCGCAGGAACCGTTGCGGCACAGTCTGTAAGAACCCATAAAGTGAAGAAGGGAGAGACCATCTATGGCATTGCCCATGCCTATGGCATTACGGAGGCAGAGCTGCGCAGGGCTAACCCTGGCATGGAGAGTGCCGACTACGTGCTGAAGAAGGGCGACAAGATATTTGTCCCTTCCTCCCAGACTCCGCTGCAGGTGGAGCAACCCGCCACAACAGCCGACGATGTACGTCAGCGCAGTATCCGTATGGGTGTGATGCTGCCGCTGAACGACAGGAATGGCGACGGGCGCCGCATGGTGGAATACTACCGAGGTCTCCTGATGGCCTGCGACAGCCTGAAGCATGAAGGAATTTCTGTTGATGTGTATGCATGGAACACGCCTGAAGACGGTGATCTTTCCGAAACGCTGGCCAAGCCTGAGGCTGCCCAGTGCGACATCATCTTCGGCCCATTGTATTCCCGTCAGATGGAAACGCTGTCGGCTTTCTGCCAGCAGCATGGCACGAAGCTGGTCGTTCCTTTCTCCATCAATGCGCCGCAGGTAGCCTACAACAGTAATATTTTCCAGGTCTATCAGGCACCTGAGGGACTGAACGAATCAACGAGCCGCCGATTTGCCGAGTGGTTCAGGGACTACCATGTCGTGATTGTGGATTGTGCCGACCCCAACAGTACCAAGGGCGGATTTACTTCAGCCCTGCGTCAGCAGCTGGAATTGAGGAATGCGAAGTATAGCCTGACCAGCCTGACGTCAGCCACTACGAGCTTTGCCAGTGCCTTCAGCACACAGCATCCTAATGTGGTGGTGCTGAACTCTTCACGCCCCGATGATTTGAGGGTGGCGTTTATCAAACTGAAGGATGTCACGGCTGCCAATGCCGATGTGAGGATTTCAGTATTCGGCTACGCAGAATGGATGGAGATGGCTGGAAGTCAGGAGAGCAATTTTCACAAATATGACATGTACATTCCTGCTCCTTACTATACGAACCTGACTTTGTACCCTGCCCAGCGGCTGGCCATGAAGTACCGCTCGAACTTCCGTCAGGACATGAGCGCTGTCACACCTCGGCTGGCTTTGACAGGCTTCGACCATGCGCTGTTCTTCCTGCGTGGTCTTCATAAGTATGGCATAACCTTTGATGGTGCGGCAGGACGTTTCGGCTATGTACCTGTTCAGACACCGCTGAAGTTCGAGCGTCAGGGCAGCGGAGGCTACCAGAACCGTGCTTTCATGTTCGTGCATTATAAGACCAACGGTCAGATTGAAACGATAAACTACTAAAGATAGATAAGTAATGAGTAATCATTCTGGTTTTTACTTTTCTACCTTTAGGAGAAAACTTGTGAGGGTATTGCTTGTACTTCTCACTTCCTGCTTCTTACCACTTACCACCTTAGCACAGGTTGGCGAACATCGCAGCGAACTTGCCGTTGGCGTAAATGCCGGATATGTGATGAGCAACGTAGGCTACATGCCTAGGATTCCTCAGTCCATGCATACTGGGCTGACAGGTGGTGTCACTTTCCGCTATACTTGTGAGAAATATTTCAGTAGTATCTGTGCCATCGTGGCCGAAGCAAACTATGCCCAGCTGGGATGGAAGGAAAGCATCCTCACGAAAGATGATGAACCTGTGATTAATGCTGAAACGGGACTTGCCGAGGAGTACCAGCGCACGATGAACTATGTGCAGGTACCGGTCTTTGCACGGTTAGGGTGGGGAAGAGAGCGCAGCGGCTTTCAGGCTTTCTTTCAGGTTGGCCCGCAGATAGGCTTTTTTCTCAACGAAGATGCCGAGGCTAATTTCGACCTTGACCATCCCAATCTGAATCAACGCACATCTGTCGTATCAAGTGATTATGAGCGCGACGGCGTGAAGATAGGCTCGGGCATCTATCACATGCCCGCTGAGAATAAAATCGACTATGGCATCACGGCAGGTGTGGGACTAGAATTCTCGAAGCCGTGGTTAGGCCATCTTCTCTTGGAGGGTCGCTATTATTACGGCTTGGGAGATATTTACGGCAACTCGAAGCGCGACTACTTCGGCCGTTCCAACTTCTCTAATATCGTCGTGAAGCTGTCCTATCTATTTGATATCGCAAAAACCAAAAACTCTAAAATTAAATAATTATGTTCAAGAATCATCCCAAAGGGCTCCTATTGGCAGCTCTGAGTAACATGGGCGAGCGCTTCGGCTACTACATCATGAATGCGGTGCTGGTGCTATTCCTTTGTTCTAAGTTTGGTCTTTCAGATGAGACAAGTGGTGTTATTGGTGCTGTATTCCTTGCAGCCATCTATGTGCTAAGTCTGCCAGGTGGTATTATTGCAGATCGTACTCGCAATTACAAAGGTACGATTTCGTGGGGCTTGGTGGTAATGGCTTTGGGGTATGCAATTTTGGCCATTCCCATTTTGGCTACACCTGATAACAAGTCATGGCTGTTACCGCTTACAATCTTAGCTTTGACGCTGATTGCCTGTGGTAATGGCTTGTTTAAGGGGAATTTGCAGGCTATCGTTGGTCAGATGTATGATGATTTTGAGGCCGAGGCAGCCAAGCAAGGACCTGAAAAACTGAAATGGGCACAGGGGCAGCGTGACGCAGGTTTCCAGATTTTCTATGTGTTCATCAACATTGGTGCATTGGCAGCTCCATTTATAGCTCCGCTATTGCGTGGATGGTGGTTGAAAAGTCATGGACTGGCTTATAATGCAGATTTGCCTGCTCTCTGTCATGAGTATATTGATAAGGGAGCACAAATGTCGGCAGAGCATTTGCAGAATTTGAATGATTTAGTTGTGAAGGTTGGTGGTAGTACTGATGATTTGTCTGCTTTCAGTTCACAGTATCTTGACATCTTTAATACTGGTGTGCATTATTCATTTATTGCTTCGGTATTGATGATGATTGTTTCGCTTCTTATCTTTGTGGGCTCTAAGAAGTTCTTCCCCACGCCGGGTAAGAAAGAAGTGAAGTCTGTGCAGGAATATACAGCAGAAGAGAAACAGACTATGGCTAAGGAGATTAAGCAGCGTATGTATGCACTCTTTGCAGTATTGGGTATTGCTGTATTCTTCTGGTTCTCGTTCCATCAGAATGGCCAGTCGTTATCGCTATTTGCTCGTGATTTTGTGCAGACAGACAAGATTGCTCCTGAGATATGGCAGGCTGTCAATCCTTTCTTCGTCATCATCCTTACACCTATTATTATGTGGCTCTTTGCTACGCTGACAAAGAAAGGGCGTGCTATTTCTACACCACGTAAGATTGTCTATGGCATGGGCATTGCTGGATTAGCATATCTTTTCTTGGCTGTATTTTCCTATTCGCAGGGTTATCCCTCTGCTCAGGAATTTCTTACCATGCCAGAAGCTGCACGTGCTACGATGAAAGCAGCGCCGTGGGTACTCATCTTCCTCTATTTCCTGCTCACTGTAGCAGAGCTGTTCATCTCACCTCTGGGATTGTCTTTCGTGTCGAAGGTGGCACCGAAACATTTGCAGGGACTATGTCAAGGTCTGTGGTTGGGCGCAACTGCTGCTGGTAATCTGCTCATCTGGATTGGGCCTGTCATGTATAATGCTTGGCCTATATGGGTATGCTGGACGGTGTTCCTTGTGGTCTGCCTTGTTTCCATGGGTGTCATGTTCGGTATGGTGAAATGGTTGGAACGAGTTACCCAATAATTTCATGATACTTACCCTCCTGCTATCCTCCTTCCTCACGTTTGTGGAGTTGAACTGTGAGAACCTGTTCGACTACAGCCACGACGAGGGGAAGGAGGATATGGAGTTTACGCCCGAAGGGGCACGCCGATGGACGCGTACTCGCTACTGGCGCAAGTTGAACAATATCGGGCAGGAGTTGCTGTCATGCTCCGACCAGTTGCCTGACCTCGTGGCGCTGGTGGAGGTTGAGAATGACTCGGTAATGCACGACTTGACACACCGTTCGCTATTGCGGGGTGCAGGCTATGAGTACCTGATGACGTGCTCGCCCGATGTGCGTGGACTCGATATCGCCTTGCTCTATCAGCCGTCGCGTTTCCGTCCTGTGTGCTACGACCAGCTGGCGGTGCCGACGGAGGAAGGCGTGCGTTCCACGCGCGATATATTATATGTAGAGGGCGAGACATTCCAGGGTGACACGCTGCATATCTTTGTAGTCCATGCTCCCAGCCGCTACGGCGGCGAGCTGGAGACGCGTACCCGCCGCCATCAGGTTATGAACGTGCTGTTGTCTGCCCTTCTTCCGTTGTCAGGACGGAAGGTCATCGTAGCGGGTGATTTCAACGACTATGCCGACAGCCCCTCCCTGCGCATGTTGCCCGACAGCCTTCTGGTCAAGGTGACCCGCGATGCCCAGGGACGCCATGGCCATGCCCGCGGCACCTATCGTTATCAGGGCGAATGGCGTTCCATCGACCACATCCTGCTTTCGCCGCCGTTGGTACCGCAGATAGATAGTGTGTTCATCAACGATGCTCCTTTCCTGTTGGAACCAGAGGAGACCTATGGTGGATGGAAGCCCCGCCGCACTTTTCAGGGCTATCGCTATCAGCGTGGCTACAGCGACCACTTGCCGCTGGTTGTGCAGTTCAAACAATGAAACAAACCTAAAAAACGATAACCAAGATGAAAAGACTTACACTCCTTTGCATGGTGCTGATGATGGCGGTCTTAACCACCGATGCCCAGAGCCGCGCCCGAAAGAAGCGCCCCGATCCCAATCCGCCCTCGACTGTGGAGATCATTACCAAGGTCAATGACTACTGGCAGAAGAACCATTCGCCCAAGGTGCGTTCCTTCTGGGACGAGGCTGCCTATCACACGGGCAACATGGAGGCCTACCGCCTGCTGGGTCGTGCCCGCTGGCTGGCCTATAGCGACGAGTGGGCACGGCATAATAAGTGGATGGGTGCTCAGGAGAAAGACCCGTCGAAGTGGAAATATAAGAACTATGGCGAAGGCCACGACTACGTGCTCTTCGGCGACTGGCAGATCTGCTTCCAGACCTATCTCGACATGTACGAGATGAATCCCGACCCATTCAAGATAGTCCGTGCCATCGAGGTGATGGACTACGAGGTGCGCCGCCCCGAGACTGACTTTTGGTGGTGGGCCGACGCCCTCTACATGGCCATGCCAGTCTTTACCAAGCTCTACAAGGTTACAGGCGAGGTGAAATACCTCGACAAACTCTACGAAAACTTCAAGTGGAGCGATGAGCTGATGTTCGACAAGGATGAGCAGCTCTACTATCGCGATGCCAAGTACATCTGGCCCAAGGTAAAGACGGCCTGCAACGAAGGCAAGAGCTTCTGGGCACGCGGCGACGGCTGGGTGCTCGCCGGACTGGCAAAGGTGCTGGCCGACATGCCCGAGGACTATGTCCACCGCTCCTTCTTCCTCCAGCGCTTCCGTGAGCTGGCCGAGGGCGTAGCCCGTGTGCAGCGTCCCGGCGGTTACTGGAGCCGTAGCATGCTTTGTGAGGACGATGCCCCAGGCCCTGAGACCAGCGGAACCGCCTTCTTTACCTATGGTATGTTGTGGGGCGTGAACCATGGCTTGCTCGACCGCGATGCTTATGTGCCCGTTATTGAAAAAGCTTGGAACTATCTCACTACCGTTGCCCTGCAAGAAGACGGTAGCGTGGGCTACGTGCAACCCATCGGCGAGAAGCCCGATCCCACGAAGACTGTCGATGCCCAATCTCAGGCCAATTTCGGCGTCGGTGCTTTCCTCCTTGCTGCCTGTGAGCACCTGAGGTATGAGAATTTAATTAGTAATGAGAAATTAGTAATTAGTAATTCTGCACCAGAAGGTAATCATAATTGCTCATTACTCATTACTAATTCCTCATTAGAATACCGCCAGCAGGTAGTTGAGCTTGATGCTGGCGAAGTCTATGCCCGCTTGGGCATTCACGGCGGGCGCCAGTTCATTGTACGCGATCCTGCCGGACTTGAGCTGCCCTATCAGCTCACCTACGATGACAAGGTGCTCATCGATGCCGGCGTCAGTCCCCGCAGCACCCTCAATCTCACCATCGAGAAGGGCACGCCGCAGGTCTATAAGACCGTGTGCTACGGCCGCCTCTATCCTGAGCGCAAGGATGACTATGCCTGGGAGAACGACCGTGGTGCCTACCGCGTCTATGGCCCCGCCTTGCAGCGTAGTGGCGAGCGTAGCTATGGCGTTGATGTGTGGTCGAAGAACACGCCTGAGCTCGTCGTTGAGCAGCGCTACTGGACCGAGGATGTCATCATGATGCCCACCGTTGAGCGTTTGCGCCGCGAGAACCGTCAGAAAGGTGACTCTCTCTATCGCACCATTTCCTATCACCACGACCACGGTCGCGGTATGGACCTCTATGCCGTAGGTCCCACGCTGGGTTGCGGCACGCCTGCCCTGATGCAGGGCGACCAGCTTGTCTATCCTTATTGCTTTACCAGTTACGAGGTGCTCGACAACGGCCCCCTGCGCACTACCGTCCTGCTGAACTATGAGAAGCGTGCCTTCCAGGGTGACAGTATCACCGAGCATCGCATCATCTCACTCGACAAGGGCTCCAATTTCTGCCGTTGCACCGTCTGGTATACGGGCATGAAGCAGCCTGCGCCTTTGGCCTCGGGTGTAGTCATCCACTCGGCCGACCAGGAAAATACTGTGTTGGGCAGCGATTACGTGGCCCATGCCGACCCCACCGACAATCCACGTGTGAACAGTTGTCAGCTCTTCGTCGCCACTCTCTATCCCAAGGGAACTGTTGAGACGCGCCGTCTGGAGTCGGGTGGGGGTGTGTCCCATGCACTCGGTATTGTCGATGGCTACCGTGGCGAGCGCTTTACCTATTACTTCGGCTCTGCCTGGTCCAAGGCCGACGTGCGCACCATGGGCGAGTGGCAGCAACGCATAGCCTGGACGCTCCGCTCACTCCGCGAGCCATTGAAGGTGACTATAGATGATAGACTTTAGACGATATACAATAAATAACAACTACAAATACAATTAACACAATGAAACAGACTGAACAAAAGATTTTCGTGCGAGTAGCCTCGATGCTGCTCCTCCTCATGGCCTCTGTCCAGACAGGTTGGGCACAGAGACTGGAAGTCGTTGATGCTGAGGGACATGGCATTCCCTTGGCAAGTGTATTGACCGAAGACGGCGTGCTCATAGGCACTACCGACATGAGTGGCGTACTGGCCGACGTGAAAGGTGCCGCGAAGGTTGCCGTGACCCACGTAGCCTACAAGCCGCAGCAGGTCAGCATGGCGTCGCTACAGAACGGGCGCATCGTGATGGAGAGCGTTGATTACGGACTCGACGAGGTCGTTGTCATGCCCAAGCCCTACCTCTATGTAGAGTACTATTATCGTGCCTTCCGCTACGTTGGCGACTCGCTCCGTGCCTACTGCTCCGGTATTATCCCCGCAACCTTCGACATCAGGAACAAGTACAAGGGCAAGACGCGCACCATCTGGTCGTATGGAGCCTTCGCCAATAAGGCTCCCTCCTGGCATGCCGTACACGCGCTAAACCGTGCCGTGGATTGTGTCAAGAACAGCCGTCACACTATGGCCGAGAAATGGTTGAAGGAGGAGCAAGGACAGGAGAAATACCGGGCCTCGATTGTTGCCGACGGCTCGAACAGCTGGCGCGTGGAGATTCCCAATCAAGTAGTGGGGCAGATCGTACACGCCAACGGAATAAGCCGCACAACGGTTGATGCAGCCCGAATGCAGATGTACTCTAATGAGATTCATGGAGAAACAAAGATGCTCAAAAAACGGCAGGAGCGTGAATACGCCTATCAGTATGCCGAGATTTTCCAGCTGGACGACGATGAAGATACTCCTGACATCATCCGTGAAGTGATGAAGATGCACCACTGGGAATACAATAGTTCGAAGGGCCGCGACATAGACGTTTACTACATCTATACCGCTGACCACGGTTATGTGGACGAGGCCGAATTCAAGGCTCGCAGCAAGGAGTTGAATAAGGGTCGCGCCGGCGACATGACATTCGAAGAACTGCAGGCCTACGCCGCTGAGCACCACATCCCTGAGCTTGCTCCCATGCAGATTCAGGCCATTCAGGAACTGAAGAAGGGACAGGGGAAGTGATTTCTCGCTCTCTTTAGATGCTGACGAAGATTCATTTAGCTGCGTCCAAAAATCGTTTTGGAGCGTCGAAAAATCATTTTGAAGCGTTCAAGATGCCTTCTTTGAGGCTTGGAAATGCCGTTTCTAAGGCATGAAGGTGCCGTTTCCGAGGCCTGAAGATGCCGTTTGTTTGGAGCAAAAAAGGAGCCCTTTCGTAAACCGCTGGATTGAGTGGAGTACGAAAGGGCTCAAAAATTGCTTATTTTCAGTCAGAAGGGCACTTGGTGGATTCTGAGCAAAATATGAGAGGGATGTTGTCAAAGATTTTACTCGTGTCGTATGGCCTCGATGGGATCCATGTTGGCGGCCTTCTGAGCGGGGATGTAGCCGAAGAGGACACCAATGCAGACGCAGACGAAGAACGAGAGGTAGATGCTCCAGGCCGGCACACTACTGGGCATACCGAAGGCGGGCACCACCCATTCGCTAGCCGAACAGCCTACGAGAATGCCAAGTAGTCCGCCCGTAAGGCTGATAAGCACCGACTCGATGAGGAACTGCAGCGAGATGACGGGACCCGTAGCGCCAACGGCCATGCGCAGGCCGATTTCCTTGGTGCGCTCGGTCACGGAGACGAGCATGATGTTCATGATGCCGATGCCGGCCACGAGCAGGGAGAAGGCGGCGGCGACGACGAGGATGAGCGTAACGGTATCCATAGTGGTGGACATGGTCTCCATCATCTCGGCCTGCGAACGGATAGTAAAGTCGTCGGCAGCCTCGCCCTTCAGCTTGTGGTTATCGCGCAGCATCTGGGTGAGTTCCTCGATGGCGGCGTCGCTTAGCTCTTCGGTGAGGGCAGAGCAGACGATGGAGGAGAACCAGGTCTGGGCGGCGATGCGCTTCATAACGGTGGTGTAGGGGGCCACGATGACGTTGTCCTGATCCATGCCCCATGAATTGTAGCCTTTCGACTTAAGCACGCCGACAATACGCATTGGGATGCTCTTGAAGCGGATGGTCTTGCCGATGGGGTCGGCACCACCAAAGAGCTCGTTGACGATGGTGGCTCCTACGACGCACACCTTGGCAGCCTTCTTGATGTCTTCCTCGGTGAAGCTCTCGCCTTTCTCGATAGTCCACTGGCGTATGTCGAAATAATCGATGGACTCGCCATACATCGAAGCGTTGGTGTTGTTATTACCATAGATGGCCTGTCCGCTGGCGGTGACTTCGGGCGATACCTTATTGACGTATTTCTTCTCGTGCATGATGCGCTCGTAGTCGGCCATCTTCAGCGTCTGCATGGCGGAGGGATCCTGACGCACGCCACCACGCATATCGGCTCCCGGGCGTATGGTGAGCAGATTGGTACCCATGGTGGAGAGTTCCTGGCGGATGCTCTCCTTCGAGCCCTGACCGATGGACATCATGATGATGACGGCGGCCACACCAATGATGATGCCAAGCATGCTGAGGAAGCTGCGCATCTTGTTGCTGGAGATGGCCTTAAGGCTTACCTTAAATAGATTGAGTATGTTCATTTCTTATTCGTCTTGTGGAATCGGCATGGCAGCGAGAGCCTCGGCAGCCGACTTGATGTTGGTGTTGATGGTGTCCTCGCGTATTTTGCCGTCGCGCAGGTTGATGTTGCGGCTGGCGTACTCGGCAATCTCGGGATTGTGGGTGACGAAGATGATGGTGTGCCCTTGACGGTAGAGCTCCTGGAAGAGTACCAGCATCTCGAACGACGTGCGGGTGTCGAGGTTGCCGGTAGCCTCGTCGGCCAAGAGCACGGCGGGCTCGTTGACCAAGGCACGGGCGATGGCCACGCGTTGCATCTGTCCACCCGACATCTGGTTGCTCTTATGCTCCATGCGGTCGCCCAGTCCTACGGCCTGTAGGGCCTTGATGGCGGCTTCGCGGCGCTGACGGGCGTTGTATTTATTGTTGTACATGAGTGGCAACTCGACATTCTCCAAGGCTGTGGTCTTGGCCAGCAAGTTGTAGTTCTGGAAC
>Ga0310690_10012774_pt1 | contig 10282 bp, 8 predicted proteins | sample AusTroGonzalo_MG_2_FD_207661 | JGI IMG/M metagenome (GOLD analysis project Ga0310690, IMG submission 207661) | Bovine rumen microbial communities from tropical cattle in Woodstock, Queensland, Australia - Gonzalo_04 (v2) (version 2) | ecosystem: Host-associated > Mammals > Digestive system >...
ATGCTGCCGCGATGAAGTGTATCGGACTGAAACCGAGCAAGAAATACCACTTGCTGAACGGTGAACTCGACTGCCAATTCAACCGTTATGATTTGTTTGCAGGAAAACGAAAGGACAATAACCAATGACCAATCACCAATCACCAATTTATATAGCAGATTATAATTACAACCTGCCTGATGAGCGCATCGCCAAGTACCCTTTGGCGGAACGGGATCAGAGTAAGTTGCTGGTCTATCGGGACGGGCAGGTGAGCGAAGACCGATTCTTTCATGTGGGGGATTATATCGCTCCGCACTCGCTCCTTATCTATAACAACACACGCGTCATTCAGGCACGTCTGGAGTTTCATAAACCCACCGGTGCACGTATCGAGGTGTTCTGTCTTGAACCGCTTGTACCCCATGACTACCAACTCTCTTTGGGTTCTACCACCGGTTGCACCTGGAAATGTATGGTCGGTAATGTCAAGAAATGGCATGACGAGGCATTAGAATTAAAAATTAAAAATGAAAAATTAAAAATTACCCTTCGTGCCTATAAAGAGCAGGTCTTGGGTAATACGTTTGCCGTGCGGTTTGAATGGAGCGACGAGAATGTATCGTTCGCTGAGATTCTAGATGCAGCCGGTGAGTTACCTATACCGCCATATCTCAACCGCAAGACCGAAGAGAGCGACAAACGCACCTACCAGACGGTTTATTCGCGTATCAAAGGCAGTGTGGCTGCACCGACAGCCGGTTTGCATTTTACGGAGCAGGTGTTGGCGGACTTGCGGGGTCGCGGTATTGAGACCGATGAGGTGACGCTGCATGTGGGGGCAGGTACCTTCTTGCCGGTCAAGACCGCCGATGCCAATGAGCATACCATGCATACGGAGATCATCGCTGTGCCGCGTTCCACGATCGCACATATCCAATCAGAGCTTGGACATATCGTAGCAGTAGGGACGACCTCTATGCGAACCCTCGAGAGCCTGTATTTCATCGGATGTCATCCGGAGAATGCGACAGTCGGACAGTTTGAACCCTACGAGCCAACAGCCAATAGCCAACAGCTAACAGCCAAGGATTCGCTACAAGCCATCCTCGACTATCTCGATGCAACCGGACAGGAGACCTTACATGCGGAGACCCAGATCATGATAAAACCCGGCTATGTCTTCCATGTCGTCGATCAACTCATCACCAATTTTCACCAACCGCAATCGACCCTCTTACTGCTTGTCAGTGCGTTCGTCGGTGGGGATTGGAAAACGATCTATGACTATGCCCTGAGCCACGACTTCCGTTTCCTCTCCTATGGAGACAGTAGTATCCTTAATCGTCAATCGTCCAATCGTAAATATGCTTGACACGCATTGTCATATAGATGAAGAAGCTTTTGAAGCCGACCGTGAAGCAGTCATTGCCCGTCAGCGTGAAGCAGGCGTGGAAGCGATGATCGTGCCCGGAGTGAATGTACACTCCATCGACACAGTGATGGATGTTTGTAAAGCGCATCCGGGCTATTGTTTTCCGGCCTTGGGGCTCCATCCCGAGGATGTAAAGGACGATTGGAAAGAGCAACTGGCTGTCATCGAAACAGCAATCCGTGCACATCGTTCCGAACTGGTGGCAATCGGAGAGATAGGTCTCGACTATTACTGGGACAAGACCTACAAAGAACAACAGCAAGAGGTCTTGCGCCATCAACTGCTGTTAGCCCGTGAACTCGACTTGCCCATTATCCTCCATAACCGCGAAGCCACGGAAGACATTCTTCGCATTGTCAAAGAGATAGGAGGGCGTGGAGTGTTTCATTGTTTCAACGGCTCCAAAGAGGTGGCGCAGCAGATCCTTGATATGGGTTTTTATCTCGGCATAGGTGGTGTTCTGACTTTCAAAAACTGCAAACTCGCAGATACTTTAAAGGAATTATCAATTACCAATCACCAATCACCAATCACCAATCGTCTCCTCCTGGAGACGGACGCTCCTTACATGGCACCTGTTCCGCATCGCGGGGAACGGAATGAGAGCCGTTTTATGACCCATGTGGCAGAACGACTTGCCTTGGTCTTCGACACCACTCCCGAACAGATCATCTCTCAAACCACCGCCAACGCCCGCCAACTCTTTAAGATGTAAAATACATCTTCTTTCGACTTTTTTTCTCGCATTTCTTGCATATATCGAAAAAAAGCAGTAACTTTGCACGCAAATTCAAATCATCACAATTATGACAAATCCATTTAGTCTTGAAGGTAAAAATGCCTGGATCACAGGCGGTTGTTACGGAATCGGTTTTGCTATTGCCAAAGCTTTTGCGCAGGCGGGTGCCAATCATATTATTTTCAATGCCCGCAGCCAGGAGGCGATTGACAAAGCTTATGCGCTTTATCGCTCGGAAGGCATCGAGAACGTACACGGCTACGTATGCGATGTGACGGATGAGAATGCGGTGAAAGCATTGGTGGAGAAGATCCATGAGGAGGTGGGCCAGATCGATATCCTCGTCAACAATGCCGGTATCATCAAGCGTATCCCGATGCACGAGATGAAGCGGGAGGAATTTCAGCAGGTGATAGACATCGACCTGGTAGCGCCCTATATCGTTGCTGCAGCCGTCCTGCCGGAGATGATGGAGCGCCGCGAAGGAAAGATCATCAATATCTGCTCGATGATGTCTGAGTTGGGTCGTGAAACCGTCAGTGCATATGCAGCAGCAAAAGGCGGTCTGAAGATGCTGACGCGTAACATCTGCTCTGAGTACGGCGGATATAACATCCAGTGCAACGGTATCGGTCCGGGTTATATCGCTACCCCGCAGACTGCACCTTTGCGTGAGCGTCAACCGGACGGCAGACGTCATCCCTTTGACTCGTTCATCTGCGCCAAGACTCCTGCCGGTCGTTGGTTGGATCCGGATGAGTTAGGCGGTCCTGCAGTCTTCCTCGCTTCCCATGCTTCCGATGCCGTGAACGGTCATATCCTCTATGTGGACGGCGGTATTCTGGCGTATATCGGAAAGCAACCGGAATAATCGGGACCGGTTATAGAAAAGAAACCTTAAACAAAAATACGATGGAAACCTTTGAACATGTTGGAGAATGGACCGACCGTGAGATACGGCGGGCTGTAGTATGGCTGTGCGACAAGACCGGTAAACCCATCCTTAAGTTGACCAATAAGGACTACCGTGATTATGGTATGACCGAACTCATTGACCGTTTTGAATCTGCTTATTATTGCAATATCAAGGTTTTCAATGATATCCAGCATACCATCACCGGTTGGCCCGGAGGCAAACCGGATGCGGATGATTCGAACCGTCCCGAGCGGGCGTATCCGTATCCCAAGCGTGTGCTGATCTTTTCGCCTCATCCGGATGATGATGTCATCTCCATGGGAGGTACGTTTGCCCGCCTGATCAAACAAGGACATGACGTACATGTGGCGTATCAGACGAGCGGTTGCATTGCTGTGCAAGATGAAGAGGTGGAGCGCTTCATGTATTTCTTGAAAGGCTGCGAACAACTCATGCCAATCAACCATGAACCCGTCTCTCTTTGTACGCATGTGGAGCGTCTCTCTCCTTTTGCTCTCAAGGCACTCATCCGCCGAGGGGAAGCGACACTCGCCTGTCGGCATATGGGACTGCCGGAAGAGCATATGCATTTCTTGAACTTGCCGTTTTACGAGACTGGTACAATCAAAAAAGGACCGCTGACGGAGAAAGATATTGCTATCGTACGCGATATATTGGAGCAGATACAACCTCATCAGATCTTTGTGGCAGGTGACTTGGCGGACCCGCATGGTACCCACCGCGTATGCTTCAATGCTGTGGAGGCTGCATTGAGTGAACTGAGAAACAGTTCGGCTTGGGAGGAATGGCTTAAGGACTGCCGTATTTGGATGTACCGCGGTGCATGGATGGAATGGGAGATTGACCAGATCGAGATGGCGGTACCGATGTCACCGGAAGAACTGATCTTCAAACGGGAGACCATCCTTCGTCATCAGAGTCAGATGGAGTCCGCGCCATTTAAAGGCGATGACGAACGACTCTTCTGGCAGCGTGCCGAAGACCGCAATCATGCTACGGCGGAACGCTATGCACGACTCGGTCTCGCCAGTTATGAAGCTATCGAAGCCTTTGTGCAATATAAATTCTAAGCGTTGTCCATAGAGAAAGGAAGTGTCCGAAAAACGGGCACTTCCTTTGTTAATATTCAATACGGAATACGGCTTATTTGATTTCTGCACCAAGGGCGTTGAAGACCTTACCGTTTTTGAGGATGATCAGTTGACCGTCCTTGATCATTTTCTGCGTGCCGGTAGCCGCCGGACGGATGGTCTCAAAGCCTTCGTATCCCTCCCGCGTATATTTGTAGATAGGCGGTTCGCTTGCTATGTCGGAGTCGGAGGTGGTGTAGAAGGTGTTGTTATCCTTCCAAGCGATTGCTTCACCTTGCCATTCGTACTCATAGCAGTCGATGACCTGCGGTTGGCGGTTCTTAAGCGTCTGCGCAATGCTCTCTGTGCCTTCACGCTCCCAGTAGAGGATCCACGAATAGATGGCCACGTAGTTATTATGGTTCTTGATGAGGATGTACTTGCCGTCGGGTGAGATGTCGGCTGCCGTAGCGAGATGGAAACCTTTGTAACGATGCATCGATCCCGAGTACTCGCCTTCTCCGATGTCGGAAGTCACACCGAGGTCGCACACGTAGGTGAGCGTCTGCTGGACGTCACCGTAGTCAAGCCGGAAAGGCAGGCTGTAAACCTGGTTGACATCGTCATAGACCTTGGTGACGATATAGAGCATCTGCTCGATATTGTCATACATCATCGACTCGCAGTTATGCTTCTGATGGTCCGGGTACTCGAACTTGATACGTTTTGCCGCAACGGACACATTCGGGTTTTGCGGATCAATAGCGGGTTCCTCGAAATAGATGATGCAGTACTCACCGTCGGTATGGTTGTTGTCGCCAAAACCACCGATGAAGAGGTAGTTCTTGCCGTTATACACACCACCGCACATGTCTTCCCAATCCCAGCGATAGACATGGTCGAAGGACACTTTTGCGCCCAATACCGAACCGGTCTCGTCGGTAGCGACGATGAACGGATTGGTGTTATAATCGGTCTCATCGCTCTGCATCCATATGTAACCCGGAGTGACGCGTGAGCAAGCGATACCGGACACTTCGGGGATACCGATGTTGGCACCGATCTGTCCGATCATGGTGCGGGTGAACTCGGTGTTGATAGGTAGGGTATCACCTTTGTAAGTCAGCGGCAGAGACTGTCCTTCCGGACCTATCGGATCGCCTCCTTCACCGGTGGTGATGAGTTTGACGTTCCGCAGTTTGAAAGTGCCGGAAGCAGGGGTTTCGGGATTCGCTACAAAATGTAACGAGAGGATCGGCGAAGCACCGTACTCGTACGTAGGCGAGCACCATAAGGCCTTATTAGGAGTCAGCGAAGCGGACTGCCAATCGGTGGAAGAGAGACTATACCAGCCGTTCTCATCCCACCAGTAGGATCCCTGCTCGTCTGTAAACCAGTGAAGGAAGTCGGTTGCGGAGCCGTCGCCTTGGAACTCAAACTGGAGTCCGACGATGCCGGTGAGGCTTCTCAGGGGGATGGAGATACCCGTTACTTCCCACGCGGAGGAGACGGTCCAGCTGACGGTCAGTTCTCCGCTCTGTTGGTCATAAGCCAAGGTAGCAGAACCGGCAGATGAATACGATTGAGCTTTACTCAAATCCAAGTCCACTACAGCGGCATTGATGCTTATTGCTGCGCAAAAAGCAACAACTAAAAGGAAAAACTTTTTCATAGTACTATTATTTTTTCGGGATACCGGAATACCGGTATACCGGGTTAACGACTATTTAGACAACGCATACATCGCGAAGGCGGCACAGCAGATACCTGCTATCTGCAGCGGATTCGGGATGACGCTGAGGATGATGAGCGACAGCAGTACAGTCACCATCGGTGAGAGTCCCTCCATCGGTGAGACGATGACCGCCTTACCGTAGCGGTACGCATAGACAAGCGTCAGGGCACCGATCGAGTTGAGGATCTGGATGCCGAAACAACCCAGACTCGTGTTTGCCGATGTCTGTGTGGCAAAGAAAGTCGCTGCATCCGGACTCATATACCATGCTACCGGGATCAGTACCAAGCCCGACAACGCCATCCAGATGAAGATCGACTCGGCATCCATCGAGTTGTTGGCAAACTTCATAAAGAAACCTTGGATACCCCATGCGAAGAGCACAAGCACCGCCAGGATGATCCACAGGAAACCGCTCACCGGACTGTCTTTCTGCCCGGTCTCCAGCGAGAGGAGCAAGATGGCGATGAGTGCCACGATGATACCGGCTACCTGCCACCGCGTCGCTTTCTCCTTGAGGAAGATGGCAGCGAGCGTGATGACGATGACCGGTGACATGGAGATGAAAGGATAGATGATATACGAGGGACCGAGCGTCAGGGCTTTGAAGAGCACCAACTGTCCTCCGGCACCGAGCAAACCGACCGTGCAGCCGAGCAGTGCCGATTTGCCGTCGCAAAGGAACTTACCCTTGTTGATGATCAGCGCCACGAGGGCACAAGGAATCATCGACAGCGCCCAGAGGATATAAACCACTGTGTCCGGAATTCCGTTCTGGATCTGATACCCGGAGAACGCACCCCATACACCCCATGTGACGACGGTGATGAGGATGAAGACTAGCCAGAGTTTATCTTTCATGTTATTCAACAGTTATAGTGGTCAAATAATTGTAACCGGTAGCCTCTTCCCACATGTTCTCGTTGGCGAAGCGGATGGAGTAGCGCGGATCGTTATGGAGCGATTCGTACGGATCGGGTAGGTTGAGATATACCTTGTACTCACCCGCCATGTTCGCATCCAGCGTACAAGCGAGGTTGACGATACGTTTCTCGCCTGCCATCCAGAAACGCGGATCAGCTGTCTGCGCATAGACGAATTTCTTAGCGGGATCAGCTACGGAGACGAAGATCAGCTCCACGTCACGTTTGTTAGCCGGCGCTGCAAAACCGCAGTTATGCAGTGTGAGATCCGCCTTGAACTCCTCTCCTGCCTTCGGCTCCTGCGTCATGAACGCCTTATCCAACACGAAACGGTAGCCCAGACGACGTTTGATGATCGGCATATGACCATCCACATTCCACGAGCCAAGGACATCCGGATGATAGGAGTTACAGAGATAAGACCAGTGGTATTTCTCCATCTCCTTCACCGCATTCGCGCCACCGGAGTATTCGCACTCTCCGCAAGTCTCTCCACCCATGAGGGTGTATTTGGTATCTTTTGCCCAGAAGTCACGTTCCTCATCGCTATGATAGGTGCCTACATCACTACTGGAAGAAACAAAGCAGTCGTTATGTCCCGCCCAGCGCGCCTTGATGGTCTGCTGGTAGGCTTCGTTTTCCGTGAGTGCCGCTACCTCCATTCCATGGGAACGAAGGTAACGGATCTTGAACTGCGGTTGGCGGAAGCATATCTGGCGGTCAGCCGGCACCACTTCCATCAGGCGTTCTGCTACAGGCCAACGGGGAGCATAGTCCGCATCATCGTAGGGATCTTGAGGATAGTTGGTGGTATAGTACCATTCTCCCCAAACGCCGATGAAACCTGCCTGCACACAATAGATGACATCCGCATGCTTCTGGAGGTACGGCGCTAACTGGTTCATGTGCTTGATCGCCCATTCTGCTGTAGCATCCCACGGTTTGGCTTTGACACCGTTCGTATGCTTGTATGAAAAACGCAATATCGCTTTGGCACCGCCCTCACGAAGGGTATTCATATTCGCATCAAAACGATCCAGATACTCTTGGGGAATATCACTCGCGATATAGTCCTTCATGTAATAGGAGTGAAGGAAGAGGGTGATTTGCGATCTCTCTCTTGCATTCTCAACGGAAGCGAGTGTACATACCTTTCCTAACGAATCCGATTCGTAGTAGGTTTGGATATAGAAACCACGTTCGGGATTGGGGAACAGTTCGTCTGTCTCCGTGAAATAGATGGTTCCTTCCGGATCCGGCTCAACTGGAGTCGGAGTCTGTTCAGCAGGAGCGGGGTCATTGCCTTTGCATGCTATTAGCATCGACGCAAAAGCCAATAAAAGATATTTGATTTTCATACAACAGGATTTAAATAATGATTATTCCTCTGAATAGTCAAACGGAACAAAGAGCATATTGGTACGGCCGATGAACTCACCTTCAGCACCTTGTGCATCGATTTGAGGAAGCAAACCTACCTCACCCCAGTTCTGCTGGATGTCGAAACCGATACCGAAACCTTCTTGTGCGAATTTGTCGGAGATCAAACCAACGATCAGACGTCCTTCGATGATGTTGTTACCTACCATTTGGCTCTCACCCTTTATGCTTCCGACTTCTTCCCAGTCGGTATCCCAGTCTTTCACATCTCTGGTAGAGGGTAGGCCGCCTTCGTCACCATTCCATCTATACATCGTAGGTGCATACGGGATCGAATTACCCAGATCATCGAAGAGTGCTCCTTCGAACATGAAATCCACAGCTGCATCAGCGAACAAATCGAAGAATCCACCGGTAGCATCGGTATTATCCACGTTCATATAAATGTGCATACCGTCTTTAGCACCTACATGGCTTTTATACTCATTAGGATCAAAAACCAACATATAGTTGATATAAACACCGTCAGAATAAACCTTGAGTTGCTTGAGTCCCGAGAAATAGGGTTCAGCCGTTACATTGGCAACAGCTACCTTGGTCGAATCCAATGCATTCCAATCATCCACGGATTTGTCTTTGACACTGATCGGGCTTACATAGTCGCCGTCAATACCGTCACCGCCCGGATTTTCGGGTTCGTTTTTGTCTTTGTTACATGCAACCGTCATAATTGTTGCGAGGCACATGAGTGCAATTTTCCAATTGAGTTTCATAATGTTTTTGATTTAATTGGTTAATAAATATTGTTAGTTATCAGTATTCAGTATTCAGTTTTCAGTTTTTAGTATCCCGGGTTCTGCTCGATATGGCTGACAGTCCATTCGGCATAGGGGATAGGATACTGGGTATGCGGATCGGTGTAGAGGACGGTTTTCCAAGCTTGCAAGCCCGGATAGCAACGATCCATATTTTTCTTGTTGCGATAGATATCGAACATACGGTGTCCTTCGAACGCCAACTCCAAACGACGCTCGTCCATGACGATATCGATCGCGTTTGTATAACCGTGCATATTGCCGGAGAAGAGTCCTGCAGGCGGAATACCGGCACGGGTACGGATGACATCCACGAGTTCGAGCGCTTTGGTCGCATTGCCGTTCCGGGCATAGGCTTCCGCTGCATTGAGGATCACCTCTGCCCAACGAAGAACGACCGGAGAAGAGAGCGTCGGACTGCCGTCCTGATAGCCGAATTTCGTTATGTACAACTTAGGATAGGTATTACGAGCAGTCATATTGCTTGGCATAATACGAATAGTCAGATCCTCACCGTTATACAATACATGGTACTCGTTATATTCCCCTTGAATAGTGCGATTCTCCACCGTATAGGTAGTGCTGCCCTCCTTAAAGGAATATTGGCCGGATACGGCATCGTAATTCGCTGTAAAACTGATTATATCGCGCTTCTCTTCGGAGTCCGGTGTACCGTTCGGGATGTACACCTTCATCGTACTGCTCGGTGCGGCATCATTTTTATATTGCGGCTTGATGAATGCCGAATAGCGCACATCCGTCGGATAACGCTCATAGAGGTTGAGCAAAGGGAAAGAAGGATAGATCTCGCCCCAACCGCCACCGTCGCCGTTATACATGGAGCCGATAGAACTCTGACCACGGTCATCTGTTGTTTCATGAGAGATACAGAAGAGTGTCTCGACAGAGGTCTTGGCATTGGCAAAATAGGAAGCGAGGTTCGGATCAAGCATCTCATTGCACTTGCCGGCAGGTATGCCGGTACCGAGCATCTTCTCCACCGTGCTGATACAATTATCATAGTCCTCCATATATAAATACACGCGCGAGAGCAGACCGAGTGCGGAATTTTTGCAGGGATAGCCGGCATTGCCTCGAGAGGTCTCTGCCATCAGAGTAGATGCTTTCTTGAGATCCGCTACAATTTGGTCATATACCTCCCCAACGGAGTTACGCTTCGTCTCCGTTGTAATGGTGGTAGTGCGCAAAGGAATACCTATATTGCTCCGCTCCGCCGGATGATAGGGTTTGGCATACAGCGTCACCAAG
>Ga0310690_10012775_pt1 | contig 10282 bp, 5 predicted proteins | sample AusTroGonzalo_MG_2_FD_207661 | JGI IMG/M metagenome (GOLD analysis project Ga0310690, IMG submission 207661) | Bovine rumen microbial communities from tropical cattle in Woodstock, Queensland, Australia - Gonzalo_04 (v2) (version 2) | ecosystem: Host-associated > Mammals > Digestive system >...
TCAAATTCCTCTTGAGATAAAACGCCTTTTTCCTTTAATTCATTAAGTTTTGTCAGTGCTTCTATATCCATCTTTAGTTCCTTTCTTTAAAGAATTACGTGACATTAATTACATAGTACACAAACCAGTACTTAAAGTAAAGGAATTTTTTCGGTTATAATCAGTTTTTTTGATTTTCATGAAATTGGAAAGAATCACTGAAAAATATAGACATTTCGGCATTTTTGATATTGCCTTGAATAACAAAATCTTCCAACTGCTACACAATCGCTCTATTAAAGTGAGAGTATCCCCATTTTTTTTTGAACAATTTGCACAATTTTAGCATTTTCATCATTTGCTTTGGGTATGCAAAAACCCTAGATTTCTCTAGGGTTGGAAACTGGTGCCGGTTAGGAGATTCGAACGCCCGACCCACGCATTACGAATGCGTTGCTCTACCAGCTGAGCTAAACCGGCATTGCCCCCTAAAATAACTGAAAAATTTTTTAATGCAAGCATTATTTTAAAAAATTTTCAAACAAACGTGCAAACTGTGTGTTATCAATCTGTTTTGTCTGCCTGATGAATGACAATTTGCTGGAACGGAATTTCAATGCCTTCTTCATTAAAACGCTTGTTGATGGCAAAACGAAGCTCGCTCGGAATTATCCACCCTTCCCAAATGTTGTCGGAATAACAGCGCAAGTCAAAATCAAGCGAACTTGCACCGAAATTTTGGAAGATAACATACGGCGCCGGCCTTTTCAAAACTTTCGGATTTTTTAAGGCGCACTCAATTAAGATATCGCGCACTTTTTCAACGTCTGAACCGTAAGCAACGCCGACCGAAACATTAACTCTCGTCCAGTTGTTGTCGTGTGTCATATTAATCACCGACGAAGAAAGCAGCGTGGCGTTCGGCACAATCACGCTTGTTTTTTTGAAGGTTTCAAGCTCGGTTGAGCGAATGTTGATTTGTTTGATTTTGCCCTCTTCACCGGCAATGTTTACCCAATCGCCAACCTTAAAGGGCCGCTCAAACAAGATGATGATGCCTGAAACAAAATTGTTAATCACGTTTTGAAGGCCAAAACCGATTCCAACCGACAAGGCACCGGCGATGACCGTTAGGTTTGTTAAATTGCCGCCCATAACCATGATTGCAAGCAGCACGGCCAAAACCATACCGATAAAGTTGATAAACGAATCGAGCGAATGTCTGATGCCTTCATCAATTTCTAAATGCGTGAAGGCATTTTGCATTAAATGGCGCCGAAAGATTTTCACGAGCGACGAACAAACCATAAATGTTAAAACACCGAAGATGATGGCCACAAGCGAAATGCGGATTCCCCCAACATCAAACCCGAAAAGAAGCTTTTTGGCGATATGTTTCAAGAAGTCGCTAGAAAAGCCCCAAAGATTGAGCAAAACAAAAACAAACAACAATCCCAGAATCGGGCTGATGAAAAAGCTTAAAACAAAATTGATTCTGATTAAAAGCGAACGGCGTGCTCGGAAGCTTCTGCCCCAAAGGCCGACAAGAAAAATGCGCCGGATAAGCTCACACAAAAAGCGCCGCGCAAACAAAAACAGCCCGAACAATATCGCACTGAAAATATATCGATTTAAAATGTATGCTGACATATTCGGATATCCGAAAAGCGCGACACCGAACGTTCCAAAAGCTACAATGGCTGTTAATACGTTGATTCGAAAGGCGATGGCACGCTTTTCATCACTTTCACTTTCAGATGAAAGCATGGTTGCCGTGATGAGCATAATTGACACGGCTTTGGCCATTGAGCAAAAACAAACCAGCAAATTGATAAGAAGCGGATCGTATATGGCGTGTATGGCAATTTTTTCCAAGATGCTCGGAACCGCGATCAAAATCATGCTCAAAAAGATGGCTCTGACAAGTTTGCCTGCCTTGTTGTTTGAAACGTTAATCGGACGCCACTTTTCATAATGAGGGGCAAGAAGCGCCAGAACAATTGCACGCACCACAATTAAATATAAAACCCAAATCAAAGTTTCACGACATACAAGCCCGAAAAGACCGACCGTAAATATTTTTGAACCGATAAGCCAACCCAAAAATCCGCTGACAATCAGCGCAGGCACCAACCCGTATGCAACACCGTTTGCAAGCGATGCTCTCAGTTTTTGAACAATGTTGGGCGTTTCAACCGATGTTTGATATCCCCAATGTTTTAAGATGATTCTTCTTAAAAACAGACCAATCCACAATGCGGCAATTAAAATAAACACAATTGGTATGAAATATGTCAAGACATAAGCTTTTGCAACTTCGTCCAAGCGTTGATACCAATGAACGGGAGATTTTGCGATGTCCCATAAAAACGAACCTAAAAGTTTGAAACTGTCAAAGAAAGTTTGCGGTAAAAGCAAAACGGCCTGCTTGTCAACCAAATTGCCCAAAACTTTTTGACTTTTATAGTTTAAGGTGAGCAAATTCAAATCTTCAATTTTTACTTGTAAGATGTCTGTTTCGGCAATTCGGCTTTTTAAGAGAGCCAACTCATCTTTAAGCTCTCTGCGCTTGTTTGAAAGTTCTTTAAGCTCTTTTTCGCCGTCAACCAAATCGCCCATTGCATCAAGCTGTTTTTGGACAACCTTTGCCTCGCGCTCGTTAAAACGTTTCGTTTCATATAGCTCGTTTGACAGATTATAAAGCTCGGTCGTATGTTGATCGATTTGTTCAAGCGAAAGTGTGTTGGCCTTAAGATTTTGCTCAATGATGTTGAGTTGTTCGGATATTTTCTTAAACTCAACTTTTCGGGATAAATCGGCAGCCTCAAGCGGAGCGGTTAAGCACAAAAACAAAAATAAGACGATTTTCAGAATGCGGGGCATAACAAACTCCTTTATTTAAGCATTAATTTCATCACATCATACGCATTTTTGGCGCTTGACGCACGCAAATTGTCGGCCACACACCAAAAGCTGAAACCATTTTGCGTTGAAACATCTTGCCGCAGGCGGCTAACATATATGTCTGTTTCTGACTGAACATCATTCAAACTGACATACCCGCCATCAAGAGGTTTGTCAAAAACAACAACACCCTCTGTTTGGCCGACAAGAATACGCACGTCATGAACATCAACATCTTTTGAGGTTTCAACATTAACAAACAAACCCGCACCGATAAAAACCGGAACGTAGGCAAGATTGGCGTGCACTTTTACATTTGAGCCCAAAGCTTTTTTAACTTCGGCATTGATTTGCCATTCTGTCGATGTTTCTTCACCGATAAATTCGCCAACTTGAGGCAAAACGTTAAACGCAATTTGCTTTTTGAAAACTTCTTCATCATCCGAAAACGGCGTGTTCATATAAATTTTCCGTGTTTGCGCAAAAAGCTCGTCCATCGCTTCGCGGCTGTGAAACGATGCGGAAAGATATGCACTTAAAACAATTCTTTCAATGCCGTATTTTTCGTTGACTTTTGCAAGAGGTTTCAAAAGTTGGGTTACAATCGGATTTGGTATGGCCGCAATGGTTGTTTGTTTGTTTTCAAGGCAATTGTCATTTAATCCGGCAACAATCATCGGCACGTCCGTTTCACAATCTGTTGCACCTGAACAATCAACAATCTTCGTTTTTGTGCGGTGCGCTTTGGGCAAATATTTTTTTGCCATTTCAAGCGTGCACGCAAACAAAGAAACGTCTGCCTTTGAAAAATCAAACTCATCTAAATTCAACACATCAAGTTCGTCATCTTCGCCATACGAAACCATTGTTCCCATCGGCGATTTGGACTCAAGCGCAATAATTTCGGAGGCGTCAAAACCGCCCTCGCTTAAAAAAGACAAAATTTCACGACCTAAATTTGAACTTGCACCGACAACAGCAATCTTAACCATTTCTTCCTCTATTTTGTTGCTTTGTTTTTTTGCTTTTAGCACAATTTTATTGATAAATTGATAACAAGAGCGCAAAAAAACAATTATATTATCAAAAAGTTTTTAAAATCGGCGCAACACGGCTTTGCCGACAACCGGTTTTTCACCAATGAGCACCTGTTCTTGCAGCTTTCGTGCCACAAATGCCGCCTGCTCGCTGCTTTGAGCATGGACATAGGCAATCGGCGTTTTTTGGTCAACCTTATCACCAAGCTGGCAAAAACAAGAAAAACCCGTGGCGTGATCAATTGTGTGCAGCGGGTGGGTTCTACCGCCTTTAAGTTCGATAAGCAAAAGCCCGATTTGGCGTGTGTTCATCGCAGACACATATCCTTCTTTTTGTGCGAAAACGGGACATTGAACCGACGCCGAAGGCATATAATTTTGCGGCTTGTCAACAAAATCTTCCGGACCGCCCAAAAGCGCCACCATTTTTGAAAATCTTTCAAGCGCCGCGCCCGATTGCAAAGCTTTTTCGATTTTGCTTGAAGCTTCATTAAAACTTGCGGCAACTTTTGAAGAAAGCAACGCTTCAACACAAAGCGCTTTCGTAACCTCGTCAAAACGACTATCGATATCTTGACCTTTAAGATATTCCACAGCTTCAAAAACTTCCAAGGCATTGCCGACGGTTTTGCCCAAAACGGAATTCATATCCGTTAAGAGGGCGGTTGTTTTTGTGCCGATGGTGTTTGCAATGCGCACAATCGAATCGGCCAAGCTTGCGGCATCAGCTTCGTTTTCCATAAAAGCACCGTTGCCGCATTTAACATCCATAACCAAACAATCAAGCCCTGCAGCCAATTTTTTTGATAAAATCGAGGCGGTAATGAGCGGAATTGACTCAATCGTTGCACACACATCGCGAACAGCATAAATTCGTTTGTCGGCAGGTGCAAGATGCTGTGTTTGCCCGATGATGGCGCAACCCGCTTCCTGAACGGTTTTTTTAAACAATTCGTTTGAAGGCGCCGTTTGATAGCCTTCAACAGAATCAAGTTTATCAAGCGTTCCGCCCGTATGACCTAAGCCGCGCCCCGAAATCATCGGCACATACAAACCGCAAGCGGCCAAAATCGGTCCTAAAACCAAACTGACCTTATCGCCGACACCGCCGGTTGAATGCTTATCAACAACGGGGGCGTCAAGATTCCACTTCAAAACATCGCCGCTGTCACGCATTGAAAGCGTTAAATCAACCGTTTCTTCGCTATTCAAACCGTTTAAGAACATTGCCATTGTCATCGCCGCAATTTGTGCGTCTGAAATGTCTTCCGAAGTTATGCCCTCAATAAAAGAAGCTATTTCTTCTTTGCTTAAACTCTGTTTGTTTCTTTTGCGGCGAATAATTTCCTGAGGAATCATATTATTTCTCCAAATATTTTAAAATAAGGCCCTGAAGATCGACGGCACCTTGCTTAGCTTCAAACAATGTTTCTTCATGGGAAAGCCCTGTTGCTTGAATGTCGGCGCTTTGGTTTGTAATCACCGAAAGCGCAACAACTTTTAAGCCAAAATAAACGGCGGATATGACCTCAGGAACGGTTGACATACCCACCGCGTCTGCACCGAGTGTTCTAAAAGCTTTTATTTCCGCCTTTGTTTCAAAATTCGGCCCCACCACAAAAAAATATGTTCCCTCAAAAAGCATGATGTTGTTTTCTTTGGCTGTTTGGCGCATTTTTTGCTGTAACGCTTCATCATAGGCCTGACTCATATCGGGAAATCTCGGACCCTCTTTGTCGTTGTTGACGCCGATCAATGGATTTTGCCCCGAAAAATTGATGTGATCGGTAATCATCATAATTGCGCCGGCGGCCATATCTTTTCTGAGGGAGCCGGCCGCATTGGTTGCAATCACTTCTTTAATGCCGTATTTTTGGTATGCCGACATCATATCTTTTACAAACGTTGCCGGATGCCCTTCATAAAGATGGTAGCGCCCGCTCATACAAAGCACCTTTTTTTTGCCCAAAGTTCCGGCAATTAGCTCTGCGCGATGACCGGCAACATTGATTTTCGGAAAACCGATTTGATTGTATGGCACAATGATTTTGTTTTGAACTTTTTGCGCAATCGAGCCCAACCCCGAACCGAGAATAATCAAAATTTCAGGCTGAAAATCACCGAAGGCTTTTTTTAAGTTTTCAACGTATGTTTCAATCATCTTTTTTAAGCACTCCCTTTTTGAAAGCAATCGGAAAAAGCGCACTTAAAGGATATGATTTTTGCACACCTTCTAAATTTGCAAGGCAAACAACGGTTTTGTCATCGGAAAATTCCGAAATTCGCTGCAGGCAAGCCCCGCAAGGCGCAATCAAAGTTTTGCTATCCGCAACAATGACAATTTCCTTAATGGTTTTTCCGCCACCTAAAATCATAGCGGCAATGGCGCTTTGCTCGGCGCAGGTGCCGCACGGAAAAGAAACGTTTTCGACATTTGCACCAACGTATATCTGATTGTCCGTTGTCAAAATCGCCGCCCCGACCTTAAAGTTTGAATAAGGCGCATATGCCATATTCCTTGCCTTGAGTGCCATTTTGAAAAGTTCTGTGTTGAAAACCATTTTTCTTAAAACCTTCTTTAAAAAATTAATTGATTATAAAGATAATATACATTATTCTCATCAATGGTAAATATTTTATTGCGTTTCATTCAAAGGAGAAGAAAATCCGTGTTTAAAAAAATTTTAATCGCATTGTTTGTTCTGGTTATTTTAGCTTTGGGCGGGCTGTCTTACTATGTCTCGACAATTGATTGGAACTTGCACAAAAATAAAATTGCAGCACAAATTGAAGACATTACGGGCAAAAAAATCGTTATCCGTGGAAAAATAGATTTGAAAATATTGCCTTCTCCTTATTTAAGCGCTAAAGACATCAAAATTTACAACGCCGATGACATCAAAAAAGAACAACCTTTGGCTCAAATCAAAGAAATGGTTACGCATTTGAGCCTGTGGCCGCTGATTAAGAAAAGTTTGGTTATCAACAAAATGAACCTTTATGATGCCGACATTGTCGTAGAATTTTTAAACAACGGCAAAACAAACTGGCATTCGGAAAACACGGAAAATCAAGACCTTAATCTTTCAGGTGTTGATATCGCTTTTGATTCGATTGCGCTTCAAAACGCAACGCTTCGAATCATCAACAAAGCACTTGACACCGATTTAACGTTTGTTAAGCTCAACGCCGACATCACGGGGCAAAGTTTGGTCGGTCCGTTTCGCATTGACGGCAATTTTGTAAAAGACAACACTCCCGCAGGGTTTGCCTTAAACATCGGCACAATGCTTGAAAGTTTTTCAACATCGCTCAATCTTGTTTTGACACACCCGAGCTCGGAAAGTTATGCGCGCTTCGACGGCTCTATTTTATCGAACAACAGCGAAATTCAGGGAAACTTTACAATCGAATCTCAAAAACCATCCACCTTTTTAAACACCATTTCGGGCCGCGAGTTGTTGCCGGAAAAATATAACTATCCGCTGGCTTCATCAATTGAGCTTTTGATTAACCCGCAGCAAATAGACCTTTCAAGTGTTATTATTAAATATGGCGACTATACAGCCGGCGCCGGAAAGGTTTTGATTCCGCTAAAATCAATAACCGGAGAGGTGAAAAAAGTGGAAGTTTCTTTTGAAATGACCGATATTGACTTAACGCCCTTCACCCTCATTTTAAAAGAATATCTTAAAAAATATGACTCGGCGAGCACGCCTTTTTCATTTCCCTTCAAACGCAACTTTATCGCAGATTTGACTGCCATGCGTGCCTATTGCAATGACGAGCCCATTCGCAACTTCAAATTAAGCGCTGATTTTATTGACGACGTGCTCAAAATCAACAATTTGTCCGGTTTGCTTCCCGGCGACACGGATTTGTCGGTTTCGGGCAATATTTTTGAAAATGAAAAAACTTTGTCGTATGATTTAAAAACACAGGCAGTAAGCCAAGATTTTGCAAAACTGCTTACATGGCTTGGCATGAAACCCAAAATTTATGCGCAGGCAACTTATCGCAACGCACGTACAGCTTTTGACTTGTCGGGAAATCTTAACCAAATTAAACTGATGCCTTTTTCTTTTCAGCTTGATAAGAGCTCCTTAACGGGGGCCTTGGGTTTTAAGCGCGATCGCAGAAACACTTTGTTTTTATCGCTTGAAAGCGAAAACATCAATTTTGACAACTATCTGCCCCAATTAGACAGTGCACAACAAAAACTTTCTTTGGCCGACAAGAGCAAGCTTGTTTTAACCGGATTCAAGTTTTTGAACGATTTTGATGTGCGGGCAGAATTGTTTGTCGGTTTGGGCATATACAACAAACTTGCTTTTGAAAATGCCGCTTTGTCGTTTGACGCAAAAGACGGCGTCATTAATGTTGAGAAACTTGACATTAAAAAGCTCGCATCGACCTCTTTTTCTTTACAAGGCATCGTTTCAAATTTGATGGCCAATCCTTCGTTTGAAAACTTAAGATATGTCGTTAAGACAAGCGATTTTCAAACCTTAAAAGACAAATTCGGCCTATCTTTGCCCGCTTGGCCACTGTTTTTGCAAACCAGAAATTTTGAGCTTAAAGGCGTTGCCTCTGGAACGTTTGACAATGCCAACGTGAAAACTTTCGCAAAACTGGAAAAAACAAATTTGGGCTATGCGGGGCGTGTTTATATTAAAGACGGCCAAACACACTATCGCGGCAATTTGGAAATTAAGACGCCCGATTTTGTGGAGTTTGCAGGTAAAATTGATTTGCCATACAAGCCGCAAAACCTTTCTGCCAGTTTATTGACCTTTAAAGCAGATGTTGAGGGCACATTTGGCAACTGGGAGGCAAAAAATGCGGATATGTTTGTCGGCTCAAACAAATTTTCGGGCGATTTTTCATATGTGAAAACAGGGCAAAAACCTTTTATTAAAGCAAACGCCAAAGTCAATGTTTTTGAGTTTGACCGTTTCATATACGCCCCTCAAAAAACTGCGGTTTTGCCCAAAACAAAAGCGGCATTCTTAAGTCAGCCAGTTTGGGACAATGCCAAAATTGATTACGATATTTTTCAAGATTTTGATCTTCAGGGCAAATTTAATGCTAAAACATTGAGTTACAAAAGTGCTTATATCAATGATGCTGAGTTTGAACTTGACGTTCAAGACGGGGTTGTTTTTCTTAAAAATCTGACGGCGAAAAAAGATTCGTGCAATATTGCCGCCGAGCTTACGCTCAACACAAACGAAAGCGCCAAAACAAGCGGCGTTCTTAACATTAAAAATTGCCCAACCGGCAACATCGGCGGCTCTGTTTATGCCTTTGATTCGCCCAATATGTCTTTACAAGCAAAATATCAGGCAAATGCCCTTTCGCAATCTGATTTTATGAAAACGCTTGAAGCAAAACTTACCTTTGACTTGGCGGATGTTAAAGTTAAGGGGATTGATTTGCCCGTCATTGAAAACGACTTGGCAATCAGAGAACGCTCCGAAAATCTGGAAAGCATCGTCAGGCAAAATCTGCTTCACGGTGAAACGGCGTTTTCATCTGTCGGGGCGCAAATGGACATTGATAACGGTCAATACAAAATCTCGGACGCCTTTATGCGCTCAAATGCATATTCCGTTGACTTTCAAGGCAGCGGTTCGCTTTTATCATGGCAAACCGACACAGCGTTTGACATTACCTTTGAATATCTCAAAGATAACGTTTTGCCCATTCATTTTGGCCTGAAAGGATCGCTTGAAAGCCCCGATTTAACGATTGACGTTTCAGAGCTTAAAAACCAATATGATGTCCGCTTTGCCGAGCTTGAAAGAAGAGCAACTGAAGAAAAAAATGCCAGACTTCAAGCCTTGACCGAGCGCATGGATGTTGTCCAAGACCGCGTTCATAAGCAAATCAACCTGATCAACACCGAAATCAAGCCACGCCTAAAAAGGTATAAGTCTTTCAACAACGAAACCATAGCAAATTCGGTTTATGATAGTGTCGGCTTTCAAAGCGATGATATACTCAAAACCTTAGAGGAAATGGCGCAGATAAGCGAAACGGATTTTGACCAGAAAGACATTGACAAGATAAGCGTTCAGATCAATATTTTAGAGCCGAGCATTGAGGCTTTGATTGCGCGTTTAGACGAGAATTATCTGCTTGATATGAAACTGCATGCAAGCCGCTCATTTCAAAGCATTTCCGAGATTCATGATGACTCTTTGAAAAAATCGGAAAACTATCAAAATGCCTTAATATCATATGCAAAACGCTTGTCCCAACTTGGCTCTCTTGTTGTTTTGGATCAGCTTGACATTGTCAAAACCAAGCAAGCCGATATTGAAAGCTCTATTTCAAAACTTGCCGATTTGTATATCTTG
>Ga0310690_10012776_pt1 | contig 10281 bp, 9 predicted proteins | sample AusTroGonzalo_MG_2_FD_207661 | JGI IMG/M metagenome (GOLD analysis project Ga0310690, IMG submission 207661) | Bovine rumen microbial communities from tropical cattle in Woodstock, Queensland, Australia - Gonzalo_04 (v2) (version 2) | ecosystem: Host-associated > Mammals > Digestive system >...
AAAAAAAGTATAGAACAAAGAGATAGATTATGGATAACGACGTGAAATTGTCAGTGGAAATCGCGGGTGTTCCGTTTCGGAACCCCCTCATCGCCGCGTCCGGCACCTTCGGGTTCGGCGAGGAATACAACGAACTGTATGACGTGGGCTGTCTGGGCGGCATCTGCTCCAAGGGACTGACGCTGCATCCTAAGGATGGTAACGAGGGCATCCGTGTCTGGGAGACTGCCTCGGGCATGATGAACAGCGTGGGATTGCAGAACCCCGGAGTGGAGGCCTTCATCGCGTCCGGTATCGCGCAGATGCGGCGTTTCGGCAACGTGCTCATCGCCAATATGGGCGGTCACAGTATGGACGACTACATCACCGGCGCGGCGATGCTCTCGGATGCGGACATCGACATGCTGGAGCTGAACATCTCCTGCCCGAACGTGAAAAGCGGCGGCATGGCCTTCGGAATCAAGGCGGACGTGGCCAAAGAGGTTGTTTCGGAGGTTCGCAAAGTCTGCCGCAAACCCTTGATTGTCAAGCTTTCTCCGAATGCCGAGAACATTGTGGAAATGGCGCTTGCGTGCGAGGCCGCCGGTGCCGACGCGCTCTCGTTGGTCAACACCTTCCAGGCCATGGCCATCGACATCCGCAAGAGGAAGCCGGTTTTCAACAACGTCTACGCCGGTCTGTCCGGCGCGGCCATCAAGCCCATCGCGTTGCGGATGGTGCACGCCGTGTGCAAGCAGGTACATGTCCCGGTCATCGGCATCGGCGGCATCTACACGGCGGAGGATGTGCTGGAGTTCGTTATGGCGGGCGCGGCGGCCGTCCAACTGGGCACCGTCAACTTTAACAACCCGCTCGCCGGCCGCGAGGTCTTGGATAGTCTCGTTGAACTCTGCCGCCGCGAAGGTGTTGCCGACATCAACACCGTACGGGGAATCTGCTGACGACTCTTCCGCACCCCCAACCCAACAACCAAGGGTCAAAGTCAAAGTCAAAGGTCAACGGTCAAGGTCAAAAAAACACAATAAAACAAGGCCGTATAACGTTGTTCCTTCCGTTATTAAAAATTTGAGATATGAAAAAAAATCAGATGAAGTCAATCGTGATGGTGCTTGTCTCCATGTTTGTGCTGAGTGTTGCCACGATGGGGACCGCCGACGCGCAGTTCACCATAGGAATCCAGGTTGCCGGCAATGCGGCGAATTACAACCAGTTGACAAAGAAGAATTTTGGCATGGAAGCCGGAATCTTCATGCGCCTTGGCGACGGGTTCTTCTTCCAGCCTGAAGCGAACTATGTCTTCAAGCGTTCGACACCGATCAACAGCACCGACGAGTTTTCCTCCGACGACGTGATCAAACAGCATTACGTGTCCGTGCCGCTGTTGCTGGGCTACCATTTCATCAACAACGAGAATTTCAAGTTCCGGTTGACCCTTGGACCGCGCTTCGATTTCAAGATTGGGGACAATCAAGGGGATAATCCTTGGCAGACCAACACGGTGCAGTGGGGAGGGCAGGCCGGTGTCGGCATCGACTTCTGGCGTTTCGCCCTTGATTTCAGCTATTGTATCGCCGCCGACAATTTCCGCAACATCATTGAGGGCACCCACCAGACGAAAATGGCGAACATGTTCATTCTGTCGCTGGGATTTAAGTTTATCAAGTAACATTGTATCAGCGAATTAATATTGCAAGAAACAAAATTTGAGGGTAGACCCAAGATTTTGTTCTGAAAATCCGTTATTGTATATGAGAGAGCATTCGGAAGTGCAGGATTGGGTTTGTGCGTGCCGCAAAGGCAATGCCCGGGCGCAGCGCAAGCTTTTCAAACACTTCTACAGCATGGCGATGCAGATTTGCATGCGTTATGCGGGTAGTTCCGATGAAGCTGCCGACATGCTCAACGAGGGGTTCTTGAAGGTGTTTTCTAACCTCGACAAATATGAAAGCACAGGTTCTTTTGAGGCATGGCTGAAGCGCGTGGTGAGCAATGCCGCCTTGGATTACAGGCGGAGATATGTTCAACAGGTTGAACTGGTGGAATTGGATGGGCTGCAGGAGGTGCAGATAGCGGACTATTCGATGAATGATGCGGTCTCGAATATCTCGTCGCAGGAGTTGATAGGGTTGATCCAGACGTTGCCGCCCGTCACCCGAACGGTGTTCAACATGTTCGTCTTCGAAGGTTACTCACACAGGGAAATCGCCGAGGAGATGGGCATCACCGAAAACACCTCCGCATGGCATGTGAACAGCGCAAGGTCAAAACTCAAAGAGTTGATTTGTAAAATGTATGACGTATAATATGACGGATTTCGACAAATTGATCAAAGAGAAAGCGGAGCAGGCGGAATATGCCTACAAGCCCGAAGCTTGGAAAAGTTTCCGGCAAAAGGCGGGGATGGGGCGTGGCACGGTTGGATATTGGGCTGCGGGGGTCGCCACAACCGTGGTTATAGGAGGCTCGCTTGCCTTTATGCTCAATCGTGAGCCAAAGACCGCTGCCACTGCCTCTCCGACTGAAACCTCGGTAATCGTGGCGGATTCCTCTTGCGAGAATATGCAGTCACCCATGTCGGCGGACACATTCTTGGTGGAGGAAACAGCCGCGAAAGCGACCCCAGCCACAGGCGATCATCGCACCGGCGCGCAGGAACGTGTGCAACCTGTGGAGGCACAGCCTGAGCAGACGAACACCGTTGCGAAAGCTCCCGAAAAACCGTCCGTCACGACCCCGCGCTATGGTCGCCCGTTGGTGATTGACGTGGACACAATCAAGGATAATGTGCCCTCCGACGAAGAACTTCGCAATGGTCACAGTCGGCTGTATTGATTTGTTTTAAAAATTGTGTATCTTTGCCCGTTCAAATTTTTGGTTATTTCCAATTGAAAATCGACAAGGATATTACAAATTAAAAATCGAACAATATGAGCAAATTAGTAACAATTGAAGAAGCGGTTGCGCACGTGAAAGACGGAATGACCCTGATGATCGGCGGCTTTTTGGGCGCCGGTACAGGTGTGAAAATGGTGGAAGCCATTGCCAACAAGGGTGTTAAGGATCTCACCCTCATCTGCAATGACACGGCCTATCCAAACAAGTTCATCGGCATGCTGATTTCCAACAAGCAGGTGAAGAAGCTCTATGCCTCCCACATCGGTACCAACGCCGACACTATCCAGCAGTTCAACGAGAAGACGCTGGAGATTGAATTCTGTCCGCAAGGCACGCTGGCAGAACGTATCCGTTGCGGCGGTGCAGGTCTCGGTGGTGTCCTCACTCAGACCGGCCTCGGCACTGTGGTCGAGAACGGCAAGCGCAAAATCGAAGTCGACGGCAAGGAGTACCTCCTCGAACTGCCCCTCCATGCGGATGTTGCCATTATTGGTGCCAGCATTTGTGACGAGATGGGCAACGCCATCTACAAGGGCACGACCCAGAACTTCAACCCCATGATGGCTGCCGCCGCCGACCTGGTGATTTTGGAGACCAAGGAACTCGTTCCTACCGGCTCCATCCCGATGGAACAAATCCACACACCGGGAATCTATGTCGATTACATTGTGAAATAACGATTAACGGTCACGTTTTGACGCACGGCCATGTGGAGACGCACGACCGTGCGTCTTTACAACCCGAAAATCTCATCGTGTGTTATTCCCGATGAAACATATTCTTCCGATAATCATCCTCCTCACGATATTCCGTTCGGGTCTGCTCGCGCAGAGCGGCCCGAGCGGTTTTGATTTGGCGTTCGACAAAAAGGCCAAAGAGGTCAGCATTGTCACGTGCGCAGAGAACGGATTCTGTGTCGTAACGGAGTCGAAAAGCCGGAAAATACACACTCTTGCCGTCGTGCATGCGGATACCGCCATGCGGACGGTCTGGGACACAGTGCTTTCGGTGCCGCAGAACTGGCAGGTCAGCCGCGTCTTCCATGAGGACGGAACGCTGATTCTCCTTTGTCGGCATTTGCAAGGCAAACGGATGACCGACAGCCTTTCGGTGCTGCTATACCATACGGTGTCCCGTAAGTTAGAGACCCGCGATGTGGTGCTCGGACTGCCGGGAGACGCTGTTGCCGCCGACTGGCACTATTACCACGGAAACCTGCTCTTTTCCTCGAAAGCGAAATCCACCGACGGGGTTTGGTATCTGCCCGCCGGTTTCAACACCCCTTTCCAGTTCACCTTTACGCGGGAGAATCCCGGCCGGGTGCTTTCTCTTGACGTGGACACTACAAACGCGATGGCAGTCATTGTGTTCAACTCCGGAAGCCGTACCATGTATTTCGAGACCGACTTCCAGGGTAAGTCTTCCTTCGCCAACGTAATCGGGGAGCCGGCCACGCAGGCGCAATGGATTCCCGTCAGCCGCAACCATTCGGTGCTGATGCTCTATTTCCATGACAACGAGAACTTTATGATGCATCCCGTCAACATTTTGAACCACAAGGTGATGCCGTCGGACACGCTCTTCTGTGCTGACATCAACGTGCCGAAGACAGATCCTACCGAGGCCAAAGTGAAACGTACCATCATCGTCGTGCCGTATAACTATGTTCGCTTCTTCCCGACCTACGCGGGCTGTTTGGGCGACAAAATATTCTGTGTGACAGAACTTTACAGTCTTGAATACAGCAACTATTTCAATGGGTGGTATGTGGAGCCGCGTTTCGAGGGCTACCGCTACGAGCGCGCCGATGTCCACTTTTTCGACACCAACGGAGTGTTTCGAACCAACCTGACTTTTCCTTATGGAGAGGATTCCCCTTTACGTACAAACGTGTATAAAGTCCTGAATGTGAAAGGCTTGCCGAATGGAGACATTCTGCTTTACCATCTTGACTCCCGTACGCTCACCACGATGCTCTTGGATGATGCCTGTGCGTTGAAGAGTCCGGTCAGCAGTACGGATCTCCCAATGTTGGGCCCGGCCTATTCAGGTCGTTACAAGACTGTCCCGGGCGCGATGCAGTGGTGGTACGGTAACAGTTTCCTGCTCACTGCCTACCGCATGAACCCCGGTTCGCAACGGAAAGTGGGCCTGCTGGTCCGGAAAATGGAGTACAATTAAGGGTCAAAGTCAAGGATCAAAGTCAAAGTCAACGGTCAACGGTCAAATCACGGAGCTCGTCGACCGTGAACCAGATTTCCATGGCGGGTTTAAGTGTTTTTTCGTTCTTCTTTTTGCGGGAAGGCGCTTCCTGTTTTGAGAGGAAGTATCTGTAGCTCAGCGCAGTGCCTGTTTTGACACAGAGTTGGATCAGATATTTCACGCTTTCGTCTTCGCTCTCGACAAGTTGATTCCGCATCCAGTCGCGCATGATGTTGGTGCTTACCTCCGGCGCAAAGGCGGTGAAAGTGTAGTAGTATACGAAGCGCCCGTTGTCGATGCCGACGGAGTCGAGCCTCATGCCCTCGTCAAGTTGATAGGGGCATTGAAGGTTGGTGGAGACAACAAGATTCTCCAGCTCTATTTTTGCCTGTTGCTCTTCGGAATAATTTTCCATGGACATGATTTCCCCGACTTTTGCGGGGGAGAAATAAATCTCCAGTGTGCTGTCTGTCTCCTGTATCCGGTAGTGGAATAGCACTCCGCCGTTTAACGGGATCAGCGGGTCGTAGAAATTCTCACTGCCCCGTGTAGAAGCGATTTGGTTTCGGAGAATCGTCTTCAAAGCTTTGGTGTCCAGTTTGTGAATAGAAGCGGAGTCGATGTTGCAATAAAAGTGCAGCGTTTCTCCGTCGTAGTGCATTCGTTCCATTGTCACCGTTCCGGTATTGACGGGTAAGTTTTCCCGGCTGTATTTTTCCACTTCGTTGGCGTAAATCTCCGGCAGCATCTGTTCCACCACTTTCTCACGGGTGAGGGAGTCCATGCTGGTTGCCATCAACTTCCCGTTTACAATCTCCTCTCTGCTGATGTATATATCGTTGGTTCTGCGGGTATTCTCCTCCATGTAAAGCACCCGAACGCCTTTCAAGTGGTTGAGGAACATCTCTTTAGTGATGATAACGGAGTTCCAAATATCCGGTGTCTCAAAAGCCTCTTCTATAGTCGTTTTCAACACAGAGATGAGCGTGTTCTTGACGATGCCCTGTTCGTTGGGCGTCATGTTGTAGTTCGTGGTGTTTTCCGGGGTGGAGATGACGAAAAGGAATATTCCGTCTTTGAAATCCGCACTTACCAGCTCGTTTTGGTCTGCACTGTCGAATGGTTCGTAATTCTCCAACATCACCTTTGCGCTCTCTTTCATGAAGGCCTCCATCTGACTATCGTTTGCCGGCGTCAGCTCCTCGGCGGTTTCAAGTAGCAGCTCAAGTTCTTCAGGTGTGAGCCAAATGGAGAAACTGTCTGTACGAGAGGTGTTTACGTATATGAAACGGACTGCATATTCTGTCTCGACAAGGTTTTCCAGCAAATCTTCATCTGTTAAGAAGTTGTCCCTTAATTGTTCGGTAATCTCTTTTTGTCGCTCCTTTCTGTCGTTGAATATAGCGTCGTTGATCGAATGGAAATGGAAAGTCAGCGTCTCGTTGTCAATAAATATGGAGTCGCGAAGGATATTCTGCCCGGGGGGTGCCGGATTGTCGGAAGAATGTCTGTTGGAGCTGTATACGTCTATTTGCAGGGAGAGCCGGGCACCCCACTTTTCCCCGTCTTTGTAGGCGGGCTTGGAGCGGTCGGCCCAGATATGGCGCATCTCTTGCGGCGTGTATCGAATGGTGAAGGTGCTGTCGGTTTCTTTGATCTTGACATCGTAGGCGACCCCGCCGTTGATGTCGCCGAGGTGGCTATAGAGGTAGTTGAAGTAGGTGTGTTCAAGCCGGTATCGGAGACGGTCAGCGCAAAGTTCCTTCAGTTCGGAGATACCCATACCCATCAGAACGTCCTCTTCCGCCGTGATGTGGAAATGCAGGACTCCGGGTGAATAGGTGAGTTTCTCGACGGTAACGCCATCGACCCACATCGGACAGTTGCGTTTGGAATTCATGCCCACCACTTTAGCGAACATCTCTCGGTCGATAGGCTGCGCGCGCAGACCGCCCGCCAGTAGTCCCGACAGGAACACCACTACCCATAGAATGAGGATACGTTTCATTGTAAATAAGCCGTGCTAATCGCCAATCATTGCCCTGAATTCCTCCTCCGACACTATCGGAATCCCCAATGCTTCCGCTTTCTTGCGCTTCTCCGGCCCCATCTTCTCGCCGGCGAGGACGAAAGAGGTGTTCTTCGAAATGGAGGAGACGTTCTTGCCGCCGTTCTGCTCGACCAGCTCCTTGATGGCGTCGCGCGGGATGGAAAAGACTCCGCTGACCACAATACTTTTTCCATCAAGTTTTTGTGATACAGATTTTTGCAGCTCTTTATTAAACTCAAACTTTAAGCCGGCTTCACGCAGCCGCATCAGAATGGCGAGGTTCTCGGTGTCGTTGAAATAGGCGATGATGCTGTCAGCGACGCGCTCGCCCACATCTTCCACGGTCATCAGTTCCTCTTTCGGGGCGTTGGCCACCGCGTCCATGGTTTCGAAATGGCGGGCTAACTTTTTGGCCGTCACCTCGCCCACGAAGCGGATGCCCAAGGCGAAGAGTACGCGCTCGAACGGTACCTGCTTGGAGGCCTCGATGCCGTCGAGGATGTTCTGCACCGTCTTCTCGCGGAAGGATATGGTTTTCGTCTTGCCGTTTTCGTCTTCGATAACCTTCTCTAAACCAAAAAGTTGTTCGTATGTGAGGGTATAGAAGTCGGCGATATTGTTCACTAATCCGTTGGCATGCAGCATGTCGATTTTGCCTTCGCCGAGGGATTCGATATTCATGGCCTTGCGGGCGATGAAGTGTTCTAACCGGCCCTTGATTTGCGGGGAGCAGTGGTCGCTGTTGGGGCAGAAAACCCCCGCTTCGCCCTCGGCCTGCTGCAGCGGGGTGCCGCAGACGGGACAATGGGTGATGAACGGAATGCGTTGCGCATCGGGAAGCCTCTTTTCGATGTCTACGCCCACGATTTTGGGGATAATCTCGCCGCCCTTCTCCACAAAGAGGCTGTCGCCCTCGCGGATGTCCATTTCCCGCATGAAGTCACGGTTGTTGAGGGTGGCGCGTTTCACCACGGTGCCGGCCAACGAGACGGGGCTGAGGTTGGCCACGGGCGTGACAATACCGGTCCGGCCCACCTGGAAATCGACGCTCAGCAGTTTCGTGGAAACGCGGTCGGCCTTGAACTTGTAGGCGATGGCCCAGCGGGGACTCTTGGCCGTGGCGCCCACCTGCCGCTGCTGGTCGAAATCGTTGACCTTGATGACCACACCGTCAATCGGGTAGGGAAGTGATTTGCGCTTTTCGTCCCACGTATGTAGGAAGTCATAGACCCCTTGCAGGTCGGCGACTTTTTCCATTACATCGGGTTTTCGGAATCCCCATTCGTGGAGTTTCAGTAGTCTATCAAAGTGGTTGTTTTCAGGAAGTTGCTCGCCTAACCCGAAGTAAAGCTTGAAGTCTAATCCGCGTTTGGCGACCTCGGCGGAATCCTGCAGCTTGAGGCTTCCGGAGGCGGCGTTTCGCGGGTTGGCGAAGGGGGCCTCGCCAATCTCCTCGCGCTCGGCGTTGAGTTGTTCGAAGCTGTTGAACGGCATGATGATTTCGCCGCGCACCTCCATGAGCGGCGGATAGTCGCCCTGCAGCTGCAACGGTATCGTGCGGATAGTGCGCACGTTGGGGGTCACCACGTCGCCGCGCACACCGTCGCCTCGGGTCACGGCGCGGACGAGCGTTCCGTTCTCGTATATCAGGCTGATGGCCACGCCGTCGTATTTGAGCTCGCAGACGTAGGTCGGGGGTGTGGCGAGCAGTTCGCGCACACGGCGGTCGAACTCGCCGAGGTCCTCCTGCGAGTAGGTGTTGCCCAACGACTGCATGGGGTAGAGGTGCTCGGCGCTTTCGAACCGTTTGGTGACCTCGCCGCCGACGCGCTGCGTGGGGCTGTCAGGCCGCCGCAGCTCCGGGTGCGCGGCCTCCAGGTCGATGAGTTCCTGCAGCAGCTGGTCGAAGTCGTAGTCCGAAATCGTCGGATTGTCCAGCATGTAGTACTGGTAGTTGTGCCGGTTAATCTCCTGCGTGAGCCGGTCGATGCGTTCCTGCGGGGTAGGGTTCTTCTCTGCCATGAGCTTGAATTTTGGCGGCAAATGTACATAAATTTCGAATATGCATAGACCAGTGAAATTGGCGTATGTAGAGACGGGGCATGCCCCTAATGAGCCATAGAAATGACCTCTTCCCTGTAACACAAAAATACAAGAGTTTCGATTACAAAAAGTGGTGGATTATCATCATGACTTTTGAAAAAAATGATTATTTTTGCAAGTTGAAAATCTGTTGAAAATAGTGACTGAATCAGATGCCGAAAAAAACCAAAATATCCCTTTCGCGCCTTGAATCCTTCCTCAAGGCACAATGTGACCGCTTGCGTACCAGCATGGACGCGGCGGAATACAAGAACTATATTATAGCGTTGCTGTTTCTGAAACGTATCAACGACCAGTTTGAAATTGACCGGCAGTCGTTGAAAGACGAATTGACAAAGCAATATCCCGAGGCCGATGCGGAAGACATTGAAGCGGAATTGGACATCCCCGAAAAGTATATTTGCTACCTTCCGGCGAAAGCCCGTTGGAAGTTCGTGCTCAATCCTGTGGATGACAAAGGCGAGGCGGTCAGTTATGCCGATGCCATCACAACTGCGCTGGCCGAGGTGGAAAAATCCAATTCGGCACTGCTGTCGGGCGTGTTGAGCAAAACCAAGTTCAATGAGCTGAATACCAAAGGAGAGCGAGTGCTGGACGAGGAGACGCTCAGTGCCCTGCTTAAGGATTTTAATGACTTCCCGAAACTGCAGGACGAGAGTTTTGAGTTTCCAGACCTTTTGGGTGCCGCTTACGAATACCTGATCAAATTCTTCGCCGAAAGTGCCGGAAAGAAGGCGGGTGAGTTCTATACGCCGTCGGAAGTGGTGTTTTTGATGGGACAGATTCTGCAACCGAAGGAGACCGATGAGATTTGCGACCCCACCGTAGGCTCCGGCGGTTTGCTGATTACCATGTACAACTATGTGGAAAACCGTTATGGAAGTGCCGCAAAGCTCACTTTGCATGGTCAGGAGAAGTTCGACAGTCCGTACCAGATGTGCAAGATGAACATGATTTTCCACAACATCCGCAATGCACGGATTGAGCAGGGCGACACGCTTCTTGACCCCAAATTGGTAACAGGCGGCTCG
>Ga0310690_10012777_pt1 | contig 10281 bp, 15 predicted proteins | sample AusTroGonzalo_MG_2_FD_207661 | JGI IMG/M metagenome (GOLD analysis project Ga0310690, IMG submission 207661) | Bovine rumen microbial communities from tropical cattle in Woodstock, Queensland, Australia - Gonzalo_04 (v2) (version 2) | ecosystem: Host-associated > Mammals > Digestive system >...
CCTGCGGGGCGGACGTGCCGAGATAGGCTGGGAAGAAGATGTCCCAGTGGGCCATCATCTGCTCGTGTGTGATATGGAATATGTGCTGGACCCGATCATCAGGCATATTGTGACACATGGTCCATAGCAGCGCCAGGTCCCACTCGGGGGCTCCGTAAGCAAATTCGCCCAGGTCAATCCAGAGGTCGCGCTCGCCGTCTGTAATGATATTGCCGATGTGCAGGTCGCCATGCACGCAGCGGGACGTGTCGGGCACGTTATCCAGGAACTCCAAGGCACGTTGCTTGTAATCCTCGGGCACCCGATTCTTCTCATGATAGAAGCGCTCGACTCTCTGCTTGTAGGAGCAAAGACGCTTGGTGTCGGCCTCCTTGGCGTGCAGCTCTTTGGCCATGAGTGCAAACTTCAGCGAGATTTCATCCAGTCGCTCTGGCTCTTGAGAGATGATGCGAGTGTACGAGCGCTTGTTCTTGATTAGTTCATACTCGGCTCCGCTCCTTTCGCCATCGGTAATCATTCGGTAAGGCTTTGGCGACGGGATGCCCAACTCGTATACTGTGCTGGCGGTTAGGAACTCGGCCTTGGCCCTGTCGGCCTCGAAACCGGGTTTATAAAGTTTAGCCAGCGAGAGACCGTCCTTTTTAGTATAGGTAAGAGCAGTCCCGCCCTCGCCGGTCTGGATGTAGTCATCGAGATTGATTCTCTGTGTTTCTTCGCTCATAATCGAATTATTCATAAACTATCCTAATTTTTGGAGCAGCGAGAGCCACATGCTTGCATGATTGGCCGAATCGCGACAAAAATCAACTTATGTTAATAATTGGTGCAAAAGTACGAAAAAAAGCCCATTTTTATGTACCTTTGCCAGAGTTTTTAATAGTATTTGTGAAATGGACTACCTGCCGAAAGATCCTGCTATACTGGTTTCGAGCGTGAACATGCTCCTGAGAGACGAGGAGTTTGACACGCTGGAATCACTGTGCTACAACTTCGGGACAGAGCCAAAGGATATAAAGAATTACCTGTTCGGACATGGATTTGTGTTCAGCGACAAGCAAAAACAGTTCCGCCCGATAGGATATGATTCAGTAACAAGATGATAACACGGAGCGCCCCCGACAAACGGGGGCTGCGGCTTCCGCCAGGGGGCTCCTCCGCGACCACAAAAGGTTTCAAGAGGATATTACCAAGGCTGTTCTTTCTTTGGAAAGCGTCCTTGAAGGCCGAGCGGAGATACTTGAAAAGATGCTATAACTATGACAGAACAATTTGAAGAGCAGCTGCACCAGGACTTGCACCAGTTCCTTCAGTCAATGAAAGAGATTGATGCTCGTTTGCCAGAATGTCCCGATGTCGAAGAGAAGTGGGAGCAGATAGCAAAAGCCTACATTCCTGACGGCATCAAGGAGTTCAACGACTTTCCTTCCGCTTCCCTCGGTTGGATGATGTATATTGGAATGGCCGTCGCTAAGTTCTGGGATGCAGAATGGGCAATCTACTCAAAGATTGATGACCTCTATGCCTATATGAGAGACAAGAGGGGCTACGACAGCATGGATGAATATATCCGTGAAGATGTGCTGTTACTGAGAGGCATCGACTATACCGTGTTGGAGAAACTGGTAGGTGAATGTGCTTCCCGTGTCTACAATGCACTTCGTCACCAGAACATAGAACCAGGAACAAAAGAGGCTTTCAATGCCTACGTTTCCTGTCTGCACCAACTCTACCTGTTTGGAGCAGCTATGCAGTTGAACAGAATGGGCTATCACATGACTAAGATGAATTATTCAGAATGATGAAAAGAGTATTTGTTTATGTACTGCCAGCTTTATTGTTCACTGGTTGCCAGACGAAAAATGCGACGGAAGCTGAGAGGCTTGACGCGAGCGTGAGGAAGGAATTGCCCTTTGCCGTTGATTCCCTGCGTTGGCTTGACGGCGTGGACATGACGACGTATCAGTTCGCCTGTCGGGACTATGTGGCGACGCCGCCCGACGCATTCATCGGGTTGGATGGCGCATTGAACGTTTACAACAGTTTCCTCTTTGAAGCGCCTACACGTCAGACGGAAGATATGGTCTGGCGCAATGTCGTGGTGTCGAAGAAGAGCCGGCGCATCATCTGCATAGACCGCTATCTGAGCGACGGGCGGACGAAGGGCTACGTCTATGTGCTGCAAAGTGAAACGAAGCGGTTTCCGACGCTGGGGCTGTACCATTGGGACGTGAGTGACCCGCATAATATCGAGATGGCCGGCAGCACCCTGGAGCATCTGCGCAAACTGACGCTGAGAAGGATGAAGGGCGATGGCCGCTACATGGCGCCTGCCTCGCAAAACGACTACTGGGCGTTGATATTCCATGCCGACTCGCTTATGGAAGACGGCCTGTATGCGGAGGCGAAGCAGACGTATGACCTGGCGTTTACGGAGGACCGCTATATCCTGCCAAGTCATCTCTCGACGGTGGCCATGAAGATGATGGGCATCCACCGCGACGACGTGGCGCTCGACTATCTCAGCCATCGCGTCAGGCTCGAACCCGACTTCTACGAGGAACCGGCATCCTCGACCTTCCCGCAACTGCGCGACACCTTCGAACTGCGTCAGCGCAAGTGGAACTACGACCTCGACAAGAAGCAATATTTAGAGTGGATATTCGAGCGCGACAATTACGACCGTATGCTCTGGTTCCTGGCCGCCAACAAGCGCGCGGAATCACCGGAGCGCGTTGAGAAGCTGGCGCATCGGGCAATGGATACGGACAGCACCAATCTTCAGTTAGTAACCCGCATCTTGTCGGAATCGGGCTACCCACGGAAGTCGAAGGTCGGTGATTTTGCGACGCAGACCGTCTGGATGATTATCCAGCACAGCGACTTGGGTCGCATGAAGCAGTACCTACCGCAGTTGGAGGAGGCCGCCCGCCGTGGTGATTTAGCCCCTGCCTACTTGGCCGCTACTCAAGACCGCATCGACATCCGCGAGGGCCGTCCACAGAAATACGGCACGCAGTTCAATTGTCCGTTACTTGATTCTTTGCGCGTCAACGAATGGCGGCAGGATGTCGGACTGCCGCCGATAGAGATAAAGTAGTATATCACATGAATAAGATGAACTGAAATGATGACACAGAAAAAAGCAAAGATGATATATAGAACTGTTGGCTTTTCGCTGATAGTCCTATGTTTTGTACTGAGTTTCGTATATCGTCCTTACGCCTATTCGCATCATCTTAACGACTTCCATCTGGCAGATAGTTACACAAGTTTCTTCGGAGTTCCCATTGTTGTCTGCCTCACACAAGCATATAGTCGTTTCAGAAATGGCAGATGGAGCATACCTAAGACCATCTTATGTGCTATCGGTTTATTTGTGATTTGGGAGATTGTTGATGGACTTCTCGCCAAGAGGATAGACTGGATTGATATTGCAGCCAGTTGGATAAGTGGCGGCTTGATGTATGGCCTTTATCTTATAATCGGTTTCAAAAGCGTTGAGGATTATAAAGAATGAGGAGGAGGCTGATAATATTCGACTTTGACGGTACGCTTGGTGATACCAGACGGACTATTGTTACCACTATGCAGTTGAACAGGATGGGCTATCACATGACAAAGATCAACTGATGATGAACAAATCGCATATATTCGGCTATCTTCTGGGGCTAATAATCTTCGTCATCGGAATCCCAGCCTTGATGTGGTTGGTGTCAGGTCGTGCATTTCCATACGTCCCTGATTCTGTTGCTATATGTGTCGTTGCGGTGTTGTTCGCTGTCTGTGGACTGGCACTTAGCATCTACAGTATCGTATATATGCGTATAGTCGGAAAGGGGAACCCATTCGATGCCTACGGCCATGAGGTAGCACCCCGTACAATGAATCTGATGACTGGTGGCCCATATAGCCTATGCCGAAATCCTATGCTTGTTGGCATTTACCTCTATGACGTCGGCGTTCTCGCCTGGCTTTGGGCTGTCCTACCTTTACTCATTTTCTTTGTTGAAGTTATCTTGTTAACGATACAAGTCCACAGTGAGGAAAAGAGGTTGGAGAAAGACTTTGGAAAGGATTATCTTGATTATAAGAAACGAGTAGGAAGATATTTCACAATATGAAAAAGATTCTGTTCCTACACGGTTTCTATGCCAGTGGTCAGTGCGTACCAGCCTTGGCGTTGCGCGAGTCTTTCGAGGGTCGTTCAGAAGTTATCACGCCTGATTTGCCAATCCACCCGAAAGAGGCAGTCAGCTTTATTCGTGAAATGATTGACCGTGAAAAGCCAGACCTCCTAATTGGCAATAGTTGCGGTTCTTTCTATGCTCAGATAGTGGCTCCCGTCGTTGGCGTTCCTGCTTTGCTTGGCAATCCTCATTTCAAGATGACGGAGTTCCTGAAACAGCGTATCGGTGAACATCAGTATAAGTCACCACGAAAAGATGGCAAACAGAACTTTGTCATTGATGAAGCTTTGATAGAAGAGTTTGCCGAAATGGAGGCCACTCAGTTCAACAACTGCAATCCCGACTTCAAAAACCGCATCTGGGGCTTATTCGGAGAACAGGACACATTAGCACACTTTGAGCCAATCTTCTTGGAGCATTACAATATGACGTTCCATTTCCCCGGTGGTCACACACCGACGGCAGTTGAAGTCCGTACTTGGTATGTGCCTTTAGCTGAGAAACTGTTAAATCAATTTGAAACTAAATGAAAGACTTGAATATCCTACATATCGTCCTGATTTACCTCGGCATCATCAACGTGGTCACTTTCTTTATGTACGGTATCGACAAATGGAAAGCTGTGAGTCAGCGAGAGAAGGGTCAAACTCGTTTGAATTCTGCCGAGCGTAAACAGCTTCGACCGAAGGTCAAAGCGAAGAAATCAAAAATGCGTATAAGAGAGACTGCATTATTGGGCTTGGCTGTACTTGGTGGAAGCATAGGTGCATGGCTTGGAATGAAGGTTTGGCATCATAAGACGTTGCACAAGAAATTCAGGTTTGGTGTACCGGCTATTATCATTATTCAGTTATTACTAATAGGTTATCTGTTGTATAAATGGACATAGAAGAATTGAATAGGTAAAGAGCAAGAAAAGATGAGGAAGAAACTGATTATATTCGACTTTGACGGTACGCTTGGTGATACCAGACGGACTATTGTTACCACTATGCAGATGACTATAAAGGAGCTGCAACTGCCTGAGCGTAGTGATGATGAATGTGCTGCAACCATTGGACTACCCCTTATCGGCTGCTTCAAAGCTATGTTTCCAGGCTTGCAGGTAGAGCAGTATCAACTCTGTGCTGATACTTATAGGAGAATCTTCAATGAGAATCAGCGAATCATCAAGCCGCAAGCCTTCCCTCATGTGGTGGAAACCTTATCAGCATTGAAGGAACGAGGATTCACGCTCACTATCGCATCATCCCGTTCTCATGCCTCTCTGTCAGAACTTACCAAAGACATGGGGATTTCAGAAAGTATCTCATATCTGATTGGAGCAGATGACGTGAAGAAAGCAAAGCCCGAACCTGAGCCAGTCCTGAATACGCTATCAGCTATGAACGGACGGAGCTGCGAGAGCCGCCGAGCTCGCTCGGATGGCCGAGTCTTGACGGACGAAGGCGAAGTCAACTACGAGGCCAGTGAGACTCTTGTGGTTGGGGATATGGCCGTTGATATTCTGATGGGGGCTAATGCCAGGGCTAAGACTTGTGGCGTGACTTGGGGAAACGGAACAAAAAAGGAACTTCAAGAGGCTGGAGCAGACTTTATCATTGACACTATGGAGGAACTTATTGAAATAGCAGACAAGATATGAAGAAGATAATAAATCCTTGGCGCAACCATGAGGGATATAACTGTTTCGGTTGCAGTCCAGACAACCCCATCGGGCTTCACTTGGAGTTTTATGAGGATGGGGACTATATCGTGAGTACCTGGCATCCCCATCACAATTATCAGGGATGGGTAGATACGATGCACGGTGGTATTCTAAGTACGCTGATTGATGAAGTGTGTGGATGGGTAGTCACTAGGAAACTACAGACAAGTGGCTATACGGTACAACTAAATGTGAAGTTCCGTAAGGCAGTTCCCACTACAGAACCAGAGCTTACCATTCGTGCTAAAGTCTCAAAACAGGTGCGGAACCTTGCCTATATCAGTGCAGAGATAACCAACTCGAAGGGTGAACTCTGCAATGAGGGCGAAGCTATCTACTTCCTGATGAACGAGGAAAAGGCAAAGGAAATGGGATTCTTACATTGCGAGGTAGAAAGCGATGGTGAGTAGCAATCGACTGAATAACAATAATACAAACAGAATTATGAAGAGTTTTAAGTCAACAGCGTGGATTCTTCCACAACCTGTGCTGATTATCGGCACTTATGATAAGAACGGTAAGCCCAATGCGATGAACGCTGCCTGGGGTGGTCAGTGGGATATGCACGAAATCATTATCTCACTTGGTTCTCATCAGACGACAGACAACCTTGCTGTAAATCCTGAGTTTACGGTTACTTTTGCTACTGCTGACACAATGATAGCCTCTGACTATGTGGGTATCGTTAGCGGTAGGAATACACCTGACAAGATGGAAAAGGCAGGGTGGACTGTAGAAAAGGCTCCCAATGTCAATGCTCCCGTGTTCAAAGAGTTCCCAATGACGCTTGAATGTCGGGTTAAGCAGAAGATAGACGAGAGCGAGACAGGCTATTATCTCGTTGCCGAAATCGTGAATATCCTCTGTGATGAAAAGTATCTGGCAGAAGATGGTAAGCCTGATGTAGCCCAGATGGAGCTTATCACCTTCGACCCGGTACACCACACTTACATTCAGTTAGGAAAGACTATTGGCAATGCTTTCTCTGACGGTAAACAGCTGAAATAATAAACTGATAGAGAAGATTACATTTAGCCGTACAGAAATTAGCAAGGACGTGATGTTGATGATGGCCAGAACTTTGGAGCTCGTCAAGCAGTTGAACAGCCAGACTTTGGCCGATTCTTATGAGCTGCCCTGACTGTAAGACGATCCAGAACATTGTAGTTCTTCGCGAGCAAAGCGAACAAGTTCGAGCGGGTGGCATCATCGCAGACGTAGCCCCATCTTATCGAAGCGAGGTGGGTAGGTTGTGCTTGAATTGCGGCAGCGATAACATCAGGATATGGAATATGGGAACCTGTCCGAAATGTCAGGGAAATATTGAACAAACTGGAAAAAGAGAGTTTTGGACATGAATAGGAACATCAGAGAAGCCCAACCGTCGGATATGGCTGAGATTATGAAGGTCATGGATGCTGCAAAGATAATTATGCGGCAGTCTGGGAATATGCACCAATGGGGAGACGGCTACCCGTCCGAAGCTGTTATTACTGCTGATATGGAGAAAAATGGCGGCTTCATCATTGAGGATAGTGGCAAGGTTGTTGGCTACTTTGCTTTCCTCAAATCTCCAGAACCCACTTATGCCAAGATCTATGAAGGAAAATGGCTTGATGATAAGCTGCCTTATCATGTTGTTCATCGTATAGCCAGTTATCCCGATGCACACGGCATATTCGACAGCATCATGGACTTCTGTTTCTCCCATGATCCAAACATTCGCATCGACACCCACCGAGACAACAAAATTATGCAGCACCTCATAACGAAGCACGGTTTCTCCTATTGTGGTATTATCTATCTGGCTTCCGGTGATGAGAGATTAGCTTATCAGAAGACGATGGTGAGTACCAATCGTCTAGTCAATCGTTGATGAAATTCTTAGTGGTCATGTCATAGTACAATGCTTCGAGTTCAGCCAGGGTCAACTTCTCTACTGAATGCTCGATGATACGGATAAGCTCGTCACGCCGTCCTTCTTCTGACTGTGTAAATCTTCCCATGTATGCCATAGTCATTATTTGGTTTTAGTGAATATTAGAGGCATGGCATTTTTGTCAAGTGAGCTAAGATCAACAAGATTTAGAGACTTGACCATGTGGAGTGTTCCCTGTTTGTAGGTTTGGAAATGCTCTGTAGTTAGATGATGCTCGTATGCCTCTTTATTCCTGTAGATTTCAACAATACAGAACTTGTTTTCATCCTCTTTCATCTGATTGGGGAAAATGCAGATAACGCCCGGCTCTTTCTTAACTGATTCTGCTCCGACATTCCTTGCAGCTGCCAGATATTCTTTCAGATATTGGGGATAAACTTCTATTTCAGCGATTCTTACAACCATTGCTTTCGATTCTATTAGTGGTTTTATCTCACTTTCAAAGATACCCTTCTCGACAATCCTGTAATGTGGACGATATGCTTCACGATACTCTGGAGAATGGCTAATAGCATATTTCCCGATGTTGAGTATGCTGTCAATAAACACACGGTCTTGTTGATAGTGGGGGAGGTTGAGTCCCATTTGGTCAATAGTACCAATAATCTCATGCCATCTATCATGCCATGAATCTACCATTGGTCGTTTGTCAGAATTTGCACTACGGATAAAAGCATCAAGCAGCAAGTCCTCAGGAACCATGTCCTCCTTGATTGCTCTGATACTGACACGTACATACTGGCCATCTATGCCACATGGCTCATAGTACCAGGGCATCAGGTCATCAAGGCTGGAAGTCTGTAGCTCTTCATCAAGATATGTCTTTACTCTCTGCCTGTCAGAAACAAGATGTTCAGCTCCCATATAGTCTTGAAAGCTGGATTTGTATATGTCAAGCAACCGGGATTTTGGATAGACCTTTAGTTGCCGTGAGACAAAACCCTGAATATCCTGAGCTGATACGAATACGCTACACATAAGGCAAAATGCAAATAATACGACTTCCTTCATGCTCATTCTCCTATTATTGTTACCACCAGTTTCCTTGCCCCACCATAATTACGGAACTCACAAAAATAGATTCCTTGCCAAGTTCCCATGTTCAAGTGTCCGTTGGTGATGGGAATGGTTATGCTTACGCCGCTTAACATGGACTTTGCATGTGCTGGCATATCATCGGAACCCTCCAAGGTATGCTCATAGTAGGGCTGGTCTTCTGGAACTAGACGGTTGAAGATGGTTTCCATATCAACCCTCACGTCTGGATCACAGTTCTCATTGATGCTCAGTCCACAACTCGTATGCTTCGTGAAAATGTTGATGATACCCGTCTTAGGCAGCTTCGGTAACTGACCAAGTATCTCACTCGTCACCAAGTGAAAGCCTCTCGACTTGGGCTTTAGTGTTATTTCTATTTGCTGTATCATAAACTTAATTTGTCATTAAAATGATTACACCGCTGATGCAGATGTAGGCATAGACGATGTAGCGGAAGATGCGGTTGGGGATATGTTTAAAGACGTAGGCACCCAACATCGTGCCGATGATGACACCGCCAAGGCCATAGAGATAGTTAACGGTTACGGTGGTTGTAAAAAAGCCGTTGTAGGCTCTTACACCAGTCATCATCACATTGCCAATCAGAAAATAAGTCTGAGCCATCGCCATATAATGCTCTTTAGCCGGCTCACTTTGGATGAAGTAAAGTACGGCAGGTGGGCCTTGCATGCCGAAGAAGCCACCCATCAGCCCGCTCAATGTTCCTGCGCCTACCTGCACCCGCTTCGTCGTCGGCAGTTTTATGCGCTGACTAAACAGCATGAAGTAAATACTAATCAGGATGAGTGCCACACCAAGGATGCGGTGCAAGATATAGTCTTCGATGCGCGCCAGTGCAAAGATGGCGATGGTCGAGACGATGATAAACGTCAACAGAATCGGCCAAAGCCGTTGCCAAGTGACGTAGCTTCGCAACCGCCATACGATAACTGCAGAAGTGGTGATAGCCAGCAGTCCTGAGAGTGTCGTAGCCTCTCCATAGCTTGGCATGAGGAACGGCAGCATCGTCATGATGAAGATGCCAAAACCGAAGCCCGTGGTGCGCTGGATGAAACTCGCGCCGATGCTCAGCAGGAATATGGAGAGGACGATGCTACTCAAATCCTAGTAATCCTCAAAAACAGGCACAAATTTACGCAGAAATCTCCATATTCCACCCAAAACAACTAATTTTGCAACATAAATTAACGATTCTCTGGTAATCAGTTAGTTAGGCAGATTTTCTTATCTTGAAACACGAGAAAAAGAACAAGATTAAAGAACGTCCAGAATGAGAAAAACCACAGGAATTTCAGCCGCAAGACCCATTGTTATCATTATTAAATAATTAGAATTGTCTAATAGTAAGTAAATAGTACTATTAATGTGAACATAATAAATAATAGAGT
>Ga0310690_10012778_pt1 | contig 10281 bp, 8 predicted proteins | sample AusTroGonzalo_MG_2_FD_207661 | JGI IMG/M metagenome (GOLD analysis project Ga0310690, IMG submission 207661) | Bovine rumen microbial communities from tropical cattle in Woodstock, Queensland, Australia - Gonzalo_04 (v2) (version 2) | ecosystem: Host-associated > Mammals > Digestive system >...
GGAGGGCGAGTTCTTCGAGAACCGCTGCCTCGGTTTCCACGTGCCCGGCATGTTCGACAAAATCCTCGACATCCAGCACTGCTGGCTGCAGGCGGCCCCGAGCAACGACATCCGCCTCTTCTGCAAGCAGTACGCCATTGAGCACAACCTCGACTTCTACGACCCGCGCCAACAGAAGGGGCTGCTGCGGAACCTCATCATCCGCACCGCCTCCACCGGCGACCTGATGGTGGTGCTCATCGTCACCAAATACAACCAGGAGGTGAAAGATATGCTCGCCGCGCTGATGGAGCGCTTCCCCGAAATCACCTCGCTCACCTTCGTCATCAACACCAAGCTCAACGACGCCATCTTCGACCTGCCGTTCCACCTCTACGCCGGTCAGGACTACATCACCGAAAAGATGGAGAACCTGCAGTTCAAGGTCGGGCCGAAGTCGTTCTACCAGACCAACAGCGAACAGGCCTATAACCTCTATAAAGTGGTGCGCGAATTTGCTGATATTCAGCCTAATGAAGTTGTTTACGACCTCTTCACCGGCACCGGTACGATCGCCAATTTCGTGGCGCACCAAGCAAAACGGGTCGTCGGCATCGAATACGTCGATACCGCCGTGGAGGACGCAAAAATCAACTCCGCGCAGAACCACATTACGAACACCGAGTTTGTGGTGGGCGACATGGCGAAGATCTTCACCGACCAGTTCATCGCACAGCACGGCAAGCCGGATGTCATCATCTCCGACCCTCCGCGCGCCGGCATGCACCCGAACGTCATCGAGCAGCTGCTGAAGCTGGAGGTGCCGCGCATCGTCTATGTGAGCTGCAATCCCGCCACGCAAGCCCGCGACCTCACCCTTCTCGACCCGAAGTACCGCGTGGAAAAAGTGCAGCCCGTGGATATGTTCCCGCACACGCAGCACGTAGAGAACGTGGTGTTGCTGAAGCTGCGGTAACACAAACACCTCTGCTGTGACTTTCTGTGATGGTTGTCTATTATAAACGTATTTTTGCACGTTTGCACATTAAAATCATATAATAATGAAACATTTTTCCGCTTTGCTACTCGTATTGTGCCTCCTCTTCTCCCCGAGGCTGACCTCCCAAGCGCAAGACAGCACCATTGCCATCCCGAACCCCAGTTTCGAACAATGGTCAACGGGCAGTGGTTACAGTGTGACCGTGGTCTTCATCCCACTGTCGGTCTATAGCAGCTATCCCTACCCCACCGGTTGGAACTACCCGACTTATCCCGTGAACGAAAACATCACGTATAACGGCATGAACGTCAATGTGAACACCAACCTGCCGTTGCTGAAAGTTTCTAACGTGACCAGCGACGCGGTTGACGGCAGCCACGCGCTTAAAATGCAGAGTTTCATGCTTTCAGACATCATCAACTCCATAGTTTACAATCTTGCCTCGTCCTCACTGGACCCCACGCTGACCTCAACGGTGTTTCCCACAGTCCTTTCCACCGGTGTAGTGGATATCGACGAGTTTCTCCCTTTGATGTACGATATTACCAGCAATCTTGGCAGTCTGACCCAACTGATGTCTGTCCTCAACAACGTGGATGTGAGCACTATCATTGACGGCGGACTTCCACTGAACGGTGCTGTCCCGGACAGACTGACAGGCTATTACAAATATACCGCAGCGGGTAGCGGCGACAACGGGGGAATCCTCCTTCTCGGCACCAAATACAACCCGACTCAACATCGTCGTGAAGTGGTGGGGGCTGGCTATACCACCGCCATGACAGACACCTCCTCCTATGCTCCTTTCGAGATAACCTACACCCCGCGTTCTGACGTTTTTTCGAATTACCCCTACGTGGAGGCCGATTCGCTGATTATCCTTCTTTTCTCCTCGGCCAACAACACCCCTCAACAAGGTTCGGCCCTCTATCTCGATCATCTGCAGCTTTGGTCTGTTGGGGAGGTGATTCCCGAAGACACCTGCAGCGCGGTTTCCAATCTGACAGTTCAGAGTGTGGACACCATGCACGCCACACTGAACTGGACTTACGAGGGTACTCCCGACCATTTTGAGGCAGAGTATGGCATCCAGGGGTTTACGCATGGAAATGGGACATCAATCAACACGAACACTAACAGTCTGTCTTTAACGAGTTTGCTGCCCGACACCTACTACGATGTCTATGTGCGTTGCGTGTGTGACAGTGATCTTATAGGCGACTGGGCGATGGTGACATTCCACACCGACACGCTCGTGCCGCCCATCATCATCGAGGACACCTGCAGCGCAATTTTCAACCTGCACCTCATCGACGTGGACACCATGCACGCCACGATTGGCTGGAGCTTCGAGGGTGAACCAGACCATTTCGAGGCGGAATACGGCGTACAGGGATTCGCCCAAGGCAGCGGCACGTTGGTCGGTGTCACCGAGAGTTTTCTGCATCTGTCTGATTTGCAACCGGATACCCAATACGACGTGTATGTACGCTGTGTGTGCGACAATAACCTTTACGGCAACTGGGCGATGATAACATTCCACACCGACACACTTGTGCCGCCCGCCCCGCCGGTTGATCCAGAGGACAGTACCGGAATACAAACCTTCACGACCGACTATCTGCAAGTGTATCCCAACCCTGCACACGGTCATTGTGTGGTCCGTTTTACGCAGGAAATGCCAAAAGTTGTCCGGCTTTATTCGGTTGACGGCGCTTTGCTGAAAGAGCTGTTCCCGAACAAAGAGACCTTGGATTTGATGCTGCCCTCGACAGGCGTCTTCATCCTCAGCTGCGAGATGAAAGAGGGAACGGTGACACGGAAAATCGTGAACCGATAGGGAACCCCGAAAAATACTATTTTTGCAACCTGAAAAATAACGATTATGACCGAACAAAAAATAGAAACCGCCACAGCCCTTGGCAACGCATTAGTGAATAAAGTCGATGACTTCCTTCACCATTTCACCAGCTACGCCACTGATTTGGAGGTAGGCATTCATCCTAACACGTTTGACATTATCTTGGATAGTCCCAACAAAATCCCCGAAGACTATCGCCGCCACAGCATCGCGGATTTCATCCTCACCAACGAGAAAGGCCTATACGAACCCGACGAGAAGGTGATTTTCCAAGTGGCGGAACATTATTTTTAATGGTAGGGACGTATCGCTTACGCACAAAATGTAGAGGCGTATCGCTTACGCCTGAAAAATATTTTATATGGCAGTAAAGAAAACAAACAGCAACTCGGTTAGTTACAGCGACTTAGTGGCGCAAATCCAGCAAAAAAAGTTTGCGCCCGTATATCTGCTGCACGGCGAGGAACCTTTTTTCATTGACAGGCTCACCAAAATGTTCGAAGAGGGGATTCTGGAACCGGAGGAGCGCGACTTCAACCAGGTGGTGCTCTACGGCAAGGATACCGAACCCGATATGGTTTTAGCCAATGCCAAACAGTTTCCTTTCGGAAGTCCTTACCGCGTGGTCATCTTGAAGGAGGCTAAAGAATTGAAACACATCGAATTACTGGATTCGTACGTCAAAAGCCCGAGTCCGCAGACCATCTTCATCGTATGCTACAAATACGGCACTTTGAAAGCTGCGCAAACAAAAGCTTACGCCACAAACGGCGTGGTTTTCCTCTCGGAAAGCGTGAAAGACTGGAACTTAAGCGCATGGGTCCAAAATCTGGCGGAACAGACTTTCCAATACAAGCTGAATCCTCAAACCGCTGCTGTGTTGTGCGAACATATCGGCAACGACCTTTCCCGAATCTACACGGAGTTCCAGAAGCTGCAAGTGGTGCTGCCCAAAGGAAGCGAAATCACCTCCGACATCGTGGAAAAATACATCGGCATCAGCAAGGAATACAACATTTTCGAGCTTCAGGATGCCCTCGGGAGCCGTAATTTGGGAAAAGCATATAACATTATGATCAACTTCACATTGCACTTGAAAGACAACCCCAACATCAAGACCATAACGATGCTCAACTTGTTCTATAACAAGATGATACGATACCATCTCGCCCCAGATAAAAGCAACGAAGCCCTGCAAATCCTATATGGGACCCGTTATCCGAATCTGATTGCCAAGAATGTAGGGTACGCTAACAACCATTCCCTGCCTCAACTTATCAAGATCATGTCCATCCTTCGGGAATACGACGTGAAATCGAAAGGCGTGGACGCTAACATTGATGAAGGCGAGCTGCTGAAAGAGATGATTTACAAGATTACGCATGTATAAAATGAAAAACATACAAACGGTATTATTGTTCCTGTGCCTGCTCGCCGTATCCTTCGCCAACGCCCAGGCACCGCAAGGGTATTACGCTTCAGCAGAGGGAAAAAGCGGAGAGGCATTGCGCACTGCATTATACAACATCATCAAAACACACAACTCGGTATCTTATAACGAGTTATGGCAATCGTTCTACACTACAGACAAACGGCCTGACAACGGCAAGGTGTGGGATATCTACTCCGACCGCCCCGGAAGCACGCCTTCCTATTACTTTACCTTCGGCAGCGACCAATGCGGTAACTATTCCGGCGAGGGCGACTGCTACAACCGCGAGCACACGGTGCCCAAAAGCTGGTTCGGCGGCAGCGTGGCCCCGATGTACACCGACCTCTTCCACCTCTACCCTACCGACGGCTATGTCAACTCGAAACGCAGCAACCTGCCCATCGGGAAAGTGGTGAACGCCACCTGGACCAGCAGCAATGGTTCAAAGGTTGGCACCTCTAACATCTCCGGATACTCTGGGCAGGTGTTTGAACCGATCGACAGCTTCAAAGGGGACTTTGCCCGAACCTATTTTTATATGGCGGTATGCTACAAAGACAAAAATCTCGGCGTGGAGACCTTGTCCAACTTTTCCGGCGGCGACCTCAAGCCATGGGCGAAAGAGTTACTGCTCCAATGGGCTGCGTTAGATCCTGTAAGCCAGAAAGAGATCAGCCGAAACAACGCCGTCTATCAGATACAACAAAACCGCAACCCCTTCATCGACTATCCTGAACTGGCGGAGAAAATCTTCGGCAACGACGCGACACCCTTCTCTGTCGGCATTTCTTCGTATGCCGACTCCAACCAATGGCAAGTTTACCCCAATCCCACCTTCTCTATTATCAACATTCAATCATCTGACTATCAAACAGAAACTATTACTATCGAGATAAAGGACATCGCAGGTAAAACATTGCATTTGCAACAATCCGACCATTCCGACATCATACAAGTCAACCTTTCCAGTCTGCCAAACGGACTCTACTTCTTGACTCTCTCTTCGCCTACACATATCCACACTTACAAAATCGTAAAGCAATGAGTATCATCAAGATAACCAAGCAATTTTCGTTTGAGATGGCGCATGCGTTGCGCAATTACGACGGTCTATGCCGCAATATTCACGGCCACTCCTACAAGATGGACATCACGCTTGCCGGGCAACCATTGCAAGACGAATCGTCACCCAAAAACGGGATGGTGATGGATTTTGGCGACCTAAAAAGACTTGTCAATGAGGAAATTATATCGCTACTGGATCACGCTTTGGTGCTAAACGCCAAAACCGACACCCAACTCATTGAGATGTTGAAACATAATTTCGAGAAAATCGTGGTCGTGGATTTCCAGCCCACCACCGAGAATCTGTTGAATTTCATTGCCGACAAACTCAAAACACGGCTTACTGAAACCGTGAAACTTTGTCGCATCCGCCTCCGCGAAACCGACTCCTCCTACGCCGACTGGGAGGAATAAACTGCTAACTATAAAAGGTCTCCTGGGGTAATCATCCCCTGCAACAATCCGTCAGAACGACCGTTGTCTGTGATAAACAGCATATCCAATCGAACTCGCCGCGTCTTAGAACGTTGGAATTTCAGACTGACATCTTCCACCGTCTCGTTCGGATTGACAAAACCGTAGTGTGCATTCGGTTCCTCGACCAAACGAGTAAAATTCGAAATGTCTTTGAAAGTCAGTGATTCGGAAAAGACAGAGGTGATGTTTTCAGCCACAATCCGCATGATAGTCTTGGTACTGAACACCCCTACAATCCGATGGTCATCCACAATGGGAATGTACGAATAGTCGTTGCGCTGCATCACCTTCACGGCAGCGAGCACCGAATCCGCTGGTGACGGTGCGAAAATCTGTCCCACCCGGATAGCCAACCGCATCAAGGTGACCGGGTTTAATGCATAATAGAGGTTATTCACCTGACGGACAGCCTGATCCGTCACCACAATCATGTCGTTGCCCGCTTTCGACCAGTCATAGTGGGAGAGTATGTTGCGCAAAAGCCGACAGAACGTCAGATTGCTGCGGATACTTCTGTACTGCGACTTCTGCTCCAACTCCTTCATTTCCGTGACATTCAAATTATTGAGCACCCACTCTTCGATTTCGCGGTATCGCTCCAAAAATTGTGCGGCTTTGTTTTCCATATTCAGATGTTTTGTGCGGCAAAAGTACAAAAAAAGGTTAATCGGTTAATGGGTTACTCGGTTAGTGGGTTAGTAGGGATTGGCAATTGGGGATGTCAATACACAAACCGTCCTTTTGCCATATCGAACCGTGCGGTGTGGTCGTAGCCGCAGCGGGACAATTCTTCCAACGCTTCGGGAACGAAATGCATCAGCTCGCAGGCTTGGTGCGCATCGCTGCTGATGAGGACGGGAATATCCGCCTTGCGGGCTTTCATCAACAACTCTGTGGAAGGATAAAAATGGTCGCAACGCTTTTTGTACAGCCCGCGCGTGTTCACCTCAATGATGACATCATGCCGCTTAATCAACTGTATTGCCTTATCCGCCAACATTTTATACCATTGTTCGTCCTCCGTGAAAAAGCGGTTGCGGTTGTGCATCTTGATTTTGTCGAAATGCGCGATAATGTCCAGCTTCTGCGTCTCCAACATCTCGAATGTCTGCTCCCAAAAAGCGGTGACAGCTACTTTGATGTTGTTGTCGAACAGATCGCGCAGTCCATTGTCGTAAATTTCCTGTTTGGAACCATCGATAAACCAAAGAACGTTGCCATGAGGAGGCCGCACAAGATGCACCCCGCCAATGACATAGTCAAGTCCGCACTTCTGCTGCCGCTCTGCAAAATCCATTGTCATGCCCGGAATGAAGTCGCATTCCAACGATTTCAGCAGTTTGACCTCGGTTTTTGGTTGTAGTGCGTTAATTTCCTGCACATATTCGGGTAATTTTTCCTCCGTGATGGCAAACGAGTTCTCGAATGGCACGGGCGCGTGTGAGGAAAAACCTAACTGTAACAGATGCTGTTTCTCGGCCTCGCGCACATGCTCTTCCAAGGTGCTCTTGCCGTCGCAATAGAGACTGTGTGTATGGTAATTTGCAAGATAATGTTTCATTTTGATTCTTATTGTTTTGACCCCACACTGCGGCTTGCGCCTTGTGTGGGGTTAATTGCACTTCGTGCGTTTTGTCCCTTCGGGACTGCTTAAGGAATAATATCTATATGTATTTCCTTTTTCGTTTCATTACCTATTCCAGCTCTTCTTCTTCCGTTTCCGACTCTTCCTGAACCCCGTCGAGGATGTTGAGCATTTGGCCGCTGCGGCCGACGTGGGCTCTGTTATAGAGATTGCTGAGGAAGACGATGACCACGTTATCGGAAGGGCGATAAAGGAACAGGTTCTGGAAACCGTTCCAGAGTCCGCCGTGATAGACCAACTTCCCATGCTCGGGACTCTCCTCGATGCGGAAGCCGTAACCGTAAATACTTTTGGGAAGTGTGCCGTTGTTGAGTTGGTTTTCCCGTTGCGAGGCCAAATCCACCCACTCTTTGGGCAGTAACTTATAGTCGATAAAGAGGGCATTAGCCCAACGCAACATATCCTCCACGTTGGAGTAAATCCCCTTGTCGCCGAGGACGCCATTAAGCCGGTCGTATCTCGCAAGCACACCTCCTTTGCGGTGCCCGAGGGCGATTGGGATATCCGAGGGCAAGGCTTTCACGTTCACATCCTCCGCTTTCGGGTTTACGTCTGCATATTTTTTGCCGTGCTTGGCATCAATACCTACAATTTCCGTGAAAAAGAGGGTGTTTTTCATCCCGGCGGGCTTAAACAGATGCTCATGGACATACTCTTCAAAGGGCACACCCGACACTTTCGCCACCAACGCCGCCAAAATCGCATAGTTGGTGTTCACATACTCGAACTTCGCGCCCGTGGCGAACGTTTTGGCATACTTCTGTTGTTCCAAGACATTTATAAGTTTCCGATTGTCCACAAATGCCGTGGAACCATACACCGTGTATTTGAACTTAAAGTACTCTGGAATGCCCGAAGTATGAGTCAACAAATGCCGGATGGTTACGTCTCGGTATGGCAAATCGGGAAAATACAGAGTGATCGTATCATTGAGATCCAGTTTCCCTTGCGCACAAAGCTGCAGAACGGCCACGGCGGTGAACTGTTTGGAGATGGAAGCCAGGTCGAAAAGCGTGGTTTCGGTGATGCGGTTATTCTCAGCCACTTCGAGGCGCGGAGGCACTCCCGTAAGGCGCAACTCCCCGTAGGCATGCTCCACCAGCACCGTGTCACGCACGGCCACCAGCATCGTACCATTCAGCTTCTCCGACATCTCATCGGCCACAAATTCCAGACCTTCAATATCATAGCGGTCACCGATGGTGTCCAACAGGTACTGTTGGTAACGCTCCTCCGTGAAAAAAGCCGTATAAGTGTCGGCCCTCAAACTCACGGCAAGACACAAAAATACGGCTATTGTGAAAAGTTTATTTTTCATCCAAAAATACGCGCAGATACGTGTGATACGCGGAGATATTATCCGTTCATCGAATTGAGGAATTCCTCATTGTTCTTGGTATCTTGCATATTACTGATAACCAAATTCATAGCTTCAATCGTGGTCATATCAGCAATATGGTTGCGCAAAATCCAAACCTTTTGCAACGTAGCGGCATCCTGCAGCAGATCGTCGCGGCGGGTACTGGAAGCCACAATATCGACAGCCGGGTAGATACGCTTGTTGGAGAGCTTGCGGTCGAGTTGCAGCTCCATATTGCCGGTGCCCTTGAATTCCTCGAAGATGACCTCATCCATTCGGGAGCCCGTTTCGATGAGGGCGGTGGAGATAATCGTCAGTGAACCACCGTTTTCCACGTTACGGGCGGCACCGAAGAAGCGTTTGGGCTTTTGCAGGGCGTTGGCCTCTACACCGCCGGAAAGCACCTTGCCGGAAGCCGGCGCCATGGTGTTGAAAGCACGTGCCAGACGGGTGATGGAGTCGAGCAGGATGCAGACATCATGGCCGCATTCCACCATACGTTTCGCCTTGTCGAGCACCATGTTGGCAATCTTCACGTGGCGTTCCGCAGGCTCATCGAACGTGGAGGAGATCACCTCTGCATTCACGCTGCGCTGCATGTCGGTCACCTCTTCAGGACGCTCGTCAATAAGCAGGATGATCAAGTAAATCTCAGGATGGTTGTAGGCGATGGCGTTTGCTATATCCTTGAGCAACACTGTTTTACCCGTTTTCGGCTGGGCCACTATCAGTCCGCGCTGACCCTTGCCGATGGGAGCGAAAAGGTCGATGATACGGGTGGAAAGTTTGCAACCAGGATGTCCGGTGATGTTGATTTTCTCATCCGGGAACATCGGGGTGAGGTAGTCGAACGGAATACGGTCGCGAATGTCTTCGGGCAAGCATCCGTTGATTTTCTCGATTTTGGTCAGCGGGAAATATTTCTCGCCCGGTTTCGGGGGACGGATGGCGCCATAGACGGTGTCGCCGTTCTTCAGTCCGAAGAGTTTGATTTGCGACATGGAGACGTAGATGTCATCGGGCGAGGAAAGGTAGTTGTAGTCGGAAGAGCGCAAGAAGCCGCAATTTTCGCTGGTGATTTCGAGCACCCCTTCGGCCATCACAAAACCATCATATTGTGCATTGGCAAGATAGGGGGCCTGAGCTTCCTCCACTTTATTCTCAACAGGATCCTCCCCTGTCGGATACTCAAATGGCTTGGATTCTTTGTCCGTTTTATCCTCGTTTTTTTGCTTTTCCTCAGATTTGGCCTGCTCCGTCGATTTATCTTCGTTTTTTTTCTTTTTTGGACGGCCTCGACGCGGTTTAGCCTCTACGGTCTCATCGGAAGCGGGTTTCTCCTGCGCGGGGGGCACCAACTTGTCAGCATCGATGATCGGAAGAGATTCGTCTGCTTGAATGGCTTCCTCTCCCACGTAATCATCAGAAAACAGCTCGTATTCAGGTTGTTGTGTCTTTTTGT
>Ga0310690_10012779_pt1 | contig 10281 bp, 30 predicted proteins | sample AusTroGonzalo_MG_2_FD_207661 | JGI IMG/M metagenome (GOLD analysis project Ga0310690, IMG submission 207661) | Bovine rumen microbial communities from tropical cattle in Woodstock, Queensland, Australia - Gonzalo_04 (v2) (version 2) | ecosystem: Host-associated > Mammals > Digestive system >...
ACTACCAAGTTAAAAAAGAAGAAGTTAGGCAACAAGCAATAGACTATCAATTAGAAACAAGCGAGCGTTGTTTATCTTATGGCGAATTATTTGAAATGACTTCATATTTTGAGCGATTAGGTAAACGCTATGGACTTCTTAAAGAGTTTAGAGAAAACGGCATTTGTTAGGGGGCAATTATGAAAGCGAGAAGATTTAAGTTTATAAGCGACATTTTGAGCGACCAAGAGTTATACGATGATACATGCGACAAGATGATGAAAACATATAGAGAATTAGTGGTTGATGATGAGATTTATAGCGACATTATGCGACCACTACTTTGGTTAAAGACCGAGAACTTATCATTTAGGAAAGATTTAGAGCAGGCGGTTAGAAAATGCGACAAGATAGCGAACATTTACAACAACATGAAGTTAGTAGATGATACCTACCTAGAATATAGCAACAAAACCACTACTATTAGGTTGATTAAGGGCAATATTAGTTGCTTCAATATGGAAAGATTAAATAAGTTAGAAAAGGTTGTTATGGGGGCTTATTAGTTATGGCGATTATTTTGAACAAACAACAAAAGCAAGCATATATAGATATGTTTGAAGAAGATTATTGTATCAATTATCTAAAATCACACATAAACGAAGTGTGGACTATTGAAAAAGTTTATGATGAAGATGATACTAACCACTTCCCGTATTTATTAACCATAGGCGAGAACGATGATGATGAACTAACGGGTTATGCGTTAGAACTTATGGGGGTAAGAGTTTAGTTATGGAAGCGAAGAAAGAAAGTTTTTATAAGAACGACAACGAGCGTTTGGTTAAATGGGCGGTTGATAAGTTATACAACGACTATGTAGGGGGCGAAGAAAACCACTACCTAGATAATGATGAACGCTACTTTAACTTTACCGAAGAAAGTTTGATAGACATTATTACACAAGAAATCTTAAAGACAAGAGATATTTTGTGGACTGAAAACGGCTATGGACTAGAAGCAAAACATGTTCGCTTTGTTGGTAAAGAACGCATTAGAGAAATCGTTGAACACAGGGTTAAGTTTAGGCACAACAAAGAGGGTTGGTGCTTTGAAAATTGTAAGAAAGTATTTAAGGGGTAATACGATGAACGACACAAACGATTTGAAAGAGTTTTTTAGTGCTTGTGAGAAGCAAAACATTAAATACGAAAGACAAGGAAACACTTTGCTTTTTAGTGATTACAAAAGCGAGATAAAAGCAATTCAATTATTAGCCGATATGGGCATGTTTTTTAGCCAAACAGGAAAGGAAATTAAATTAAAATGACTATTAGAGAATTAAAAGAATTATTACAACGCTTCATAGACAATTATGAAGAAACTTATGGTGGGGTAGCCGAAGTGAGTATGGCTTCCAACACCTATTTTTTAAGGGGTGCTACCTATGTATTGATGACACCAAAGGGTTTTATTGATTTGGAAAACCCGCTAGATGATGAATGTGAGGAATATTGAGCATGAAAATACCTAGATATTTATGTGTTAAAGACAACGAACATGGCGACCAAAGTAATTTGGTAGGCAAAAGAACAACGCTTGGCGCATGGCGTGAATGGGCGTTGAATGATAGAAAAGAATTAGGCGATGAAGCCAATTATCAATGGTTAAAAGAAGCAACCGATAGCGAGTTTTTAGAGCGCATACAATGGCTTTACAATATTGAGTTAAAACTTGTTTATGGTTATTAGAAAGCGAGAGAGATTATGTTTGATTTAGATGATTTATTAGATTACACACAAGATGACTGCGTTATTGACCTTTATGACTGCGATAGCAAAGATTATGACTGCGTAGCCAAAGGTTTAAGCATTTATGAAGCGAGAGAGTGGGCGAGCAACCACTCTTACGAACTTTACTCTTTTGAGCCGATACAACGCAAAGATGAGAATGGCGAAGTTGTGTTTGGTATCTTATTCAATTTAGGAAGCATTGAGGAAGCATAGACTATGGCATATTTATATTTTAATAAGCACACATATAGAGAGTTGTTATATCTATGGCGAAAGGTTTTAGGCACGAAAGACTACCCGCTTCTTTTGAAAGATGATGAGTGGCTTATGGAAAACTATATGCCGATTAGATTTATTAATGATATTACAAACGAACTACGAAATTGTTGGGTTAGAAAGGAAAAGAAATAATGAAGAAAGAATTATTTAACGATATAGTTTACGACATTATAGACAGGGGTTTATCACAACGAGAAACCATTGAACTTATTAAGGACTATTACGGAATAAAAATTGATTTTAGAACAAAAAAAGGAAAAACACTTTTACAACAATTAGACAAGGCGGTAGAAAAAGAGTATGAGATTACGATTTAAGGGCGGTAGAACAAGCAGTTGTCTTGTGTTTGATACCGAAACGAAAGAATATATTACATTTAACGGAACAGGTAGCAGTATGCTTCATTTAGATACCGCTATGGCGTTGAGAGATTTAGAACTAGAACTTATTAAGAATGGGTATAAGAAAGCGAGCGCATTATGAACGACAATTTAATTAATTTTTTAAGCGGTCAGTCGGTGGTTAAGGTTGAGAACGCTACCGATATGAAACAATTTGTTGAGTGGCTTAACAAGTATGATATTTATGATATTTTAGTAAGCAACCAAGCGTATAGAGATGAATACGCAAAGATTAGTTTTTGGAAGAAAGAAAGACAAAAGTATGGTTGGATACACCCCACTACACCTATTTGGTTTAGTTTTATTGGTGGTCGCTTATGTTGGTTTGGAAAGGGCGCACAAGTTATAGATGAGTTTGGCGACATGAATTGTGTTGTTAGTGCGAGTGATTTATGACCGAACAAAAAGCGAAGCGATTATTTAAGAAACATTATACCTATGCTATGCGACTAAAAGAGGGTGGTAAGGCATGGGAAAGAGAAATGAAGTATTGTGAACAATACAAGCATGTTATAATGAAAGAAAGCGAGGGCAAAAATGAACGAAAGAATTGAAGAAAACGGCACTAATTTAGCAAACGATATGGGGGCTTGTGGTTTTCAAAGCACATTCATTAAGGGCTTCAATAGTCCATTAGGCGATACCTACTTCTTTGACCTAGTAAACCCACTAGACTATGATAAAACAGGGTTAAAAAAGGCAGTTGAGAAATTAGGCGTGGTTTATCGTATTGGTATGACCTTTAAGGAAACAAAAGAAACCCACTACTCTATCTTTGTGAGTAATGATGAAAATAAATCTTTATCGTTGTATGAACTTTTGAATGAGTTTGACTTTAAGAAAATGCTTATCGGTAGAGATGATAAGAACGATATTGTTGAACTTGATTTTGAAAAAAGCCCACACTTATTGGTAGCAGGCACAACAGGAAGTGGTAAATCTATCTTGCTTCATAACATTATTGTTAATCTTTTGGCGACACACGGAAAGCGAAAGGTTGAGTTGCTTATTATTGATATGAAAGGTAGCGAGTTTAGACCTTATGCGAACAAAAAATGCGTTCACTTTTGCGATAATTCATTTGAGGCAAAACAATGGCTTCGTGGCGTAGAAGATTTAATGGCGAAACGCTATAAGTTAAAAGACACTATGGGCGACCACGATATATTCGTTGTTATTGATGAATTAGCCGATTTAATGTTGACCGCTAAAAATGAGGTTGAAACAATACTTGTTAGACTTGCTCAAAAAGGTAGAGCGTGTGGCATACATTTAGTATTGGCGACACAATACCCAAAAGCCGATATTTTTAGTCCTCTTATTCGTGCGAACATACCTTATCGTATGTGTTTGAAAACTGCTACAAGCATAGAAAGTATTGTGGTTTTAGGACACAAAGGGGCGGAAATCTTAAAAGGCAAAGGCGATATGATAGTCAAGTTGGGGCTTGATGAACAACATACACAAGTTGCTTTGCCCGAAGTTGAAATGGAAAACGCTATTATTGAAAGGGGTTGACCGAAAGGTTGACCTCTTTTTTTATGCTCTTTTTTGTGGTAAAATATTAAATACATGAGTGGCTAACCAAAAGTGAAAAGTGAGTATTCACGCCTCTAAAAAGGAAACGCAGGACTTACTCATCTGCTTGGAGATACCACCCGCAAGGCATAGACCTTGCTTTTTTTGTGGCTTTTAGCCCGTATGCGACACTTTAATAAAAAAGGCGAGTATTTATTCACTCGCTCTTTTTTTGTGCCTTAATTCGTTTGTTTTGAATAAGGGTTATTTATCATCATGCTTCTCTATTTCGGCTTCCACGACTTCTATTTCTTTGATTTCGCCTTTAAGTATCTTGTGTTGTTGTAGGTATTTGCGCTCAATTTCTTCGTTGCTTAATTCTTTATCATCTACAATTTTATGTTCTACTTGGTCTTTGTAGCCAAAGTTGTTTTTCATACCGAAGATACCACTGACCGCATTGGTTTTGTTTTCTTTGAGGGCAGTATCATCAAACACTTCTATCATTGAAAAGTAAGTCCTTATGGTATCGGCACACTCTACACTAATCTCGCCACTAACCCATTGAAGCAAGACCGCACGAGAAACTTTTAGGGCAAACGCTAGACCGCTTACGCTTGGCTTCACGCCATCTTCTTCACAAATATTGAGGTATTTTTCACATGCTTCTTCAATAGTCGTAGGAAACATTGGGCTTGGTTTTTTGATTTCTCTAACCTTACGAATGTGTGCTAATACGCTTCTATTCCATGACCTATTTTGTTCGGCTTCTACCTCTTTTAGATATGCTTTATCTTCCGCTTTCATTGTTGGCTTCTTCCTTTTCTAGCAACGCATAGCATGTTGAATGTCTTAAACCATAGACCGCAATTTGCTTAACTACCCAACCTTTTTTGTTATCATCAATGATAAGGGCATTAAGTTTATCGGTATCGGTTTCTTTTATAATTTTGTTCTTTGTCATAATTCAAGCACCTCTTTTAGCAGGTCATATTCTTGCTTTGTGAGAACTCGTTTTTTATTATCATCACAAGCAATTACAAAATCGTTATATGCTTTTCTACTAACAAATAGTAATAAGTCATTAACATCAACTCTTTTCTCTTTAATGATTTCAAATGCTTTGAGGTCTTTTTCAATGCTTTTAATTGTATTCGGCAAAAACTCGCCAATAGTAGATACTTCATCTTTTTCGCAATCTTTCACAAAAGAAAATCTTTTAATTCTTTCCAATGCCTCTAAACTATTCATTTCCAAGCACCTCTTTCAAAAAGTCAAACTTCTTCATATTTTCTTCAATAAACCTAGTGCCATTTTCAGTTATTTCATGGTTTGGTATGCGAATAATTATTGTGTTGTTTTCAATGATAGCAAACTCTTTAATAATCTCTAATGCCATAAGTCTTTTGGCAACATTATTTACATCTAAATACTCTTTCGCTAATTTGGTTTTCTTTTCGTAGTCTTTAAGTGCTTTTTCAATTTCGTTGCACTCAAACGAATATCGTGTGTAAATATCACTTCCGCAACCAACATAAATGGTGGGTGCGTTTTTAATTCTTTCTAATGCTTCTAGTGGTGTTAATTCTTTACTCATAAGTATTACCCCTTGTTAAGCATAAATCTCAAAGCCCAAGCAGGCACTTCGGTAATCGGTTTGCTTCCATATTTAACAAAAGCATAAATAGACCAAAACACACATATACAACCAAATATAAAACCAATAGCCATTAAAGTTATTGCGACAACCATTACTATTCTATTTTGCTTATTCATCTATGTATTTCCCCGTTTCGCAATCAAGTTTTACCGAGTAGATTTCATTAAATCTAATTTCGATAGTTCGTAAGTTAATATATTCACTTGGCGTTTCCTTTTTCATCATTCGATTTAAGCCGTCAAGTATCATCGCAAGAAACATACCCGAATTATTCTCGCCAAACATTAAGTCTAGTTGATGTATCATTTGTTTCATTACTTTGTTTTGTTCCCTGTTTCTTTTAGGGTGTTTTTTTAATTGTGTTTCATCGTATTTAGTCATTGTTTGTTCCCTCCTTTTTGTCGAATGGATATATCGTTATACACTTGGTAGAGTTTTTACAAAACACAAACACTTTGTTCTCATAAATCTTTATTCTTTTGCGAGTGCGATTTTGTTTGTTTAGGTATTTAACCTTTAATGTTTCATCTTCCAATTTATCGGGCGAAATACCATATAAGTAGGCATTTCTAATCAACTTCTTCGCTTGTGAAGTAGTCATGCCAAAGCGTTCTCTTGTTCGCACTAATGAATGTGTTGTGTTTTTTAATTTTTTCATGCTCATAATTTTCTTTTCCTTTTAGGTCGAAACTCGTAAAGTGATTTAAGCATTTCATCAAGCATTTTATTAAGTTCTTCTCTAAACTCTCTTGGGAAAATTATTATTTGCCATTTCAAACTTTCGATACACGCTTTATAACCTTGTTCGTATGACTTTTCTTTTTCAATTTCTATCATTCTTTCATAGATAAACTTTGGGATAATCATTGTAATTTCTCCAACTTCTTAATTATGTTTCTAATCAATTCTTGTCTTTTGCTTGGTTGTGTAAAATCTTTGTGTTTGCTCGCTAAATTATTTGTTATCATCGCACTATCTAAAAAATTATTGTTAATGTAGATGTCCTCTTTTGAGTTCAACTTCACATCTAGGTAAATAATTAAATCAATAATGAGTTGTATTTCTTTTTTAGTCATCAATTTCTACCTCCGCAACGCCTATACCTAATAAGCCCTCCGTATCAGTGAGTTTTAGTGCTTCCTCAACGGATAATTTACTAGCGTGTAAAGACATAAAGAACGACATTGTAATTCCATTAATAAGCGAGTTCCATTCTTCCTTTGTAATTTTAGATTTAATACGCTTACAAGTTTCGCTATGCTTATCATAGCCATTAAAGAACATCGCAAATGTAGTCATAATTTCTTTCATTGTGTATGTGTTGTTATCTTCTTCTAATATTTTTTTCAAACGCTCTAATTGTTTCATTTTTTCTTCCTCACTATTCTTCTACGAGTTGTTTTCGTTTCTATGATTTTTCTATGCTTATACCACCTTAATATTAGTTTCCATTTTTTATATTTGATTTTCACAACAATTCCAAAACCCCCTTTGAGTTCATACGAGCAACATATTTCAAACCCCATTCAGTCCAAATAGCACCATAAACATCTAATTCCGCCATAACAAAAGTTTGCCTATTCTTCGCAAAATCAATCACAAAATCTGGTTTTTCGGTTGGAATAATCACCACAAACTTATCGCACAATTCTTCAATAGTGTCGGCTTGGGCGATTATTTCTTCTTTATGAACATAGTGGTCTTTAATACCCTCTATTTCATAGGTGGTTTCATTTAGTTTTCTTATGATGTTAAACTCAACTACTCTATCTTTTGTTCTAATGTATTTCACGCTTCAATGCCTCCTCAACGATGTCGCACGCTTCTAAATATTGTTTCATATCTTTGATATGTATTTTTCCATCTTTATCCACCGAGAATGTGGTTATGATTTCAAACGCTTCTAGGGGTGTCATTCCACTACCTCTAACTTGATACCAAGTTCTTCAAAGAGTTTTACTCGTTCGCCTTTAAGGGCGTTTCTAATTGTTCTCTCGCTAACTTTTAGTTCATAGGCGCAAGAACTTATCGACTTTACGACTTTTGTTTTCGATGGCGACACGATTTTTATACGAGTTTTTCGTAGGTAATAACCTTTTCTATTCATCGCTTTGCGTAGGTTTTCCCTTGATACACCATAGAACTCGGCTATTTCATCTATATCGGCTTTGCCTTTGGCGACATTCTCAAAGTCTTTTTCGTTATATTTCATTTATCGTTGTCCTCTCTATCAATGTAATCAGGGCAGTTATTGTCTTTTTCTTTATGCCTTTGATGGTAAGTTAGGTCAAGTATTCCCGCTACGATATATACGAAGATGAGGGCTAATATAATTGCGCCAACCCCCGCTAATATACAAATAAATACAAATGCTACTCTATCAATTTCTATCATTTCTTTTTCCTCTCTTTCTTCGTAATTTCCATTCCTAATGCGGTCTTTAATGTATCAACAACCTCGCTTGTGTATTGAGGCGTATAGTTCTTGTATTGCTTAAACCAATCTTTGCCGAGCAGGTTTTCATCGCTCGCTCGTATTTTTAGTCCACGCTCAACGCATAGAGTGTCTAGGTATAAAATGAAGTTTCTTTGTTTCTCGGTCATATCATTCCTCACTTTCTAGGTCATCTAGCATGGCGTTCCATTTATTAATCTCGGCTTTCGTTTCCGCTTCGATATATTCCCAATTAATGTCGTATGGCTTTAAGGTGTTTGAGTTCATAACCAACTCTTTGTATTCTTTGAAACACTTGGTTTCCATAAAGTTAAGTATGCTTTGGTTGAGTTTTTTACATGTCGCACTATCAACATGCTTCTCGTTGAGCAGGTATTTATATAACACGCTTACCCACACACTCTCATCGGCTAGAACACATATACCCTTAATACGCATTTGGTTGATTAGGTCTTGTGTATTAGGTATGTATTCCACTTTTGCTCTTGGTCTAAATGTTCCTTTTTCTAATTCGGTCTTAAAGCAACTTCTTATATAGGCACTTGGGTTTGCCTTACTTTCGACTTCCACTTCGATTAACCATTCGTTAAATCGTTCTTCGCTAAAATCGTTTTCGTTTGTCGTTTCGACTATTCTATTAATGTAGTTAATTACCTTTATGTCTAAATAATTTGGTATAGTTAATAACTTCATATATGTAATTCACGCTCGCCTTTCTACTTCTTTTTCGATACCACGATTTTGAATATGTAATAATTTATATCTTGGTATATATTCTCTTAACTTAACTTATCTTTACTTATCTTTGGTTTCCATTCCCGATACATTCCCAAACCTTGACAACTTCATCGTTATTCAACTTATCGGTAATTTGCCTATTTTGTATTGAAGTATTACAACTTCTACAAATAATAGATATATTTGTAAGTTCGTGTTTTCCACCAAGAGAAATAGGTATGTTATGTTGAATGGTCGGCATTGTTCTATCGTTAGACATGCTCATCTTACAATGACATATAGGACATTCTTTGCCATTAAACGCTTGCCTAATTTTGTAAGTAAAAGAATAAGGCAACTCGCTATCTTTCATCGCTTCGTATCTCGTTTTTCTCGCACCCTCTAATTGTTTCTTTTCTTTTGTTTGAGTAGCAACTTGGGGTAATTCGCCAACACTTTCACTTGGCAACAATGTATAAGCACCATTTTCATCGAGATTAAGCATTTGCACTTGCTCTTGATATTTAGAAGCAACATACCTATCTTTCCTTATTGTGTTGTGAATTAGCCAATGCTTAATAATAATTAAGCCGTTTTCCTCAAATGGTATGACAAACTTTTTGGCAATAAGTATTCTTAAATCATCATCGGTTGCGCCAACTACACGCTTTATTGCGTTTGGGTTATCAATGACACCATCATCATCAGCCCTCATTCCTAAATGAAAATAAAGATTTTGGGTTGTAGATGGCATTGATAAGAAACTATCGCTATCTACTATGTCTAAACTAAACATTCTTCTATTTGCCATTATTTAAGCCCTCCATTTCTTCCTGCCACATAAGTCTTTACGCCAAACATGGCTTGTATTTCGTTTTTCATTTTGTATTCGTTCGCATATCTATCGCTTAAATGTGTTAGGAAGATACCCTTACAATTCGATAAGTCCATTTTGGCTAGTCCTTTTTCCGTTCCCCTCAAACTCGCATGAGAGTTAATGTTTCTTTCCATTTGTTTGAGTTTGATATTGTTTTCACGCTTTTCCTCATCATCGGGCAACAATACTTCATTCCTTTTTTTGAGTTCGTTATATTGAGCGTAAACAACTTTATGGTCGTAATTACATTCGATGAACACATAATCGGGTTTGAAATGAGATATATTTGTAGTAAATCTCTTGTGGTCTATGATGAAGATTACACATTCGGTAGCAGTTTTTAAGATATAGCCCACGCTTCCCTCGACATCATGCTCGACATCAAAGCACATTCCAAATAGCCCGTTTGCGACACGAAACTTTTGTCTTGGCTCGATTACATTACCTTTAAGGTTAAGTGCCTCTAATGTGCTTTTGTGAGCGAATAAAGGTATGTTTAGTCTTGTAAGTTCCCTCGCACTTTTACAATGGTCTTGGTGTGAATGGGTAATCAGGCATGCTTGAACTTCACTTAAATCAATGTTGTTCTCATTACACTTTTTG
>Ga0310690_10012780_pt1 | contig 10281 bp, 5 predicted proteins | sample AusTroGonzalo_MG_2_FD_207661 | JGI IMG/M metagenome (GOLD analysis project Ga0310690, IMG submission 207661) | Bovine rumen microbial communities from tropical cattle in Woodstock, Queensland, Australia - Gonzalo_04 (v2) (version 2) | ecosystem: Host-associated > Mammals > Digestive system >...
TGGTACTGACGTACTTCACAAAGGGGGCGGGCATGGCTCCAATCTTGCTGATGGCATCGGCGATGGCATTCTCGACAGCATTACCGGTGGCAGAGTCGTTGTCCTTGAACCACTGATGGAGGCTCGTTTTGGCGGGATGCTTGCTGCCGTCGGTGCTGCCGTACCAGATGTTCTCGATAGAGCGGATGTTGTTCTGGAAGTCAGTAATGGAGTTGTAGCTGTAGGGCGATTCGACATAGAAGATATAGCCGGAGACGAAGGGATTGCCTATCTTGCCCGAACCGACCTCGTCGGCAATGGCGGCACAGCTTCCCTCGTCATCATTGAGCAGCTGCTGGATGGCATCGGCGAGGCCATCGAACGTGCTGCCGCTGGTGCCGGCATTGGTCATGTTCCAGCCAAACGAACGGCCGTTCTTGGTCTGGTAGTCGAGTCCGGCCTTTTTGACAGCCTCTAAGCGGTTAGCGTCGGGTGTGAGCTCCCAGGAGACCTGCAGCTGGTAACAGCGCGTCACCAATTGCTTGGCGACGGCCTGGGCGTACTTCAGCTCCTCGGCCGCAGGTACAGAAGTGAAGCCCTTGTAGGTGTCGTTGGTCTGGAACTCGGCCACCGTGCGGTTTTTGCCGTTACGGAAGAGTACGAACTCGAGGGCGTGGAAGCCGAGGATGCTCGCGTCCTCCACCGCCTCGTCGCTGTACTTCCCAGTCTGGAAATAGCTGAGCAGCAAGTCGCGGTTGAGGGGCCACGAGTCGATGGTGGGGTCGATGTCGAAGTCGCTGGCGGCGCCACCGAGGAATGCCTCGCTCTTCTCCCACCAGGCACGGGCCTCCTTGAAGGCCGTGCAGGCGGCGTCGATATCGGCCTGCTTGATTTCCTTGGCAGAGAGATCGCCCAATGCCTTCTGAAGGCTGACGGCGGCATCGGCCAACTTCGTGTAGGTGGGGATGATGACGTTCTGGACGTCATTCGCTACGGCAGCCGTCAGTGAGGTCGTCTGTTCATCGGTCAGGCGACTGCCAACAATTTTCTTCGTGGCGACGTTCAGCTGATTGATGAGTGCCTCGCATGAGGCAACTGCTTCGTTGCCATAGGTGCGGTCGGCATACTTTGAATCGTTCTCAGGGCCGTTCTCTGGCTCACAGGAGGTCAGACCAAAAAGACCAAAACTCAGCGCTGCAATTGTCAGCGCAAACTTACTAATTTGTTTCATCGTTTTGTAATATTATTAATTCTTTATTATTTAATTCCTTATTTCATTTGAACCATCCCTCGTAGGCAACGCCGACAGAAACTGAGGGTTCGTTGTTGTACTTGCTGCGGAGAAATCTGTGGGAGTACTCGGCCTTGACACAGATGGCAGGCAGGGGGAAGTAGTTGATGCCAGCAGCCACACGGCGCACGAAAGTATAGTCGTACGTGGTGTTGAGCGTGGCGCGGGCATAGGGGTCATACTGCTCATAGCGTCCGAAGAGGTAAAGCTGCCGACCATCGTCGTGGGCTTTCAGCGCCAGAATATTATAGCCTGCCTCGATGCCGAGGGCATAGGCCGTGCTACTGACGATACGGGTGCCGTGGTGGAAGGGCGACTGCTTATTGACGCGATTATAGACGTAGTTCAGTTGTTCGGCATCGCCGAGATGGCCGTAATCGGCCTGTCCGCGGGCAATCCAGTGGCGGCCCTTGTAGGTGAAGTCGAACGAGCCGACCGCCACCTCGCCTTTGTACGTAGCGGTGATGCCGGAAGCCTCGCGTGGAGCTGAGTTGCCGATGGAGTGTCCGTAGTAGCCACTCAAACCGAAGCGCAGGCCTGAAGCGGCGTACCAGTCGATGCGGCCGGCCGTGCCGAACGTGTTCGCAACCTCATACTCCAGCGGTGTGGCGGCTCCCTTGCTGATCCAGCCTGTGTTGGTGAACTGGTCGGCATTCAGTCCCGCCAGCAGCTGGGCTTCATAGCGGATGCTACTGCTACGGCCCCAGAAAGAGACGCCCGTCTGGTGCCATGTCGAGGGTAGGATGGTGCTCTCGCCCTCGGGACGATAGACAGTGAAGAAGTTTAGCGGCTCGTGGTGGGCATTGAGGAGACCGACAGGTACGACGATATGGCCGACCTTCACGTTGGCTGCCTTTGAGAAGCTTTTCTGAAGCCAGAACTGTTCAAGCTCCACCTCACCGCCTTTTTCGGTTTCGTGCTCCCACTCGCCGAACTCGTCGTACTCCAGCTCGTAGGCCGCACCAGTGCCGCCGTGTTCGAACTCCATCTCCGTGCCCATCGTCCAGCCTCGGCCGAAGTCGTAGTCGAGATAGATGACGGCATGGGGAATGTCGAACCGTCCATGGCTCGGGTCGTTGGCATGCTCGCTTGCATTGACGTAACGCTTCGTATTATCACTGTAGAAGTTGCGCGTCATCGCCACCTCACCATAGCCGCCTACACTGAGACGGCTCGCACTCTCTTGCGCCAAGGCGGTAAGGCTAAAACAAAAAACAAAGACTAATCCAATTATTTGTTCTCTGATTACTGATTTCTTTTCACTAAAACAGATCCTTTTCATACTTTTTTATCATTTTTGTGCTGCAAAATTACGGCATTGCCGACGCTAAGGCAATACCTAAACATGGTGATTTCGCCCTCATCCCCATCGACAGTATGCCGTCGCACCGCGAAAATACCTACTTGTGATTATTGCACATCCCGCAGAAACGTGCTATCTTTGCAGCCGTAATTAATTATAGGTATAAGAACGTCATCATGAAGAATCAGAAACTCTACGAGCCGGACGACACGATGGTCTCCCTCATCCGCGACAACTACGATCTGCTGCAGGCGCTAGGCAGCTTCGGCATTCGCTTAGGCTTTGGCGACAAGACCGTCTGTGAGACCTGCGACGACAACGGCGTCGATACCTACACTTTCCTCGCCGTCGTAAACTTCAGTATCAATGGTACCGGCGAGTTCGAGAACGACGAACGTCTTTCCGTCCCCACACTTCTTCATTACCTCGAGGCTTGCCATGCCTACTTCCTCGACTTCCAACTGCCTTACATCCGCCGTGAACTCACCGAATCGCTCGACGAGCACGAGTCGCTCGCCCGTCTCATACTCCATCTTTACGACGAGTATGCCCATGAGATTCGCCGCCATATGCGCTACGAGCAGAAGACCCTATTTCCTTATGTCCAGTCGCTCCTCGACGGTCATCCCCTGCCGAACTACGATGTCGACACCTTCTCGCGCCACCATGGCGCTGCCGACAAGAAACTTCGCGAACTGAAGCTACTCATTATCAAGTATCTCCCCCAGGATGGTCTGCACAACTTCCAGCTTACCGCCACGCTCCACGACATCTATGAGAACGAGGTCTGGCTCCGTCAGCATGCCATGGTCGAGGACCACATCTTCGTCCCAGCCATCCGCCGCCTCGAGCGCGTCACCAAGCAGACGGCCGTCACACGCAATCTCTCCGACATGGTCTTCAAGAGCGGCCCCGAGGCTCCCGCGCTCCTCTCCGACCGCGAGAAGGACGTTGTCATCGCCCTCGTTCAGGGTATGTCGAACAAGCAGATTGCCGACCACCTCTGCATCTCGCTTAACACCGTCATCACCCACCGCCGCAACATCGCCCACAAGCTCCAGATCCACAGTCCCGCCGGCCTTACCATTTACGCCATCGTCAACCACCTCGTCGATATCTCCGCCGTCAAGCTCTGACCCACCGCTTAGGTAATGTTTATACCCCCTTACTCCATATCCCTACAATAGTTCACGCCAAGGCGGTCGTAGAGCTGGCGGAGGCGGGGGAGACGGTCACAGAAGTCATCGTAGTCCTTCTGTTCGGGACTGCACCATTGCACCTCGCTCAGTGCGTCGAGCCGCGGCAACAGCATGTAGAATACATGCATCGGGTAGGCCACATACTCCGTCCAAAGGTTTCCCTGTACGCCGAGGATGTACTTCTTTTCGTAGTCACCCAGTCGCTCGTCGTCGAAGGGCTCGAACGAGTACGTCTTCGAGACGGGCAGGTAGTAGCCGATAGAAACAGGCTGGCGGTCGTGGTCGCGCAGCTGCCAGTAGTCGAAATAGCAGTAGTCCGTAGGGGTCATGATAACGCGGTGGCCTTGCTGTGCAGCCTCGATGCCGCCGTTAATACCGCGCCACGACATGACGATGCCGCCCTCGGTCAGTCCACCCTCGAGGACTTCGTCCCAACCGATGATGTCGCGGCCGCGCTCGTGGAGGAAGGTCTCAATCTCATGGTTCATCCAACTTTGTAGTTGATTCTCAACGCTGTGATGACCATCGTCGGTCAGGCCTAACTCGCGGATTTTCGCCTGGCACTTCGGGCAGCTACGCCAACGGCTCTTCGGACATTCATCACCGCCGATGTGAATCATCTTCGAAGGGAAGACGTCGCAGAGCTCACCGAAGACGGTGCGGAGAAACTCCATCGTCTTGGGGTTGCCGGCGCAGAGCACCTCGCTGCTGCCGCCCAGATGCTCGACAACGCGGTAAGGACCGCCCGTGCAGCCGAGTTCAGGATAGACGCTGAGAGCGCTTTCGATGTGGGCGGGCATGTCAATCTCGGGGATGATGTTGATGTATCGTTCGGCGGCATAGCGGACGAGTTCGCGACAGTCGTCCTGTGTGTAGTAGCCGCCGTAAGGCGTGCCGTCGTAGAGGCCTGCGCGGCCGATGTGGCTTTGGGCACGGATACTACCCTTGGCGGCCAACTCGGGCAAGGCTTTCACCTCGAAACGCCAGCCCTGGTTGTCGGTCATGTGCCAGTGGAACTGGTTGCAGCCGTGGAGGGCGAGTACGTCGAGGTACTTCTTGAGGAAATCGATGGTGAAGAAATGACGACTCGTGTCGAGATGGGCGCCGCGGTAGTCGAAGCGTGGCTCATCGTCGATGCAGACGTAGGGAAGGGTGACGGTCGTCCCGTCGCTCTGTCCGTTGACAACGGGTAGGGCCTTCCGTAGCGTCTGGGCCCCGCGGAATAGTCCGACCGATTTCTCAGCCACGAGCACGATGCCCTTTGCATCGACCGTCAGGGTGTAAGCTTCTGTCTCTCCCGTCCCCTGTTGAAGGAGGGGTGACTTGGAGTCCTTCCCTTTAGGGGAGGATTTAGGTGAGGCTTTCCTTTTGGGGGAGGGGCGTGGAGAGGTCAGACGGATAGCGGCCCGTTTGTCGTCGGGCGTCAAGGTAAGCCGCACGCCAGTCACCTCCTCCACCCAGTCGCGGAGAAACGAGGCGATGCGGGCGACCTCAGCATCGGAGGCATCGTAGGCGATTCCCATGCCAGTGGTTAGGGTGAACACGTGCGTCGTATTGGTTACAACGCTCTTGGGGAGAGGAATGATGCGGTAGTCAGCTGTCTGCGCACGGGCAACCAACAATGCACTCACGGCAAGAGTCACAGTGAGGATAATCTTTTTCATCAGTATGTCTTACGTTTGGGGATTGTCTTAGTCGGTGGTAGTCATCATGCTGACGAGTTCGTCGGGGGTGAGTTTCGTCTGTTCGCCAGTCTGCATGTCCTTGACGGTCATGCGGCCCGAGGTCATCTCCTCCTCGCCGACGATGACTACGAAGGGGATGCCGCGGGCATTGGCGTACGACATCTGCTTCTTCATCTTCGATGCGTCGGGATAGAGTTCGGTTGCCACACCGGCCTTGCGCAAGTGGGTGATGACGGGCAGGCTCCATGCGGCCTCGGTGTCGCCGAAGTTGACGAACAGCACACGTGTTCCTTCAGTCGCCTCTTTCGGAAAGAGGTCGAGCTGAGTGAGTACGTCGTATATGCGGTCGGCTCCGAACGAGACTCCTACGCCGCTGACGCCTGGCAGGCCGAAGATGCCCGTCAGATTATCGTAGCGTCCGCCGCCCGAGATGCTGCCCATCTCGGCGTCGAGGGCTTTGACCTCGAAGATGGCACCGGTATAATAGTTGAGACCGCGCGCGAGTGTAAGGTCGAGAATGATTTCAGAATCGGGAACCAGGAGAGAGGACTTTTTCAGGATGAACTCCGTCTCGGCGATACCTTGTAAGCCAGTTGGACTATCGGCGAGGACTTGGCGGAGGGTAGCGAGTTTCTCGTCGTCGGTGCCGCTGAGGAGAATGATGGGCTGGAGCCGTTCGATGGCCTCGGCGGGCAGGCCGCGCTCGGCCAGTTCGGCATTGACGTTGTCGAGCCCGATCTTATCCAGCTTGTCAATGGCGACGGTAATATCAACGAGACGGTCGGCCTGACCGATGACCTCGGCGATACCCGAGAGTATCTTGCGGTTGTTGACGTGGATGGCGACGCGAATACCCAGAGCGCAGAAAACAGTGTTGATCATCTGAACCAGATCGACCTCGCAGAGCAGGGAGTCCGTGCCGACGATGTCGGCGTCGCACTGGTAGAACTCACGATAGCGGCCGCGTTGCGGGCGGTCGGCACGCCAGACGGGCTGCATCTGGAAGCGGCGGAAGGGAAGCGTGATTTCGTCACGGTGCATGACGACATAGCGTGCGAACGGCACGGTGAGGTCGTAACGGAGTCCCTTTTCGCAGAGTTGTGCCGCCAAGCGGTTCAGAGAGGGGCTGTCGGAGGAATCAATGAATAGTGAACAGTTATCAGATGATGGTTTCCTATCCGATGACTCGGGTGTTATCTGTTCACTGTTCTTTGTATCCTTTTCTCTATTAACCTTCTCCAGAAAGTTCCCCGAGTTGAGTACCTTGAAGAGGAGCTTGTCGCCTTCCTCACCATACTTGCCCATCAACGTGGAGAGGTTCTCCATGGCGGGCGTTTCGATGGGTTGGAAACCATAAGTGTAGAAAACACGACGTATAGTGTCGAAAATATAGTTGCGCTTTGCCATCTCGGCAGGGGAAAAGTCGCGCGTCCCCTTGGGAATGCTTGGTTTCATGCTTTGTTAGTTTGCCAGTTCGGAGAGGAATTTGATGCGTACGAGACGGATCTCTTCCTCGGAGTATTCGTCGCCGAGCTCATCGATGGCTTCGGCGAGGGAGTCGGTCTCGGACTCCTTGAAGTATTCGTAGATGTCTTCGATGTGCTCCTCCTCTATAACTTCGTTCAAGAAATAGTCGATATTGATCTTAGTGCCGCTATAGACGATGGATTCCACCTCGTCGAGCAGTTCGTCGAACTCCATGCCCTTCGACATAGCCAGATCATCGAGCGCCACCTTGAGGTCGATGCTCTGGATGATGCTGACCTTGATTTTCGATTTGTTGGCAACGGTACGTACACGGAGGTCTTCGGGACGCTCAATCTCGTTCTCCTCGACATGGCGCTTGATAAGGTCGATGAATTCCTGACCGTAGCGTTTGGCTTTACCGGCACCGACACCCGGGATGTTCTGCAGTTCGTCCAATGTGATGGGGTAGGTGGTGGCCATAGCCTCGAGCGAAGGATCCTGGAAAATGACGTAGGGTGGGAGGGAGAGCATTTTCGAAAGTTTCTTGCGCAGCACCTTTAACATGCTGTAAAGCACGGGGTCAACGGCTGCCGCTCCGCCGTGCATGGGTGCGTCCTCGTTATTCTCCTCCTCGAAATCCTTGTCCTTTACGATTTGGAAGGATACGGGGTGCTCAAGGAATTCGCGGCCGGCATCGGTGACCTTGATGAGGCCGTAGTTCTCGACATCTTTTTCCAAGTAACCGGCGATGAGCGCCTGACGGATGACGGAGTTCCACATCTTCTCTTCGTCGGGCGAGCCGACGCCGAACATTTCGAGCTCTTCATGGCCGTGGGCAAGCACCTCGCTGGTCTCTTTACCAATGAGAATATGGACGATATGGTCGGCCTTGAAGTTCTCCTTGATGGCCAGTACAGTCTCGATGACGGAGCAGAGTTCGTCCTGTGCCTCGACGCGTTTCTTGGGATTAATGCAGTTGTCGCAGTTGCAGCAGTTCTCTTCGGGGTAGTCCTCACCGAAGTAGTGGAGGAGCATCTTTCGGCGGCAGACGCTCGACTCGCAGTAGGCCGTGGTCTCCTGGAGGAGCTGACGTCCGATGTCTTGCTCGGCAATGGGTTTGCCCTCTAGGAATTTTTCGAGTTTCTGCAGATCTTTGCTGCTATAGAAGGCAATACATTGTCCCTCGCCTCCGTCGCGTCCGGCGCGGCCGGTCTCCTGATAGTAGCCTTCGAGACTTTTAGGTATGTCGTAGTGGATGACGTAGCGTACGTCGGGTTTGTCGATTCCCATGCCGAAGGCGATAGTGGCCACGATGACATCAATCTTCTCCATGAGGAAGTCGTCCTGTGTCTGGGTGCGAACGGCGGACTCCATGCCGGCATGGTAGGCGGCAGCAGGGATGTCGTTGGCACGTAGAATTTCAGCAAGCTCTTCCACTTTCTTGCGTGATAGGCAGTAGATAATGCCCGATTTGCCGGCATTCATCTTGATGAAGCGGATGATGTCGCGGTCGATATTCTTGGTCTTCGGGCGTACCTCGTAGTAAAGGTTGGGACGGTTGAACGACGACTTGAAGTCCTGGGCATCGAAGATGCCGAGGTTCTTCTTGATGTCGTCGCGCACCTTATTGGTGGCGGTAGCTGTGAGTGCGATGATGGGCGCACGGCCTATCTGGTCGATGATGGGGCGGATCTTGCGGTACTCAGGCCGGAAATCATGGCCCCATTCGCTGATGCAATGGGCTTCGTCGATGGCATAGAACGAGATTCGGACGGAACGGAGGAACTCGACATTCTCTTCCTTCGTCAGCGACTCGGGGGCGACATACAACAATTTGGTCTTGCCGCTGACAATGTCTTCTTTCACCTGGTCGATGGCGGCTTTGTTGAGCGACGAATTGATGAAGTGGGCGACGCCGTCCTCTTCAGAGTAGTTGCGGATGGCATCGACTTGGTTCTTCATGAGGGCGATGAGAGGCGAGATGACGATGGCGACACCGTCCATGAGCAATGACGGTAACTGGTAGCAGAGGCTCTTTCCGCCGCCGGTGGGCATGAGAACGAAGGTGTCGTTGCCGTTTAGGACGTTAAGGATGATGGCTTCCTGGTCGCCCTTGAAGGTGTCGAAACCAAAGTAACTCTTCAACAGCTTTGAGAGCGATGCACGATCGTAGGTTTTCTGCGGCACAGGCGTGGTCGTCGTTTCCGTCGGCGTTTCCATTGAGACTGAGTTTTCCGACGTAGGGGCAGTCTCCTTCGCTTCCGGATTATCCGGGTTTTTCTGTGTTTCCGTCGTAGGCGTCACTTCCTCCGTCGTGGTCGTTACCTCTTCTGATGTACTCGTTATTTCTTCGGGGGCTGGCGGTTCAGGCACGGCGGCTTCAGCCACGGCTTTCTTTGGTGTGGACTTTTTAACCACCTTGGTTTCGGCCTTGGCGGGCGTTTTCTTGGTTTCCGCTTTCTTCGTCTCGGCCTTAGCCGACGTTTTCTTTGTTTTTTCTTCCGTCGGCACAGTCTTCTTCGCCTTTGTCGGAGTAGCCGTTTCAGGCGTTTTGGATGCAGCCTTTTTCGTGGCGTTGGCAGGCTTCTTTTTCGTCTCTTCGCTCATAGTCGTATCGTCTTTCTTCTCGTTCTTTTTTACGTCGTTTGTTGTTTGGGCTTTCTTTCGCCTTTCAAAGTTAAGCACATCTGTTTGAAACTTGCAAATCTTTTTTAAAAAAAATGCACCCGAGGGCGCATTTTTTATATTTTAGGGGCAAAAATCGAGGTGAAAACGGGTCTATTCTGCTTTCAGACGGTTCAGATTTGCTTTTCCGAGTTGTTTCTTGGCGTATTCCAGAGTGACATTGAACGTCCTCTTGCGTGTAGATGGAATGTCGAACATTGCCTCCATCATTATCGTTTCGACGATGGAACGTAGACCGCGGGCTCCGAGGCGGTATTCGAGAGCCTTGTCGACGATGAAATCATAGACTTCGGGCTGGAACGTGAGTTTTACGCCGTCCATCTCGAAGAGTTTCACGTATTGCTTGACGATGGCGTTCTTCGGTTCGGTGAGGATGTCCCGAAGCGCTTCGCGTGACAATGGCTCAAGATAGGTGAGAACCGGCATTCGACCGATAATCTCGGGTATCAGCCCGAAGGCTTTCAGGTCTTGTGGAGCAATATACTGGAGCATGTTCTCTTTGTCGATTCGGAAGGCGTTCTGCACGTTGCCGTATCCGACGACGTGCGTGTTGAGTCGCTGGGCAATCTTCCGTTCTATGCCGTCGAAGGCGCCGCCGCAGATGAAGAGGATGTTCTGGGTGTTGACGGGAATAAGTTTCTGCTCGGGATGTTTGCGTCCTCCCTCGGGGGG
>Ga0310690_10012782_pt1 | contig 10280 bp, 11 predicted proteins | sample AusTroGonzalo_MG_2_FD_207661 | JGI IMG/M metagenome (GOLD analysis project Ga0310690, IMG submission 207661) | Bovine rumen microbial communities from tropical cattle in Woodstock, Queensland, Australia - Gonzalo_04 (v2) (version 2) | ecosystem: Host-associated > Mammals > Digestive system >...
TGCGCCTGAAAAGCGTGTTCATTTGTGGTAAACTGGTTGATATCGAATTGTTATCTGTTTCTGCGGCGTGCATTGCGCAGGTTATAGTTTTTTATAAAAGCCACCGGTGCAGTAACAATTTGTTTCACTTGTGGATGATACACTGGTTTGCTTTTACGTATGTCGTTTTGAATAACAATCTCTGGCAATGGTGGCAGTTCCGGCAATTTGAAATTTTGGACCAACATTAGCATATCGACCTTGTCTATTTCTGCCGCAAGATTGCTAAGTGTGGCTTCGACTTTGTGTACTTTATTTGGCATAACAACCGTTCCATCCAGTGTGGCCGGCGCATCAGGCATCAGCATAGATTTTTTTGCAACTGTTGTTTTATGTGTGTTGAACAGCGCAATCAAATATTCGCTTGCGGGCGACCGTGGCAAATCAGACAATATGGTACGCATAATGCCGGTCGCAAAATACAAAGACTGACCCATTGACAAATTACTTGCCATATACACATCCACCAACGCATCAAATAAATTCATATATGCGCGCGTAAGTTGTTCTTTAAATTCCTGTTTCATCGTATCCACATTTGCATATATAGACCAAACAACAAAAAAGTCAAGGTACAATAAAGTTTTTGACTTTATTTCAATATTGCGCAATCATACTAGGGTTATATTCCCAATATGGCACTGTTGCCAATAATGGGCGGTGTCGGGAATGTGGCACCAATCTTGCCAATAATGGGGGTTGGTAATCAACAAATAAAAATATAAGGAAAAAAAATGAAAAAACTTTTAGGTATAGCGGTTGCATCCGCAACAATGGCAACATCTGCGATGGCGGCGGTTACGACAAATATGGAAAATCCACTGTTCATTCCAAAGGCCGGTGAATTTGCTTCAAAAACTGGCGCAGGTGTGATGTATAAACAGGCGGACCATACGGACGCATTGAAAATCAAAGATCACGATGGTGCGGAAGAATTTCCAGTGTGGCGTTTTACCGAAGACTTTGGTTATGGTATCACAGATCGGTTAAGTGTTTATACATTGTTGGGTTGGACGCAAAATGATGACATTGACCGCAAAGGTATGCATCGTGGCCGTTTGGGCTTGAACTATCGCGCAGTTGAAACATTGGATAATGTTGCATGGGATGTTTATGGCGAAGCGTACTTGTCTGGCGTTTCACCGATGAAAGGTTCTGTAACATTAACAAATGGTAATGTTGATTTTAAATACGACAACTTTTCTAATGGTCGTTGGGGCGCAGTATTAGGAACCAAAGTTGGTAAAACTTGGTCAAAATTCACCGCGTCTTTGTTCGCAGAATACCTGCAAACATTTGGCAATCATAACAACAAAATCAAAATTGACCAAAGTGCTGCTGTCGCAGGACCTTTGACATTTGGAATGGTTGGTTTCCCAGATGAAATTTCTGTTGATTTGAAATCAACGGCTGAAATTACTGTTGGAACAAACGCTTTCTATCAGATAAACGATAATTGGTCGTTTGGTGGTGGTTTCAGATTTGTTGAACATACCGATAATGGTGTAAAATCTATTCATACTAAATTGAACGCGCCACAGGCGCCTGCAACAGCGGCGCATCAACAGGCTGTTGTTGACAAGTTGCTTAGCGAAACAAAAAATATGCACGATGGTTGGGACGAATACATCTTGTCTGCATCAATTGCAAATCAGGTTACAGACAGTGTTCAAATCGCTTTGTTTGGTGAATACACATTTGATGATTCTCACAAGAATTCTCAAAATGGTACCGATGTCAAAGCAGAAGTTGGTGTTCGTGCAAATGTTCGTTTCTAAGGTTTGAACAGAAAACCAATAAAAGACGGGTCCAAATTGGATCCGTTTTTTGTTTTTTATTAAAACGCTTTTTTTACTGCCTTTTTTATGATATAATATCTCAAGAAAGGTAGTACAAAGAGAATGAGGAAAGTTAGTGTTTCTGCCGCTTTGACAGTATTTTATGCGTTCGCCACTGGTGTGGCGGGTGCCGCTTATCCGGTTTATCAGGCACAATATGCGAACCAAATACCGGTACAATATCAGCAGCAATATGCGGTTGATACGACCTATTCACGCAATGTGGTTCAGTTGCCGGCGACAAATAATTCTGTATTGACGGTAAATTCTGGGGTTGCGGCGGCGCCAACGCGTGTGACGGGCTCTTTACCGCGTTTGGGTTCAAATGCAACGGCGGCGGGGCGGCGGTATTATCAACCCACAGATTATGACCGTTTGGCGGACAGTGGTTTGTATATCGGACTTTCTGTTTCGTATGCTGCAAGTATTATGGGTGGTATGAAGGCAGACTATATCGGCGAAAAAGATTCTTTTACGGTTCCCGGTGCTTTTGCAACGGCTGATTTTGAATCTGATACAGTAATTCCATTGCAAGTTTCTGTTGGTGCGTCGCTGAACAACGATTTTCGTGTAGATTTTTCTTACACGCGTTATTCTGGTTTAAGTTATCCAGATAAAGTTCAGACCGCTGTTGACGACAGTTATATTGCCGATGTGACTGCTGCGGTCGAAGGTGGTGCGATTACCGCGAATACAACTATGTTGAACATATACTATAACCTTGATTCTTACACTGGTTATTTGGCGGGTGGTTCATTGCGGCCATATATTGGTGTTGGTGTTGGGTTGTCGCTGAATACGATTTCAGATTATGTTGTTTACGATGGGTCTTACTATAAAATCATAGAAGATTTGAGTACCACAATAAATAATGCGGGTGTTTTGACAGGCGTGTCGGATATTTACGCATATCATAACGGCGGCACAACTGAACAGATGGCATTTATGGCCGAAGCCGGTATTACAACCGATATGGGCGAAGGCATCAGGGTTGATTTCTTTGCGCGCTATGCCAATTTAGGTAAAGTAAAGACTTCGGGCAGTATTGTATTATCCCAGACAGAATGGTTGGCTGATGGACTGGGCAACGAAGTTCAAGCAGATTATGACAGCGTTTATCACTATACAAATTGGTACGAAAGTGGTCGCATTGGTCTGATAGATGTTGGCGTTCGTTTAAGATTGCAGTTCTAGTGCAAATTTGGTGGAAGGTTATATGAAACAGACTGGTTATGCTTTTTGGTGCTTTTTGCCGGCATTCTTGGCGGGCGTATTTGATGCGGCCGATGCAGGTATTCGTGTTGGTAATTTGTCGCGCAACTATGCATCCAGCAGTAAAAATACCCTTGCAATGCAACAGCAATATTATAATTCAACCGCCGAAGCACAAGCCGCGGCTGCAGCTGCCGCAGAATTGCCTGTGCGTGTTGCGGATGCCGAGGTCGCTGAACAAGTTCGTCGCGGTGATACGAATGCGGAAACGGATATGAGCACACTGAACAAATGTGCGATGATTTATCCCGATGGCGAATTTATGTGGGACAGACCAACATTGGGTCGTGGTGCGGGCGGTTCGCCGACCTGTGTCGCGGTCGTTGAAATGCGCAAATTGGATTCCAGTGGTGGTTTGGAATATACAACGGTTGCACGTGGAAAATTGGCGGTTGGTGATCTTATCAACTGTAACATATCTAATTTCCCTGCGTCCAGTTATTTGCCGGCTTTGGCACAAGTGGAATTTCCTGCCGACCAAAAACCAACACGCGAAGACGTTATTCAAGTGATGAACGAAGAACAGAAAAATAAAGCCGGTCTGAAAATCGTTGCGGCGGCCTTGGCGGCGGGTATTGCCGGCAATATGGTCGGCAAAAGTGCGCCAGGCAGTGATTCTTTGTTCGGTACGAATTCAGATAAATTAAAAACGACCGCCGGCGGGGCACTGCTGGGCGGCGGTTTGATGGCGGCAAGCGCTTATTCTGGCAAAGTTGCGGGTGACACAATTTTGCAGGCGGGCGTGAACGCGGCGGCTGGCGGTGTTGTTGGCAATATGCTGGCATCGGGTGACGCAGTATTGCGCGTAGAAAAATGCACATACCAAGGTCGCCAAACATCATGCTTGTGGGGAAATGTGGCATCATTAAACAACACCAGTTTAGAGGGGTATTATAATAAAGACACAAGAACAATTTACACTTGCAAAACCGACGGTAGCGATATAAAAGATTGTGTTGCACGCTATAATTATGTGGTTAAAAATATTGACAATTTAACTCTGGATCAGTTTCAAGAAGATCCGGAGCGCGTGACGAATGTAAAACGTTATAATTTGATTGATAACAACAAATTAGAGGAGTCTTCAGCCGGCAATATTTACAAGGCAACGGTTGCAGAAGTAAAAGATTCTCAGCCTGCGGTTGTTGTTGATTTTCATGACAGTACGTTTGGTAAAAAAATGTCAGATTGGCGTAAATGGAAGGCGGCCGGTAATAATGCGACAGTTTGTCGTCGTGATAGCAAGGGTACCCCGTTGTGTGACGAAGACAAAACAGGTTTGTACACACTTGAAAACTTTACTCCGTTGCAAATAAATGCCGATGATGGTGCTGTGGTAGATTTGTCGAACAAGGCGCGTTTGGGTTCAACCCTGAAAGGTGCGGGCGCAGGTGCGGCAATCGGCGGTTTTGCGGGCTATCAGGGTGCACAAAGTGATATAGAAGAGCGTTTCGTTCAGGCTATGCGTGAATATAATGCATCGCTGGAAAATTTCTATTGTGGCACAGGACGTAAATTCCTTAGCTTCTATAACGATGAAGCGATAATTCCAACAATGAATGAATAAAAACATCGGCAAAAATGCCGATATTTTTTACATAAATTTTTCGTTTTTTAGTCGCATAATTGCATCTTGGGCACCAATAAAGTGCAGACCGCGTCCGCCACTTTTACACCATGCATTAACATTATCGATTCTATCATCAATCAAAATGTCGTTTTTTGTTGGTTGTATTAGTTTTTCTTTATTGCTGTCGCAAATAATAATAATATGCTGTTTATCAAAAAAATCGCCAAGTTTGCATAAAATCCATTCGGTTTTTTCGTCGGCAATAAATTTGACATAACTGGCGCCACGAACAAAATTTTTCGTCTTTGGGGTTTTACTTAACACATACATATTGCCATGTGATTTGGCCACATGCAGCATATTCTTGACACCGTATATCATCGGTAAATTGCGCCAGAAAGTTGGTGTTTGTTCTATTTGGCGCCACATACGCCGTTTTTGTTCTTTGGCAATTTCATCAAGTTGGTCAGAAGGGCGGTTAGTATCAATTGCATACTTAGGTATGCGCGACTCGAAATCAGCTAACACGTTGTCCATATCGAAATAAAAAGTGTACATTACTATTTCTCGTTGATTATAGCCATTACGCGCTTTGTAATATCAGAAATCTTTACACGCGTCTGTTCCATTGTATCGCGATGACGCAGTGTAACAGTGTTATCTTCCAGTGTTTGATGGTCAACCGTTATGCATACTGGGGTGCCAATTTCGTCATGACGGCGATAGTTCTTGCCAATATTACCAGAATTTTCCAACTCTATGCGTCCGATGCCCAGTGCGCGTAAATCATTTTCAATATTTTCGGCGATGCCGACCAATTCTGGAACATTGCGCGCCAACGGTATAATCGCCGCCTTGACCGGTGCCAGACGCGGTTTCAGTTTCAAAACAACGCGTGTTTTTCCTTCGCCAAGGTCTTCTTCGGTATATGCTTCTATTATCAACGCCATCATAGCGCGGTTTACACCCATCGCGGTTTCAATAACGTATGGGATGAAACTTTCGCCTGTCTGGGGGTCAGAATAGGCCAATTTAACTGTGCTGTCGGTGTTTTCCATAACATGTGCCGCAATTTTGAATTCGTTCTGCGATTTAGTATGCGAGCCCAAATCAAAGTCTTGGCGATTGTGAACACCTTCAACCTCGTCAAATCCATCAGGAAATTCGTATTCGATGTCGCCCGCCGCCTTGGCATAGTGCGCAAGTTTTTCGTGCGGTGTAAAGCGCAATTTGTTTGCAGGTATTCCCAAAACATTTACCCACCACGCAATACGTGTTTCGCGCCACGCGGTAAAGTATTTTTCATCTTCACCTGGTCGCACAAAGTATTGCATTTCCGCCTGTTCAAATTCGCGCATACGGAACACAAAGCCGCGCGGGGAAATTTCGTTACGGAAAGCCTTGCCAATCTGGGCAATACCAAAAGGCAACTTGTGTGGCGTAGAATCCAAAACATTTTTAAAGTTGATATATGTTGTTGTCGCAGTTTCTGGACGCAGGTATGCATTGATTTCGCCGTCAGATACCGCACCAATAGACAGCCCCATCATCAGTTGATATTCGCGCGGCGGCATCAAATCGGTTGAACCGCAATTATCGCACTTTGTTTGGTCGCGCATTTTGTCTTGGCGCATACGTGCGCCACACTTTTTGCATTCAACCAGTGGGTCAGAAAATCCGCCTTCGTGTCCGGAGTATTTCCACATTAAACGATTGCCAATCAGTGATGCATCCAGCCCTTCGATATCATTGCGCGAATAAACCATTGAATTCCACCAAGCGTTCCGGATGTTTTTCATCAGTTCAACGCCGTACGGGCCATAGTCATATGTTCCACCCATACCGCCGTATATTTCAGAACCTGTGAATATAAATCCGCGTCTTTTGCACAAGGCAACGATATCATTTACACTTTTTGCTGGCATATCTTTACACCTTTTGTTTTTATTGTCCCTGTAAGTATTATATTTTCTTGCAGGTTTTGCAACCGTTTTAACAAAAAAAATGGGGCAAAGCCCCATTAAATTTTTTATGAATTTTTTATCCTGCAACGATGGCGCCAACCGGACAAACCGATGCACAGGTTCCGCAAGATACACACTTGGACGGGTCAATCGCACATTTGCCATCTGCACCCGCAGAAATCGCCATCATAGGGCAGGCCGCCATACAAGAATGACAGCCGATACATTTAGTTGGATCTACTTTATATGCCATTTTTTTCTCCATATTGTTTAACGTCTGTTCAAAAGCCCAAGCAAGTATTGGAACATTGCAATGAACGAGATATACAGGTGCAATGCTCCCAAGACAGCCAGTTGTTCTGCACGTGTTTCATCGCCGATAACGGCATACGCACGACGCAGAGATTGCATATCGTATGCGGTGAACAGTGCGAATACCAACACGCCAATTGCGCATACTATTGTTGAAAATGTCCCGCCCATTGGCCATATCATCGAAACAACGCCGACCAAAATCAGACCTATCATACCCATCATCAGGAACAAGCCCAAAAACGACAAATCTTTTGCGGTCTTGTACCCAAACGCCGCCATACATGCGAACATTGTCGCCGCAATTACAAACGCCCATACGATAGATGCTGGATTAACCGCCAATCCGCCCCAAATCAGTGGTGTCATCCCAAGCCCAATCAGGACAGAATAAACAAATAACCATACGGCCGCAACATTTGGTTTCATTGAAAAAGCGCGCACCTGTGCCCAAATGGACAGCGCCAGTCCGCCAAATATAACGATATAGAAAAATGGTGTCATGCCCGCGGGCGATACCAACAATCTGATTCCGCCAAGATAAATTGTGATAAACGATGTCAGTGCCGTTACCGCAACTGCACCGAACATCAGGCCAAAAATTCGACGTAGGTATAAATCAAACCCGCCAGTCTTTTTTGCCCTTATTCCGCGCGCGCTAACTGTTTTAGGTGCTGTTTGCATAATTTTTCTCCTTGTTAGTTCGTAAAATATATAATATAATAAAGGTATCTTTTCAAGGAATAAAAATTTAAAAGGAGATTTAATAATGCCAAGAGCAAGTTCCAGAAAAAATCCGATAGACCGCAAAATGGTTAAAGAAGATTTGTTGCGTAAACCTGCAAGGTCAACGGTTGTCGAAGGGCTTATCAAGAAATATCTTGAGCAAAAGAAAAAATTAGAAACAGAAATGGCAAAACCCAAGGCGGACCGCGAAGATAAAAAAGTTGCGCGTCTGCAAGAAATTGTTTCAAATTTAACGCAAACTTTGCGCCGCGAAGGGTACAGCTTATAACCTATGGCAATTGTAATCGACCCAATTTCACCGGTTGCATTTAGTGTATTCGGTTTTCCTGTGCGGTGGTATGCGCTGGCGTATATCGCCGCATTTGTTGTTGGTTATGTTGCACTAAAATATATGATGCGGGCGCCGCGCGCCGCGGTGAAGCTGACCAAGAAAGAATTGGACGATTTGCTGACTTGGCTGATTTTGGGCGTGATAATCGGGGGGCGGCTGGGGTATGTATTGTTCTATAATCTGCCGGTGTTTATTGAAAACCCACTGGAAATATTCATGCTGTGGCATGGTGGGATGAGTTTCCATGGTGGTCTGATTGGCGTTGTTGTTGCAACATTTGGTTTTGCGCGGCGTTGGATGCGTGGGTTGCATATTTTGGATATGTTGGCGGTTGTCGCACCGATTGGGCTGTTCTTTGGTCGCATTGCGAATTTTATAAATATGGAAGTTATGGGTCGCCCGACAGATTCACCGTTGGGCGTGATTTTTCGCGGCATTTCCGAAGTGCCACGATACCCCAGCCCATTGTTCGAGGCCGCAACCGAAGGCATATTGTTGACCGTCATAATGTTTTGTTTGTATCGCTGGACAAACCTGCGCAAGTATGCGGGCGCATTGGCGGGAACTATGGCGATGCTGTACGCGATATTTCGGATTTTTTGCGAACAATTCCGCGCCCCAGATGCCCAGATTGGTTTCTTGACCAACTGGGGCCTGACCATGGGTCAGTTATTGTCTGGCATTATGTTTTTCTGCGGCGTTGGGTTAATAGTGCTTGCGATGCGCCGCGGCAAAAAATCGTAATTTATCGGTTTTTGGTGAATTTTTGTAAAAAAAACTTGATTTTTGTTATTTGACGGTATATTATATCGGCACGGCTTTGGGGTGTTAGCTCAGCTGGTTAGAGCGTCTGCCTGTCACGCAGAAGGTCGAGGGTTCGAGCCCCTTACATCCCGCCAGTTTTTTTGTGTCCGTTCTGGCCCCATCGTCTAATGGTTAGGACACCGCCCTTTCAAGGCGAGAATCCCGGTTCAAATCCGAGTGGGGCTGCCAAAATAAAAAGACCACCGAAATGGTGGTCGTTTTATTTTGTTTGCGCCCCCGGGTTTGAACCGGGATGGGTGCGAGTGCAACGCACGCAGCACCAATACGAGAATACACAATTAGAAAAATTTTAATACGAAATTTTTTTAATTTTTATTATTGTGTATCGAGGTGGCGAGAGAAAATCCGAGTGGGGCTGCCAAAATAAATAAAACCGCGTTTATGCGGTTTTTTCTTTGTTTTCTAATACTTCTACGAGTTCGTAAGTTAGGTGGTAAAAACTAATCCTGTTTTACCCATTTACGAACCAGTTGTTTTACTTTGTTTTGATTTTATTAATCGTTATTTTATACCCGTTTATTTCAAGAGTTTTTTCATCAAAAAGTGATAAGTCATTTATCTGTAATGCATTCATTAACGTCACTCTCTTGTCTAACACGGCTTTACTAAATGCAGTATTAAACGATGTAATTTCACGCAAACAATCGTACAAACCTTTTTTTGCACATTCGGATGGAGAATTATAATAATGACGCCACACCCAAGGTCCAATAGTTTCGTCACAAAATACGGCACGGCACCACGCATTTTGACCGAATTTTGATGTTGGTATTCCATATCTGGCATATATACCAGGGGTTTCAGATGCGATTACATGCAATTCTTTAAATATTGGACATGGAGAATTTAATGATTCAAACATATCATGTGAAGCACTTATGTTTTCTATTTTTTTATACTCTGGCATACCGTTAGTAAAAATTCCAGATTTTTTTATTATGATATATCTATTATTTTTAATACCCATTTTTTATCCTTCATGTATATTCATCCTGTAATCCCCCCCCCGAATACACCGACTGTTCTCTCTGTGCTCGCAGAGTACCATAATTTGTAGTAATGTCAATCTGTATTTACCTACATTGACTCAAAAACACCTTAACATCTTTCCCGAACCGCAACAAATCGTTTATTTCATCAACTCGTGAATTACACAGATGGCCCTGCCAAAATAAATAAATCGGGTTTGACACCCGATTTTTCTTTGTTTTCTAATGCTTTCACGAGTTCGTAAGTTGAGTGTTAAAAACTATGCCCCTTTTACCGATTTACGAACTATTAAATTGTTTTGATTATCTGCATTTTAATAAAATCATTTGTTCCCAACGATTAACAAAGCCTAAATCATCTGATTGTTTTTCTATGTTTTGACATATGTCGAC
>Ga0310690_10012784_pt1 | contig 10279 bp, 8 predicted proteins | sample AusTroGonzalo_MG_2_FD_207661 | JGI IMG/M metagenome (GOLD analysis project Ga0310690, IMG submission 207661) | Bovine rumen microbial communities from tropical cattle in Woodstock, Queensland, Australia - Gonzalo_04 (v2) (version 2) | ecosystem: Host-associated > Mammals > Digestive system >...
TCTGCGGCATTCCAGCTCAGCGCCAGCGAGGCAGAGTCGTTACCGGTGCGCTTGATGGAAGTGATCGCGCCGACCGTATCGGACACGTAAGAGGGCTTCTCGGCGGGTGCCTCGGGAGGTACGGCGCTGCAGTCCTCAACCGGTTCATCCGCTGGATCCTCGGAAGGATCGCCGGTAACCGCTAAGTCGATCTTCTCGGTATAGCTCTCACCCGGTGCCGCTTCAAATACCGTAGGCTCGACAGCCGTGATCGGCTCGTCGACACTGTCGGGTTCGGCCGGGTTCTCGGCTGCGGTAGCCGGCAGGATGATGACCGCCGAAAGAGCTATCACCAGCACCAGTACCGCTGCAAGTAAGCTCTTGAATGTCTTGTTCAATGTTCATTCCTCCATGGATCCGTGATGCACGAACCCCTGTATTCTATCGGATATTCCCCGGATAATGGATGGTGCGCGTGCCCCTCAATGTACACAGACACCTTAATGCGCGAATTCGATATGTCCGCTGTCCATGCTCCGGATGCGCGCGAGCGACTCGACCCTCACGCCCATATCGCGGATAAGCTGACCGCCCTCCTGATACGCCTTCTCGATGACGATGCCCGCGCCGACGATCGTCGCGCCTGCATCGCGGATGAGCTGGATCAGGCCGTGCAGCGCAGAGCCCATGGCGAGGAAGTCATCGATGATCAGCACCTTATCCTCGGGCTTCAAGAAGTCCTTGCTGACGATAATATCATAGGTGCGCTTATGGGTGAAGGATTCTACCTTTGAGGTATATACATCGTTGGCGATATTGACGGTCATCGTCTTCTTGGCAAAGACGACCGGCACGCCGAACTCCAGCGCCACGATGCATGCAATGCCGATACCCGACGCCTCGATGGTCAGGATCTTGGTGATCTCTTCCCCCGCGTACAGGCGCTTGAATTCCCTGGCGAGCTGAGCGATAAAAGCCACGTCGATCTGATGATTCACGAAGCTGTCAACCTTCAGAATATTACCTTCGCGTACGACGCCGTCCCTGATGATGCGTTCCTCGAGTAACTGCATGATAACCCCCGATATGCTCTCTTTTTCCTGTCAGAGGGGCTGTTATGATCCTTTTCGGATCACGGATAAGATGCCGGCCGACACTGACAGTTGTGTATAACATATGAAGATGATACAACATTTTGTGGCGGATAGCAAGTATTTTTTTGATTTAAAAAGATTTTTCAACATTATTCGTTACCTTTGTTGACCTCGCGTGCTGTGTGGGGTATAATTTATGTTACGGTTCACCAAAGGGAACGGTATTCTGCTTCAAATGCCCCCTTTTCATCTGTTGAAAACAGAGCAACGGTTGACCGCTGATTCCGGACGGATGGACATGCACATCATCATCCGCCCCTCTGAGAATAGGAGTGAAATCATATGACTGATATAGAGATCGCCCAGCGCTGTGAAATGCGTCCCATCAGCGAGATCGCCGCGGCTGCGGGGATCCGTGAAGAGGAGATGGAATTCTACGGCCGCTATAAGGCTAAGCTGAATCTCAGCGTGCTGGAGCGTCCCGAGCATGATAATAAGCTGATCCTCGTCACCGCGATGACTCCGACCCCTGCCGGCGAGGGTAAGACCACCACCACCATCGGTCTTGCCGACGCCTTGCACCGACTGGGGAAGAACGCCTCCGTCGCCCTGCGCGAACCCTCGCTGGGACCGGTATTCGGCATCAAGGGCGGCGCTGCCGGCGGCGGCTATGCCCAGGTCGTACCGATGGAGGACATCAACCTGCACTTCACCGGTGACTTTCATGCGATCGGCGCGGCGAATAACCTGCTCGCCGCTATGCTCGATAACCATATCTATCACGGCAACGCCCTCAACATCGACCCCCGCCGCATCACCTGGAAACGGTGCGTGGATATGAACGACCGCCAGCTCAGATGCATCACCGACGGTCTGGGCGGCCGCGTCAACGGCGTCCCGCGTGAGGACGGCTATGACATCACCGTCGCCTCGGAGGTCATGGCGGTGCTGTGCCTGTCGAACTCGATCGCCGACCTCAAGGAGCGCCTGTCCCGCATCATCGTCGGCTATACTTATGATGAACAGCCCGTCACCGCGGGTGATTTGAAGGCACAGGGCGCGATGGCCGCCCTGCTCAAGGACGCCGTCAAGCCAAACCTCGTCCAGACGCTGGAGGGAACCCCTGCCTTCGTCCACGGAGGTCCCTTTGCGAATATCGCCCACGGATGCAACTCTGTGCTCGCGACACAGGTCAGCCGCCGACTGTCCGACTATACCGTCACCGAGGCGGGCTTCGGCGCCGATCTCGGCGCGGAAAAGTTCCTCGACATCAAGTGCCGCTACGCGGGCATGAGACCCGACGCCGTAGTCATCGTCGCCACCGTGCGCGCACTGAAGATGCACGGCGGCGTGGATAAAAAGAATCTCGCACCCGAGAATCTCGTCGCGCTCGGCAAAGGTCTGCCGAACCTGCTGCGCCACGTAGAGAATATCAAGAACGTCTATCATCTGCCGTGCGTCGTCGCGCTCAACCGCTTTCCGACCGACACCGAGGCTGAGATCCATGCGGTCATCGACCGCTGCCGCGCGCTGGGCGTGAATACCGTTCTGTCGACCGTATGGGCCGACGGCGGTGCGGGCGGCGAGGCGCTGGCGCGCGAGGTCATCCGCCTGTGTGATGAAGAGAGCAGCGCAGAGTTCCGCTATGCCTATGAGTTCTGTCAGTCGGTAGAAGAAAAGATCAAGGCCGTCGCCAAGGGCGTCTACCGCGCAAAGCACGTCGCCTTCTCCCTCAAGGCCGAGAAAGAGATACAGAAGCTCACCACGCTGGGCTACAGCCACCTGCCCATCTGTGTCGCTAAGACGCAATACAGCTTCTCGGATGACGCAAACCTGCTGTGCGCGCCTGAGAACTTTGTCATCCACGTCAAGGATATTCGCCTGTGCGCCGGCGCCGGCTTCATTGTTGTACTGACCGGCGACATCATGACGATGCCCGGTCTGCCGAAGATTCCTTCCGCTGAGCGCATCGACATCAGCGACGACGGCGTCATCAGCGGCCTCTTCTGATGGACGCGCACATCCTCTTTCAAGATGAGCATCTCCTTGTCGCATATAAGCCCTATGACGTGCTGAGCGAGGCGCATGACAGCCGCCCGAATATGCCGGCGATCCTGCGTGAGCTGTGCGGGGGCGAAATCTATCCCGTACACCGTCTCGACCGCACCACACAGGGACTCATGGTCTATGCACGGGACAGGAGCACTGCCGCCGCGCTGAGCGAGGTCATCCGCGAAGGCAGGATGCATAAGACTTACCTCGCCGCGGCAGAAGGCGCTGCCGATGACGGCGGCGAGCTGCGCGATCTCCTCTATTACGATCGCGAACGCAACAAGAGCTTCGTCGTCAAGCGCGAGCGCAAGGGCGTGAAGGAAGCTGTCCTGCGCTATGAGCGCCTCGGCGTCGGTGAATATAACGGCGCTGCCGTATCGCTGCTGCGCGTCGGTCTGATCACCGGCCGCACGCACCAGATTCGCGTCCAGTTCGCCTCGCGCCGCCACCCTCTGATCGGCGACCGCCGCTACGGATCAAGCATCAGAGCGGATCACATCGCCCTGTGCTGCTGTGAACTAAACTTCCCCCACCCCGTGACGGGAAAGGAACTGCCGTTCACCTATACGCCCGACGACGGCGTATTTCAACTCTTTCAAAACTGAATCAGTGTATAGAAAAGTCTCCTGCGGCACTAACCGCAGGAGACTGAATTTATGACGCCGTCAGGGTGTTCAGAATCATGTCCTTCATTACCTGTGGGCTTCTGTTAAAGAGAAAATAAGTATAGTTCTCGTCATTCGGCGTGATAAACAGCAATATGCTGATCCAAATAGTCAAGACAGCCAGTACACAGAGCACCTTACTGAACGCAACTTTTCTCCATGAGACATGATACCACAGGCAGAGCACCGTAAAGGTCAGAATCGCCGCCAGCCAGTATAGATCCAGCCGATAGCGCGGCAGCAATAATTCGCTGAACAGGATGTCCGCGCTCAGGATCATCAGGAAGCTGAACCACGCAAAGATCAGCGGAAGATCGAGCCCGGTCCGGCGCAGTTCTCCGCGCACGTTCACGTCCGCCAATCCCACGATACCCAACAGCAGGATCGGGAAGGTTGCGAACATACCCCATGTGACGATGTCTTCATACTTATCCATGCCGAAGAGATAGTAATGCATCGCCGAGAGGAACTTCGGCAGGTTATACTTAGTCAGCATCGAACCGCCGCTCATGTTCACTCTGGTCAGCTGATACGACTGTCCGAATTCCAACGGGTTGTTGAATCTCAGATAGTTATACAGCATCAGCAGGCCGCCGATGACAAGATACGGCAGCGCCGCGATCACCAGCCGAGGGAGCATCCCCTTATGCCAACCGCGCTTCCTGATGAATACGATCACCAGCGCGACCACGATCAGGTTCGATACAGCGATCGTCGGTCGGCATCCGACCTCCAGCACACCGAACAGCGAGCCGAAGAAGGCATAGCGCAGCGCGATCTTCTCATCATCGTCGCCCCACACGGCACGAACGAAGAAGAACAGGCTCCACACCGCCATACACATTGCCGACACGATTGCGGTACAGTACAGGGCAGGCGCATCTACCACATACCAAACACTCAGAAAAGACATAGCTGTACCAAGCAAGAGATACGCCGGCAGAGACAGATCGCTGAAGAAAAACTTTGCCAGACGATACAGGAGCGCAAACATCCCGATCACAAATAACGCGGTGAAGATCGCCGTCCCGTGATATGTGGTTAGCGTCACTCCCGTGATCGCCCGAAATGGCAAAAAGAGCAGGATTACGGGTACTACGCCAAAGTACATATAATAATGACCGTTATAGTAACTATGATCCCACCCTTGAGGATAAGTAATTCCGACACTGCTGCGTTGAGAATAATCATAGGGATCATCCAGTGCAGCAAGGCGGGGATCGGGTTCTTCATCCAGATAAAGATGACCGTGTAGAAACGCTTCTGCCATTTCCTCATACTGGTCACGATGTTGAGGATTCGTCCCGTTATAGGATGGGCTCAGCTTCATCGGCAGTATCGCGCACAGTACCGTAATCAGCGCAACCGCCGCGATGATTGCCTTATGCCGCAGCTTCAGCCCGTCAAGGGTGATCGTGTGGATCTTCTTCAGACTCAGCATCGCGATCACCAGTAGCGCCAGGATCGACGCGATGACTGACATCACTATCACAAATGTGCGGATCGTCGCCTCATCGGCAGTGAGCACCATAGTATCACTCTCTCTTTCTCAAACACATCATATAGATAGCCTGACAGAAGACCTGTCAGGCTGTTTTATCGTATTATCAAAGGTATCTTAAAAGATCGAGATCGTCGGTGCGGCGGAGGGATTCAGCCACAGCAGGATGTTGTACAGGTCCGTCTCGGCGATGCCGACGCCGCCGTAGGTCGCGCCGTACGCAACATGCAGGAAGCGCGCACAGCCCTGCGAGCTGTCTACCGGATCGCGGTTATAGTCAAAGACTACCGCATACGGATAGGAGCGGGTGTATTCATGCAGCCACTGGCAGTCGTTGAAGTCGATCACCGTGGCGTCGCTGTCGACCAGGCGGTTATAGTTGACCGAAGAGGGATCGGTTACCCAGCGCATGCCGTAATAGATCGGATAATAGGTCAGGGCGGTACCGGGATCACCGTTCGTGCCCATCGCGTATTCTATATGATAGGTACCGATCGGGGTCGAATTGTCATAAGGGCCGACGGAGGTCGCCGTGCCGCCCTCGCCGACATAACCCTGGATCGGGCTGAACTTCTCATTCCAAACGCCCTTATCATCCTTCTCATAGGTATAGACAGTGGCGGCGGTACCGCTTGATTCGACAAAGATCATCTGGGAGCCTTTGAGCGCGTCGGCTTTCAGCCCCGCTGCAGTGATCAGACGGCTGAATGCTTCGCTCTGCTTGACGGACTCGGTGGGCTTCTCGGTGGGAGCTTCGGTGGGAGCCTCCGTCGGCGCAAGCGTGGGAGCTGCCGAAGGCGCTTCGGTGGGAGCCTCTGTCGGCACAACAGCCGGATGAATCATATTGTCGACAAAGGAATAGATGCTGTCGCCGAAGGTGAACACCAGCACCAGCGACGCAATCACAAGGAAGGTCGCGATCGCGACGAGGATCGCCGCGCGGTTCTCACTCTTGGAGCGCTGGGTCTTATAGTTATGGGGGCTGTGATAGCGTGATTTGTACCGCCTGCGGTTGGCGGTTTTGCTGTTCTTATATTCCATATCGTATTCCTTTCGATGAACGGTTTACCGTTATCCGTTACCCGTTAACCAAGAAATCAATTATTTCGCGATGCGCAGGACGATGGCGGTGGTATTGTCCACGCCGCCCTTCTGCAGCGCCGCATCCACCAGCGACCGGCACAGATCCTCAACAGGACGGCGGTCATCGAGGATGCAGCCGATCTCCTCGTCGCTGAGCATATCGGTCACACCGTCGGAGCAGAGGAGAAAGACGTCGCCCGCCTTGTATTTGCCCCTCGCGATATAGGGCGAAAGGCTGCTGCCCTCGGGCAGACCGAGAAACTTTGTGATCGCCTTGCCGCCGTAGGCGGGAGCGATATGGTCCTGCGAGATCTGTTTGAGCGTATGTGCGCTGAGCTTATAGATGCGGCTGTCGCCCGCATTGAGGATGTAAATATCGTCGCCGCAGATCTGCAGCATCGCGGCGGTGGTACCCATCAGCACCAGCGACCGCGCCTCTGTCTCTTCTGTCACCTTTTCGTTCAGATGCTCGGCCAGCTCATATAAGTATTCCTCATACGATTCTCTGTCGCGGGCAAAGAGCTCGGCGTGACTCGCAGCCACAAAGGAGGCTACCTCGCCGCAGGCCTCGCCGCCCATGCCGTCAAAGACAGCGAACAGCTCGTTCGTATCCGAGGAAACGGTACCCTCCAGGCTCACTTCGTCATTGGAATACATCTCCTCGCGGAACTGACCGTCACAGTAGAAGTTATCTTCATTATTGCGCCTGACACAGCCGACGGAGCAGATGCAGGCGTATTCAATCATATGCTTACGGATAGGGATCACCTCACTCGGTCGGGGTGTTACGGCTGATTCGGATTCTCAATCCCGGCCGCCTCATAAAAGTCGTCGGAAATATCCGGCTTTTTGTTGCCGAAGTTGCCCATCAGGCACTTGACGGTATACGATCCGTCGGGGGTCATGATCTCAAACTCCAGGATGCTCAGATAGCCCGAAGGAGAAACAGTAAAGCTGAAGGCGCATTCGCTCGCCGCGATACGGGCGCGGTTAGCGTCCACCTTCTTGACAAAGTCATTGTAGTCCGTCGAACGGAAGAAGGTCGACGCCCCCTGGTTAATGATCAGGTCGCACAGCGCCTCAGGATCCACCTCATAGCGATAGGTCGTGCCCTTATCGTCATTGACGGTCGTATACTTCGCGATATTGCTGTCCGTGGACAGTCTGTCCATCAACAGATTGATGAACTGTTCCGTATCCGTCGCCGAATACTTAGAGGTCAGCGCAAAGAAGCGGAGGAAGGCTCCGCCGTCAAACTTGCCGGTGCGGTAATCCTTGTAAAAATCAAAGTAATTCTGCACCCGCTCGGTGCTGTCGCTCAGCGTCCACTGACCGTTATAATAATTTCCTTTAAATGTGGTCTGGTCATCGGTATAGATGACGTTGCGGTACTGATAGTCGACGCAGTCCGCATCATACGTGATGGAGACGCGCTGTCTGTCCGGATCAAGCTGAGCCGTTCCGGTATAGTGCAGCATAGACGCGCCGTTCTTCTCGGCAGTGAGATTAAAAGAAAAGGAGGTGCTCAGATTATTTGCCGATGCTTTGATGAAGCGGCTCATCGGGTTGTGGCTGTCGTTATAAACCTTGATCCCGAGGAAGATCAGCCCCACCGCCAGAATCCCGGCGAGAATCATGATGATCATGCGGTTGCGCATGAACCACTCTCTGCGCTCGCGGGAGATCGTCTCCTGAATATCATCCATCTCACTGAGACGGCGGTCGATCGCGCGCTGTTCGTAGGTGAGATCCTCATCGGCTAAATCTTTTTCGGTGAGATCCTCTTCGGTGGGATTAACTTCGGCGAGATTATCTTCGGCGAGATCCTCTTTGCCCGCCGCATCATCGGACCCAGCCGCTTCGAGAAGGACGCTTTCCTCATCATCATCAAATATCAAAGGGCTGTAAGCATTCGCCGCGTGTTTTGCAACACGTGCGTGCTTGAACTTCTTTTTCTCAGCCAAATGGGATCCCTCCTTTCTCTCCTGCTTTTGATCCGGAGATCACATGTGTCCCCCGGGTCCTGACGAAAGTCGTTTTATCCGACACACAGCGGCATCGGATGACGTTATGGGTATCAAAACACCATAATACTCCATAATATCTGATTATACGCTTATATTATAGCAAAAATGCCCTTTCTTTGTCAACAAAAGCTACACAACAGTAACCTTTATTTACACTGAGTGTCATGGAAACAACTATTACGTCTATGGCTATTGCATTTGCGCTTGATGCGGATTATAATTTGTATTGGCAGACGGACTTTTCTGTCCCACCGTTTATTATCCGCAGAGCAGGTGATTTTTATGTTGAAACGAGTTTTATCCGTCATCATTGTCGTAGCGCTGTGCGTCGGCATGCTGTATGTCACGGCGATCTCCGGAACAGCGGCCGACGTCCTCGGCGACGTTGACGGCGATACCAAGGTGACTGTCCTTGACGCCACCGCGATCCAGCGCCATCTGGCGTCGATCATCCAGCTTGATGCGGCAGCGATCGACCGCGGCAGAGTCACCGGAAACGACAAGCTGGTCATCCTCGACGCTACCGCGATCCAGCGCAAGCTGGCGGGGATCATCAAGGTCTTTCCGGTAGAGGAAGTGACTCCCACCCAGCCTTCGACCGCGGCTCCGACTGCAGCGCCGACGCAGGCGCCCACCGTGAAGCCCACCGAAGCGCCGACCCAGCCTGTAACGCAGGCGCCAACCGAACCCGATGCGATGACCCCCGTGAAGAACAGCATCCCGATCTACTTCTCCAACAACATGAACTGGTCCACTGTCAACGCCTACGTCTATAAGCAGTCGACCGGACAGGAGATGTCCAAGTGGCCGGGCAGCGCGATGAAATATCTCACGACCAATAACGAAGGCGAGAAGGTCTATACCGTCACCGTCGATGTATCGAAGTACGACCGCGTCATCTTCAACAACGGCTCCGATCAGACGACCGATACCCCCGTGACGAAGGCGAGTTCCGGCTACTTCATCGATCCGGCCCGCAAAGGCAAGGAGTATTCCGGCAAGTACATCGCCGGCGTCTATCCCTACGGTCAGAACGGCGAAGGCAACCTCAAAATCATCTCCAAGCCTTATCCCGACGGCTACAATAAGAAAATATACATCTGGACTCCCGAGGGTTATAACGCCAAGGATAAGAGTAAGAAGTACTCCGTCCTCTATATGTGCGACGGCCAGAACCTCTTCGGTGATGAGATCGACCCCAATACCGGACTGCCCACCACGCTGTCGCAATATGAGTGGGAGTGTGACGAATCCGTCCTCTCGCTGATGCAGAACGGCGGCGACGGCATCATCGTCGTCGGCGTAGAGGCCGGCAACCCAGAGGAAAAGCGCAACCATGAGCTGACCCCGAATATCGGCACAGTCGTGTCCTTTGCCGGCTCCAGTTATGTCAACGGCGGCGGCAAGGTATTCTCCGACTTTATGGTCAACACCGTCATCCCCTATGTGGAGCAGAACTATAACACCAACTCCATCCGCGGCATCGCGGGCTCATCCTCCGGCGGCATCGAAGCCTTCTACATCGGCATCGAGCATATGGATAAGTTCCAGTACATCGGCGCCCTCTCCCCCGCCTTCATCCTCTACGATCAGGCGACATGGGCGAAGTATCTCAGGGCAAAGGACTTCACCGGAGACGTTCCGTGCATCTACTTCTTCTGCGGCAACAGCCCGCAGGATGATCTGGAGAAGGCGCTGTACACCAACGCCGTCGCCATGGAGGGCTGGATGAAGACCGCCGGCTACCCCGCCGCGAAGATGACCACCGTCACCGACGCTGACGCCAAGCATAACGAGGGCTTCTGGGCTCTCTACTTCCCCGAGATGCTGAGCTGGTGCACCGGCATCTGATGTTCAATAGACGTCAACAGCGCCCTG
>Ga0310690_10012785_pt1 | contig 10278 bp, 22 predicted proteins | sample AusTroGonzalo_MG_2_FD_207661 | JGI IMG/M metagenome (GOLD analysis project Ga0310690, IMG submission 207661) | Bovine rumen microbial communities from tropical cattle in Woodstock, Queensland, Australia - Gonzalo_04 (v2) (version 2) | ecosystem: Host-associated > Mammals > Digestive system >...
GAAGAAATTATTAAGGAGAATTAATTATGTTGGAATTATATCATTATACATAGGCGGAGCAGAAGAAGTTGTTGGATTCGATAGTTATTATTTGCGACACTCGTGAGCATCAAGATAAGAATAATCACATACTAAACTATTTTGATGCCAAAAATATTCCGTGGAAAAAGATGAAGCTGCCTTATGGTGATTATTCATTCATGGTTCCAGCAGACAATGAACTTGGAATACCTCGCGATTTATATTTTGATAAAAAATGTGTTATAGAACGTAAAGCAAATTTAGAAGAATTCTCTGGCAACGTGACTTCGAACTCAGAGCGTAGCAGAGTGAAGAAAGAATTAGCACTGGCTCCACCAAAGAAAGTTATCATCATTGAGAACGGTAGCTACGGTGATGTTATAGATGGCAATTATAATACCAAATACGACAGCAAATCATACTGGGCAACAATCCATAGTTTTTGGCATGAGTTTGATGTGCCGTTTGTATTTATGAAGGATTCAAAATATACTGGTGTGTTTATCAGAGGATTTTTTACATATTACTTAAGGCAAATAGTTAAACATTAAAGGAAGGATATTTTTTTTTGATATTATAAAGACAGTTTTGGAAGATTACAATGTTGTTAATTTAATAAATTAGAAATAATAAATGAATAAAGAAGAAAAAATATCAGAAGAGCAGATTAACCAGCAGTACAACGATTACTGGAATTATATGATTAAAAACGATATCATGTACGGCAATATTCAAACAATAGACAACCAGCAACTCAATGATTTATCAATCATCAAACATGATCACGGCAAAATTAAATTCAAAAAGCATGACAAGAGTAAGAACAATGTAATTAAGATTGGCGACAAAGTTAATAATAATGGCGAGTATGGTGAAGTAGTAGATGTTGATGGCGATTTGTTGTGTGTAAGAACTGGTGGCGACGAAATCCGAATATGGAACGTTAATGATGTGAAGAAGTTGAGGTGATTGTAATTGTGGCAGATAAATAATATTGATGCTATTGGAGATATCAAAATATTGAGGGGCGACGGAACAATTGAGATTCTTGCTGGACCAGAAAGCGTATCAATTTCTCCACATATGAGTGATAACACTGTTGATTTTACTGCTTATAATTGCACAGTTTTGCCATATGATTATTATAATGATAAATTATATATTGCTAATGAAAAACTACGCACGGTACACACTTTATTAAGAACTCTATCGTTTATGTTAGAACAATATAGTATGCCGGATGATAAAAATCATGTTGTGCCATTTGAGTCAACTCAAGATATGGCTAAGTATTTTAAACTAATGGCAGATATGTGTTTAAAAGAAAGTGAGATAGATTGATGTCGGTAATAATTCGTAGCATGACAATGCCAGACAATTGTAGTGATTGCCAATTGGAATACGACCAGATGATGTGTAGCGTGTGTGGTTGTCGTTGGTATGATCAAGATCATATTGACACAGGATTTGATCCAAATATAGAACGATTGCCGGAATGTCCGTTGGTTGCAATTCCAAATCCGCATGGTAGATTAATTGATGCAGATGCATTAGCAGATGACCTTGAGTGGGACGCACAACATTTTGAAGACGGCCATGAACTTAAATTCAACGCAGCCGCTTGGTTGCGTAGCAATCAGAACAAAGTTTATTTAGAAAGTGAGATGTAATAGTGGATAAAACAATATTTGATAATATATTAAACACATTTGAAAATGAAGATATAAAAGAATTTGCAAAAACTGTAATCGACGAAGCGCCAGACTACTGGTTTCACGTTGGAGCAAGCTCAACCGGCAAGTATCATCCAGATTATGCGCTTGGCGATGGTGGTTTAGTTCGACATACACTTGGAGTAGTAAGATTTCTCAACCATATATATGGAATTGAATCAATTGCCAACCAATACACTTCAAGGGAGCGTGATCTACTTCGTGTCGCAGCTATCGCACACGACATGTGGAAGAGTGGTACTCAGGAAGAATACGAAAAATCAAAATGGACTCGATTTGATCATCCACTGCTATCTGCAAGACATATTTACAATATGGTTGGATTAACTGAAGCCGAACGCAGATTTATTGGTATGGCAATATCGTCTCATATGGGTCAGTGGAATACGGATAAACGTCATCCAGATGTTACTTTGCCGAAACCACAGGATAAATATCAAGTTATTCTTCATTTAGCGGATTATCTTGCAAGTCGCAAAGATATTGAACTTGTATTTGATGATGCCAAACCATCAATATCTGAGCCAGAACCGCTTCCGGACATTAATACATGGACGTTTCCGTTTGGCAAATTCGCTGGCAAGACGATTGCAGAAGTTAATGCCGAAGCACCGTGGTACATCAAGTGGGCCAAAGAAAATCTTGAGAAAGAACCAGCAAGATCGTTGGTTAGGAGCTTTGTTGAATGAAATATGTACAATCAGAAATGAAAGTAGTAAACGTTGGCGACAACGTGTTTGATAAGGACATTAATGTCCCTAACAAAATCGGTCAGCAAGATGTTGACGAAACCGATGGTTATATATCAAAAATACGTGTTAATGGCAAAAATTATAAATTGCGCTGTGAAGTAGTTGAAGTCTATGATATGACTTGCCCAAAATGTGGAAGTCCATTGCAACTTAGCTACGGTAACGGTAAATGCGAATATTGTGGTACATGTTATTCCACACAGTTCAAATTAGTAGAGAAATAATATGTGTGTAATTAATGATAATAACTTATGCGTGGACGCTACGAACAAAGCGTATGGATATATTGTGGTTCGTGTGATTCACACAGACAACAAAAGGTATAAGTTAAGAATATCAACAGATGCCTACTCATATGTGTATGACATTAGTGATATTCCAACGACTGCGCCACTTCAAATGGGTGATGGTATCTATACAATCCAGTTGTATTGCAACGCTTATAACAACAAATATTATATTGTTGGAGCAGTATCTTTAGATGTGAAATTGGTTGATGAGTATGCACCATTTCTCCACGCTAATCAATACGTTGATTACGATGATAATCAACAAATCAAAAATATTGCGACAGAATTATCGGATGTTGATGATATTAAGTATTACATTGAGCACCATTTTGTTTATGATTATATCTATGCAGTAACTGCTAAACGAGAAAGTATGATGCCAAACATCAATAGACTTCTTTCCACACATATGGGAATATGCCAGGATTTTGCAGCACTGACAGTTGCGCTAATGAGGATTAATAACATCCCATCTCGTTTAGTTATTGGAGTCGCTAATAATCAGTATCATGCATGGGTTGAATATGATTATGATTGGAAATTGTATGACCCAACTTCTGTGATAACTGGTATGGAAAATAAGAACTACGAAAAAGAAAGAATATATTAAAGGAGAGATAGAATTGAAATTACAAATATTAGTTCCTCAATACAAAGAGGACGAGTCTGTTATAAGAAATTTACTTGATAGTATCGAAATACAGCAGAATGTGGATCTTAAGAAAGATGTTGGAGTTATTATTACGAATGACGGTTCTGATGTTAAACTGTCAGATGAATTCTTAAGTAGATATACATATGAAATTAAGTATATTCAGGGCGAACATCGTGGTGTTAGCGCAACTCGTAACACTTGTCTTGATGCTGCTACGGCAGACTATGTAATGTTCTGCGATGCAGATGATATGTTCTTTAATGCGTGTGGGTTGTATATTATATTCCGCGAAATCCAAGCTGGCGGTTTTGATACATTATCAAGTGTATTTGTCGAAGAAAGTCGCAATCCCATGACTGGAGAAGTTCTTTATCTCAACCGTGAAATGGACTCGACGTTTGTTCACGGCAAAGTTCATAGACGTAGATATCTGTTGGATAAGCATATTCGTTGGAATGATAGTCTTACTATTCATGAGGACAGTTATTTCAATTGTCTGTGCCAGAATTTGACTAATGAGGTTAAGTATTCTCAGTCACCGTTCTATCTGTGGAAATGGCGTGACGAAAGCGTGTGCAGACATGATGATAAGTATATTCTTAAGACATACAACAATATGTTGGACAGCAATACGGCGCTTATTAATGAATTCTTGAGACGTAATATGCGAGATAAAGCGCAGTTTTATGCAACATCAATGATTATGGACGCTTATTACACTATGAATAAAGATGAGTGGTTGAACCAAGATAATAAAGATTATCGCTTTAATACCGAGAAGCGTTTTAAGGAGTATTATCTTGAGTTTAAAAATCTGTTTGACACTATTGATGATGGCATTAAGAACCAGATTATTGTTGGAATTCGTAACCGTATGTTCCAAGAAGGAATGATGATGGAATCAATCACGTTCAAGGATTGGATTAATCATATTTTGGAGTTGTAATAATTATGGTAAGAGTAATAGTGGCTGGGAGTCGCAATTTTAACAATGAGGATTTATTTGACAATACACTCCACGACATTCTGTTAGGCATTGACTCAGATGATCTTGAGATTATATCTGGTGGATGTACTGGAGCAGATGCAATGGCTGAGGACTATGCTGACCGTTGGGAGTTGGAATTTACAGAATTCCCAGCATATTGGTCAGCATATGGTAAAGCTGCTGGTCCAATGAGGAACGAACAGATGGCGAAGTATGCTGCTGAAGCTGAACACGGTATTCTGATTGCGTTTCCAATTGGTGAAAGTAAAGGAACTCGCAATATGATTAAGACAGCAAGACAGTATGGGTTAGAGGTTCATGTAATAGAATGAAAATAGATATGAGTTATATACAGTTTCGGAACGGCATTCCATCATTGACTATAATTCAATAAGAAAAGCAAATGATGATGTAAGTTGTAAAATTCAATAAAGATTGAGTTTGATTGGAGAAAGAATGAAGAGCGAAATTTTTGAACGATTGAATAACAATAAAGAACCTACGGTAAGAACTGTGGCAGTTTTGTATTCTGATGGGACAATAGATTCAATAGATCAAATAACAAACTGTACACTTTCAACAACATGTGATGATAACGACATAATCATAATTTCTGGAAAATACCATGCTTTTATTGCTAAAGGTGAACAAGTGATAAATATTAGTGATAAATCATGACTTTGACTGGTTATATGAAAAATACAAATGCCCAGTTGATCGCTGCCTTATTGGTTTAATAGAATAAAGGAGAATAACATATGAAAGCAATTAAAATTGATATAGAAAAAATTGAACATTGTGTTGATGCATATAAGGACGAGCATGGCAAGAATCCTTATTTAATTATGAATACTAAAACTAGAGAACTATTACCACCTGTGTTTTCACATACTGGCAGCACCACCGTTTCTTTGGGGGATATATGTATTTCAAATAGTAATATTACAAAACCAATAGACCTTGTAATTAATGGCACAAAGTATATCTCAGAAGATGAAATAAAAAAAGGATTTGGAATTTGGTTGGGATGTAAAATATTAATTGATAATAGCCTTGAACTTGGTGAAGTGCATATTGGATAAATTGGAGAAAATATGAGTTACAAAGAAATGCCACCAGATGCTATGCAACCACACGACACTTGGATAATTGCATTTTGCCCAGACACTGATTCGTTTTTTGCTACTAACCAGAGAGCATTTTTCTGGGAGACAGAAGAAGAGTTTAATACTGAAGAAGATGCGATTTATTATTTTGACCGACAAACTAATTATTTTATCAACGTAGAAAACGAGATAATGAGTCAATGTGTTTACGGTTGGCACGAAGTTGATAGTGTATATCTGGAAAACACGAAACGCCTTTATTATAGATAGGAGATATGATGAAAGTATATGTAGTAACGAGCGGATGTTATTCCGACTATGATATCAGAAAGATATTTCTCAATCGAGACAAAGCCGAAGAGTATAAAGAATGGCTCTATGATGCCAACGACATTGAAGAATATGATACAGCAGATGATGAAACGGTGCGCAAGGTTTATATGGTTCATGTGACGCTTAAATGGTATCCCACTGGCAAAGAAAAATTAAACTTTAGCATTTATAGAGATTGCGAAAGTTGTAGCCGTGATTGTCAGTGGTACACAAATTATGGCAATAATTATTGGGAAGAAATTGGTATTACAAGAATTATAAACAATGACAATTTTGATGAGCAACGCATTCGTGATAAATATACAAAGGTTATGTACGACCTCAAGGCTTATGTTTTGTCACTAAAGGCTGATGGATATAATGAGAAACAAATCAGAGATATTCTTTATAATATGGAGTGATTTGCTATGAAATTATACAAAAGATTAATCCAGCCAAGAGTTGCAACTGAAGTATTGAGACGTTGGCTTGAAGATGGTTCTTATGATTCTGTATTTGGTGGATCGTTTGAATTAGAAGGAATTAAAGATTGGTTTCCAGAAGACAAAAAGGAAAGTCTTATAAAAACATATGAACATATGTGTAAAGAAAATCCACGCAAAAAGTTAATTTTCAAAGAAAAATTTGTTGAAATAAATAATAATCGTGTCGCCGATCTTGAAGATTTAAAACTTGCAATTGCTGGCTGGTATTATGCTGAGGATTCTGAGTGGTGTGGAGAAGGTTCTGCGTGGGACGATAACGATATTAAAAGAATTATGGAAAAATATAATCTTACAAAAGAGGATATTATAAATGCGACGCCAAAGGAGTGGATAACATGACAATGTGTGAAGAAGTTGCTCAATCTGGACGAAAAGCATGTTGGCTGACAGAATACAATTGTCCGTGTAGGACTGCGACTTGTTATGTTGTACCGCTGCCAGATGATGGATGTGCGGTGTATAGATGGTTTAGACGATTGATTGAGGAAGACAATAATGAAAATCGAAGAAATCATTGAAATTCTAAAGAAAGAATCTGGATGTCTACACGATGATGGAGATCGTTGTTTTTGCGCAGACCGTAATTGCAATGGGTGTGAATATAAAACAACAATACAAGAACGAGTTATGGCGATTGATGAAGCTATTGAGTTGATTGAGTATTATTTATAGGAGTTGATATGTACCTAAGAGAACATAATAAGACAGTAAGTTCATTTGATAATCGAGATAAAATTGGTTATGTTAATAAAAATAAAACAAGAAATTGCCAACTTGACGCATCAAAAAATTATGATGAAAAATTCGAAAAAATATTTATTCGAATTCAACCAGCGTTAAAACAAAAATTCAAAGATTTCTGTGTTAAAAACAATATAAGTATGAATGCAGAAATTATTAGCCTCATTGAAGCAGATATAGCGAGTTATTAGTATAATTTCATTGGAGAAAAAACATGGCTAAATATATAATTCATGCTTGTCCAAATCGAATGAATTATGTAAATGATTATTTAATACCATCAATGAAAGAACAAGATATATTCGATATTGACTTGCGATGTGATGATAACAACGTTGGAAATCTTACTAAGTGCATGGAAATATTTTCATCAATGTATGATGATGGTGGCACATGGCATATACAAGATGATGTGATTATCTGTCGTGATTTCAAAACAATAACAGAGCATTACGATGACGGCGAAACTGTAGTGTGCGGTTTCGTATGGGATCAGGATGATAACGTCAATCATGTTGGCTATGTTGCGCCAGAATTTATGTGGACATTTCCGTGTGTATATATACCAAATCATTTAGCGGTGGAGTGTGCAAACTGGTTTAACAATTCTGTTAAGAAAGATCCAAAATATACTTTATGGGTCAATGAGAATAGATATGATGATTACTTATTCAAATCATTCTTGCGTAGACATTATCCTGATGATAAGGTATTAAATTTAAAGCCGAATTTGGTTGATCATATTGATTATCTGATTGGTGGGACTATGGTTAATAAATGGAGGCGGCATGAACAAATCAGATCTGCATATTTTGAAGATTTGGATTTGGTCGAAGCTTTGGAAAGACAGTTAGGATATAAGCAAGACGAGCAAGTGTGATTGAATAAATGTTTAATTATATATTAAGCAAAAGGATTGACAAATTTAGCACGATGTGATATTATTTATTGGTATCAGTCGTGCTTTAATAAATAATTGAAAACTATGAAACGGAAAAATATATACAAAGGTTTCTCCGACTGGTGGCCAGATGAATTTAGCCACAGCTTTGCTTGTTGGGCGCAGAACCATCGTGGTTGGGCAAAATCTAAAAAGAGAAGAAACAAGTTAGCTAAAAAACGCGAACGAGATAATTTTAAAAAGCAAATACAAGACGAAATTAATGAAGAGTGTGAATAAGAGAGTAGCGTATGGATTTTAATGAATTAATTAAAACAAGTCGGTATGATTTTTTGAGAAACAATGAACATCTTGGTAATAAAATTATATTACTTGGACTTGGCGGATCTTGGGCTTATGGTACAAACATTGATAGTTCAGATATTGATATTCGCGGCTGTGCATTGAATTCAAAAGAAGAATTACTTACTAACCAAAACTTTGAACAATTTGAAAATACTGATACGGACACTGTGATTTATAGTTTTAATAAGTTGGTTCATCTACTGAGCAATTGCAACCCTAACACGATTGAAATTCTTGGTTTAAAACCTGAACATTATATTTATTTGTCTGATATTGGTCATGAATTAATTTATAATTCCGAAATGTTCCTTTCTAAACGTGCTGTTAATGCATTTGGTGGTTATGCTACGGCACAGCTAAGAAGATTAGATAACAAAGCTGCAAGAGATTTGGGACAATCTCAGAGAGAGCACCATATACTTAATAGCATTAATAATGCGATGTATGATTTCCCAAGGAAATATATGAATTATGGAGATGGTATCAAATTATACATTGATAGCGCAGTTAATCCAGAAATGGAAACAGAAATTTTCATGGATGTTGAACTACATCATTATCCATTACGTGATTATAAAGCAATGTGGTCAGAAATGAACAACATTGTCAAGGATTATTCGAAGCTTGGTAAACGCAATCAACATGCCATCGAGCATGGAAAGCTATCCAAACATATGATGCATCTGGTTAGATTATATTTGATGTGCTTTGATATATTGGAAAAACATGAAATTAACACATACAGAGATGCCGACCATGATTTATTAATGAGTATCCGCAATGGTAAGTATTTGGATGATAATAATCAGCCGACAACTGAGTTTTTTGATTATGTAGATGAATTAGAAAAACGGCTTGAGTATGATAAGAACGCAACAGACTTACCAGATAATCCAGACTATAAACGAATTAACGAGTTCGTCATGTATGTTAATGAAAGAGTTGTTAGAGGTAATATTTAATGAGAATAAATTTTGGCCCAGGATTTATAAATCCAGAACAAATGGCGGCTGCACAAGCACAACGTGAAGCGCAAATTCGCCAGATGATAGATGATAAACGGTGTGAATTTTGTCGCAATACATATCTGATTAATGACCAGATTACAATGTGTATGAAGAGTAATGAGTGTGTAGATGGCAAGAATGGACAACAGTGTGACTCGTGGGAGAATTTGTATGGATAAAATTTGGTATACGGCAGACGATGAAGAGCCAATGTGTATCAGATGTGAACTCTTTGAATCAGATGATATATGTGTTGAACGTTGTGGCCCCAACCATGGATGGAACCTATATTGTCGAAGTGAATTTGTAGAAGAATCTAATATTGATGAAGAAAATTTGGCGATAGTTTAGGAGTAACTTATGTCATCGAAAATTGTAGAGTTGATGAAATCAGATTCTAACTGGCGAGAGATTATTTCCAATATGGGAATTAGAATTAAAGAGGATGGCGATTTAGCGATATTCAACTATGGAATCGACGCAGACAACTCAAATCCGATTGTTAGGGAGGCTCGCGGAATTATCATTAATATAAAAACGATGACGGTTTGCTGTTGGCCAGTCTCGCGTTTTTTCAATTCCTATGAGCAGTATGCTGATACCATTGATTGGAATAATTGCCGAGTTGAGGAGAAAATTGATGGTAGCATATTAAAACTATGGCATTATAAAATAGATAAAACCCCATTCGGAGCTTGGATATGGTCTACAAACTCTTGTATTAAAGCAATTGAAGCAACCGTGTCAAATACGCCATATACATTTCAAGATTTGATATGTATGGCGACAAATTACCACGACATTGATTATTCTACTCTCGATAAGAATTACACCTACATATTTGAGTTGGTCAGTCCACTTAATCAGATTGTTATTAAATATCCAGACACTCGCTTGTTCCATATTGGAACTCGCAACAAT
>Ga0310690_10012786_pt1 | contig 10277 bp, 11 predicted proteins | sample AusTroGonzalo_MG_2_FD_207661 | JGI IMG/M metagenome (GOLD analysis project Ga0310690, IMG submission 207661) | Bovine rumen microbial communities from tropical cattle in Woodstock, Queensland, Australia - Gonzalo_04 (v2) (version 2) | ecosystem: Host-associated > Mammals > Digestive system >...
GAGTCGATATTCAGGGTCTGCACGTCGATGAGGATCTCGTTGTCCCAAATCTCGTCCATGTTGTTGTTCAGTTTGTTAGCGGGTTGCGGCAGCACGCCGACGGGTTCGATGACACGGTGAGTACCGTATTTGTTACCATGTTTTTGCATTGTGTTGTAATTTAATGATTTAAAAATTTAATATTTAAGATTTAAAGATTTATTATTCTTGAATGGCGGTTTCAATCAGTTCGAGATTGACATTATTCCCCTCGTTGATAGGACGGAGAGCCAGTTTTATCCATCCTAACACATCCTGTTTTACACTGGAACGGAAACCGATATAGAACGGCGTATCGATTGGGAAGTTTTCGCAATGATAGATGTAGGACGTTGTATAAACATAGGTAGTGTCTCCATCTTCATACAAGTTTTGATCTTGGAAAGAATAATCCTTCCTGAACAAAAAGAGTTGCGAACCAGCAAACTCGTCGTCTAATCCCAAGAGTTCATTAGTCTCGTGAGGATAAACAAGAAGTTCATTGCATTGTTCAACTTCATCATTGTCCGTAATCTTATCACAATAGGAGTAGGTGCAGTTTGCATAAGCCTTCACTTTATCCAGTTCTTCGATGTAATTGTAATCGCAATGCAAATAAACAGTCTTTTCAGTGATTTCGCCTTGGAACTCAAACTTTGGATTGAGGCTTATGACATAAACCGTTTGGGGAGCCGAATCAGTAAGACTATCATAAGAATTGTCTAACGAAAAATCCTTTACTCCATCATTGTCAATGTCGAGGTAAATGCATCGATTGCCAATAATCGAATCATAGGAAACCACATTCATTCCTTTGGAGTCGCCAAAGGTAATGGTTTTGGCTTGTTCTTCTTTCCCGCATGACTGAATAACGCAAACCGCTGCAAGTGCCAATGCGAAGATTAATGACTTTTTCATTGTTGCCGAATTAAAGATTCAATACTCCTTTATTATTTGCGAGGTTTCAAACCAAGGATTTCGCGAGCCTCGTCGGAGGTGGCAATCGGGCGACCGAGTTCGTTGGCAATGCGGACGACCTTGGCGACCAACTCACCGTTCGATTGAGCCAGCACGCCCTTCGAGAGGTAGAGATTGTCCTCGAAGCCCACGCGGACATTACCACCCATGGCGATGGCAGCGGCGGCCATCGGGAAGGCATGACGACCTACGCCGGTGACAGTCCAAGTGGAGCCAGCGGGGATGCCGTTCACGAGCCAGCAGAGGTTGGCGACAGTGGCGGGGGTGCAGCCGGGCACGCCCAACACGAAGTTGAACTGCATGGGAGCGCCAGGGGCCTGACCCTTCTTGGCCATGTTGAGGATGGTGTCGAGGTGACCCATCTCGAAGCATTCGTATTCGGGCTTGATGCCGCGTTCCATCATGCGTTTGCCGAAGGCACGCATGGTCGGCATGGTGTTGTCGAAGATCTCGTCGCCGAAGTTGCAGGTACCGCAGTCAAGGGTAGCCATCTCGGGCAACGGATTGGTGTCGGTCGATTGGAGACGCTCGTCGGGAGTCATGCCGACGGCACCGCCGGTGGAGGGAATCAAAATGACGTTGGGGCACACCTTCAGGATGGCCTCTTCGCACTCTTGGAAACGGCCACGGTCTTGGGTGGGCGTGCCGTCGTCCCAGCGGACGTGCAGGTGTACGATGGCGGCACCGGCATCAACAGCCGACTTGGCCTCACGCACGATTTCCTCAACGGTATAAGGCACGTTGGGATTCTGTTCCTTGGTGACTTCCGCGCCGCAGATGGCGGCAGTGATAATCAGTTTATCCATAATTACTTATTCTTTCTTTGGCAATCTTTAGGTGTAACGCAGGTACCCGAAGCACGGCAAACCAGGATGGGCTCATCCAGTTCGTCGGCGGCTGAGGCAGAAATGTCGGGACGGGCGACAGCCACCTTGCGGGCTTCAAACATCATGTGGCGCGAGGTGTTGCCTTCACGGTCAATCCAACCTTCGGCTTCGATAAAGTCGCCTGCATAGACAGGGGCTTTGAATTCAATCATGTCGTATGCGCAGAAGAGACCTTCGTCGCCGTCACGCATAATCAAAAGCTCGGTAGCCACGTCACCAAAGAGGTGAACCATGTGGGCACCGTCAACCAAATTGCCACCGTAGTGGGCATCCTTTGCGCTCATGCGCAGTCTAATCTTTGTTCTGTATTCCATAGTGTTAAATGTTAATCGTTTAATTGTTGAATTGATTATTTCTCCACATAGATTGCGTCGACATAAATACCAGAGGCGTGTACGCACTCAGGCTTGATTTCGCCAACAGGGACCAACTTCTCGGCCTCAACCACCACGTAGTCAGCGGCGGTGGCCATCAGCGGGTTGAAGTTGTTGGTCGTGCCGAGGAACACCATGTTGCCGAACTCGTCGACGATGTTGGCGCGCAGGAAGGCGATGTCGGCCTTCAGGGGCTTCTCAAGGAGGTAGTCCTTGCCATCCACGTTGACCACTTGCTTGCCGTCGGCCATGATGGTGCCCATACCGGTAGGAGTCAGCACACCACCGAGGCCCGCACCGTAGGCGCGGATGCGCTCTGCGAGAGTGCCTTGAGGAACGTATTCAACAATCAAAGTGCCTTCGTTCTTCTGGAGGGCGGTCTGCTTGTTGGTGCCCGTGTGCGAAACGATGGCTTTCTTCACCTGGTGGTTGGTCACCAGCTTACCATGAGCCACTTCGTCGTAAGCGGTATCGTTGGCGATGATGGTCAAATCCTTCACGCCTTTGGCTACGATAGAGTCAATAATCTGCACGGGGCTTCCCACACCGAGGAAACCGCCAATCATGATAGTCATGCCGTCGTGAACCTTCTCAACGGCCTGCTCCAATGTAATCTGCTTGTTCATAATGTGTTATGTTTTAGAATTTGAATTTAATGATTCTTATAAAGCGTGCAAATTTACTGCATTTCCGCGCACTTTCCAAATATATTGATTATTATTTTTTAAAGAGGTGGATAATATCAAAATACACAGCATCTTGCACCAAAATCTTTGGTTTCACTCGATTATCACCCTGTTCTCATCCTGCCCACACGCTACCCACAGGTAAGAATCACAGAGCTACCTCAGAGTTACCTCAGAGTTACCTCATAGTTACCTTAGAGTTACCTACTAGCGCCTATAGGCTTGCAATAGCCTTGGTATAGCGTTGGTATAGCGTTGCTATCGTTTTTTGTACTGTAATGGATTGTGAATGAGTGAATTATGGAAGAAATCAAGTTAGCAAGTCTATCTGCATAGTGTATCACACAGAGAAACAGATAGTTACAAAGATTTACTTATCTCATTCGGGCTTTGTGTTTGCGGTTGCAAAGGTAGGCAAAATAACTGGATTTGGCAAGTAGAAACGAAAAATTTCCCTCCAAAATGTAAATGTGGTGCGGAGCAATTCCACACCACTTTTCGTGTTTTTCATTTTGAAAAAAAGCCGCCGATTGTTCAGCGACTTTTTTATCCGTTTGTAACGTTGCAATCAGTTGTTCATGTAGGTGACTTGTCCCATCAAGCCTGTGCTCACCGATTCGTAGGCGGCGGCGTAGTCCAACAGGTAGCGCAATACGTTGCGGCTGGGTTTCTGTTGCTCGCTCTCCATACGGAAAACCTCCCTAATTTGTGATGCCAACAATACATCTTCAACTGACGAAAGGTAAGAGGTATAAATATTTGTCATAGGCGTTTGTTAGGTTAGACTTTACCTTTTAAACGCGACCTCTACGGAATTATTTTATACGGAGAAATATTTTTTTCAAACTACGGATTGAACGGATTAATCCGCATCAATTTGCTTCATCCGTACAATCCGTAGTTGGATGGAAGCGACTCAATAAGTCAACGTCATATTATTGGCAACCATCATCTTACGCAAGTTGATTAAGGCATAGCGCATACGGCCCAATGCTGTATTGATGCTCACGTTGGTGATGTCGGCGATGTCCTTGAAACTCATGTCGTCGAAGATGCGCATCCTCAGCACCTCACGCTGCTCGTCAGGCAGGATGGCAATCATCTTATGGAGGTCTGAATAAACCTGATCCATAATCATGCCTTGTTCAACGGAAGTATCCGTAATCGGCACATTGTCGATGTAGCTATAGTCCTCACTCGAAGACTCCACAGTGGGGATGCGGTTCTCCTTGCGGAAATAATCGATGACGAGATTATGCGCAATACGCATCACAAACTGCAGGAAACGCCCGTCATCCTTGTAAGCCTTTGACTTGATAGTCTGGATAACCTTGACAAAGGTATCCTGAAAGACATCTTCTGCCAACTGCTTGTCTTTCACAAGCGTAAATATGTAGGAATAGACTTGCTTCTGATATCTACCAATCAATAATTCAAAACCTTGAACATCGCCGCTTTGGTAACGCTCAATCAGTTCTTTGTCGCTTTTCATTATGTTGGACATACGGTCCCCCTTTCTTTGTGCACTCAACGTAAGTGCTTGTTAATAAAGGGTATAAATCTTTCGATAGCGTCTCTCCTATTGATTAGTTAGTGAATAATTACACTGCAAAGATACAATATTTTTCAAAATGTCAAGCAAATATTGAATTTTTTCCAAATGAAAATCACAGACACAGACACACCAATGCCGCCAAAACCATCAGCAGGGGGATAATTTTGCTGCGAATATTTTTCTCTTTGAAACCGAAGATACCGTAGACAAAGGAAACCACAAGGCGGACACCATAGAGGATGAGCGGGATGAGCACTACTACAGCTGCATCTTGCTTCAAACCAGTGAGATAGATAACATCAGCAACAGTAACGAAAACAGCCATAGCGACAATACCCCAGCGCCACTCAAAGGGCTGCTCCTTGCGTTTAGGCAGCCAGATTAGGAGGAACAGGACTGCCATCATCAGGAAATCGTAGATGGTGTACCAGGCTTGAATAGTGGCGGGCGAGATGCTCTCCTTGCTGAGCAAGAACTTGTCGTAGACACCGCTCAGGGCCACCAGGACAGCGGAGCTGAGCAGCATAAAGACCCATTTGTCGGACCTGAAATTGATGCCCTCCAACCTGCCTGAACGGTTCATGAAATAGAACGAGATGATGGCCAAAACCACACCTGTGCCTTGAAGCCAGGTCAGACTCTCACGAAACACGATAAACATCAGGATAACAGTAATGGCGGGCCGTAGCTGGTTGACAGGTCCCACCACGGTGATAGGCAAGTGTTTCATGGCAGAATAGCTGAACATCCACGAGCAGAGAATGAGGGCTGTCTTGCCCAATATAAGCAGGTGCTGACGGGCTGTAAGCGGCTCGATATAGAGCTTTTGCATGAAGTCAGTCGTGAAAATATAGGGCTTATATTGCGACAACAGGACAAACGGCAGAAACATCAGTCCGCTAATCAATGTGCTATAAAACAGAACGGGAATAATTGCGTTGTTGACAACGGTCTGTTTTTTGAAGATATCATAAAAGCCTAACAAAAAGGCTGAGATGAGCGATAATACTACCCACATAGTGTCAGTCAACTAAAACGCTGCAAAAATAGCATTTTTTGTCCGAATGGGATTGCTTCGCATGAAATCTTCATAAAATCAAATTAAAATCATTAAGAATCAGCAATGTATGATTCTGAACAGATTTTATTTTAGATTTTCGAAAGATTTCTGCCCATTAGGGCATCCAAAACACAAATCGATGAAAACGGGCAAATGGTCGCTGAAGCCACCAAGGTAACGTGGACCGAGGTAAGTGCGGTAAGGTTTCTTGCCGCGATGGGTCTCGTCTTCCGTCAACAGGAAATCAGGATGGAAGATCCGAGCACTACCCTCTTGATAATGCATACCTTCCCTATCGCTCAACAAGCTTTTTGTGACAATGATTTGGTCAAAGACCTGCCAATCATCCTGATGCTTTATGGTACCCTCAAAACCTAAACGTTCCGTTTCACCAAAGAGGTTGACCAGACCGTATTCCTCACTTTCCGAAGAGAGACGAGCTCGAAGAATGTCATATACACTTGCTTCATCTGGGGTATCGTTGAAGTCACCCATAATGATAATTTTAGGTTGGTAATCCTCTGAAGCAGCCGTCATTATGGAATCAACTTTGGAACGCAAGAGGGACGCTGCACAAGCTCTTGAGCCTATGGTCTCCAACTCCCCGCTATAACGGCTAGGCCAATGATTGACAAAGACATGCAAAGTGTCAGCCATAACAGCCGACCCGTCGACCCGTCCTTGCTCAGGGACCTTGTCGACAAACTTTGCATAAAGTATGTCACGAGACCGATAGTCAGGCACCTCAGGATTATAATAAGGAAAGGTGGTGCTTTCAACAAGCATGAAATAATCTAAAGAATACACAATGGCAGGGTCGATGCCGCGACGGTCTGGACCATCATAATGAATCCAACGATAATTGTGGTTCTTTAAAGGTGTATATTGGAATAAAGAGCGAAGCACATAATCATTCTCCACCTCGCAGAGACCTATGATACCGATGGGACGGTTCTCCGACAATGCCAGAATAGTCTTGTAGACGTTGTTGCGCTTACGGTAGAAACGGCTCTGTGTCCAATGCTGCATCCCTTCTTCCGTGAAATCGTTGTATACCATAGTACTGTCCACAAATGGGTCGAAGAAACTCTCCACATTCCAGAATGCGATGCGAACAGGGGATTCCTGAGCATAAGATGGGGCTCTAAAAACCAAACACACAAAACCAATCAAAACAACAATTGAAAGGTTTTGCAAGGTTTTGATGGCATTGGGACAAATCATAGTTTATAAGATTTAGCCGCAAATATAGGGAAGTTTTTTATTTTTGCCCCGTGAAATCAAAGCTTCTCGTCATATTATTCTTACTTAGTGCCGTTTTCCAACAAGCAACAGCGCAAAGCCTTGACTTTTGGGAGGGCATTGAAACTTTTGACGGGCCGACGGACGAAAATCCCATATTAGCTACCCAGATTGACTTCTATTTTGACAAGATGGTCTCTCCTATCCCCGACTCCGTTACCCAGGAAATCAGCCAACTGATAGATAAGACAGGCAGCAATACCGACCTCCGCGACTTTATCCTTTGGCACCTTTTGAACAAATACCAACACCCCGACTACATGACGCAAGACCAAGTGTTTGTATGGCTATACGACACTTACTTCTCCCAACTGGAAATCAAAGACTTGAACGAGGCCAATCTTGCACTTATCCGCGAGAAAGCGGAGCGGTTGAGACGGCTGGCATTATTCAACCCCGCACCGGATTTCCAATGGAAAGACTTTGAGGGATTGCAGTCCATCGACAGTCCCTACACGGTTTTGTTCTTCTATGACCACGACTGCGAAGTTTGCCAAAAAGAGCTACGCGATTTAGACTCCATTGTTCAGCAACACTCTGACATCACCGTTGTCGCCATTGATTTGAACACAGACGACACCCGTGTGGATGCTCTATACGAGCTTTACGACATCGAGACCACGCCCCTGCTCTATTTCCTTGACCGAGAGAAGCGCATTATCGCCAAAAAAATCCGGGCAAGGCAAATCCAATTAGTCATCGATTAAAAGCCCATCCATCAGTATTATCGTACAAGAATCTTCTGTGTTTTCACATCATCGCCACACCTGAGGCTGAGGGCATACACGCCTGGAGCCATTCCTTTGGTGGGGACACATCGAATGTGTCCGCTATATGAAACAATCACACGTCCCATCATATCCACCACCTGTAGGGACGCATCGAATGCGTCCGCTGTAATGACGATTTCCTCATCACGGAAATACGCAAACGCCTCATCGTCGCCATTTGCGTCCTCGCAAATGGAAAACACCAAGCGGAAACGAGAAGCATAATCCGTCGTTTTATGTAATCAATTTGTAAATTATTGGCATATTTTATTTAATTCATTAAACAAATTCACCTAAAACCTATTCTGGACAACAATCCTTCTGTGGCTTTCTTCGTGGGCAATAAAGATGGGCTTTGCGAGATAAATTTAATATAAGAAACCGAAAAGCAAAAGAGGAATCTTGTTGCCAAGCACATATTCTTCATCAGCTGAGGCAATATAACTATTAGCAATGCTTGCAATTTGATTGCCGTCTTTGCTTCGCCCGCCTACCTCAATCGTATAATGATGGTCGATGGTAAAGCCAGCCGAAGTCTTACTATACTCCACGACATGTTTCGCTGAAAGTTGGTTGACGAAAAACACTTCCCTCTCTGTACCCTCATTGACCTGCGTTGTGGCAAGGGCATGGAGCATGTTGGGATTCTCCATGTAAATCTTGTCGGGTTTTTGTAGGCGTTTCACATTCGTGACATCAGAATACAACAGTTGGAAAAGACGAGCTTCGCTAAGGTTCTGCAAGTCACGGAAATTCCATTACGGGATTTCCGTGATAAATGTTGGAAAAACGGACAAAAATTTGTAAAAACATATTGGAAAAACGGACAAAATGTTGTTATTTTGCATTGGAAAAACGGACAAATTATGCTTAATAGAAAGATTGACAGCTATTTAGAGCATTTTTACAAGAACAACAACAAAGCACTGCTTGTAACTGGTGCTCGACAGACGGGAAAATCGTTTTCCATACGCCATTTTGGAACAACGCATTTTGAGAGTCTTATCGAAATCAATTTCATCGAAATGCCCGATGCAGCCGACATCATCGCCCATGCTAAGGACACCAAAGACATGCTCATGCGTCTTTCAGCACTTGCTGACCACCCACTCATCGAAGGCAAAACCCTGTTCTTTTTTGATGAGGTGCAGGAGTGTCCGTCAGTAGTAACTGCCATCAAATTCCTCGTTGAAGAAGGCAGATACCGTTATATCATGAGCGGTTCACTTCTCGGCGTGGAACTCAATGATTTGCGTTCAGAACCAGTGGGTTATATGGATGTCATTGAGATGTTCCCTCTTGACTTGGAGGAGTTTTTCCAGGCTTTGGGACTAAACCGCAATATTTTGGAAGAAACGAAATCTGCTTTCCAACAGAAAACTCCAATTGAAGGGTTCATCCACGAAAAAATGATGGAATTGTTTCGCCTCTACCTCATCGTTGGTGGAATGCCCGCTGTCGTACAAAAATACATCGACACCAACAACCTTCAGGATGTACTCGCCGAACAGCAAGCCATCATCCGACTCTATAAACGTGACATCGCCAAATACGACCGCAACCACAAGCTCTACATTGAGGAAATCTTCGATATGATTCCTCCCGAACTCAATGCCAAGAACAAGCGTTTCGTACTGAAGAACCTGAATGAAAACATAAAGTTTTCGCGTTATGAGAACAGTTTCATCTGGCTCAAAGATGCAGGTGTCGCGCTACCCGTTTACAATGTGGAAGAACCTACCATTCCTTTAATGCTTGCGCGGTCTCGCAATCTTTTCAAACTTTTCCAGAATGACATTGGGCTGTTAACCAGCCAGTTTTCAGACGGTATCCAGTTGAGGTTGCTCAAAAACGAGAAAGGCATCAACTTTGGCGCTGTCTATGAAAATGTTGTGGCGCAAGAACTTCGTGCCCATCAATTTGAGTTGTATTACTTCAACAGCAAAAAGCAAGGCGAGTTGGATTTCGTCATTGAACTTGGCGGAAAGATTGTTCCCATTGAGGTGAAGTCAGGCAAGGATTATCAACGCCATAGCGCCTTTAACAATGTGTTGTCGAACAAAGACTATCAGATTGATGAAGCCATTGTATTCTGCAACGACAACCTATCCCTATCTAACCGCATTGTTTACCTTCCTATCTATATGGTTGCTTTTTTGGAGAAGCCTTCATTGCCTCCCCTCACCTACTCCGTTGATTTGACGGGCCTGAAATGACAAAAAAATCCCCACCCATACGGGCGGGGATTTTTCAGATACCTATATATTAATAGGTGTGCGGCTTATTTGTATTCAGCCAGAACGTCCTTAACACGGTCCGGAGTCATACGGCCATAGACCTTCTCACCGACTTCGATGACGGGAGCAAGACCGCAAGCACCGACGCAACGGAGGCAAGTCAGGGAGAACTTACCATCAGGGGTAACTTCACCGACACCGATGCCCAGCTGACGCTTCAGCTCGTCCAACACCTTCTCAGCACCACGCACGTAGCAAGCGGTACCCAAGCAAACGCTGATCGGGTGCTCGCCCTTCGGGGTCATGGTGAAGAAGGAATAGAACGACACGATGCCATAGACTCTCGAAACAGGGATGTTCAGTTCCTTGGCGACCAATTCCTGAACCTCAGCCGGCAAATAGCCGAACTC
>Ga0310690_10012787_pt1 | contig 10277 bp, 6 predicted proteins | sample AusTroGonzalo_MG_2_FD_207661 | JGI IMG/M metagenome (GOLD analysis project Ga0310690, IMG submission 207661) | Bovine rumen microbial communities from tropical cattle in Woodstock, Queensland, Australia - Gonzalo_04 (v2) (version 2) | ecosystem: Host-associated > Mammals > Digestive system >...
TTCGGGTTCAGGGAGCTGAGACGACCCGTCGCCGTTATCGTCTGGGTGAACGTGGAATGGATGCGCCCCGTCTTCGGGTTGATGAGCTGCGGCAGTGCGTCGATGTAGGTGGATTTCAGCTTCGACAACTTGCGCCACTCTAAAATCAGCGACACGATGGGGTGTTTGTAGGCCATCTTCTTGAGCACCTCCTCGCCGGTTTGGTACTGCTTGCTCTTGGTCAGACGGGCGTTCTTCACCAACGCCATCTTCTCGAACAAAATCTCACCCAACTGCTTGGGCGACCCGATGTTGAAGGTTTCGCCTGCATATTCGTAAATCTGCTGCTCAATGGCGGCGATTTCCGCGTTCATGGTGTCGGAATTCTGCTGCAACGTGGCCACATCCACCTTCACGCCAGTATATTCCATGTCGGCAAGCACCGGCACCAGCGGCATCTCCATTTGCGAGAAGAGATCCGATAAATTATTCTCCTTCAGCTCTTTGTCCAAAATCGGATAGAGCTTTTGCAACAGCAGCAACTGCTCGTTCTCAGGCGCGGGCGACGGTTTTCCCACTTCGGTGAGCTCGCCATCGAAATAGCTCAGACAGAGGTCGCTAAGCTGGTGCTTGCGCTCGGGTTGCAACAAGTAGTGGGCAATTTGCGCGTCCCAGAAGGTGCATTTCGGCTCCACCCGGAATGACTTCAGGTACTTGTACGTATTTTTGCAGTCGTGCATCACCACCGTGCGCGGCTCCCCGAAAATCTGTTTTATAAACTCCTGATAGTGACGATGTTCGCTCTCAACCCAATGGTAGTAGGTTTTCGTTTCGTCCTTAGCAAATGCAAAACCGGCAATCCGTTCCTGTTGGAAAATCCATGTAAAGAAGAAAGTCTCCTTCTTCTCCATATCCACATCTTCAATAGACTGAACCTCAACAATTTGAGGAAGCTCGAAGACGGTTTTGGGAGCTTCGGTTTCCATTGCACTTTGTGGCTCTGTTTCCTCAATGGGACTAAAAAGGTCGGGGGCGGCCTGAGGCTGAGGCACCTGCAGCGACAGATCGGTGAAGATGCGTTTCGTCAGGGCTTTGAACTCCAACTCGTCGAAAATGGCTTTGAGCTTTTGCGAGTCGGGACCGTTGTAGGCCATCTGGTCGAAATCGTACTCCATCGGGATGTCTATCATAATGGTAGCCAACTCTTTAGAGAGGAACGCCTGCTCCTTGTGCTCGTTCATCAGCACACGGGTTTTGTCGTTGTCTTTGTCGAAATTGCGGGCATACATCTCCTCAATGCTGCCGTAGTTGGCAAGCAGCTTCTGGGCGCGCACCTGTCCGATGCCCGGTACACCGGGGATGTTGTCGGACGAGTCGCCCCAAAGTCCGAGCATATCGATCAGCTGCTCAGGACGTTCGATCTTGTACTTCTCGCAAATTTCCGCCACACCGAGAATCTCTGCCGGCTGTCCGAACTTGCCGGGCTTGTACATCTTGATGTGCTCAGAAACCAGTTGCCCGTAGTCCTTGTCGGAGGTGAGCATCAGCACCTCAAATCCCTCTATTTCAGCATGTTTTGCCAATGAACCTACCAGATCATCCGCCTCATAGCCATCGATGCCGATCATACTGATCTGGAAAGCATCGAGGATTTTCTTGATGTAGGGGATGGATTGCACGATATCGTCGGGGGTCGCATCGCGGTTCTCCTTGTAGTGTTCATACTCCACGTGCCGGAAGGTAGGCGCACCCGTGTCGAAGGCCACCGCCACATGCGTCGGTTTCTCGCTTTTCAGCACCTCGTACAGCGAATTGGTGAAGCCGAGCATCGCAGAGGTGTTGAGACCCTTCGTCGTGAATCGCGGACTTTTAATCATGGCGTAATAGGCTCTGAAAATCAGGCCCATGGCATCTATCAAGAGGATTTTTTTCTGCATAATTTCGCTTAAAATATGGGAAGGCAAAGGTACACATTATTCGCTGTCAACCGACAAACGGATGAAATTTTCTGCTTCTGCGCAAGATTGGGAAATATTATGTACCTTTGCCGCCTGATTGTCAGAATACATCTAACAAATAACAAACAAATAATCGAACAATGAACATTATCGACAAAATCAAAGAAAACGCCAAAAAAGCCAACAAACGCATCGTTTTGGCAGAAGGCGAAGAGGAAAGAAACTTAAGAGCTGCGGACATCATCATTGAGAACGGTTACGCTGCCATCACACTTCTCGGCAACAAGGCCAACATCGAGGCCAAAGCCGCTGAATGGGGTCTGAAGAACATCGCAAAGGCCGACATTATCGACCCGCTGAACAACCCCAAAAAGGATTTCTATGCCAACATGCTGTACGAAATCCGCAAGAACAAAGGCATGACGATGGAAGAGGCCCTCAAGAAAGTGGAAGATCCTCTCTATCTGGCTACCTTGCTCATCAAGAACAAAGACGTTGATGGTGAAGTGACTGGTGCACAACACGCTACGGGCGATGTGCTTCGTCCTGCCTTCCAAATTGTGAAGACTTTACCCGGCATTTCTGTCGTTTCCGGCGCATTCATCATGTGCTTCCAAGACAAAAAGTGGGGTGACGATGGCGTGATGGTGTTCGCTGATTGCGCTGCCGACCCGAACACGGACGAGAACAAGCTCGCTCAAATCGCTGTGGTGACGGCTCAAACCGCCCGCACCATTGCTGGCATCGAGCCGCGCGTGGCTATGCTGAGCTTCTCCACCAAGGGTTCCGCAAAACACGAACTGGTCGATAAGGTGGTCAACGCTACCCGCATCGCCAAGGAGATGGATCCCAACCTTGTGATTGATGGTGAGTTGCAGGCCGATGCCGCTATCATCCCGTCTGTGGGCGCTCAAAAGGCTCCCGGCAGCCCCGTTGCCGGTAAGGCTAACGTGCTGGTGTTCCCCTCATTGGAGACCGGTAACATCGCTTACAAACTGGTGCAGCGTTTCGCTGGCGCCGATGCCGTTGGTCCTGTCATGCAGGGTATGGCCGCTCCTATCAACGACCTTTCCCGTGGCTGCTCCGTGGATGACATCGTCAGCCTCGTAGCCATCACCGCTTGCCAAGCCGCTGGCAACACGTTCTAACAGACTAATTCCCAATATTGTAGAGACGTTTCAGGAAACGTCTCTACATTTTTTTATATGTCACAGTTTTCCTATCACTGGCAATTAGCCCACCGCATCCTGCGCGAGAAAGGCAACCGATTCGCTAAGCCCATCATACGGCTTTCGGTGTTCGGGGTCTCTCTTGGCGTGGTTATCATGTTGATAGCCATAGGGGTTACGTCGGGCTACAAGCAGGTGATTGAAGAGAAAGTGGTGACCATGGGACAACACATCCGCATCTCCCACTACGATCACAACTACTCCTTCGAGCAAACCCCTATCACGCTGAATGACACGCTGTTTAACGATATTTTCAGCGTTCCTGGTGTGGTCTCTGCCCAACCGTTTGCCACCAAGGTGGGCATCATCAAGACGGCCGACCAGGTGGAGGGTATCGTGCTTAAAGGGGTGGACAAATCCTTTGACGGGAAGCAGTTCTTCCGTAACTTGCTAGAAGGCGATACATTACAGCTCGGTGACACGGTAGCCGACAACCACATCATCCTCTCGAAACGGTTGGCCGACAAACTGCAGCTCAAAGTGGGCGACAAGGTGCGCACCTATTTCGTGCAAGACCCGCCCAGACAGCGAAGCTTCACATTGTCAGGAATTTACGAAACGGGGTTGCCCGAATACGATACCAAATTCGCGTTAGTGGATCTGCGGCACGTGCAGAAACTCAACGACTGGGATTCGATGCAGGTGAGCGGCATCGAGGTGCTTACCCACGACTACAGAATGATGGATGACGTGGGCAGACAGCTTCACAATCAAATAGATATCAACCTGAAAGCCGAAACCGTGAAACAGATTTATCCCGAAATCTTCGACTGGATTGCCCTCTTCGACACCAATGTCTCCGTGCTGCTCCTCATCACCACCTGCGTATGCATGATTACGATGATGTCGATATTCTTCATCATCATCTTGGAGCAAACCCGACTCATCGGCATCCTTAAAACCCTGGGAATGAAGACAAAACATGTGGTGCAAACCTTTTTGATGGTGGCGGGGCGCACCTTGCTGCAAGGACTTTTGATCGGCAACCTTATCGGTCTCGGTTTGGGATTGCTGCAGCAGCATTTTCACCTCATCAAGCTCAATCCAGACACTTACTACGTGAATTATGTGCCGATTGAGTTCCATGTCTGGGAGGTTATCCTGCTGAATATCGGCGTTTTCGCGGCCTGCATGCTGGTGCTGGTCATCCCCGCTTGGGTCATCAGCCGGAAAATATCACCAGTGAGCGCCGTTCGCTTCGAATAATCCTACATTTTTTCCTGTCTCTATATTTGATAAAATGTTATTTTTGCAGGTTTTATCAAAATCGAACTGTCGTGAATACAATAGAGCAACAATTTCAGGAAATTCTTCAAAACAGGGAACCTAAAAACCTTTATGATCCCATCGAATACATACTGATGCAATCCGGCAAACGGCTGCGTCCGGCTATGGTGCACATGGCCGCTGACCTCTTCAACGGTGACCCCGATCAGGTTCAGCATGTTGCTGCCGCTTTCGAGATGCTGCACAACTTCACCCTGATTCACGATGACATTATGGACAAGGCGGATGTTCGTCGCGGGCTGCCCACCGTTTACAAAAAATGGAACAGCAACATCGCCATTCTGTCGGGCGACGCTCTTGTGGCCCTCGCGCTGTTGGAGCTGCTCAAGACCAATTGCCCAGCGGAAACCGTGAAAGCCATCACGGAGATTTTCGCTCGCATCGGTCTGGAAATCTGTGAAGGTCAGCAGTTTGACCTCGATTTTGAAACGATGGAAATTGTTCCCATCGAGCAATATGTGGAGATGATTCGCCTGAAGACCGCTGTCATGTTTGCCGGCTGTCTGAAGTCGGGCGGTCTGGTGGCCGGTGCCGATGCCGAGAGCCTGCAAGCCCTTTACGATTTGGGCATCCACCTTGGCCTCGCCTTCCAACTCGCTGACGATGTGCTGGATGTCTATGCCGACTCCGCGCATTTCGGCAAGAAAGTGGGTGGTGACATCAAGGACAACAAGAAGACGTTCGTCTATCTGAAAGCCCTCGAACTGGCCAATGACGCGCAAAAACAACAACTGAAAGCACTCTTCTCCACGGTTCCTGCCGATGAACAGGCCAAATTTGAGCAGGTGAAAGCCATTTTCGATGCTGTGAATGTGCGGGAAGCCACCGAAAAGGAGATCGACCGCTACTCCCAAATGTGTATGGAAGACATCCGCAAGATTCACGCGGAAGAGGCTAAGAAACAACAACTTGTCACATTGGTTCGGAATCTGCAAAGCCGCGACAAATAGATGGCACAAGACAACAGCAATCGTTACTACATCATCCTTGGCGTACTGGGGCTTCTGCTGGGTATTTACACAATCCGGCTGTTCAATCTGCAGGTATTGGACAAGTCGTATCAGCGGAAGGCCAACGAAAACGCCATCCGTGAGAAGACTATCCACCCCGCCCGCGGTTTTATCTACGACCGCAACGATTCGCTGTTGGTGTACAACGATGCTGCTTACGATTTAATGGTGGTTCCCAAGGAGTTACGTCCGTTCGACACGATGGAATTGTGCCGTGTGTTGGGTCTGGAAATCGAAGAGGTGAGAAAGAAGATTGAAAAGGCCGCGAAGTATTCCGGCAGCGTCCCTTCCCTTTTCAAACAGCAGATTTCCAAAGAAGACTACGGCTATTTGCAAGAGAAAATGTCCGAATTTCCGGGCTTTTTCGTGCAAGAGCGCACCTTGCGTACCTACCCGCAACCCATCGCCGCCCATATCTTAGGCTACGTCAGTGAGGTGGACGAGCAGGATGTGGAGAACGACAGCTACTACAAGATGGGCGACTACATAGGGAAGAGCGGTATCGAGAAGGCGTATGAGTCGATTCTGCGCGGCGTGAAGGGCAAACAGAAGGTGCTGGTGGATGTCCACAACCGCGAGGTCGGGCCTTTCAACAACGGGGATGACGACGTGGTGGCGGTGCCGGGCATCTCCATCTGGAGCACCCTCGACATGCAGCTGCAACGCTACGGCGAGGAGCTGATGGCCGGCAAACGTGGGGCCATCGTCGCCATTGAACCGAAAACCGGAGAGATCCTCTGCTTGGTCTCCAGCCCCAACTACGACCCCAATCTGTTGGTCGGTACCGCCCGTCCGAAAAACTACGGCAAGTTAGTGATGGACCCTCAAAAACCGCTGTTTAACAGAGCGTTGCAAGCGGCTTACCCGCCTGGTTCCACCTTCAAACTCGCCAACGGACTCATCGCATTGCAAGACAACATCATCAACACAGGTACCATCTATTCCTGCTCTGGTGGCGGCTATCATCTTGGCAATCACGTGGTTCACTGCCACAACTGCGGCGGTCTGAACATCTACAGCGCCATTCAACGCTCCTGCAACACCTTTTTCTGCCGCGCCTACTACAACATCCTCTCTAACCGCAAGAAATACAAGAATATAGACGAGGCCTACACCGCTTGGCTGGACTATATGAACTCCATGGGATTTCTGCAGGTGTTCAACACCGACCTGCCTTACGAGCTGAAAGGGCGCATCCCGTCGGCCGAATATTTCGACAAGAAATACAACAACAGCTGGAATGGTAACACCGTGGTTTCCATGGGTATAGGTCAGGGTGAGGCGGCGGTCACTCCGTTGCAGATGGCCAACATGTTAGCGGTCATCGCCAACAAGGGCTACTACATCCGTCCGCACGTGGTGCGCGCCATTGGCAACCGCGACAGTCTGAACACACAATTCAACGAAAAGGTCTATTCCAAAATCGAGCCGCGCCACTTTGAAACGGTCCTGCAGGGCATGAAGATGGTGGTGACGGCCGGTACGGGACGCGGGGCGCAAATCCCCGGCATCGAAGTGGCTGGCAAGACCGGTACCGCACAGAACCCCCACGGACGCGACCACTCCGTATTCGCGCTCATTGCACCCGCCAACGACCCGAAAATCGTCATCTTCTGCCTGGTGGAAAACGGCGGCTTCGGTGCCACGGTGGCCTGCCCCATCGCCAGCCTCATGGCCGAATTCTACCTCAACGGGAAGGTGGAGCGCACCGACCTCGAACAACGTATGAAAGAACTCATCATCAAATAGACTATGCCGAAGTTAGAACCATATAATAAGATGTCCAAGGGCTTTGATGTAAGGCTGATTGTTTACTACCTCGCACTGGTCTTCATCGGCTGGATCACCATCTACTCCACCTGCTACATCCCTGACGGCTCCACCCATATCTTCGACTTTAGCCAACCCTATAGCAAACAGTTGTTGTGGATAGGGACTTCTATCGTCTTGGCAACTGTTATCTTATTGATAGACAGTGGTATAATACAGCATTACGCCTATTTCTTCTACCTATTCTGCCTCTTTTTGATGATTTTGGTGCTCTTTGTAGGTGCCGAAATCAACGGTGCCAAATCCTGGATCAAGATTGGCGGGTTCAGCATACAACCCACTGAATTCATGAAAGTTGCGACAGCATTGGCGATGGCCAAGTTCATGCAGGAGGGCAAAACCGCCACGCAGCGTCGTTATATCTGGATTGTGCAATTCGCACTGATTGCCATCCCCGTGTTCGTGGTGATGCTCCAACACGACGCCGGCTCAGCCTTGGTGTTTGCCTCCTTCATTATCCTCTTCTATCGGGAGGGTTTAAGCGCGGAATTTCTACTGCTCTGCATCATCGCCGCCTTCCTCACCATCTTCACCCTGATGCTCAACGAAACCTACTCCCTCGCTCTTTTGACGCTGGTTTTCATCATCATGATGTTCATCAATCGGACCCAAAAGAAGAAAATCCGCCGCAACATTATGATTTACGTGGCCAGCATCGTCTTCGTCTTCTCCATCAACTTCCTCTACGAACACGGCTTCGAACCGCACCAAAAACAGCGTATCGACACCATTTTGGGCAAAACTTCCGACCCACTGGGTGCCGATTTCAACCTCAACCAGTCCAAAATCGCCATCGGATCGGGCGGCTTTTTCGGCAAAGGCTACCTCAAAGGCACCCAAACGAAACTGAAATTCGTACCGGAACAGAGCACCGACTTCATCTTCTGCGCCATCGGTGAAGAGTGGGGCTTCATGGGCACTTTGGTGGTCTTCGGCCTCTACGGCGCACTCATCTTCAGAATCCTGAAACTCTCTGAAAAACAGCGAAATCCGTTTGTCCGCTACTATGGCTACGGCATCGCCGGCATCTTTATCGCCCACTTTTTCATCAACATCGGCATGACCATCGGCATCCTGCCCATCATCGGCATCCCTTTACCCTTCATCAGCTACGGCGGCTCCTCCCTTTGGGCATTCACAATGATGCTGTTCTGCTTCATTAAACTCAACGATAACTAAGCTCTTTCCCCTCGGCATTAACCTCTAAACCTTAAACCATAAACCAATACATGGAAGAACTGACCGAAACCTCCATCTCCGTGTTAACCCAAATGGTCACGGAACATACAGGAAACCAACCCACTGCCTGCATTCCGCTGGCACAGTCCGGCTCCCACAGACGCTATTACCGCTTCACCTTCGCGGATAACAGCACGCTGATTGGCGCCTATAACGAAGATGTGACGGAAAACAGAGCCTTTTTCGAATATACCCGCTTCTTTGCGGCGCAAAAGCTGAACGTCCCTGCCCTGTTGGCCGTTCACGAAGACCAGAAGCACTATCTGCTGAACGACCTCGGCACACAGACGCTCTATGACATCCTCTGCGAAGTGCGGAAGGAGAATGGTGATTTTCAGGAGGTTATGGGCTATTACCGAAAGGTGGTGGCTGCGTTGCCCCAATTCCAGATGACCGCAAAGCTGGGTCTGGACATGTCGGTGGCCTACCCTCGCGCCGCCTTCGACCGCCAATCCATGCAGTGGGACCTCAACTACTTCAAATACTACTACCTGAAAATGGTGAATATCCCCTTCAATGAGCAGGCGTTAGAGGATGATTACCAAGCCTTTATGGACTATCTGCTCTCGGTGGATGACAACTATTTCCTCTATCGGGATTTTCAGTCCCGCAATATTATGATTCACGATGGCGAGCCCTATTTCATTGATTACCAAGGCGGCAGAAAAGGTGCTTTGCAATATGACATCGCCTCGCTGCTCTATGATGCCAAAGCCGACCTTTCTTCTGAAATCCGCGAAGAGCTGTTAGACTGCTATTTGGACAATCTCTCGAAGCTGATTTCCGTTGATCGTGCGCAATTCAAGGCCTATTTTAACGCTTTTTCGCTCATCCGCATTATGCAGGCGATGGGCGCATACGGGTATCGCGGTTATTTCGAGCGCAAGCTGCACTTCCTGCAGAGCGTGCCCTATGCCATCCGCAATATGCGTTATCTGCTGAGTCAGAACGCGTTGCCGAACCATCTGCCTGAACTGCGACACGTCTTGCAGACCGTAGTGGATAGCTACGTGGAAGCCAAACCGCAAAATACTGATGTGCTGACGGTTACGGTGCAGAGTTTCTCGTTCAAGAAGGGTGTTCCTGAAGACCCATCCGGCAACGGCGGTGGTTTCGTCTTCGACTGTCGCGCCCTACCGAATCCGGGACGTGAGAAAAAGTACGCCACCTTCACGGGCAAAGACGCTTGTGTGAAGGAGTATTTAGAGCAGTATTCGGAGGTGGAACTGTTTGTGAATCACGTATGTGCGATCGTGGACATGTCGGTAGACAATTACTTGGAGCGCAAATTCAATCATTTGACGGTCAACTTCGGATGCACCGGCGCCCAGCACCGCTCGGTCTATTTCGCCGAACGCACCGCTGCGCATCTCCGCGCCAAATACCCGCAAATCGTCGTGGAATTGAAACACACGAACCCGATGGTGAACCGATAATTCCTTTATGAATTATTCTTCACCAACTGCCCGCAGGCGGCGGCGATGTCCTGACCTTTACTCAGACGGATGTTTACTACCATGTTGCAATGCTCCAAAACCGCAATGAAGGCATTGCGGCGCATCGGATCCGTTTTGTGGAACAGGGAATCTGGAGTGGAATTGTACTCAATAATGTTGATTTTCACGGGGAAAGGGCGGCAGAATCGCGCTAACTGCTCGGCTGCCTTCTCGGAATCATTCACCTTGGAGAGCAACAGATACTCGATGGTGATACGCTCACCCGTCTTTTCGTGATAGTAGGCTAAT
>Ga0310690_10012788_pt1 | contig 10277 bp, 3 predicted proteins | sample AusTroGonzalo_MG_2_FD_207661 | JGI IMG/M metagenome (GOLD analysis project Ga0310690, IMG submission 207661) | Bovine rumen microbial communities from tropical cattle in Woodstock, Queensland, Australia - Gonzalo_04 (v2) (version 2) | ecosystem: Host-associated > Mammals > Digestive system >...
CGGGTTCGAGCATCGTCGGCGGCAACGGCGCCGACGGCACGGCCGATCATCCGGCAGGTGGCAACGGCGGTCCTGGCATCCTGATCGACGACAATGCGGTCAATCCGTCCGTGACGATTGGCGAGGACGTCGATGTAGTCGGCGGCAACGGCGGCAGCGCCTTTGCTGACAGCGGCGCGAACGGCGGCAACGGCGGCGCGGGCGTCGATGGCGATGTTGACGAAAACAACGGCACCATCACTGGCGGCAACGGCGGCGAAGGCGGCAGCTCTTCCTCTGGCACCGGCGGCAATGGCGGCAACGGCGGCGCCGGTGTTGACGGCGATGTCGGTGAGAACGACGGTTCGGTCACTGGCGGCGACGCCGGCAATGGCGGCGATGGCGCCACTGCGGGCAACGGCGGCACGGGTGGCGCGGCCAGCACCGGCACGATCGGCGACAACAACGATCAGTCCGGTACAACTGGCAATGGCGACAACGGGACCTCCGGTTCGGTGACTCCGAGCGTTGATCCGAATGGCGGCGAGACATGGCTAGATGGTTCGCTGCTGAGCATGACGGCAATCGCGCAAGACGGCGAGAACATGGCGCTGACCTTCTCGGTGCCGCTGCAGGCGGGACTTGACTTCGCGACCTGGGTGAATCTCTCGGTTGCGAACCGCAAGTTGGCTGTGGTGATGGCGAATAGCCTGCCCGCGATGACAAGCGTCGAGTTGACGACGCTCCTCAATGGCGGAACGGCTGAAGGCGCGAGCCTGGTTTATGTTGGCACGGCAGCGTGCTCCCCGTCGGCGGCTGAGTACGTCTCGTCCGACGCGACGGCGAACACCATGACGATTCGCGTGCCGAAGACTTCGGCGACGGCGGGCTTCTACCGCGTGTGCGTGCTGAAGGACTGAAGATCCCAAGCGCCATCAAGGCGTAATCCCGGAGACGGGTGTTGCATGCGGAACTAAATGCAAGTCGGTCTTGCGTTTAGTTCCGCTGGCATTTAACGACAGTGCGGGTCAATCTGACGCATGGGAGACTCTTTAGGGCACTATCAATGCTGCGGTTGATATGGTATAATGAAGGCATCATGAAAACTGCACTGTCTGTTGCCGCGGCGGCTGTCGCCGTCTGTGCGTTCGGGGAGGGCTCGCCGTCCGTCATTCGCGCATCGTTCCGCCAGCTTCCGCCGGGCGCCGTCAAGCCGGAGGGGTGGCTTCGCGAGCAGCTTAGGCTGCAGGCGCAGGGGCTTACCGGCCATGCCGAGGAGCTTTACGACGACATAGGGAAGAGCGACTGGCTTACGCGCGGGAACCGCCACGGAGAGTTCGAGTGGGAGCGCGGGCCGTACTACGCCCGCGGACTGCTGGTGCTCGCGTGGCAGCTCGGCGACGAGGCTCTGATGCAACGCGCGAAGGCGTGGGTCGAGTCGATCCTCGCCAGCCAGCTTCCGAACGGAGACTTCGGTCCGCGCCGCGAAAACTGGTGGGCGAACATGATTGCGCTGTACATCGTCCGGGACTGGTATCTCGTGTCGGGCGACGAGAGGGCGGTTGACTTTGTGCGGAAATACGCGGAGTTCCAGAGAGACGCCCTCGGCAAGAAGAGCCTGCACGGCGATTCGATGTGGGCCTGCGCGCGAGGAGGCGACGGGATGAAGGTGTTCCTCGACTTCTACGACATCACCGGCGACGCGGCGTTCCTCGACGCGGCCAGGCTCTACGCGTCGCAGACCGCGCCATGGAGCGAGTACTACGCCACGGGCGCAAGGAACGAGTCGTACCAGGAGCACATCGTGAACTTCAACCAAGGGCTGAAGACTCCGGCGCTCCTTTGGCGGCTCACGGGCTCGGACAAAGACAAGGCCGCGTACGCCGCCGCGATGGCCGACGACGGGTGGAGCCAGCGCTACGCCGGCAGGCCGGACCGGATGCAGAACGGAGAGGAGCCGCTTTCGGGGCGCAACGCCTCCGGCGGCACGGAGCTCTGCGCGATTGCGGAGCGCATCATCAGCTGCGCGGACCAGGTCGCGGTGCTTGCCGACGTGCGCGCGGCCGACGACATGGAGATTGTAGCGTACAACTGCCTTCCCGCGACGCTGAGCCCGGACATCAAGGGCTTGCGCTACTACCTCGCGCTGAACTGTCCGCGCGCAGACAACCGCAGGCTTTTCTACGCGCACAACAACCACGCCAACTCGATCGTGCCGGGGCCGCACGCGGGGTTCGGATGCTGCCGCTCGAACTTCCACATTGCGTGGCCGAAGTTCGTCCAGTCGATGTGGATGGCGTCTTCCGACGGAGGGCTTGCGGTGGTCGCGTACGGCCCCTGCACGGTGCGCACGAAGGTCGCAGGGCGCGACGTCGCATTCCGCGTCGAGACGGACTATCCGTTTCGTCACAAGGTCGTCGTCAAAGTCGAAGAGGGTTCCGGAACCTTCCCGCTGTATCTGCGCATACCGTCGTGGGCGAAGTGGCAGAATGCCGCCGGCAAGTTCCGCAAGGTCGTGCGCAACTGGAGCGCGGGCGAGAGCGTTGAGCTCGACTTCTCGGCTCCGATCGTAGTCGAGAAAGGCTGGAGCTACGATTCGGCGTGCGTTCGCCGCGGACCGCTGCTCTTCGCGTGGAACGTGCCGAGCGAGGGCAAGGTTACGAAGGACTTCGGCGGCGGCTTCGTCACGCGCGAGCTGCATCCGACAAAGCCGTGGAACGTCGCGCTCGTCCTTCCGGCGAATGGCGATCCGGCGGACGCGATCAAGGTCGAGGACGACGGCGCGGCGATAAAGGGCCAGCCCTTCGACTACGCTGCGGCGCCGGTGCGGCTAAAGGTCAAGGGCTGCCGCACGGACGAGGTGCGGTGGGGGCAGTTCCGGTTCGAGGCGGACGGGACGTGCGTCGAGCCGCCGCCAAGCCCGATCCGCGCGCCGGTGGAACCGTGCGACCTCGAACTCGTTCCGCTCGGCTGCACGCAGCTCCGCATCGCGCTCTTCCCGTGGGCCGAATCGCCGTCTGGCGAGCTCGCCGCCAAGGGCACGCCTGAATGAGGGAAGTGTACCGATGAAACATGCCGTCGGCATGATGATTGCGCTTGCTGCGGCGCGGATCGGCCTTGCGGCGGTCTGGTTCGTGGACGGATACCACGGCGGCATGTACGGGCACTATCCGCGCGAGACGTATACCGGATTCATCTGCGACCACCTCGACCGCCATCCCAAATGGTGCATCGGACTCGAAATCGAACCCGCGACCTGGGATGTCGTCGCCGAGCTTGCGCCGAGAGATCTGGCGCGCCTTCGCGCATACAGCGAAACGCCACGGGTCGAGTTCACTAATCCCACATACGCGCAGCCGTATCTATGGAACATCTCCGGCGAGAGCATTTTGCGGCAGTTCGCGATCGGGCTCAAGGAGCTGCGCCGCCACTTCCCGTCCGCCGAGGTCGTGACGTACGCGTGCGAAGAGCCGTGCTTCACGAGCTGCCTTCCGGCGGTGCTGAAGGAGTTCGGATTCAAGTACGCCGTGCTGCGCTGTCCGAACACATGCTGGGGCGGATACCCAGCCGCATTCGGCGGAGAGCTCGTGAACATGGTGGGCCCGGACGGAACGCGCATCCTCGCCGTGCCGCGTCCGGCGTGCGAAGAGCTGGAACCGAATTCCGTGTGGCAGACCGCGTCGTGGGGGAATGGAGAGAAGTACCTTGAGGCTTGCCGCAAGGCCGGCATCAAGCACCCTGTCGGCATGACGTACCAAGACGCCGGCTGGAAGAAAGGCCCGTGGCTAGGCACGGGGCGCAACGTCAAGAACGGCTCGGTCTACACGACGTGGCGACGCTACTTCGAGGAAATCGCCGACAAGTCGTCGGCCATCGACTGGAAGTTCAGCCAAGAGGACGTAAAGCCAAACCTAATGTGGGGCTCGACCGTGATGAACGTCGTCGGGCGGCAGGTCCGCGAGGCCGAAAACGCGCTCGTCCGCGCCGAGAAGGCGGCGTCGCTCGCTTTGCTGGCCAAAGGCTTCGCGCCGGACTGCGCGTCGCTTGAAGACGGCTGGCGGACGCTTCTCCTCGCGCAGCACCACGATTCGTGGATCGTGCCGTACAACGGGCTCTTGAAGAAAGGCATGACGTGGGCGGACTGGATCGGGCTCTGGACGTCGAACGCAGTCGTCCGCGCGGAAGCGGAGGCCTCCGGCGCGCTTGCGGCGATTGCAGGGCCGGACGCACAGGGCGCAGCGCGTCTGCTTGTCATGAACACGCAGGCCCGCGACCGCACCGAGATCGTGGCTTTCCCTTCGACGGACGAAGGGCCGGCCTTCGACTTCCCCGCGTCCGTCCCGTCCTTCGGCGTCGCGTCGTACAGCCGCGCCGAGGCGGTTGAGGCGGCGCGCTCCGCCGCGAAGTGCAGAGTCGTGTCGCGTGCGGACGGAATCATCCGCGTGACGAGCGGTGCCGTGGAGCTCGCGCTCGACTCGGCGCACGGAGGGACCGTCGCTTCCCTGCGCACGGCGGACGGAAGGGAGTATGCCGCCGAAGTCGGCGACCGCCGTTTCTGCGAGCTGCGCGGACATTTCTACGACGAGGGGCGCTGGCATTCGTCGGCGGACGCGCCGGCTGTGCTTTCAGTGGAAGGCGACGGCGGGCCGCTCATGACCGTGAAGGCGGAAGGAATGATAGCGGGCTCTCCGTTTACCTTGTGCTACGGACTGAGGGGCGGTGATGCGCTCGTGCGCTGTTCGCTTAGGATCGACTGGCGTGGGAACCCGGGCATCGGCGAGTTCAGGCATGCCGGACGGGACAGGAAGGAGCCGCGCCGTGGATTCAGCGACGACCGCTACAAGCTGAACATTCTGTTTCCGACGTCGCTGACCGGCGCAGCGCTCTCGAAGAACGCGCCGTTCGACGTGTGCGAAAGCAGGCTCGACCACACTTGGTTCGGCGACTGGCGCGACATCAGGAACAACGTTGTCCTCGGATGGATCGACGAGTCGGAGGGTCCGGGCGGCGCAGGGCTCGCGGTATTCACGGACCATACTGGCTCCTACTCCTACGGACCGGGCTTCCCGCTCGCGCTCACTGCGCAGTATTCGGGCGGCGGACTATGGGGACGAGACTACCGCATAACTGGTCCGCTGGAGATGCGCTTCGCGATTCTTCCGCATTCGGGCAGATGGGACTCGGCGGATGTGCCGCGCGCAGACCGCGACCTCAATGAGCCGTGCCTGACGCGGCTCTACCGCGGGGCGGCGGTCAAGCGCCGGTCGTTCCTGTCGCTCGGCGGCAGAGGGTACGAGCTTTCGGCATTCGTTCCGAACGCGGACGGATCGTTTGACCTGCGCGTGTTCAACGCCTCCGGCGGCGAATCGCCGTGCGAGCTGCGCGTCGCGGACGAGGCTTTTCGCGTGACGCTTCCGCGATTCGGATTCAAGACGATCCGGCGCAGGTTTCCCGCCGCCCCGCGCAACGGCTAGGGGTGGAATCGCGGCGGAGACACTTTCGTGTAATTGTGCGGGACACGCAGTTTGTTGTATAATAAATCCAAATCTTGAGCCGGCCAGAGCGTAATTGCATGGCACAAGGGAGAATCGGAGATGACGACAAAAGATACACTTGGCGCATTTCGCTGGTGCGCGCTTGCGCTTGCGCTTGCTCCGCAGCTTGCGCGCTCGGCGGACGACGTCGCGCTCGGCAAGGCCGCGGCGCCGTTGTTCAGCGTAGGCGCGGCGCTCAGCGACCGGCAGGTGTCGAGGCCTTCGCCCGCCGAGCTGAAGGCGATCACCGGCACGTTCACGTCGATCACGAGCGAGAACGAGCTGAAGCCTGAGAACCTGCAGCGCGAGAAGGGCAAGTTCACCTTCGACGCGGCCGACAGGTTCGTGGCGTTCGGCGAGAAGCACAAGATGAAAGTCATCGGGCACTGCCTCGTCTGGGCGAACCAGACGCCGGCGTGGATGACCACGAAGCCGGACGGCTCGCCGCTTTCCCGCGAGGAGGCGCTTGCAAACATGAAGTCCCACATCTCCACGGTAGTCGGACGCTACAAGGGCCGCATCTACGCATGGGACGTCGTGAACGAGGCGTGGGGGTCGGACGGCAAGATGCTCGAGACTCCCTGGTTCAAGGCAATAGGCCCGGACTACATCGAACACGCCTTTCGCTTCGCCCGCGAAGCCGACCCCAAGGCGCAGCTCTGCTACAACGACTACAATCTCAACGAGCGCGGCAAGCGCGACGCGGTCGCCAACATGGTCCTCGACTTCAAGCGCAGGGGCGTGCCGATCGACGCCGTTGGAATGCAGACCCACGTCAGCCTCGGATGGCCCTCGATCTGGGACTACATGGGCGCGGCCGAGGACTTCATCGACGCGGGCGTGAAGATATGCGTGACCGAGATGGACGTGAGCGTCCTGCCCGCGGCATGGGATGTCTCCGCCGACATAACGCGCCGCGAGGACTACGCCGAGAAGTACGATCCGTACCGCTCCGGCCTGCCGGACGCGAAAGCCGCCGAGCTCTCGAAGCGGTACGCGGAGTTCTTCCGCTTCTTTCTCCAGAAGGCGAGATACGTGGACCGCGTGACGGTGTGGGGCGTGACGGACGCGCAGAGCTGGCTCAACGACTTCCCGGTGAAGGGACGCACCGACTATCCGCTGCTGTTCGACCGCTCCTCCGCGCCAAAGCCGGTGCTCGCCGATCTCGTGAGGCAGGTCAAGGCGTGGCGCGCGCGCAACGCGACTGACAAGGACATCGCATCCAATGTCAAGGACATAGACGGCGACGGCGTGATACGCGTCGCCTGCGTCGGGGACTCCATCACCGCAGGCGTCCACGACAGCAACTACCCGATGTATCTGGCCGAATACCTCAAGGCGCTTGGCCGCAGGAACGGCAGGAAGTACGAAGTGCGCAACCACGGCAAGGGCGGCGCCGCCGTCGGGCACAAGCGCGAGAAGATCGACGTGAACGGCGACGGCGTGAAGGACGACTTCTTCTACTACGACGACGAGCGCTACCGTTCGTCGCTGGAGTACACGCCAGACGTCGTGATCGTCCAGATCGGAACAAACAACTCGGTGTACGAAGGCTGGTGGACGTGGAAGGACTACTTCGACAAGGACTTCGAGGAGTACTTCATCAAGCCCTACCGCGAGAAGGGCTCGTTCATCGTCGTCTCGACGCCGCCGTACGCGCACAACCGCGTCCACGACTACACGGTGAACGGCGAGGTCCACGACCTCGTCGTGGCGCTCGCGCGCAGGCTGAAGCTGCCCGTCGTTGACATGAACGCTCTGCTGTACGGGCTCGACGAGGGACTGGCCGACGGGCTCCACGGCAACGTGACCGGCTATTCGCAGATGGCGCTCGAATTCTACCGTCATGTGTTCGGCGGCGCGGTGAGCAGGCTCGGCGTGACAGGCCGCCCCGGCACGCGCGTCACCCTCCTCGATCTGAAGACGAAGCTCCCCTACACGCGCATCCTCGGCGACGGCGGACGCGGCGTGTTCTCGTTCCTGCCAGGGGCGTACGAGTTCCTGATGACGGCGGAGCTGGCCGGATACAAGAAGACCTCGGAGACCGTCAAGTTCTCGTCCGACGGCGCGAAGATCGCGCTCCGCCAGAAGCCCGGCGACATCAACCTGGCCGCCGACGCGAAGCCGATGCAGTGCGACTCGAAGATATACGGCAGCAACCACTGCAAGAACCTCAACGACGGCAGGCGCACGTCTGGCGGCTACCAGCCGGACCACTGGAAGGAGGGCGACTGGTGCGGGCTCGCGTTCGAGAAGCCCGTCGCCGGGCATTCGCTCGTGATCTACTGGGAGACCGAGTCGTTCATCTCGCCGTACTCCGACAACGGGTACGAAGTCTACGTGAGCAAGAACGGCGGCTGGCGGAACCTAGAGTCCTTCGGGCCCGTCAAAGTCCTTCGCGACCCGTACTCAGGCGCGGTGATCGCCGACACCGTGCCGATTGCCGCCGCCGGCGCGGTAGACGGCGTGAAGGTGGTCTTCAAGAACGGCAAGTGCTCGCACACGTTCGCGCCGAAGATATATGAAATGGAATTTCTCTCCGACGTCATCCGCTAACCAACCAAAGGTGCATATATGAAAAAGCCAATCCTGCTTGCATTCTCTCTCGCCGCGCTCGCCGCGCTCGCCGCAGACCGCCCGTTCCGTCCGCCGGCGGTGCCGCTGCTCACGACCGATCCGTTCTTCTCGGTCTGGTCCGCAGCAGACAAGCTCACCGACGCGGACACGACGCACTGGTGCGGCGCGAAGCAGCCGATCGGACTCGCCGTCGCCGTCGGCGGCAAGGAGTACCGGCTCCTCGGGTCCGAGAAGACGATAGACGCCCCGGCGCTGGAGCAGGTCTCGCTCGACGTTCTGCCGCTCACCACGGTTGCGCGGTTTAGGGGCGACGGACTCGAGGCGGAGCTGCGGTTCGCCGTGTGTGCGCTCCCGGAGCGGCTTGAGGCACTCTCGCGTCCGGTCGCGTACGTATCGCTGTCCGTCCGCTCGGCGGGCGGAAAGGAGGTTCCCGCGACGGTGCGGCTCGTCGTCTCCGGCGAGCTCGCGACGAACGAGAACGACGCCCTGTCGCGTGCCGAGGTCAGGAAGATGCCGTTCGGCGAGGCCGTCGTGATCGGACGCACCGAGCAGCGTCCGCTCTCCGAGAAGGGCGACACGATTCGCTGCAACTGGGGACGCTTCTGGGCGGTCGCGCCAAAGGGCGCGAAGGTCTCCGCGCCGCAGGGCGAGCTTCCCGCAGGGAAGGTTCGCGCCGAGCTCGCGTGGAAGGCCGAGAAGGGCCGCAGCCGGATGATGTTCGCGTATGACGACATCGTATCTCTGAGTTTTCTCGAGGAGGACATGCGCGCCTGGTGGCAGCGCGGCGGCAAGACGTTCGAGCAGATGCTCGCCGAGGCCGCTGCTGAGAGGCGCGAGCTTCTTGGCAAGCTCATCCCCGAGCGCGACAGGCAGCTCATGGCGGACTTCCGGCGCGTGGGCGGCGAGAAGTACGCGCGCCTTGCGGCGCTCGCGTGGAGACAGAGCTTCGCCGCGTGCAAGCTCGTCGCGGACCCGACCGGCAAGCCGCTCTACTTCTCGAAGGAGAACGGATCCAACGGATGCATGGGGACCGTCGACCTCCTCTATCCGCAGCTTCCGCACCTCCTCCTCACCGGCCCGACGCTCGTCGAGGCGACGCTCGCGCCGATCATGGTCTACGCCGACTCCGAGCGCTGGCCGTGGAAGCACGCGCCGCACGACGTGGGCACGTATCCCCTCGGAAACGGTCAGGTCTACGGGATGTGGGGTGCGGAGCCCGGGCGCATGCCGGTCGAGGAGAGCGGGAACATGCTCATCGCGATGGCGGCGCTCTCGAAGCTGCGCGGAAACGCCGAGTTCGCCTCGCAGTGGTGGCCGGTCCTGACCAAGTGGGCCGAGTACCTGCGCAAGCTCGGGACGGACCTCGGCGACCAGCTTTCGACGGACGACTTCGCGGGGCACCTCTCGCACAACGCGAACCTCTCGATCAAGTCCATCCTCGGCATCCGCTCCTACGCCTACATGGCCTCGCTCAGGGGCGAGAGGGACGTCGAGTCTGAGTGGACGAAGGTTGCCGAGAAGATGACGAAGGAGTGGCTTGAGATCGCGCCGGGCGGGCGCCACGGGTCGTACCGGCTCACGTTCGACCAGCCGGACTCCTGGTCGATGAAGTACAACCTCGTGTGGGACAGGCTGCTCGGCTTCAACCTGTTTCCGCCGGAGGTCGCGACGCGGGAACTCGCGGCCTACCGCCAGCTGCTTCAGCCGTACGGCCTGCCGCTCGACAGCCGCAAGAACTGGACGAAGGTCGACTGGCTCGTGTGGTCCGCCACGCTCACCGGCAAACGCGACGACTTCGAGGCGATGATCGACGGCCTCTACCGCTTCGCAGACGAGACGAAGGAGCGCAAGCCGTTCAGCGACTTCTACCATGCCGACACGTCACGCTGGGAGGCGTTCATCGGGCGGAGCGTGATCGGCGGCATAATGATACCGCTGCTCTACGAAGAGGGCGGGTGGGGCAAGTACGCTTCGCTCGACAAGACCGCGCCGTTCCGGGGCAAGTACTTCACGCCGCCCAAGTTCGAGTTCAAGACGCTTGCGCCCGACGACACATTCGGACGCGCCCTCGAATGGAAGTGGATGGGCGACAACCCGCCGGAGGGATGGTACAAGCCCGGGTTCGACGACTCGTCTTGGCAGGTCGGGCAGGCGCCGTTCGCGAACTGGGACTTCCGCAACGACTTC
>Ga0310690_10012789_pt1 | contig 10277 bp, 8 predicted proteins | sample AusTroGonzalo_MG_2_FD_207661 | JGI IMG/M metagenome (GOLD analysis project Ga0310690, IMG submission 207661) | Bovine rumen microbial communities from tropical cattle in Woodstock, Queensland, Australia - Gonzalo_04 (v2) (version 2) | ecosystem: Host-associated > Mammals > Digestive system >...
AGAATGAGTCTTTTCATCTTCACACATTTTAGGTTGAACAATAAATTGTCTCGTTAAGCTTGAAGGGTGCAAGATAGTAATTATTTTTCATACTACAAAAATACGGATAGTCCTGACAGACTGTCCGCATTGATTGAAAACCTGCTATTTACGAGAGAATACCTATAAAAGTGCGGGTTTGAAAAGTTCTTAATCCTTGTTTTGGTAAAGCGCGAAAAGTGCTGAGCCGCTGCCGGACATGGCCGCATAGACGGCGCCCGCCCCATACAGCTCTCGCTTGATTTCCGCGAGCCGGGGATACCTGGCGAAGACCGTGGTCTCGAAATCGTTCACCACGGCGCCTTCCCACTGCTCCACGGGAAGCTTCAGCGCCTCCCGCAAGGGGATCTCCGGAATGGCAGGAACGATGCCGCGATAGGCGTCGGCCGTGGATACGGCGATGCCTTCCGGGACGGTCACTTCCACCCGGTAACCGGACAGGTCGATGTCGAAGGGCTCGAGGATCTCCCCGCGGCCGGAGCCCAGCATGGGGCGGTTATGGACGAAGAAGGCGCAGTCGCTGCCGAGGCGGGCGGCGAGCGCGGCGAGCTCCGTGTCGGTGAGTTCCAGGCCGGCGAGTCCAGCGATCATCCGCAGGGCGAACGCCGCGTCGGCGCTGCCGCCGCCGAGGCCTGCGCCCACGGGAGAGGTCTTCTCCAGGTATATTTTCATCGGCGGGAGCTTGCGCCCTTCCGCCAGCAGGCCGTACGCCCGGGCCGTCAGGTCCTGAAGCGGGTCCCAGTCCACGCCCTCCTTCCGGGCGAGGGTCACCATCAGCTTGCCGTCGGGCGTGAAGCCCTGCGCGAGCTGCGCCCCTGAGTACGTTTCCTGCAGATGGGCCGACGTGCGGCTGTAGTCGTCGCCGGTAATGATTTCCAGCGTATCGTGGAAGCGGTAGCAGGGGATAAAGAGCGTGTCCAGGTCGTGATAGCCGTCCTCGCGGCGGCGGAGGACCCGCAGGCCCAGGTTCAGCTTGACGTTCGGGTACGTGATCATACCCGCAAAGATAAGAAAACTATTCCACAGTTACCGAGGTGAAATAGCCGTTGAAGGGGATGTCCGTATGGACCCCGTCTTCCTGGAAGCGGTTGGGGGCCCCGCCCCGGCCCGTGAGGGCCAGGAGGAGATGCCCGTCGCGGAGCAGGGCGCAGCGGCCGCAGACGAGAAAGCCGCCCGTCCCTTCCGTCACGTCGCCGTCGCTCCAGCGCACGCGGAGAAGGTCGCCCCGCGAGTCGGTCACGGTCCACCCCAGCCGCTTCCCGTCGGCCAGCAGGTCTGCGACCGTTTCGTTGGAGAACGGAGTGAGTGTCTTCCCCATCGCGGTCTTCACGAAATATTGCTTCTCGCCCGCGCGCTGGGTGCAGACAAGGGCGACCACGTCGTCCCCCCAGGCCGCAAGCCGGCTCCAGAGGCAGGAGGTTCCGCCTCCGATTCCCAGCCGGGTTTCCTGCCCGTCCACTTCCAGGACGAGGCCGCCGCGGGACTTCGACCGGAGGCGGGAGACTTTCCCGCCGGCGACGAGGACGCCCCGTGTTCCGTCAGATGCCGGGAAGGAATGGAACCGCTCGGCGTTCCGCATCACGTGGTATTCCTTGCCCCGTTCCGAGGAAAGGCAGCAGACGTAGAATACGTCCTCCCCGTATTCGGACAAGGCGCCGCCGGGCGATCCGGGGATGTCCGGGCCCCCGAGGACGGCGCCCGTCTCGCTCCGGTACACGGTGCGTCCGTCGATCCGGTAGGTGAAACCGTCCCCGTCCCGGTCCTGGCCCAGGGTATGGACCCCGTCCTCCCGGACCAGGAATCCCCGGACCGCCTCCCGTCCCCCGAACCGGAACAGTTCCGCCCCGTCGCGGGAGACGACGGTTTCCGTTTCCGTGGACCAGTCCATATAAAGGTGTCCGCCCAGGTACCTGTGCATGTCCGGGTGCACGCTCGCGCCCGCAGGGACGCTGCGGATTTTCTGCCCGTCCCGGTACAGGTCGATCCAGACATCCCCGTCCACGGCGCAGGAGTCCGCTTCCCAGGCGTATCCGTCCGGAAAGCGGACGGCGGTGAGGTAAACGTGTTCTCCGGCCGGGGGCGCGTCCGTGGTCAGGGAGTCCCGGCGGCCGGATCCGGGCTCGTGGGAACTTCTGGGGGTACCGGGAAACAGGGGGTCCCGGATACAGGCCGCCGCAAGGAGGGCGAGGCCGATGAGAGCAATCCGATGGCGCATATCTTTTTTTCGCCCAAGTTAGCGCCCCGAAACCAAAAACAACACAGGTTGTTGATAACTTGTGTTGTTTCAGTATATGGATTATGTGTTTCTTGCGCTATCGGCCGAGGGAGAACCGCAGGCCCGCTTCGAAATCCATGCGCAGCGGCTGGATCGTACGGAGGGAGCGGGGCTGGTTGCCGTCGAAATAGTAGCGGAGGGTCGGGTCGAAGTAGATGCCCAGGGAAGGGGAGAACTTGAACTCGACGCCGACGCCCACGCCGGTGGAGAACTGCAGGCCGGAACTCTTTTCGTGGAGGTGGATGTCCCCGTCGCTGTCATGGACGAGGAAGTGGTTGTCCACCAGTTTTTCGCCCATGCCGTCCAGGCGGACGTGGAAGTTCCAGTTGCCGGTGTTCACGATGTTGAAGAACACGTTCACCGGGATGCCGATGAAGTGCTGCTGGTTGGTGATGTCGGTGTCGAAGAGATTCTTGACGGGGGTGCCGTTCTCGACCACGCTGTAGTCGCCCAGGAAGGAGCGGCTGAGGTTCGTGTACACGACGCCCGTGCCGATGCCCCAGCGGGGATTGAAATCGTAGCGGAAGCTGAGGCCGCCCGAAACGGGGAGGCCGAAGCTGAACTCGGTACCCTCGCGGGAGATACCGGTCCTGGTAGGCGCCGGAACGAAGAGGGAGCCGGAGGTGCGGCGCATCTTGTTGGCGGGACCTTGGGGCCGGGTGTTGGACTGGATGTTGCCGAGGATGCTCATCGAGAATTCGCCCTTGCGGCGCGTCCGGTGCTCTTCGAAGGCGAGCTGGCGCAGGGCCTCGTCGTCGGATGTGAAGGATTCGGGCGTGGAGGCCGCGGTGACGACGGAGGCGGGCTTGCGCTCGGGGTACGGACTCGGGTCGGAAATGATGACGACTTCGTCCTCATCGAGATCGACCCCGATTTCTTTCAGGTAAGCCACGAACGCATCGTTTTCCGCGGATGATTCCACCGCCTGGGCGATGCGGCCCTGCAGCCGGACGGCCTGCTTTTCGACGGGTGTGACGTCGTCCTCTTCCGGCTGGGTAACAGCCGGAAGAGGGGCGTCGGTCGCCTGGGCGACGGGTTGTTGTATGGTTGGTTGGTTAGAAAGGTTCTGCGCGGGACGCAGCAGCACGAAGGCGGCTGCGGCGGCAGCGACGGCAGCGGCGGCCACGCCGCGCCAGAGCCACACGGGAACCACACGCCGGCGGGCTGCCCGGTCCAGACCGGCCTCCACGCCCTTCCACACATCCGGGGAAACGGTTTCCTCCGCCCCGGACATCAGGTTCCTCACAGATATGTCAAATTCGTTCTCTTTCATTTTTACTCCTGTTCCTTGATCATTTCCTGCAGCCTGATCCGTGCCCGCTGGAGCTTGGAACGCGAGGTTGCCTCGTTGATTCCCAGCGCTTCCGCTATTTCCTTGTGGGAATATCCTTCGATCACGTACATGTTGAAGACGGTCCGGGCGTCGGCGGGGAGCCGCCCGATGAGCGCCATCAGTTCCCGGTATCCCATCTTCTGGACGGGCGTCGCCTCTTCGGTGAACAGTCCCCGGGCCTCTCCGATGTCGTCGCTGAGTTTCAAGGCGTCCGTCTTCCGCAAATGCATCAGGGCAGTATTGACAAAGATCCGTCGGGCCCAGCCTTCGAAGGATCCCGCCCCCGAATAGCTGTCGAGCCTGGAAAACAACGTGATGAATCCGTCCTGCAGCACGTCTTCGGCCGTAGGCCGGTCTCCGGTGTAACGGAGGCAGAGTGCCATCATCTTGGGGGCGAGGGCGTCAAACAGGCGCTTCTGCGCCTTCCTGTCGCCGCTCCGGCAGGCCGGAACCAGTCGTTCCAGGGAACTGCCGCCCGCAGGGGGATCTTCCGTCGTCGTCCAGGTTATTAGATGCAATTTGCCCGTCAAACGTTTCATCTGCCCTGGAAAAAAGTATGTGAACACAAATTTGGCAAATTTTTCCGTGATTTGTATTATTTTTGTAAGCGGACTTAACGAACAACAGTCTTGAACATGAGAAGAAGGATACTGCTGGCCGGTCTTCTCCTTCTGCTGGGGCCCCTTGCTTTTGCGCAAGGCGTTGATAACCAGCTGATGGACGCCGTGGCCCTCTATAATAACCGCAACTTTGCGCAGTCCCGCACCCTGCTCCAGACCCTCTCCAAGGCGGCCCCCGACAACGACGCCGTCTGGTATTACCTGGGCCTGGACGAGGCGATGCTCGGCAACGCCGACGCCGCCATCTCCCACCTCCGGAAGGCCGTGGAACTGGACCCCCACAACTACTGGTACAAACGGCGCCTGGCGGACCTTTACCAGGCCACCGGCGAGAACGAGATGGTCATCCGGATGGATGAAAGCATACTCGCGGAGTATCCTGACAAGACCGATGTCCTGTACGACCTCCTGAGCCTTTACCTCAAGAAGGATGAATTCGAAAAGGCCCTCCGGACCCTCGACGACATCGAAAAGACCGCCGGACCCAGCGAGCAGGCGACCCGCACGCGATACGACATCCTGCGCCAGCTGGACCGGGATGAGGAAGCCATCCGGGCGCTCGTGGACTTCAACGACCAGTTCACGTCCCCGTCCATCCTGTCCATGATGGGAGACTACTATCTCGCCGAGCACCAGGACTCCCTGTCGCTGGCCTGTTATGAGGAGGCCCTCCGTACGCAGAGCGATTACGTCCCCGCCATCCTCGGCAAGTCCGAGGTCTACCGCCTGGGCCGCAATTATCCCGCGTATTTCGCCACGCTGGACGATTTCATCGACAGTGACAACATCCCCCTGCAGGCGAAGGGCATGTATGTGGGAAATGTCCTCCGGAGCCTGGACCCGAAGCTCGTGAACCTGCACCGGGACGGCTTCGACGGCATGGTGGACCGGCTCGTGGCCAAGTATCCCGCCGACAGCGTTTCGCTCGCCACCGCCGGCGGCTATTATTATGCGACCGGCCGGCTGGACCAGGGCGTAGACTGCTTCAAGAAAGCGGCCGACCTCTATCCCGAAAGCCTGAACCAGACGGTCTCCTGCATCCAGAGCCTGATGATGGCCGAGCGGTGGGACGAGGTCCGGGACCGCTGCATCGCCGCATTCGACCGTTTCCAGGAGCTGGGCTTCATGGAATACCTGAACTCGGCGAACTATTATTTGAAGGACTATGACGCGGTCATCCGGAACTGCCGCTACCTGATCGCCCGCGAGCCCAAGAACGACGAGCTGGTCAAGAACTGCTGGTCGCAGATCGGCGACATGCACCACCTGCTCGGTGATTCGAAATCGGCCTTCAAGGCCTATGACAAGGCGCTGAAGATAGACCCGTCCTATGCCCCGGTGCTGAACAACTACGCCTACTACCTGAGCGGGGAGGGCAAGCAGCTCAAGAAAGCCCTGGCGATGTCCAAGAAAACCGTGGAGGCCGAGCCGGACAACGCCACTTACCTGGACACCTACGCCTGGATCCTGCACCTGCAGGGAAGGGACAAGGATGCGAAGCCGTACTTCAAGCACGCGATGCTGTACGGCGGCAAGGACAGCGCCGTCATCATGGACCATTACGCCGAGGTCCTCTACGCCCTCGGCGAATATGACCTGGCGCAGGTGTACTGGAGCCAGGCCAAGGCCAAGGACACGGAAGGGGAGATCCCCGACCTGGAGAAGCGGGTGGCCGCCCGTCTCAAGGCCATCGGCAAGTGAGGCGTTTCCTTCCCATCGTGATGGGGCTGCTCCTGCTGGGGGCGGCGGTGTCCGCGCAGGACACCCGCCGCCAGGAAAACCGCAAGGCCCAGCTTGAGAAGGAGATCGCCGCCATCAACCGCCAGCTCAAGGACAACGCCCGCTCCAGCAGCCGGGCGCTGACGGACCTGTCGCTGGTCCGCAGGAAGATCGCCGCCCGGCAGGAGCTCATCGTCGAGAGCGACCGGGAGATCCGCGCCCTGGACGATTCCCTGCAGGTGCGGCAGCGGGAAATCGACCGCCTCCAGGCCCGTCATGACACCCTCTCCCTGTACTACAACCGCCTGGTGAAGGGCGCCTACAAGAACCGGGACAGCCGGCTCTGGTACATGTACATCCTCTCCAGCGAGAACATCGGCCAGGCAGTCCGCCGCTTCGGCTACCTGAAGGGCCTGTCGCGGAACATGTCGGAACAGGGGAAGCGCATCCAGGAGACCGCCGCTGCGCTCGAACTCGAGAAGGTGCGGCTCGCGGGACTGAAGGAAGAGGCCCAGGCCCTTCGCGGCCAGCGTCAGGAGGCCGTGGACGCCCTCCGGGGCGAGGAAGCGGAGTCCGCCTCCGTGGTCGCCCGCCTGGAGAAGGACCGGAAGAAATACCAGAACGACCTCCGGAAGAAGAACCGGGAGGTGGAAGCCTTGAACCGGGAGATCGCGGCGATCATCCGCAAGGCCACTTCCAAAGGTTCCGGCGGCAAGGCCGGCAAGGGCGGGAAGACCGTCTCCACGGCCGTCGACGAGAAGCTCTCCAGCAGCTTCGCCGCCAACAAGGGCCGCCTGCCCTGGCCGGTCGAGGGCGCGGTCATCGAATCCTTCGGCCAGCACGACCATCCGGTTTACAAGAATGTCAAGTTGCCGTTCAACAACGGCGTCACCCTCGCCGTCGCCCGCGGCGCCCAGGCCCATGCGGTCTTCGACGGCACCGTCGCCCAGGTCGTCGTCGTCCCGGGCTACAACCAGTGCGTGCTCGTCCAGCACGGCGCCTACTTCACCTTCTACTGCAAGCTGAAATCCGTGACGGTGAAGGCCGGCGAGAAGGTGAAGACCGGCCAGGTCATCGGCACGGTGGACACCCTCTCCGGAGAGGACCAGTTCCACTTCCAGCTCTGGCAGGAACGCACCCCCCAGAACCCGGAAAACTGGCTCCGGTAGGGCCTTGCCGGGGGGCTGTTGAAAACTTCCCCGCGAAAGTAACAAGAAAGTTCTAAATTAGAATTTTTCTAAATTAATTTTTAGTCTAATTCGCTGAAAGCCACCGAATTAACAGCTTTTTAAAGCTTTTGTTAATAACTTTTTTCGGCGGAATCCTCTTTTATTCGCAGGGAATGAATTATCTTTGTCCCTGCGGTTCCGGCCTCCCACACCGGAACTCCTGAAACGAAACGTAATAGTAAACATAAACCTACGGCATCCGGCCTCCAAAAAAGCGCCGGCGCTGCCCCTAACTGACACAAAACGCTATGGTAAAACGTGTACTGAAGCGCGACGGAAGGCATGTCGAGTTCAATAACCAGAAGATCGTAGCCGCCATCCTCAAGGCGATGGACGTGACCGAGGCGGGCGAAGACATCGTCCTGGCCGCCCAGATCGCCCACGCCATCTCCACCCTCGAGAAGGAGGAAATGACCGTGGAGGAGATCCAGGACGTCGTGGAGAACCAGCTGATGAACAGCCCCCGCCAGGAAGTGGCGAAGGAGTATATCCGCTACCGCAACAAGCGGAACATGGCCCGCAAGGCGAAGACCAACGAGATCTTCCAGACTATCATCGACGCGCAGGTCAACGACATCACCCGCGAGAACGCGAACATGAACGCCGACACCCCTGCCGGCATGATGATGAAGTTCGCCTCCGAGGCCACGAAGAGCTATGTCGACGAGTGCCTCCTCTCCGACCCGGTCCGCGAGGCCGTCGCCAAGAACTACATCCACATCCACGACAAGGATTACTATCCCACGAAGTCCCTCACCTGCATCCAGCACCCCCTGGATATCATCCTGGAATACGGCCTGAAGGCCGGCCACGGCGAGTCCCGCCCGGCCAAGCGGATCGAGACGGCGTCCGTCCTCGCCTGCATCTCCATGGAGACGGTGCAGAACGAGATGCACGGCGGCCAGGCGATCCCGGCCTTCGACTTCTACCTCGCCCCGTTCGTGCGCAAGACCTACGAGGAGGAGGTGGACCAGGTGAGCGACCTGTTCAACACCGACTACAGCGACCTCAAGAAGGCCGACATCGACGACTACCTCAAGCGCGACCTCATCGGCCTGCAGGGCCGCGAGCGCGCCTTCCAGCACGCCATCAACCAGACGGTGGGCCGGGTGCACCAGGCCATGGAAGCGTTCGTGCACAACATGAACACCATCCACAGCCGCGGCGGAAACCAGGTCGTCTTCTCCTCCATCAACTACGGTACCGACACCTCCGCCGAGGGCCGCTGCATCATCCGCGAGATCCTGAACACCACCTACGAGGGCGTGGGCAACGGTTCCACCGCCATCTTCCCGATCCAGATCTGGAAGAAGAAGCGGGGCGTGAGCTACCTCCCGGGCGACCGCAACTACGACCTGTACCGCTTCGCCTGCAAGGTGAGCGCCCGCCGGTTCTTCCCGAACTTCCTGAACCTGGACGCCACCTATAACCAGGATGACGCCTGGAAACCGGACGATCCCAAGCGCTATGTCCACGAGGTGGCCACCATGGGCTGCCGGACCCGAGTCTATGGCAACCGGTTCGGTCCCAAGACGTCCATCGGCCGCGGCAACCTCTCCTTCACCACGATCAACATCGTGAAGCTGGGCATCGAGGCGATGCAGGAGGAGCAGGACAGGAACCTCCGCATCCAGAAGTTCTTCCAGAAACTGGACTGGGCGCTGGACATCGCCGCCCGCCAGCTGAACGAGCGCTTCGACTTCCAGAAGACCGCCCTCAAGAAGCAGTTCCCGCTCCTGATGAACGGTCTCTGGCTGGGATCGGAGAAACTGGACGAGGGCGACTCCATCGAGTCCGTCATCAACCAGGGCACCCTGTCCATCGGCTTCATCGGCCTGGCCGAATGCCTGATCGCCCTGATCGGCAAGCACCACGGCGAGAGCGCCGAGGCGCAGGAGCTGGGCCTGCGGATCATCTCCCACATGGCGGAAAAGATCAACGGCTTCGCCGAGACCTTCCAGCACAACTTCACCTTCCTCGCCACGCCGGCGGAAGGCCTCGCCGGCCGGTTCACCAAGCGCGACAAGAAGACCTTCGGCATCATCCCCGGCATCACCGACAAGGACTACTACACGAACTCCAGCCACATTCCCGTGTACTACAAGTGCACCCCGGAGCACAAGGCGAAGATCGAAGGCCCCTACCACAAGTACGAAAACGCCGGCCACATCTTCTACGTGGAGATCGACGGCGACGCCACGCACAACCCCGAGGCCATCATGCAGATCGTGGACCTGATGGACAAGTACGACATCGGCTACGGCTCCGTGAACCACAACCGCAACCGCTGCCTGGACTGCGGCTATGAGAACGCAGAGAAGGACCTCCACGAATGCCCTTACTGCCACGGCCACCACATCGACACCCTGCAGCGCATCACCGGCTACCTGGTCGGCACCACGAACCGCTGGAACTCCGGCAAGCTGGCCGAGCTCAAGGACCGCGTGATCCACGAGTAATGCGGATCCGCGTCTTAAAGATCCTTCATCAGACCATGGCGGACGGCCCGGGTTTCCGGACGTCCGTCTATTGTGCTGGCTGCCGGCATGCCTGCAAGGGATGCCACAACCCGCAGTCCTGGGACTTCAACGCGGGGGAGTGGATGGAAGTCGATGAAATCCTGGACCTGATCAAGGCCGATTCCATGTCCAACGTGAGCTTCTCCGGCGGCGACCCTTTCTATCAGGCCGACGCCTTCACGGAGCTCGCCCGCCGCATCAAGCAGGAGACCGCCAAGACCATCTGGTGCTGGACCGGCTTCACCCTGGAGGAAGTCCAGGCCGATCCCCGGATGGCCCAGATGCTTCCCTGGCTGGATGTCCTCGTGGACGGTCCTTTCATCCTGGAGCAGCGTGACACCGAACTCCTGTTCCGCGGCAGCCCCAACCAGCGCATCATCTATCTGCACAAAAAACCCGAGGATGATTACATCCCCGGGACTGTTCCGTTGGAACCGCTGCGGTAACTACTGCTTCAGACGCGGCAGTCTCCGGTTCCAGAGGTACGGGTTCATCTTGTGCCACTCGTCCACCGGCGGGATGATACCCAGTTCGATGAGCTGG
>Ga0310690_10012790_pt1 | contig 10277 bp, 7 predicted proteins | sample AusTroGonzalo_MG_2_FD_207661 | JGI IMG/M metagenome (GOLD analysis project Ga0310690, IMG submission 207661) | Bovine rumen microbial communities from tropical cattle in Woodstock, Queensland, Australia - Gonzalo_04 (v2) (version 2) | ecosystem: Host-associated > Mammals > Digestive system >...
AAAAATCTCAAAAATTCACTACTTTTGCCCCGTGACATTTTAAACCATGAACAGCAAGAAAATCCATAAAGTGCTGATTGCCAACAGGGGCGAGATAGCCGTGCGCATCATCAAGACCTTGCGCAAATTGCACATCGCCTCGGTGGCGGTCTTCGCCGACAACGACGCCAACGCCTTGCATCGCCGCTTGGCCGACGAAGCTTGTCCCTTGGGCGGCGGCACATTGAAAGACACCTACCTTAACATTCAAAAAATCATCGACGCCGCCTTGGACACGGGTGCTGATGCCATACATCCCGGCTACGGTTTCCTCTCCGAAAGTCCCGAATTAGCCGAAGCTTGCGAAGCCAACAATCTGATTTTCATTGGCCCCGATGCAGAATCCATGCGACTGATGGGTAACAAAATCGCCTCGCGCGACATCGCCATCGCCAATGGCATACCTGTCACATTCGGCCTGACAGGTGGCTTGAACGAGATTCTGAAACAAGCCGAAACGTTGCCTTATCCTATTTTAATTAAAGCAGCAGCAGGCGGAGGCGGCAAGGGGATGCACATCGTCAGGCGGCCTGAGGATTTGAAAGACGAGTCGGAACGTGCCTCCCGCGAGGCGGAGAAATATTTCGGTGACGGTACGGTGTTTGTGGAGCAATATATTGAAAACCCGCGACATATAGAGGTGCAAGTCTTGGCCGACCACTTCGGCAATGTCATACATTTGCACGAACGCGAGTGTACCATACAACGCCGTTACCAAAAAATCATCGAGGAATCACCTTCGCCTACGCTGACGGACGAAAAACGCCAGCAGTTGTGTGAAACAGCAGTCAAGCTTTGCAAGGCCATTCACTACCGCAACGCTGGAACGGTGGAGTTTTTGGTGGATAAAAACTTGAATTTCTATTTCTTGGAAATGAACACGCGCATTCAGGTGGAGCATCCTGTCACCGAAATGCGCATGGGCATCGACATCGTGGAGGAGCAGATTCGCATTGCACGTGACAAGGAAATGGGCTGGACACAAGAATTAATTCAACCTCAAGGCCATGCCATCGAGCTGCGTATCTATGCCGAAAACCCCGAAAACGGCTTCCTGCCCACACCCGGTAAGGTGACAGCCTACCATGAGCCGCAAGTACGAGGTGCAAGAGTGGACAGCAGTATTGACGGAATCTGCACGATTTCAGAGGCTTACGACCCAATGATTGCCAAATTGAGCTGTCATGCCAAAGACCGTCAGACTGCCTTGGACACAGCCCAACGCGCTTTGAAGGACTTCATTATCCAAGGGCTGACCACCAACAAAGCCTATCTTTGGGAAGTCATCAAAAACGAGGATTTTATTCAAAACAAGATAGATACTTCTTTCTGCGCCACACATCAGAAGGAATTGCTGAAGGCTTTACACGACAGCCGCAACAACCTAAACATCAACGATATCGCCATTTCGTTCCTCATGTACGATTTCTGTAAGAAGCAAGTCGAACAGCATCCCGAGAACGTGTGGGAAGAGATAGGCTATTGGCGCTATAATATGCAACTCGTTGTGGATGTGGAAGGCAAACAGATTCCCGTCCGCATCGAGGCCGCCGAAGCAGGCAAAATCAAAGGCACGGTGGGGGGCAATCCGTTCAAGGTGGAATTCATCCAATACGACAACAAACAGATGAAAATTATGCTGAATGGTCGCACGGAAACGGTTTATTGCTCCATCAACGACGAGCAAAAAACCATCGTCAATTTCCACGGCCTCAACTTCACTTGCTTCCGCACTGACCAATTGAACGACACGATGGATTATGCCTGCAAGGAAACGGTGAACGACAAATCGAGGTTGGTGTCGCCCATGCCTGGCAAAGTGGTGAAAATCAACGTAAAGGAAGGCGACAAGGTGAAAGAAGGCATGATCATGATGGTCGTGGAGGCCATGAAAATGGAGAACAACATCGTCGCCGCTGGAACGGCCAAGGTGAAGAAAATCCTCGTTGCCGAAGGCCAGATGGTGGATAATAAAATGCAACTTATTGAGTTAGAATAAAAAAAACGCACGATATGAACTTTGACTTGACAAAAGAACAAGAAGCTTTGCGCCAAAAGGTGCGCGACTTCGCTGAACAGGAAGTGAAACCCGTCGCCCGTGAAAACGACGAAGACCAGCATTTCGATGTCGGCCTGACACTGAAAATGGCCGAATTAGGTCTGCTTGGCATGACCGTCCCAAAGGAATATGGCGGTCAAGGGCTTGACAATCTGAGTTATATCATCGCCGTAGAGGAACTGGCCCGTGTGGACGGCTCCACCGCCGCTACCATTGCCGCTGACAACAGTCTAGGCATCGGGCCCATCAAGGACTACGGCACCGAGGAGCAGAAACGCAAATATCTGCCTCAGCTTTGCAAAGACCGTCTGTGGGGCTTCGGCTTGACCGAGGAAGATGCCGGCAGCGATTCGCGTGGCACCAAGACCACCGCCAAGTTTGACGGCACGTTTTGGCATCTCAACGGCTCCAAAATCTTCATCACCAACAGCGCGACGCCGATTTCGTTAGGCACGACGGTGCAAGCGGTTTCAGGCGAGAAGGACGGCAAGCCAGAGTTTACCGCTCTTTTGGTTGAGAACAAGAAAGAAGGCTTCACGCAAACCCCCATGCACGACAAGATGATGTGGCGCGCCTCCAACACGGGCAAGCTCATTTTCGAGGACGTGCGCCTCACTGAAGACAGCATCCTCGGCAAGCCCGGCGAAGGTTCCCACCTCATGCTCGCCACTCTCGACTCAGGTCGCCTGTCGATTGCGGCCATGGGGCTGGGCTGCGCACAAGGTGCTTACGAGATGGCTTTGGCCTATTCCAAAAAACGTGTGCAGTTTGGCAAACCCGTATGCAAGTTCCAAGCCGTGAGCTTCAAGTTGGCGGACATGGCCATGAAGATTGAAGCCGCAAGGAATCTGCTCTATCACGCCTGCTGGCTCAAGGATCAGCACCGTCCCTTCGGAAAGGAAGCAGCCATGGCCAAGTTGTATTGCTCCGAAGTAGCCGCCGAGGTCTGCGACAAAGCCGTTCAGGTGATGGGCGGTCACGGCTTGCTGAAAGAGTTCGATATGGAGCGTTTCTACCGCGACCAGCGCATCCTTCAAATCGGCGAAGGCACCTCCGAGATTCTCCGTTTGGTTATTTCACGTGCCATTGGATGTTGAAACAACTCATTTAATTCAACAAGATATGAAAATTAAGTACTTAGCTATCATTGCCGTTGCCGCTTTGAGCATTACGGCCTGCAACAACAAGAAAGTGGAACAACCTGTTCAAGAACCCACCCATCTGTCGGACAAGTACGCCGAGTATACCTTGACGACCGACATCAGTCACCTGAGTGACAACGAGAAAGAGATGTTGTCGCTGCTCTTCGAAGCCGCCGATATCATGGACGGCCTCTTCTGGAGAGAAAATTATGGTGACAAGGAAGAACTGATGGCCCGCATTGGCGACAATGAGGACATCAAGAAACTGGCCACCATCGCCTATGGTCCTTGGGATGGTCTGGATGGCAACAAGCCCTTTGTGGAAGGCATCGGCCCAAAACCCGCCGGAGCACAGTTCTATCCTGCTGACATGACCGAGGAAGAGTGGAACGCCCTCGAAGACCCGAACAAGAACAGCCAATACACCATGATCGTCCGCGACGAGAACGGCAACTTGAAATGCGTGTGGTATCACGACTACTTCGAGCAAGAAATCAAGAAGGCCGCTTCGTTGCTTGACGATGCCTCCGAACTCGCTGGCGACGAAGAGTTTGCTGAATACCTGCGCCTCCGCGCAAAGGCCCTTCGCACCGACGACTATTTTGAGAGCGACATGCAGTGGATGGACGTCCGCAACAACAATGTCGACCTCGTCATTGGCCCCATTGAGAACTACACCGATGCCCGCTATGGCATCAAGGCCTCGCACGAAGCCTTCATCCTCATCAAGGATCAGGAATGGACGAAACAACTGGCCCGTTACGCTGCTTTCGTGCCCGAACTGCAGAAGCAACTGCCTGTGCCGGAAGAGTACAAGAAGGAAGTGCCCGGCTCGGATGTCGATTTGGCCGCTTACGATGCCGTCTATTACGCCGGCGACTGCAACGCCAACAGCAAGACCATCGCCATCAACCTGCCCAACGACGAACGCGTGCAGCTGCAACGCGGCACCCGTAAGCTCCAGCTCAAAAACTCCATGCAAGCCAAGTTCGACAAGATCCTGGAACCCATCGCCAAGGAACTCATGACCCCCGAATCAATGGAGCACATCAAGTTTGACGCCTTCTTCGCCAACGTGATGTTCCACGAGACCGCCCACGGCATGGGCATCAAGAACACCATCACGGGTAAAGGTACTGTGCGCGAGGCCCTCGGTAATCAGTACAACGCCATCGAGGAGGCCAAAGCCGACGTGTTAGGTCTCTACCTCGTCACCAAGCTTTCCGAGATGGGTGTTTATACCAACACCACCATGGAAGACAACTACACCACCTTTATGGCAGGCATCTTCCGCTCGGTGCGCTTCGGTGCAGCCAGTGCCCATGGCAAGGCCAACATGCTTACCTTCAACTATTTCCAGAACGAAGGCGCCTTCACCCGCAACGAAGAAGGCCGCTACGCCATCGACTTTGAGAAGATGAAAGTGGCCGTCGAGAAGCTCGCTGGCGACATCCTCATGCACCAAGGCGACGGCGATTACGAAGCCACAAAGGCTTGGATGGCCGACCAAATCGTCATCAAGCCCGGGCTGCAGGCCGACCTCGACCGCGTGAACGCCGCTGGCATCCCGACCGACATCTACTTCAACATGGGCCCGCAGGTGCTGCTGAAATAATGAAGAACAAACCTCTATTCTCATCCGTCACTGGCAAGGCCATCATGGCCTTGTCGGGGGCGGGTTTTGTGCTGTTTCTGCTGTTTCACGGCGCGATGAACTTTGTGTCCATCATCTCCCCCGATAGCTACGACTTCATTTGTAACTTCTTGGGAGCCAATTGGTATGCAGTAGTCGGCACGATAGGATTGGCCGTCTTGATGGGTGTCCACATCCTTTGTGGCATCTTGCTTTCGGTGGAGAACCTGATGGCACGCGGCTTTGTGCGATACAAGCGGACAGAACGCCCGAAAGGCGTCGAATGGTCGTCGCAACACATGCTGGCCTTCGGACTATTCCTCTTGTTTGGCATCGTCATGCACCTTTACGATTTCTGGTACCGGATGCAGTTTGCCGAACTTATGGGCAACAAACCCGTAAACGGCATCGAACAAATCCGTTTTATATTCTCGCACAACCACTTCAGCATTATGTATTTGATTTGGTTGGTTGTGCTATGGTTCCACCTCTCGCACGGCATTTGGAGTATGTTACAGTCTCTGGGCTGGAACAGCGAAAGTTGGAAACACCGCTGGCAAGTCATCGCATACATCGTTTCAACGATTATCGTGCTTATGTTTGTTTCTGTCGTCGTGTATTATTGGCTAATTGTCTGACGCTTATGGAAAACACCCTCAACTCCAAGGTTCCACAAGGCTCTATTTCCGAAAAGTGGACGAGTTACAAGGACACGCAACATCTCATCAATCCAGCCAACAAACGGCGACTTGATGTCATCGTGATGGGTACAGGCTTGGCTGGTGCTTCGGCAGCTGCCACGTTGGGCGAACAAGGCTTCAATGTGAAGGTCTTCTGCATCCAGGACAGTCCGAGGCGGGCACACAGCATTGCTGCTCAAGGCGGCATTAATGCGGCCAAAAACTATCAAAACGACGGCGACAGCGTTCGCCGACTCTTTGAAGACACCATAAAAGGCGGCGACTATCGCGCCCGTGAAGCCAATGTGTATCGCTTAGCCGAAATTAGCAACAACATCATCGACCAATGCGTGGCGCAGGGCGTGCCTTTCGCCCGCGATTATGCCGGAATGCTTGCCAACCGCAGCTTCGGTGGCGCACAGGTGTCACGTACCTTCTATGCCAAAGGCCAAACGGGGCAACAGCTGCTACTGGGTGCCTACGGCGCCCTGAGCAAAGAGATTAATCGCGGCTCTGTGAAGCTTTTCACACGTCGCGAGATGCTTGATTTGGTGCTGGTTGACGGTCGCGCAAGAGGCATCATCGTTCGTAATCTGGAAACTGGCGACATCGAGCGCTATGCCGCTCATGCCGTGGTGTTGGCCACGGGAGGCTACGGCAACGTCTTCTTCTTGAGCACCAATGCGATGGCCTCCAACGGATCGGCAGCCTGGCGATGCTATAAAAAAGGTGCCTTCTTCGCCAATCCTTGCTTCACACAGATTCACCCGACTTGCATCCCCGTTCATGGCGACTTCCAGTCGAAGCTGACGCTGATGAGCGAAAGTCTCCGCAACGACGGACGCATCTGGGTGCCGAAAAAGAAAGAAGACGTGGAACGCATCCACAAGGGCGAACTGCGTCCCATCGACATCCCCGAGGCTGACCGCGACTATTATCTCGAACGCCGTTATCCCGCTTTCGGCAACCTCGTTCCCCGTGATGTGGCCTCACGTGCCGCCAAGGAACGCTGCGATGCCGGTTTTGGCGTGAACAACGCTGGACTTGCTGTTTACCTCGACTTTGCCGATGCCATCAACCGCCTCGGGCCCAAGGTCGTAGAAGCTCGTTACGGCAACCTGTTTGAGATGTACAAAAACATCGTGGCGGAAAATCCATACGAAACTCCGATGATGATCTATCCTGCCGTACACTATACCATGGGCGGCCTTTGGGTGGACTATGAACTGCAATCGACCATACCTGGACTATTTGTCCTGGGCGAGGCTAATTTCAGCGACCATGGTGCCAACCGCCTCGGTGCCTCAGCATTAATGCAAGGCTTGGCCGATGGTTATTTCATTTTGCCTTACACCTTACAAAACTACCTCTCCGACCAAATCAGCGTGCCGCATTTCAGCATAGAAAGCCCCGAGTTTGAGACCGCTGAGAATAAGGTTAGAGACGAAATCAGGGCCTTGCTTGCCATCAAAGGCAAAGAGACCGTAGACAGTTTCCACCGCCGCTTGGGCAAAATAATGTGGGAATATGTCGGTATGGCTCGTGAGAAAAACGGCCTGACGAAGGCCATAACATTAATACAAGACCTGAGGAAAGAGTTTCACGAGAACGTGCTTGTGCCCAATACCAGCGGCGTCAATGTTGAGTTGGAAAAGGCCTTGCGCGTCGCCGACTTCATGGAGTTGGGCGAGCTGATGGCCCGCGATGCCTTGCAGCGCGAGGAATCGTGCGGTGGCCATTTCCGCGTCGAGCATCAGACTACCGATGGCGAGGCGCTTCGCGACGACGAGCATTTCGCCTTTGTAGCGGCTTACGAATGGCAAGCCGATGGCGAGCCTGCGCTCCACAAAGAAAACCTCTCCTTCGACGCTGTAGCGCTGAAACAACGCAATTACAAATAAACGCTGACACTTGCTAAAGGCACAACAAAAAATCCGGCCCGTTTTCACGAGCCGGATTTTTATTTGTCGGTGAATTGAATTACTTGATCAACTCAACGAAGACGCGACGGTCGAGTTCAGCAGGAGTGAGTTCGCTCACGCCACCTTCGGCATCGATGATGATGTCCTTTTCGGCGACTCCGAGTTTCACGAGTTCTTGCTGGACCTTGCGGCAACGGTTCTCGGAGAGTCTCATGTTGACTTCCTTGGAACCAGTGGCGCTGTCGCAGGTGCCTCTCAGGCGGATTCTGTAGCCACCTTCTTTAGCAGCCTTGGCAATCTCACCGAGGTTGACGATGTCCTTCTTGGAGCTGATTTCATACGAACCCTTGTTGAAGAAGATCGAGAAAGGCGTGCTGATCAGCTGGCCTTCTTTTTCAACATTGACAAACTTCACGACGGTGTCGCAGGGCTTGGTGGGCTGGTTGCGGAGTTGGGCAATCTCGTCTTGGAGAGCCACGATCTGAGCGTCTTGCTTGCTGCAGTCAGCATCTTCGCAAGTGGGGCAGGTGCCGTAGTTGCGGCCACCAAAGAAGTAGGTGAAACCAAGCATGGCCTCGAGGTCGGTGTGGATCTTGTGGCGATCCGGAACCACGGGCTCATCATACGACCAGCGCATTGCAGTGGCTTGCAGGTCAATGTGCAAGTCAAAGTAGTTGCTGAGTCTGATGCTGTTCATGATACCAGCGTTGATGCTGAACTCCAAAGAAGAATCTTTCGTGTAGAAAATCTTCCTGGCGCTTGCATCGTAACCGGCGAGACCAGCACCGCCATAGAGGAACAGTCTGTAACCTCTGTTGGGCTTGTAGCTGTTGAAGCCATCAAGGATGCTCCAAATCACATCGAAGTGGAGGTCTTTGTAAGAGAAGTAGCCAATCTCGGCTTCGTGGTGGTTCTTGCTGGGGTGCATGTCGTAGGCAAGTCTCAGACCGACGGAGGGAGAGACCATCTTACCAACCTTAGCGCTGGCACCGATGAAGGGGCCGTGGAAGGGGCCAAAGTTGTGGAAAACGAAGTCGCTGGTTTGGAAAACGCTTCCAGTCACGGCGAGATCAATGAACCAACCCTGACCAAATCTGGGGTACAGGTAATTCGTGGTCTTGGTGTTGTCGCCACCGGCAAACACTGACACAGCAGTTAACAAAAGTACGCTAAGAGTAACAATTGTCTTTTTCATTTTGATTGATTTTTAGATTATTAATTAATTGATCTTGTATTCTACTTTCTCAAATCGGCGGCAAAAATAGTAAATTTTTTGATTGACAGACAAAAAATTGTTGATTTTTACTAATTTTGCCCACCAAATGTTGTGTTTTCTAAACGAATTGACATGAATTTCACCTTAAAAATATGGCGGCAGGCTCATCGCACGTCCAAAGGCCGTTTCGTTGACTACCAAGTGACAGATGTCTCGCCTGATGCTTCTTTTTTGGAAATGCTCGACATTCTGAATGAACACCTTGTATTAATAGGCGATGACCCGGTCTTTTTCGACCACGACTGCCGCGAAGGCATCTGCGGTGCATGCAGCTTGTTCATTAATGGTCGCCCTCACGGCAAGGGAGAAGGCACGACCACCTGTCAGCTATACATGCGCAACTTCAAGGACGGCGAAACCATCGTCGTTGAACCATTCCGCGCCAAGGCTTTCCCTGTTATCAAGGACCTGACCGTTGATCGTTCGGCCTTCGACCAAATCATCCAGGCCGGCGGTTATGTGTCATGCCACACTGGGGGTGCTCCCGACGGCAACGCCCTCCCAATTCCTAAGGAAGACGCCGACTTGGCCATGGATGCCGCCTCGTGCATCGGTTGCGGAGCTTGTGTGGCCGCCTGCAAAAACGCCAGCGCCATGCTGTTTGTGGCCGCCAAGGTGTCTCAGCTCGCCCTGCTGCCCCAAGGCAAGGTGGAATCCGAAAAACGTGCTCAGGCGATGGTGGCTAAAATGGATGAACTGGGCTTTGGCAACTGCACCAACACGCTGGCCTGCCAAGCCGTCTGCCCAAAGAAAATCTCCATCGCGCACATCGCACGACTCAACCGGCAGTTCCTCAGCGGGAAAATCACTCGCCCTTGGAAAAAGGAAGAATAAAAAAAGCGGTACGCTTATCAGAGTGTACCGCTTTTGGTTTCAGCAAATTATCGATTAGAGGAATCTGTAACCGATAGTCACCATGAACATGTTGGCGTGGGTGTTGGCCACATTGTTAAAATCAAAGTATTGGCCCAAAGCGGTGTTGTTAAACACATCGGCACCAAACACTTTGGAGATGCCAAAGTTGTAATTAATGTCCAAGGTGATTCTCTTGAGCACATCGATGCCCACACCGGCCTGCAGTCCAAAAGCAATGCTCTTGGTGTCAAAAGTTTCGTTGCTGATTTCGACAGGATTAACACTACCTGCGGCATAGCTTGCCAAAGTCTGCTTCGGAATGACGAAGTTCAACGTGGGACCCACTTGAAGGCGAATAGCCAGAATGTTGGCGAGAGGCAGCTTGTAGCCTATCAAAACGGGCACTTGAATGTTCGCCGCATTCAGCGTGAAGTCAACGCCTGCACCGGTAGGGATGTTGATGCCAGGAAGAAGGTCTTCAACGTTGTAGTTGGTGTTCAACTCAAAGAGGTTTGAGGTCTTGAAATAAAGGGCCTCGGGCTGGATGTAGAAATTGCCGATTTCGAAGCGGGCCGCCAAACCCACCGTGAAGTGGTTGGAGAAACCCGATTGAATGTCTGCCTTCTTATAGGAAAGCACTGCGGTTTGATAACCCACCTTGGGGCCGATGG
>Ga0310690_10012792_pt1 | contig 10275 bp, 7 predicted proteins | sample AusTroGonzalo_MG_2_FD_207661 | JGI IMG/M metagenome (GOLD analysis project Ga0310690, IMG submission 207661) | Bovine rumen microbial communities from tropical cattle in Woodstock, Queensland, Australia - Gonzalo_04 (v2) (version 2) | ecosystem: Host-associated > Mammals > Digestive system >...
AGATTTATGATGCAAAGTTAATACTTTTATTTGAGAAATGAAAAAAATATCGTAATTTTGCAGGCAAATTAAAAACAAATAACGAATTGAAAGCAAAAATCATCCTCATCTTGACACTTCTTTGTCTGACGGCGCAGGCTCAGAAGCATGAGGTTCGCGCCGTCTGGCTCACAACTATCGGTGGTATCGACTGGCCTTATGCTAAGACAGCAGCAGCCCAGAAGCAGGAAATGATACGCACCCTTGACGAGCTGAAGCGAATCAACATTAACACCATATTAATACAAGCGCGCATACGTGCTTCCACCATCTATCCCTCTGCCATCGAGCCATTCGACATGTGTCTGACGGGTACCCATGGCAAGAATCCTGGCTATGACCCACTTCAGTTTATAGTCGACGAATGTCACAAGCGGGGTATGGAGTGCCACGCCTGGATAGTGACTATTCCTGTTGGTAAAACCAACGAGGCACGATTCAAGGAGTTCAAGCGCAAGAACCCGAAACTGGCTAAGAGCATCGGACAAGAAGGATTCATGAACCCTGAGAACCCTGCAACAGGCGACTACTTAGCCAACATCTGCGCCGAGGTGACCCGCAATTACGATATCGACGGCATTCACCTCGATTATATTCGCTATCCCGAGACATGGCCGAAGAAGGGTACCAAGCCTCATGAGCGTCGTCTCAATATCACCAGCATTGTGCGTAAAATTAATAAGGCAGTAAAGACGTTAAAGCCGTGGGTCAAACTCTCATGCTCACCCATCGGAAAATCGGGCGATCTAACCCGCTATCGTTCAGGAGGCTGGAATGCCTACAACGCTGTCTATCAAGACGCTCAGGGTTGGCTGCGCGATGGACTGATGGATCAGCTGTACCCAATGATGTATTTCCGCGAGAACAACTTCTACCCATTTGCCCTCGACTGGCAGGAGCGCTCCTATGGACGTACTATCGTCAGCGGTCTCGGCATCTACTTCCTGTCGCCCCGTGAAGGGAAATGGATACTCGACGACGTAACCCGCGAAATGTATTTCATACGTGACAACGGCGTGGGCCACTGCTATTTCCGCTCGAAGTTCCTTACCGACAACACCCGCGGTATCTATGACTTCGCTCATCAGTTCGACGAAGCTCCTGCCTTGATTCCTCCCATGACATGGGCTTGGAATCAGTCGCCTACAGCCCCTACCCGATTCGACGTCCAGCGCGACAGCATTCAGGATTGTCTAAGCTGGAGCGGTGCTACTGACCCCTCTTGTGCTCCCTACCTATTATATAATATATATGCGTCAGCGACCTCACCTGACATTGATGTCAATGAGCCGCGCAACCTCATTGCCACTCGTCTGACGGCCACACAGCTCAATGTGCCCCACACTAACGGCCAGACCGTCTACTATGCCGTCTGTGCTATGGATCGCTACGGCAACGAAAGCGCCCCCGTCTATACAGACCGCCCACCAGTGTCTGGCGGTACTACCGTCAGAATAGTCCCGTCACCTAACGACACGAAAATCCCACCCTTCTATTACTCTTGGAGTAAGAAACAACAAAAGAAATATAATAAAACCCATTAAAACCCGAAAACTATGGAAAGAACTTGGAGATGGTTTGGCAAGAAAGACAAGATTACGCTTGCCATGTTGAGACAAATTGGCGTCGAGGGCATTGTCACCGCGTTGCACGACGTACCTCTTGGCGAAGTATGGACACGTGAAAAGATTCGTGACCTGCGCGAGTATATCGAAAGCTACGGCATGCGCTGGAGCGTCGTTGAGAGTCTACCTGTAGTAGAGACTATCAAGTATGGCGGTCCTGACCGCGACCATCAGATTGAGGTCTATAAGGAAAGCCTGCGCAACCTCTCGGCTGAAGGCATCCACTGCATCTGCTACAACTTCATGCCTGTATTGGACTGGGCACGTACCGACCTGTTCCACACGAACCCCAACGGTTCGACGAACCTCTACTTCAACTACGCTGAGTTTGCCTACTTCGACATCTATATTTTGAAGCGTGAAGGTGCCCGCGAGGAATGGGCCCAGTTCCAATTGCCCGCAGGTGTAGGCGAAGGCCGCAACGTGCTGGCTGAATGCGACGAACTGGCCAAGACCATGACACCTGAGAAAGACCATAAGCTCGTTGAGAACATCGTCATCAAAACGCAGGGGTTCGTCAGCGGTAACTTCAGCGAGAACGACGAGGCTCCCATTCAGAAATTCCGCGAGTTTCTCGACCTTTATAAAGGCATCGACAAAAAGCAGTTGCGCGAGAATATGAAGTATTTCCTTGAGGCCATTATGCCTACTTGCGAGGAATGCGGAATGAATATGTGCGTACACCCCGACGATCCCCCTATCGAGATACTGGGTCTACCTCGCATCGTCCGTACCGAGGAAGACATCCAGTGGTTCCTCGACGCTGTCCCCAACAAGCACAACGGTCTGACCTTCTGTGCCGGCTCGCTCTCTGCAGGTGCTTACAACAATGTTGTCGAGATGGCCAAGAAGTTCGCATCTCGCACCCATTTCGTACACCTCCGCTCATGTCACATCTTCCCCAATGGTGACTTCACTGAAGCCAGCCATCTGGGTGGACGTGCCGACATCATAGAACTCTGCAAGATATTTGAGAAAGAGAATCCTCTGCTTCCGATGCGTGTAGATCACGGTATGACTTTCACCGATGAGCCTGGCGGCATCATGGATGAGTCGAGCCACGGTCACAATGCCGGCTACACCCTCCTTGGCCGTATGTTCGCTCTCGGACAGGTGCAGGGTATCCTCGCCACCGTCGACCGTGAGCTGGGTCTCCCCTACAAGCAACCCGGCTTCTTCGACTAATATCTATTTTTCCTAATTATTTGCACTTTCTCAGCAAAAACAAATTCTTTTTGCTGAAAAAGTGCTATATTTACGCCCTGATATAAAGAATATAGACTCTCTTTATTTCCAGAACTTTAACCTTATGCATGGATCATTCTCGCTGCAAACATCGTCATTGTGAACCGCATCTATGCTTTAACCTTATTTAATCCCCCGCTCATTAAGCGCTTTGGCATAGCGGGCGGCATTACGGAGGTGTTCGGCATAACTGACGGCAAAGTTATGGGTGCCAGAAAAGTCCTCCTTGGCACACATATAGACGTAGTCGTGCTTCACGTAGTCGAGTACTGCATCGATGCCTTTAATTGAGGCTATTTTGATAGGACCAGGAGGAAGACCTGTATTGCGATAGGTATTATAAGGGCTATCGAAGAACAGCATGTCGTGATAGATGCGACGCAGCTCGAACTTCTGCAGGGCAAACTTCACGGTAGGGTCGGCCTGCAAGGGCATGCCCAGTCGCAAACGGTTTATATACATGCCTGCCACCATCGGCTTTTCCTGATTGTTGGCTGTCTCTTCATCGATGATGCTGGCCAACGTACACACCTCGTCGGGAGTTAATTCTGCTGCCTCAGCCTTCTGACGGCGCTCAGCTGTCCAAAATGCATCATGTTCTCTTACCATACGCTCCATAAACTTATCGAGCGAGACGTTCCAATACACCTCATAGGTGTTGGGTACAAACAAGGCTGGTATGGTGCAGGAATCGTAGGCCCACTTTTTACAATACCCGTTGTCGACCAGTGCCTCAGCTATCTGCACGGAATCGAGCATCAGCTTACGACCAAGCACGCCAGCCAACTTTCGTATAGTACGTGACTCAGGAATAGTAAGCATAACAGCCTGTTGCTGACCGTTTTTCATCTTATACATGAATTTCCATGTACTCTCACCTGGCACGATGGCATAACGACCCGTACGCGGCGCATCGACATAATCTGTATGACGTATCAGCGTGGAGAAGCCCGTAATGCCGTGCTCCGATGCCAAGGGGCGCAACTTGGCCAACACAGAGTCAATGGTGTCGTCATTGTCTACATACAGGTACTGTGTCTCAGAATTATCTGAGAAGTCTGTGAAAAAGAAATAATAGCCCAGAGCTATGATGCCTATTAAACACACAGCTGCTGATATTAATAAGTATTTGGCCTTTGACACCTTCATTTTCCTAATAATTTACGTAAAACGGTGCAAAGTTACAATTTTTTTTTGTATCTTTGCACTGAAAAAACAAAAAAAACGATGAAACTGAAGTTTACCATACAATATGCCACGCAGTGGGGAGAGACAGTCCACGTTGTGCTCTGTTATCGCAGCCAAGATGGAAACCAACGTCAGACCAACTTACTGATGCAGACACATGACGGGCTGGAATGGAGCCTTGAGACCACACTTATCGAAAGCCGACAACGCCCCGTCAAGAGTATCTCCTATTTTTATCAGATAGAGAATGGCGAGAATCAAGTGTTGCGTCGAGAATGGTCGCAAGTAGCGCGCATCTTCTGGTTCGACCCTTCAAAGAGTTACGTATTCTATGATCAGTGGCGTGACATGCCACTATGTGCACACCTCTATAGCAATGCCTATCTGACTACCTGTCAATCAGCCCACAACGAACGGGTGGAAGCACACCGACTGCCACTATACCGACGTACTGTGATTTTCAGAGTGTCGGCACCACAGTTACAGGCAGGCCAAAAACTGGCACTTTTAGGCAGTCATCCAGCCATCGGAAGTTGGAGTTCAGCCCGCTACTTAGCAATGGAATACATTGGCCAGGGCGATTGGATGCTTTCAGTCAACGTGGATGCTGTCCAACTGCCCTTAGAATATAAATATGTAGTGGTAGACAGCCAGTCGCACGAGTTACTGGCATGGGAGGAAGGCGACAATCGCGAGGTAACAGAAGATCTGACTGACGGCGAGGTGCGAGTACTTTATGGCGGCCTACTACGAATGAAGGAGAAGACATGGCGTGCGGCTGGAGTCGTAGTCCCCGTGTTTTCACTGCGCAGCAACCATTCTTACGGCATCGGTGATTTCGGAGACCTGAAGCGTATGGTTGACTGGGCAGTAGTGACGGGGATGAAGGTGATACAGATGCTGCCCGTCAATGATACCACAACCGACGGCCACTGGCACGACTCCTATCCCTATAACATCACTTCATGCTTTGCCTTGCATCCCAACTACCTCGACCTTGAACAGCTTGGCGAACTGAAATCGAAACAGAAGATGACTGCCTACCGCCGCCAGCAACGAGAGCTCAATGCACTGGCGTATAGCGACTACGAAGCCGTAGGCCGAGTAAAGCGTGACTATGTCAACGATATCTATGCTGAACGTGGTGAGCAGGTGCTGTCTACAAAAGAGTTCAAGGCTTGGTTTAAGGACAACAAGTGGTGGCTGGAACCCTATGCCTTGTGGTTGCATAAGTCGTCTGAAACTGGAGCTCTGGTTATCTATTACATACAGTATATGCTTCATACACAGCTGAAGGCCGCTGCCGACTATGCCCGTTCAAAGGGGGTGGTACTGAAAGGCGACATGCCCATTGGCGTGAATCGCGACAGTGCAGAAACCACCGTTCACCCCGAGCTCTTCAACATGGACTGCACCGCCGGTGCGCCGCCTGATGCATTCTCGCCGTCAGGACAAAACTGGGGATTCCCCACATATAACTGGAAAGCGGAACACCTGACAGAATGGTTCCGCAAGCGCTATCATTGGATGGAGCAGTACTTTGATGCCATACGCATAGACCATGTGTTGGGATTTTTCAGGATATGGGAGATACCGTCTGATGCCGTCTACGGACTGCTGGGTCATTTTTCTCCAGCCTTGCCGCTGACTGTGAGCGAGATTGAATACTTCGGACTGCCATTCCGCCGTAGCATGTTTACGCGACCACTTATCAACGATCGTGTGCTGGAGCGGCTTTTCGGCATGCATGCACAATATGTCCGCGACACATTCCTTATTCCAAAGGCCTACGGACTTTATGACTTGAAAAACGAGTACGACACCCAGCGCAAAGTGAGCGATCACTTCCAAGGGCGTGGTGACGAGAACAGCCTCTGGATACGTGATGGACTGCTCCACCTCATTGCCAACGTGTTATTTGTAGAAGACTCTCGGCAGGCGGACATGTATCACCCACGTATCATGGCCTATCAGGAACCTGTGTTCGATGCCCTGAGCGGTGAGGAAAAAGAGGCCTATATGCGTCTGTATAACAACTACTTCTACCAACGCCACTCTATGTTCTGGGGACAAGGGGCCATGCACCGCTTTGACGAAACGTTATGCGACACCCATTTGCTTATCTGTGCTGAAGACCTGGGCATGTTGCCCGACTGTGTGGCACCAGTGCTCGACGCCCAGCGCATCCTGACACTTGAGGTACAAACCATGCCCAAGCAGACAGGCTATGAATTCAGTCATCTTGACGGGAACCCCTACCGTTCCGTAGCTACCTTCTCAACACACGACATGCCGCCATTACGGCTGTGGTGGGAGGAGAGTCCAGAACGAACACAGCGCTACTACGTCACCATGTTACAAAAAGAGGGGCGAGCTCCAGAACACCTGCCCGCCCATATTGCCGAAGAGATCATTGCCCGCCATTTATACTGCCCTTCCATGCTCTGTCTGCTCTCGCTGCAGGACTGGCTCGCCATGGACAGCGAACTGCGTCGTAAGCAGCCACGCGAAGAGCGCATCAATGTACCTTCCGACCCTTATAACCGCTGGCAATACCGCATGCACCTAACCATAGAACAGCTGATAGAAGCTGAACGCTATAATAATAAGGTACGTACCATGATCATCCGTTCCAAGCGTTAGTCCAGACGGCCTATGACCTATTCTACCTATATCTTCGATCTCGACGGTACACTGCTTGATACCCTTGGCGATTTAGCGGCTTCCGTTAACTACGCCATGAGGACGCACCACCTGCCCGAACACAGCGTAAGCGAGGTACGTATGATGGTAGGTAACGGTGTCAGGAAACTCATGGAACGTGCCATTCCCAACGGCGCTGACAATAGTTGTTTCGAGGAGACCTTTGACACCTTCCGCCGACACTACATGGAACACCAACTCGACACAACCCGCCCCTATGACGGCATCATCGAGACATTGCAGGAATTGAAGCGTCGAGGGTGTCAGACGGCGGTGGTAAGTAACAAGTTCGACGCAGCCACTAAGTCGCTCTGTAACCACTTCTTCAATGGCATTATCGACGTGGCTATTGGCGAAAACGAAGCAGCAGGCATTCACAAGAAGCCTGCACCCGACACCGTTTTCGAAGCCATCCGTCGATTGGGTGTCAGAAGTGAGGAAGCAGTCTATGTTGGCGACAGCGACGTCGATATTGCCACTGCCCAAGCCAGTGGCATGTCCTGTATCAGCGTGCTTTGGGGATTTCGGAACCGTGAATTTCTGATAGCACATGGGGCCACCATATTAATCGGCAGCCCCATGGAACTTTTGTTTATCTAATTGTTTGTTTACTCAAATTGCCTGAGGGCGGCAATCAACTCGCTATTCTCGCTTTTGGTACCCACGGTGATACGCAGACAGTTATTACAAAGCTGAATACGCGACCTGTTGCGAACAATAATGCCAAGATCTACCAGATAGTCATACGTCTTCTTGGCATCCTTCATCTTTGCCAAGAAGAAATTGGCCTCCGTAGGATAAACCTTCTCACAAATGGGGAGCATTGCAAAAGCTTCAATCATTCGTCCACGCTCCAGATTCAGCATTCTTACCCACTTGTCAACTTCAAATGGATCTTTCAAGGCTTCGAGTGCCTGTAACTGAGTCAGCTGGTTAACATTATAGGGATATTTCACCTTGTTGAACAAGTCAATGATATCTTTCGACGCAAAGGCCATACCCATACGGATGGCAGCACATCCCCATGCCTTCGACATAGTGTTAAGCACAATAAGATTTGGATATTTGCCTAACTCGCTGCGCAGCGTCTGTTGGGAAGAGAAGTCGCTGTAAGCCTCATCGACAATGACAATGCCTTCGAAACCATTGATAACCTTGATCATCTCTTCACGAAGAAGGTTGTTGCCCGTGGGATTGTTAGGCGAACAAAGCCAGATAAGCTTTGTATGCTCATCGCAGGCAGCTAACAGACGGTCGGCCGATATCTGGAAATGCTCATCAAGCAACACAGGACGGTATTCCACATCGTTGATGTCTGCACATACCTTGTACATACCATAGGTAGGCTCTATAGCCACCACATTATCCACGCCCGGACGGCAGAAACAACGATAGGGAAGATCTATAGCCTCGTCGCTGCCATTTCCTAAAAAGATACATTCGACAGGCACATCCTTAACCTTCGACAGGGCTGTCTTTACTTCCAGCTGCAGAGGATCAGGGTAACGGTTATATGGACCGTTATAAGGGTTCTCGTTGGCATCGAGAAACACACGTGCCGCACGTCCAGCATACTCATTACGGGCACTACTGTAAGGAGCAAGCGCCCAAATATTAGGTCTTGTTAATTCTTGTAACGGTTTCATTGCAAACTTTTTATTCTTACCGTCATTGCATTCTTATGGGCATCCAACTGTTCTGCCTCAGCCATCAGCTCTACAGCGTGGCCAATAGAGCGTACACCCTCTTCTGTCAGGTGCTGGAAAGTCACCTTTCGACAATAACTGTCCAAATTAACACCATTGTAGGCCATAGCATAACCGTGAGTAGGCAGGGTATGATTCGTACCACTGGCATAGTCGCCGGCACTCTCACAGGCATAGTGTCCCAAGAAAACGCTGCCGGCATTGACGACAAGCTCTGCCATCTGCTCGTAATCTTCTGTCTGAATAACCAGATGTTCAGGCGCATATGCATTCGACAAATCCATAGCCTCTTTCTTGTCGCGAACCAATATGATACGGCTATTCTCCAGTGCTCGCTGGGCAATCTCCTTACGAGGAAGGAGATTCAACTGGCGGTCTACCTCTTGTTGAACATCGTCTATCAACTTATGCGATGTGGTGATGAGTATAACCTGAGAGTCAATACCATGCTCTGCCTGTGACAACAAGTCGGCAGCCACAAACTCTGGATTAGCCAGTTGGTCAGCAATGACGCAGACTTCTGAGGGTCCTGCAGGCATATCGATGGCAACATCGCCAAGACTAACCTGCTGCTTAGCAGCCATCACATATTGATTGCCAGGACCAAAAATCTTATATACCTTGGGAACAGACTCCGTACCATAAGCCATAGCACCAATAGCCTGCACGCCGCCAATCTTGAAAATCTTGCTGACACCAGCCACACGGGCTGCTACCAGAATGGCAGGATTTACATTTCCCTGACGGTCAGGAGGCGTACATAGCACGATTTCCTTACAGCCGGCAATCTTGGCAGGCGTGGCCAGCATCAGCACCGTGGAAAACAGGGGAGCCGTACCGCCGGGAATGTAAAGACCAACCTTCTCAATAGCCACACTCTTCTGCCAGCAGACGACACCAGGCTGCGTCTCCACTTTCTTCGAGCGGAAATGCTGCGACTCATGGAATCGCTTGATATTCTCATGAGCCAGCTCTATGGCCTTACGTAACTCATCTGAAACCAGTCCTTCAGCCTCAACAATCTCCTGTTCTGTGACAAACAGACTATCAAGGTCGATATGGTCGAACTTCAACTCATAGCCCTTCACAGCTTCGTCACCACGCTGACGGACATCAGCCAGCACACTGGCCACCGTCTGGTTCAGCTGTGCAATGTCCAAGTGCGGACGTTCTACAATGCTTGCCCATTCCTCGCGGGCAGGATATTTAATGATGTTCACCTTTTACGATTTATAGGATTTTCGATTTACGATTCGATTTACTACAAAATCATTTTCTCAATTGGGGTAACAAGAATTCCCTGTGCACCCATTTCCTTCAGCTTGCCGATGATTTCCCAGAAACGCTTCTGATCAAGAACGGCATGAACAGAGCACCACTCTTCATCAGCCAGAGGTATAACGGTAGGGCTCTTCAATCCTGGCAGCACGCTGATAATCTCCTCAAGATGAGCCTTCGGGGCGTTCATGCGTACATATTTCTTATCCTCGGCATCCTTTACGGCCTTGAAGCGGAAGAGCATCTGTTCCAGAATATCGCGCTTCTCGGCATCCATACCCTTATGACCAATCAGCAGAGCTTCACTCTGCATCACAACCTCTACTTCACGAAGATTGTTCGATACCAGTGTAGAACCAGAGCTTACAATGTCGAAAATACCATCGGCCAGACCAATGCCAGGACTGATTTCTACAGAGCCGGTAATGACGTGGATCTCTGCGTTGACACCCCTCTCCTGAAGGAACTGACGCAGGATGTTGGGATATGAT
>Ga0310690_10012793_pt1 | contig 10275 bp, 8 predicted proteins | sample AusTroGonzalo_MG_2_FD_207661 | JGI IMG/M metagenome (GOLD analysis project Ga0310690, IMG submission 207661) | Bovine rumen microbial communities from tropical cattle in Woodstock, Queensland, Australia - Gonzalo_04 (v2) (version 2) | ecosystem: Host-associated > Mammals > Digestive system >...
ACCCCCGACAAACCTGTCGGGGGTTTTATATATCTCTATTTAATTTCTAAAATAATGTTTCATCCGAATCATAATCGGTATATTCATTTGCCGGATGTGTATAATAAGTGTTTTCCGGAATTAAATTCATATTGCCTGTATATTGTTCCAACACATTTGTTCGCGGATTTTCCGTATCAGGCGGTGAAACGGGGTCAGCCACATTCAAATAGCATTGATTCCCCGAGACATTCCAATCGGTTATATAATCATTAACGGCGACAAATACTTTATCACACCAATCAAAATACATTTTTGTCCAATCCCGTGTAACTTCTTCGCGGCGATAGACAAAATGGACTTCATTCGGGGAAACACGAATAGCATAACTCGGGGCCCCAAAGTTTTCATACATATCCCAAGTGCTTTGCCCCTTATAAACGGTTGAGCGTGTTTCACGGTTTTCCTGAATATCAGAAGAACAGGCGGCAATACATAAGCATATAAAAATCAAGGTAAAAAGACGTTTCATAAGAACCTCACTGACAATCATTCTTACCCACCATAACACGCTTTTTTTAATAAAGCAACTCCTTTTTAAAAGTTTTTTACTTGATTTTTTTAATCAAAAAAGGTATGAAAAAAATATGCGCTTTATTTTTCGCTTTTTTGTTGTTTTAGGATTGGTTTTTGTTCTTTCGGGATGTAGTGGTGTACGCGTCAAAAAAGGTGATACGCTCTACAGTATTTCCCGTAAGCATGATGTACCAATTCGGGCTTTGATTGAGGAAAACAATCTGAAACCCCCTTATACGTTATCAATCGGACAATACCTGTATTTCCCCAGAACGAAGACCTACCGTGTGCGAAAAAGTGACACGCTTTACAGTATTGCCACGCGCCATGGTATGACGGTTAGCTCATTGGCTAAACTCAATAATATTTCGCCACCCTATGTCATTCACCAGGGACAATTGCTAAAAATATCATCCTGGGTTGAAGAGGATAGATCGGTCGTTGCAAAAAGTTCTGTTACCAAGGCTCGCGGTTCGGTAGTTGAGGACCGGCAAGCCGAAGTTGCCCGTCGTAAGAGTGTTAAAAATCCGGCTGCATTTCAGGGAAAAGCATCAGTACCAAAATCACAAATGAATAAAAAATTTTCGTGGCCCGTATCCGGTAAGGTTATTGCACCATTTGGATCCGGTAATGACGGAATTAATATTTCAGGATCTGCCGGAACGGTTATTAAAGCTGCTGATTCGGGAACAGTTGCATATGCCGGTAATGAATTGAAAGGATACGGAAATTTGGTTTTAATTAAACACAAGGATGGTTGGATTACGGCTTATGCACATAATCGGAAATTGTTGGTGAAAAAGGGAGATGTTGTTCAAAAGGGGCAAAAAATCGCCGAAATGGGAAGTTCAGGGGGTGTGAAAACACCACAACTGCATTTTGAAATCAGATATAAGGCAAAAGTTGTTAATCCGCATCAATATTTACCCTAAAATGAAAAAAAAGTTTTACAATGTTAAAAAAACATGGTATAAGGAATAAAAATGAAAGAAAGGACCAAAAATATGAAAATAAATATACTGGGCGCTTTTTTGTTATCAACGGTTTTATCTGTGCCGGTGTGTGCCGGTTTGACTGAGGCTGTTCAATCATTTGAAAAGGCTGATTATGAAACATCATATCCCGAGATGATGGCGTTGGCCAATGAAGGCAATCCGGTTGCCGCCTATTATTTGGGGCGGATGTATGATGAAGGTTTGGGAGTTAAGGCTGATACAACAACGGCCCTGCGGTATTTTGAACAGGCCGATAAAGGATATAATTCCGATGCTACGGTTAAGTTAGGCTTGAAAGCTCTGAAGGGTGAAGGAATAACCAAAAATGTGGATTTGGGTATCCAGTACCTGAAAAAAGCAGCTTATGCCGGTAATGAAAATGCTCTGTATGAGTTAGGAAATTTGTATGAAGCCGGTGAAGGTGTTGAAAAAAATTACACTTATGCTTTCGGTTTCTTTTATATGGCAGCATTAAAGGGTGAAAGAAAAGCTCAGGTTAAAACGGCCCGCTATTATTTATCCGGTCGCGGTATTCCCCAAGATTTTGGAGCCGCGGTTAAATGGTATGTGCGGGCGGCTAATCAGGGTTATATTCCAGCCCAACAAGAGTGGGCCGATATTCGCAATGGTCATCCGCGTCTCCAGAATCCGATTGATGCTTTCTCTTGGTACAGTATTTTGGCCGCTTATAATTCGGATGAAATTGGTCAGGCCGCTGCCGCCAAGCGTGATGCAATCGGTGCCGGTTTTAATCCCGCTTTAATGGAGGCCCAACAAAAGAAAATTGCGAATTGGCGGCCTGTACCCGCGGCGTTGAGTGTTCCTCCTCAAGAACGGATAATGGCGGTTTTACCTATCATACCCGGTTTTAATGACGAGGAAACAACTAAAAACAGGTTGGTTTCCGGTGCCGCTTTACAGTCTGACGGAACGCTCTATGGAGTTAACGGTCAGATGATTGAGGATGCTGTAGCAGCTGGTAATCGGTCAATTCTTGAAAAAGCAATTGAAGGATCGGCCGAACAGGGAGCCATTAGGGCCTATGGATACTACGGCGATTTATTACGGAGTCGTTTTCAAGATGATGCTTCGGCCGTTTCATGGTATCGGAAAGGGGCCGAACGGGGTGATGCTTATGCACAATATCAGTTGGGAAAATCTTACTGTGAGGGGCGGGGAGTTAATCCGCCGGATGTTTCCGTTTGCTACAGTTGGATGATTGGTGCAGCTACATCGGCCGACAAGAATTTGGCTCTAACCGTTCAGGATGCCATTCTTGCTATTGAAGGTGAAGCAACTGCAGAAGAATTAAAACGCGGTAAGGAAATTTTTGAAGAACGCAGAAAAGCCCAAGAAGAAGCTGCGGCAGCGGCACAACAACCGAAAAAATCCCCCGGTCTGTTTAACCTGTTTTAGGGTTTTCCATATTTTCGGCTGCAAAATGCCAGTTGATCAGGTGTTCTATGATGGCTGAAAGGTAATCGGCGCGTTTATTTTGGTAATCTAAATAGTAAGCGTGTTCCCAAACGTCTATGCAAAGGAGTGGCTTGACATCCGGTTTTGTGAGTGGGGTATCTGCGTTACCGGTTGTCATAATTTGTAATTTACCTTCCTTATTTTGAATAAGCCAGCACCAACCGCTTCCGAATTGGCTGAGAGCAGCCTTCTGAAATTCTTTTTTAAATATTTCAACGGAGCCGAAATCGCGAATGAGGGTATTTTCCAATTTTTTCGGTATATTTGGTTTTGCTGGCGTCAGGCTCTTCCAAAAAAAATCGTGATTATAACATTGGGCTGCATTATTGAAAAGGGAGGTAAAAACCGTATCTGCGGCCGCTGTTAGAATAATATCGATCAAACTTTTATCTGCCAGGGGTGTTCCGGCAATTAAATCATTTGTATTTTTGACATAGGTTGCATGATGCTTTCCATAATGAAAAGCTAATGTTTCTGCACTGATATAAGGGCTTAATGCATTAATGTCATAGGGTAGTTCCGGTAATTGAATGCTCATTTTTTCTCCTTTTGTTTTGAATTCTTTTTCAATATAGGCTTCAAAAAGTATTTATGCAATTTTTTTATTGAAAGAGTCAGAATAATATTTTATAAGTATATCAGGGAGTTTAAAAATGAAAAAGAAAGTCGTTGTTATCGGGGCAGGTCCCGCAGGCTTAACCGCTGCATTTGAATTATTAAAACAAAAGAATATCCAGCCGGTTATTTTGGAACAATCCGATTTTATCGGTGGTATCAGCGCCACAATGAACCATCACGGAAATCGGATGGATATGGGGGGGCACCGTTTTTTTTCCAAATCTGAAGTCGTTATGAATTGGTGGAAAAGTATTCTGCCGATTCAGGGCTCACCTTCGGCAGATGATATTTTATTTCACCGACATCCGGCTTTATCTTTGGATAAAAAAGCGCCCGATCCGCAGAAACAGGATAAAGTTATGTTGGTTCGCCCGCGCGTCAGTCGGATTTATTATTTAAAATCATTTTTTGATTATCCCGTTTCTCTGAATTTTCAAACGGTTAAGAACTTGGGTTTTGTTAAAATGGTAAAAATTGGTCTTTCATACCTGAAAAGCTTATGTCATAAAAGACCGGAAAAATCATTGGAAGATTTCTTTATAAATCGCTTTGGACAAGAACTTTATGAAACCTTTTTTCGTGATTACACTGAAAAATTATGGGGGATCCCCTGCTCAGAAATAGCTGCCGATTGGGGTGCTCAACGGGTTAAAGGATTGTCTATTTGGAAGGTTATTCTTGATATTTTAAAAATCGGCAAAAAGGAAACCTCTTTAATTGAAGAATTTTGGTATCCTAAATTCGGACCAGGTCAATTATGGGAAGAAGTTGCTCATCAAGTTCAGAAAAAAGGCGGAAAAATTCAATTAAAAACGAAAGTTATTAAAATTAATATGAAACGAAATCGGGTTGTCTCTGTTGTAACGGACAAAGGCAAAACGATTTCTTGTGATGCGGTTTTTTCTTCTATGCCGGTGCGTGATTTAATTACGGCTTGCCCGCATGTTCCCAAAAATGTCAATCAAGTAGCAAGCGGTTTGATGTATCGCGATTTTCGTACGGTCGGATTATTATTAAAAAAGATGAAGTTGGGATATGCGTTAAATGAAAGTATCTTAAACGGTATGCCTAAAGATACATGGATTTATATTCAAGAAAAAGGTGTTAAATTGGGACGGGTTCAATTGTTTAATAATTGGAGTCCGTATTTGGTTAAAGATTTTAAAAATTCCGTCTGGATCGGTTTAGAATATTTCTGCAGTACAGGGGATACGCTATGGAAAATGCCGAATTCAAAATTTATCAACATGGCGGTTGCCGAGGCCGAAAAAATCGGCTTAATTGATTCAAAAGATGTTATTGACAGTATCAGTTTTAAAGTTCCAAAAGCTTATCCGGCGTATTTTGGAACCTATGGACAATTTAATACCATTAGGGCTTGGTTGGATGAGGTAGATAATTTATTTGTGATGGGTCGAAACGGTATGCATCGGTATAATAATATGGATCATTCCGTTTTGTCTGCCATGGCGGCCGTTCGTGAATTTTTGCATCCGACCGGTAATCGGTCTGCTATTTGGAATGTAAATACGGAAGAGGAGTATCATGAAACAAAATAGCCGTTTTTTAAAGGTACTGAACGGATCCGTTATCTTGACCGTTTGTTTTCTGTTTTGGCTACAGTTGAGTCGTATTTATGTCGGCGATATTAAAGTAGACGATTTTGAACATTTGGCATCTGCTTGGTGGATATTTAACGGGTATGAGCCTTATCGCGATTTTTTCCAACATCATAATCCTTTGTTTTGGTATGTTATTCAACCTTTCTTTTATTTATTTGAAAATCCACTTGAAGTGTATGTAGCTCTTCGGTATTTTGCCTGTTTCTGCTATTTGGTGATTTTACTATCTGTTGCCCTTATTATTCGCCAACTTTCGGGAAATATTCAAACAATTGTATATGCTTTTTTGCTCTATATGGCTTATCCGATTATATCGGGGGCATATATTCAAGGACGTCCTGATTTGCCGATGATGGCCTGTCTGCTTTTTGGTATCTACTTCTGGATCCGATTTTTTAAAGCACATAAAACAATATTTTTAATTTTATGTTACTTTTCCTTTTTTCTGTCTTTCGCATTTCTTCAGAAGGTTGTCTTATTTTTTGTTCCCTTTGGTATTTATCAGCTTTATTTGCTCTGCAAAAAAGAACTTCCTTGGAAAGATGTAGGAATGGCGTTAATTTTACCTGTATTGATCACTGTCGGATACGGAGTTTATTTATATCGGATGGGAATGTTATGGCGATATATTGAATTAAATTGGATTTTAAATCTTCATTATTTTCGTGATTATCAAATGTATCGCTTAACAATTTATGATTGGGTATTTCATATTTTGTTTGGTCTTTTTTTGATTTACGGTTTTTGGAAAAGAAAGGGGCTAGATCGTCAATTGTTGTTGGTGTTATTTGGATTTTCGGCTTTGTTCTTTTTAACCGTAAAACCCTATCGTTACTATTATATGATGTTTGCTCCCTTCATGGCGGTTGTTATTGCATTCGGTATTGAAAACCTAAAAAAGGAATATTTAAAAATTCTCTTTATTCTGTTTGGCTTGACCTGCGGTGTTTTTTCTTTTTACACGCGGTTAAATTTCAGGGATTCACCTGTTGTTTACCCGTTCATGGAATATTTTAAAGATTTGGAAAAACTGAATGATGAAGATTGGATCGATTATAATGCGCCGCCCACTTTCGCTTTGTATCAGAAAAGACCCCGGCAATATTACTGGTACAATTGGGCGAGGGGGGCACTTTGGGATATACACTTATTTCATCGTCATCAATTGCAAAATTGGAATACATGGATATATCAAACAAAACCGGCCGTTATTATTGGATCTTATGTGCGTGACCTTATGCAGGTACCGGATGATGATAAAAAAGCGGATAGATTTATGCAATTAGATGAAGATTTTTTAAAGAAATATTATAATGGTCCCGAAACAGAATTTGAGGTTTACCGTCTAAAAGAACGGAAGTCGGATGGAGCAAGCAAATGAAAAAACAAAATATCATAAGGCCTCTTGAAATCATAAATATGATTACGGTTATTTGCGTGGGATGTTTGCTGAGTTTGTTGCTTATGCAAATGTTCTTTACGGGTTATTTCGGGATGGATGATTGGGAACATTGGGCAACCAGTTGGTTTATGTATCACGGTTATCTGCCTTATCGCGATTTTTTTCAACATCACAACCCGCTTTTATGGTATCTTGAACTTCCTTTTTTCTCTTTTGTTGATCACCCGTTGGATATTTTCCAAATCGGGCGTGTCATTGCGGCTGTCTTCTTTTTAGGCGGTTGTTTTTTTATCGGAAAAATTGTTCAGGCTCTGGGGGGAACAGCAACTTCTTTTTTGTATGCGCTTTTGGTTTATTTGTCTTATCCGGCATCGGCCGGAACATATATTCAAAATCGGCCGGATACCTACATGGTATTTTGTATGCTTTTTGGTCTTTATTTCTGGATCCGATTTTATCAAGGTAAAAAAGAAAGGGATCTTCTTTTTTGCTATTTTTTGTTTTTTTTATCATTTGCTTTTTTGCAAAAGGCTATCTGGTTCTTGGCCCCGTTCGGAATATACCAACTTTATTTGTTGATTAAAGGTAAAATTAAATGGGCCCCGGTTATTCGGGCCAGTATATTGCCGCTTTTAATAATAGTCGGCTATGGTATTTATTTATATCAAACGGGTTCTCTTATTCGATATTGGGAATTAAACTGGATTCTTAATCTTTATTATTTCAGAGATTATCAATCTTATTCCTATGGTGTTTTAGATTATGTGTATAATTTTCTCTGTCCATGTTTTCTCCTTGTGGGAATTTTTAAAGGAAAGGGGCTTTTACGGCAACTTTCTTTTGTGCTGTTTGGTTTCGCGCTGATCTATTTTTTTGTACCAAAGCTTTACCAATTTTATTGGTTGATATGGACACCGTTTGCAGCCATCATCTTGGGATTGGGAACGGAAAGGGTTTTAAAATCCTCGCTCTTCCTGGGACGTTTTTTTGTTATGGCCTTTTTGATTTTATCTTGCTTTCTATCGGGTGTTTATATATTCACAGAGGGTCGGTTTGTGGTGAATGAACCCTTTGAACAGGTGGTCCGAAATTTGGAAAAACATCGTAAAATCGGTGATGATTTAGTGGATTATGGTGATTTTCGTGGCGTATTTTTTAGGACTCATCCGGCACACTATTATTGGTATAACCTAATGCGTGGAGCGTTGTGGGATTCCTATTTGTTCCACCGTCATGAATTACCCGATTGGGACGGTTATATTTATAAAAACAAACCCCGATATATTATCCATCATGAAGTTTATGATTTAATGAGGGCCGATGATCAGAACAAGGATTATAAGATAATGGGTGTATCGGAGGATTGGCTGATACAAAATTATCGGTATTTAGACGATTGTGATGTTTATGAAAGATTGGAAAAAGATGATACGAAAAAATAAAAATTGGAATATTGTTTCCTGTTTGTTTTTGGTTTTATCTTTAGGGATGATTGTGACCCAGATTATGGTTTTGTTCCAAAGGCCCTATAAAGCGGATGATTGGGAACATTTGGCTTCTGCCTGGTTTATCTTTAACGGCTACATTCCTTATCGTGACTTTTTCCAACACCATAACCCGTTGTTGTGGTATTTTTTTGCACCTTTCTTTTCTGTTTTTTCTAATCCTTTGGATATTTTTTATATGGGGCGGATTATGGCGGCCGTTTTCTTTTTGGGCGGGCTTGGTTTTATTTGGGGTATTATTCGGCAATTCGGCGGTTCTTTTTCAACTTTTTGTATAACGCTTTTTATTTATTTGACTTATCCGATATCTCATCTGGGTTATTTCCAAAATCGGCCGGATACCTATATGATTTTCTGTTTGTTGGGTGGGTTGTATTTTTGGATTCGATTCTATCGGGAGAAAAACGGGAAAGCCCTTATCTGGAGCTATTTTTTGTTTTTTTTGTCATTTTCTTTTTTACAAAAAGCAGTTTGGTTTTTGGCGCCGTTTGCCCTCTATCAAATATGCCTTTTGGTCAGAAAAGAAATCAAATGGCCCGTTTTTTTTAAAGCCCTTTCTATCCCGATTTTAATTGCGTTTGGCTATGCCGTATATTTGTATCGGACGGATTCTTTGGCCCGATATTGGGAATTAAATTGGATTTTAAATTTAAACGGGTTTAGGGATTATCAGACTTATCCGGTCACGCTTTATGATTATTTTTACGGCGGTTCGGCGATTATGATATTGATTTTTAATTGCCTAAAGGGAAGGGGGGTCGTTCGGGGGATATCTGCCACTTTGCTTTTATTTACCGGTGTTTTCTTTTTAATGCCCAGACCTTATAATTATTATTGGTTCATATGGACCCCGTTTATGAGCATACCTTTGGGCCTTTATTTGGATCGTATGAAGTCTGATCTTTTAAAGCTTGAAATACTGCTTCCCTGTTTGCTTTATACCATTGGTGCCTTTTTTCATCGGGATTATCAATTATCCGAAGCCTGGTATGAAATCAGGGATTTTAAAACACACATTCAGGCCACCGATACCATTATTTCATACAGCGTCCCCGAGTATGCGCTGCTGACCCCGAAGTTGTCTCATTATTATTGGAATTTATCCCGGGATGCTATTTTGGATTCCCATTTGTTTCATCGGCATGAAATTCCGAATTGGCCGGAATTGACGGAAAAGGAACTTCCGAAGTTTGTCTGTCCGCATACCATTTATGATCTGACGGGGGTCAAGGATGGAACGCGGGATACTGTTTTGATGACGCCGAACAAAGACTTTTTGGATAAACGCTATCAACCCTGGCCATACACACGTATTTCTGTTTGGCAGAAAAAGGACACTTTTTAAAAACGAACTTTTCTCTTATGAAAAAAGCCTTGATTTAGGTCATTTTTTTATGTAAAATGCCCTCAAGGCTTAAATGGAAGGAAACATTATGAAAAAGGTCAATTGGAAAAGTGTTCTGGGATGGACAATCGCGGCATTGGTTATCATCGGTATCATCGGAACAAACATGTATCAACAGCATGAAAACAATACGGATGGTAAGAAGGTTGTTTACGCCATGCTACCTTTGACCGGTGCAGTTGCAGAAGTTGGAAAAGAAGCCCAAAGATACACGCAGATTTGGCAGAAAATGAATCCTGATGCGCCTTTTAAGGTTGAGTTTGTTGATACAGAATCAAAACCAGACAGAGCAGTGACAGCATTAAACCAAGTCTTATTCAAGACAGAAAATCCGATTGTTATTTCGCTATTTTCATTTATCAGCAAAGCAACCATTCCTGTGATAGAGAAAACGAACGGTTTTATATTTGCACCAGGAACAGTTATGTCAATGGGGGAAAATATTACTCATTATCAAAGAGTTTCTTCCAGTATATCTGATTCCTTAACACCAATAGTTAATTATGTTAAACCAAATCAAAAAGTAGGAATTATCAATTTGGATGATGAATATGGTGCACTTAATTCCAATTATTTCAAAGATGAAATTTTGAAAAAAGGTGCTACCCTTACAATTCATGAAACATTGGGATTAAGGGATTTAGATGTACGTATTCCAGTGTATAAGGTTTTAGAATCAAAACCAGACATCATCTAT
>Ga0310690_10012794_pt1 | contig 10274 bp, 7 predicted proteins | sample AusTroGonzalo_MG_2_FD_207661 | JGI IMG/M metagenome (GOLD analysis project Ga0310690, IMG submission 207661) | Bovine rumen microbial communities from tropical cattle in Woodstock, Queensland, Australia - Gonzalo_04 (v2) (version 2) | ecosystem: Host-associated > Mammals > Digestive system >...
CAGGACGGCCGATGCGGGTGATGATGTCCTTCACATGCTCGATGGTGATGGCCTCGATGCCCTGCTGGCGCAGTTCGTCAAACAGTTCAGCAACGCGGGCCTCAATGTCATCGGCAATTTCCTCGCCACCCTCCTGCTTGCCAAAAGAGGTACGGAGCGACTCGATATACTGCTGCAACAGCTCGTAGGCATCCTCGTCAATCTGGAACAGGCGCCCACACAGGTTAATGGTAATATTCTTCTTCATTTTGCTTCTAATAGTTTTGGAGTGATGGTTTTGAGATAATTAATGGTGTTTGAGAGTTCCGTCCAGGCCGTGTCGAGCCCTTCCAGAAATTGTTCTCCCTCAGGACTGAGGGCATAGTACTTGCGGGGCGGCCCCTGCGTCGACTCCTGCCACTGGTATTGCAGCAGTCCGTCGTTCTTCAGGCGCGTCAGCAGCGGGTAGAGCGTTCCCTCCACCACGAGCAGCTCGGCCTGCTTCAGCTGTTGGATAATGTCACTGGCGTACGAAGGCCGATGCTCCAGGAGTAGCAGTACGCAGTACTCCAGCATACCCTTCCTCATTTGTGACTTTGCATTCTCAATGTTCATATTTGCTACTTTTTGCACCTTCACGTCCCCCCCTCCGGAAGAGGAACATAGTGAGAAGGATGAGGTTTTCGGGTGCAAATATAGGCAAAACTTTAGTACCTTGCAATACAAAGTACTAAAATTATACCAAGAATTATGTATTATTAACATATCAACACCATTATCGCTGCCTCCTGGACAACACTCCCTGAAGCAGCGATAATTATAATTGTACCTTATTAATTACATATTGGGAGTAGACCAAACTTTAGTTTTGCTACAAGTGACGGTCTGTGACAGTCGACCAATACGCAGGACAAAGTCGCCCTCTTCGAGCCGCCAGTGGCAGTCGGCATCGACGAAGGCCAGTTGATTGGTAGGCAGGCGGAAAGTGACAGTCTGCTGTTCACCTGGCTGAAGGCTGACCTTGGTAAAGTCACGCAGTCGGCGGTTGTCGGGCACGATGGAAGCGAGAAGGTCACTGGAGTAGAGCAGCACGGGCTCCTTGCCAGCACGGCTTCCACTATTGCGAACATCGACGCTGACGGTGAGCACATCGTCGGGGGAAAACTGCTGCTTATCGACACGGAGATTGGAATACTCGAAGTTGGTGTATGATAGTCCGTAACCGAAAGGCCATTGCAGACTGACTTTGGCATCGTAATCATAGGCTCCAGCCATCGTGCCTACCTCCTCGGAAACTTTGTAGTCGTAAGTGTGAAGTGAGTTAATCTCACGAGGATAAGTATAAGGTAACTTAGCCGAGAAGTTGGCATCACCAGCCAATAGATTAGCCAATGCGTCACCACCATAGTTTCCAGGAATGAGGATATCAACCACAGCCTTGGCCAGAGGTTCAATGTCGGCAATAAGGCGAGGACGTCCCTCGTTCAGTACCAGGACGATGGGCTTCCCTGTCTTGGCAAGCGCCTTGACTAGGTTGCGCTGATTACTCGACAACCAGAGATCAGTCAGGTTACCAGGTGTCTCTGTATAAGAGTTCTCGCCAATACATGCAATTATCACGTCGGCGTTAGCGGCAGCGTCAACGGCCTTGTTTATCTGCGGTTCGTTCTCATCATAGTAGGCACCATTTTCATTATAGGTCACACCCTGCTCCAAAATGATGTTCTCTTTACCGTATTTGTTACAGAGCGCCTCGTAGATGGTGTTGTATTTCTCTGAGAGGTCTTCTGCCTTTGAGCCCTGCCAAGTGTAACTCCAGCCGCCATGGAGACAACGCATCTGATTGGCATTGGGTCCAGTGAGCAGGATCTTCTTAGATTGAACATTAAGAGGCAGGATATTGCCTTCGTTCTTCAGTAGAACCATTGATTCCTCTGCGGACTGCAAAGCCTTCTTGGCAAACTCCTCAGAGCCGAACTTCTCATAGCCTTTACCACCAGTATTGGGCTTGTCGAAGAGTCCCAGACGATACTTGGCACGTAAAATGCGGCGAACGGCATCGTCAATACGAGCCATCGTCACCTTTCCCTCCTGAACCAGTTCCTTCAGCAGTACACAGAACTCAACGCTATAGGGATCCATCGACATATCGATGCCGGCATTGATGGCAATGCGGATGGCGTCTTTCTTGTCCTTAGCAACTTTTTCTCGCGAGAAGAGGTTGTTAATGTCAGCCCAGTCGGTGACCAGGAATCCATCCCACTGGAGGTCTTCCTTCAGCCACTTGGTCAGATATTCGTAAGAGGCATGGACAGGCACTCCGTTGATGGAGGCAGAATTGACCATCATGGTCAGCGTACCGGCTAGGGCTGCCTGTCTAAAAGGTTCAAAATACTTTTCACGAATCATCTGTGGCGACAGGTAAGCTGGCGTACGATCCTTACCGGTCCAGGGGGCGCCATAGGCAAAATAGTGCTTGGTACTGGTTCCTACGTGATACTGGTCGATGTGGTTGGGGTCATCACCCTGATAGCCCTTGATTTCTGCCACTACCATCTTTGAGTTGACAACGGCATCCTCGCCGAAGCTCTCATAGACACGAGGCCATCGTGGATCTCGGCTCAGGTCGACTACCGGGTTGTAAACCCACGGACAGTTGGCAGCACGACTCTCGTAGGCAGTTATTTCAGCACCAATGCGAGCCAGCTCTGTATTGAATGATGCACCTATATTGATAGGTTGAGGAAACAGCGTACCACCCTGAGTATAGGTTACGCCATGGTTGTGGTCCAGACCATAGATATCGGGGATGCGCAGATATTTCATCGACTTCTTTTGAATGAGTTGTATCCACTCTTGCCACTGTTCAATGCTTGGTGCACGAGTACCTGGTGCATTCAGTATGGAGCCTACCTTCCACTTGGATATCAACGTGTCAAGCATGGTCTCATTAAGTTTCCAGAAACGCTTGGTCTCACCCTGATAGATGTCGACAGGATAGTTACCCAACTTGTCGATAATCTCCTGATCGGTCATTTTCAGCATCGCATTTACCTCTTCTTGGGATCTGCCATACTGTTGTAGTACAGAGCGTACCTTTTCGCGATCCACCTTGGCATTCTCCACTGTCATCTTGCCCATCACATCGAGGTTCAATTCGAGCATCTGACCAATCTTCTCATCCATTGTCATGGCGGCAAGCGTTTTCTCAACTTTCGCCTCCAACGCAGCATCACGTGGAATGGCGGGTGTGACAACATTCTGCGCTACTGCCACGTTTGCAACGCAGGCAATCAATACTGTAATAATCCTTGTTTTCTTCATTGTTTTACGTCAGTTGTTTAATACTATTGGGTGCAAAGATACGAATTAATTGCAATAAAACAAAAAAAAAATCGTTATATATTACGTGCTTAAGCGTAACATAGCCTTTCTGGTCGCACTTCTTGCCGTGTCTGTGGCACGTGCTCAGTACGACCCGTCGTTCAGTCACTACTGGGCGATGGAAACGTCATTTAACCCTGCTGCAGCCGGAAAAGACCCGAAACTGAATGTCACGGGTGCCTATAACATGACCCTGACAGGATTCGAAAACAATCCCAAGACCATGTATTTGGCTGGCGACATGCCATTCAGCTTGGGAAAGACCGTCCATGGCGTGGGACTTCAGCTTATCAACGATGAAATCGGTTTATTCTCACATAAGAAACTGAATGTGCAATATGCCTATAAGCAAAGATTGCTGGGTGGCACCATTAGCATTGGCATTCAGGTCGGCCTGCTAAGCGAAGGTTTCGATGGCTCAGGCATCGATCTTGATAATGCCGACGACCCTGCGTTTTCCAAATCATCGGTAACAGGCACAGGATTCGATCTCAGCGGCGGCCTCTACTACAAGCACCGCAAATGGTACGTGGGACTGTCGTCTCTGCACGTTACAGCACCTACTGTAGAACTGGGAGAAACCAACGAGCTGGAGGTCAGCCGAAGCTATTATTTTACCGGCGGATACAATATTCAGCTCAGAAACCCGTTTTTTATGGTACAGACGTCGGTTTTAGGGCGCACTGACGGAGTGGCTTACCGTGGTGACATAACGGCGCGGCTGAAATACACCCACGAGAAGCGTGTGATGTATGCCGGCCTCTCCTACAGCCCCACGAACTCGGTCACAGTACTGATAGGCGGCCATTTCCACGGCGTACTCGTGGGATACAGCTACGAAGCTTACACAGGCGCCATCAGTCTTGGCAACGGAAGCCATGAACTGTTCGTTGGCTATCAGACGGATATCGACCTTGGCAAAAAAGGAAGAAACAAACATCAATCAGTAAGACTATTATAACAACGATATGAAAAGACTAACAATAGGATTTTGCGCCATGGCGGTGCTGCTGCTGACAAGCTGCTTCGGCAGCAAAGTAGCATCAGGTAACGGTGGCGAACTGACGGGTTCGGGCGGCCGTGCCTTCTCAGAGCCTGCACCTTACGGCATGGTACTCGTAAAACGAGGACACCTGAAGATGGGACTTGAAACGCAGGATAGTCTGTGGGGCAAGCAGACACCAGTGAGGGACATTTCTGTTGACGGTTTCTGGATTGACGACACTGAGATTACCAACTCAGAATACCGGCAGTTTGTGAACTATGTACGTGACAGTATTCTTCGCGAACGTCTGGCCGACCCCAACTATGGCGGCGACGAGACCTATAAGATTGAAGAGGACAAGAATGGCGAGCCCATCAAGCCCCATCTGAACTGGAAGAAGGCGCTGCCACGCAAGCCTAATGAAGACGAGCTGCGTGCCATCGAGAGCTTGTATGTGACCAACCCTGTTACGGGCGAGAAGATGCTGGACGCCTCGCAGATGAACTATAAATACGAAATCTACGACTACACCACAGCCGCCCTGCGCCGCAACCGCCTGAATCCCGAAGAGCGTAACCTGAACACCGACATTCCCGTTGACGAGAACGAGAAAGTATGGATTTCAAAGGATACCGCCTATATCAACGATGAAGGCAAGATTGTACGCGAGACGCTGAACCGTGAACTGAGTGGTCCGTGGGACTTCCTCAATACGTACATTATTAATATATACCCCGATACGACTTGCTGGGTGAACGACTTCCCCAATGCCGACAACGAGGTATACATGCGTAACTACTTCTCAAACTCTGCCTACAACGACTACCCCGTAGTAGGTGTGACTTGGGAGCAGGCCAACGCCTTCTGTGCATGGCGCACCGAGTACCTGCTGAAGGGACTTGGTCCAGCCGCCCGCTTCGTACAGCGCTATCGTCTGCCGACTGAGGCTGAATGGGAATATGCTGCCCGCGGTAAAGACGGTACGGAATTCCCCTGGGAAAATGAGGATGTGGCAAGCGGAAAGGGCTGCTTCTACGCCAACTTCAAGCCCGACGATGGTAACTACACCAAGGATGGCAACCTGATTACATCAAAGGTAGGCATCTACAGTGCCAACTCCAATGGACTGTACGACATGGCCGGCAACGTAGCCGAGTGGACCTCGACCATCTTTACCGAAGCTGGCGTCGATGCCATGAACGACGTGAACCCCCAGTTGAAATACAACGCCGCCAAAGAAGACCCCTACCGTCTGAAGAAGAAGTCGGTACGTGGCGGCTCGTGGAAAGACCCTGAGTCCTACATCCGTTCAGCCTGGCGTTCCAGTGAGTTCCAGAACCAGCCCCGCTCCTATATCGGTTTCCGCTGTGTGCGCAGCCTGGCAAACACGGTAAGCGAGAAGACAAAGCCTGGCAAGACATCTAAAAAAAAATAAAACTTAGCAGCGAGGTTCGCCACAACTTTGGTGGTACAACCATTCATTAAAAGATAATAGTAACATGACACAGTACAGTAAATTCAATATCATCTATCGTCTGCAGAAGTGGCTCGACAGCGTACCTGGACAGACGTTTATGAACTATGCCTACAGCTGGGGTGCATCCATCGTGATTCTTGGTACGCTCTTCAAGCTGACCCACCTGCCAGGAGCTAACTTCATGCTGTTCCTCGGTATGGGAACTGAGGTGGTCGTGTTCTTCATTGCCGCCTTCGACCGTCCGTTTGACAAGACAGCCGACGGCATGGACCTGGCAACCCATGTGGGCGAAAGTGCCATCATTGCTGGTGTTCCTGGCAGTACGGAAATACCTGAAAATATAGAGAATCAGGAAAGTTTGGAAGGGCCTTCTTATCAGGGACCAGCCGTTATCGGCGGCGGCGTTATCGGCGGAGGAGGTACCGTCATTATCGGTGGCGGTGGTGCTGTTGGCGCACCACAAGACGGCAGACAGATTGCTGCCCTGGCCGACGGAGCCGAGCAGGCTACCATCGATACCGAGGCTATAGCTGCCGTGTCATCGTCAGTCACAACGATGGCGGGCGGAACAGCGGCATCGCCAGTGCCCTCTGTCAACCCAGAGCTGGAAGAAGCTACCGCTAACTATGTCGATGAACTGAAGAACCTGACCGAGATGCTTCATAAGGTATCTGAGCAGAGCGAGCGCTTGACACGTGACAGTGAGGAGATGGAGAACCTGAACCGTACACTGACCGGTATCTGCAAGATCTATGAGATGCAATTGAAGGGTGCCAGTGCACAGATAGGCACCATCGATGAGATTAATGAACAGACGCGTAAGATGGCCGACCAGATAGCTGAGCTGAATCAGATTTACACCCGCATGATCGAGGCTATGACGGTGAATATGCCAAAGGCACCTTCCCTATAAGCCATATAAGCCCTATAAGTCTCATAAGATAGAAAACTATGGCAATAAAGAAAAGACCGGTATCTCCGCGCCAGAAGATGATCAACCTGATGTATGTCGTCTTGATGGCCATGCTTGCGCTGAACGTCTCGAACGAGGTGCTCAACGGCTTCTCGGTCGTGGAGGACAGCCTCAACCGTACAACTTCAAGCACGGAGAAGGAGAATAAGGTCATCTACGACGATTTGGAGATGCAAATGCGATTAAACCCTGCCAAGGTAAAGGAGTGGTTTGACAAATCGACCGAGGTGAAGCGCATGAGCGACTCGCTCTATAATTTCATTACCGAACTGAAGACCGCCATTGTACTGGAGGCTGATGGCGAGGACGGCGACGTGGCAAATATCCGTAACAAGGAAGATTTGGAGGCCGCTAATCAGGTGATGTTAGCACCTGGACGCGGCAGAGGCAAGGAGTTGTATAACGCCATCAATTCGTTCCGCAAGCGTATCGTTGGCATGACGCCCGACATGAATAAGCAGCAGATCATCAGCGGCAACTTATCGACGGTCATTCCTGAGGGAGCCCGTACGCTGGGCAAGAATTGGCAAGAATATATGTTCGAGGACATGCCCGTGGCTGCTGCCGTCACCCTGCTGTCGAAGATTCAGAGCGATATCCGCTATGCCGAGGGCGAAGTACTACATAAGCTGGTGGCCAACATCGACGTAAAGGATATCCGTGTGAACGAGCTGAACGCCTTTGTTATTCCCAACTCCCAGACCATCGTGCGTGGTGATAAATTCTCGGCACGTATCGTCATGGCTGCCGTTGATACAACGATGGTGCCTGACATCTACATCGGTAATCAGAAGGTAACCCTGCGCGATAACCTCTATGAGCGCATCTGCGGCTCAACAGGTGACTTCACTCTGGCAGGATACATTGAAACTGTCAATGGCAACGGCGACAAAGTACGCCGCGACTTCTCACAGAAGTACACCGTTGTTGACCCCTCTGCCACTGTTTCAGCCGATCTCATGAACATGCTCTATGCCGGCTACTCGAACCCCATCAGCGTGTCAGTACCAGGCGTTCCCCTGAACAAAATCCAGGCCACGATGACAGGCGGCACACTGCAGCCCGTAGGTCCCGGTAAGTACATTGCCCGTCCGACAAAGGTTGGCGAGAATGCCATTATCACCGTCACCTCAACCAATACGGGTCGTCCTCAGCAGATGGGACAGTTCACCTTCCGTGTACGCAAGCTGCCCGACCCCACCCCGTTCATTGCTATGAAGGACGAGCAGGGCAACCCCAACCGATTCAAGGGTGGCGGTCTGGCAAAGGGAAGCCTGATGGCCATCGAGGGTATTGGTGCCGCTATCGACGACGGTATTCTCGACATTGCCTTCAAGGTGGTATCGTTCGAAACGGTGTTCTTCGACAACATGGGTAACGCAGTGCCGATTCCCAGCAACGGTGCCCAGTTCAGTGACCGCCAGAAAGACACATTCCGCAAACTGGCCCGCAACCGCCGTTTCTACATCTCGCGTGTCACCGCCATCGGTCCCGACGGCATCCAGCGTACGCTACAGAATCCAATGGAAATTATAGTAAAATGACGACGTCATAACAACATAATGACATAACGAAACAACGACAATATGAGAAAAACGATTGCTCTTATAGCCATTGCCCTTATAACGGCTTCCGCAGTTTCTGCCCAGCCTAAGAGGAGCCGCGTGCAGCAGACGAAGCAGGTACAGCAGCAGCAAAAGCAGCAGACGACATCGTCGAACAGCATGACGCGCCGCATGCAAATCAGCTACCCCGTAGCTCTCGACATGCCCGAGGACGTAGTTTGGCGCCGCGACATCTATCGCGAGATCGACCTCAACGACGATGCCAATGCTGGTCTCTACTATCCCGTACAGCCGCAGGGCAAGCAGATGAATCTGTTTACCTACATCTTCAAGTTGGCCTTAAACAACTATATACCTATCTATGAATATAGCGTGGCCAACGACGGCAACGATGACTTTTCAGATGCTGCAAAGATCAAGATGAAGACCGTGCTCGACGACCGTCACATCTTCTACGAGGAGCAGGAAGGTAAGTTAAAAGTCGATAACAGCGACATCCCTTCAGCCGAGGTGATGAAGTATTATTTGAAGGAAAGTGCCTATTACGATCAGGGCAACGCCACGTTCCACATTAAGCCATTGGCACTCTGTCCCATTATGTTGCGTGAAGACGACTTTGGCGGCGAGGCCACACAATACCCGCTCTTCTGGGTGAAATACGCTGACCTCGAGCCCTACCTCAGCCGTCAGACCATCATGACATCGAATGTCAACAATGCTGCTGTCATGTCGATGGACGACTATTTCACGCTGAACAAGTATCAGGGAAAAATCTACAAGACTAACAACATGCTGGGTAAGACGCTGGCTCAGATTGCCGGCGGCGACACGGCCAAATATACCAAGGAGCAGCAACGCATCGAGGCAGAGCTGGAAGCTTTCAAGAACAACATCTTCGGCGACAAGCTCAAGAGAGACTCACTTGACAGTATTGCCGATGCCCATCCTGCCAATGTAAAGGCTGCGGCCAAGAAGGAGCGCAAAGCGAAGGAGAAGACCGAGAAGGCCAGTCGTCGTTCGAAGTCCTCGTCATCGAGTGTCTCCAGCTCGGCAGCCCGTGTTTCAGTACGCCGCCAGCGTCATTAACAGCTCTTTTTCACTTCGAAAGCCTTGTTTGCCGATGTCATACTCCCTCTGCCGCTCGACGGCACCTTTACCTACTCCATTCCTCCACAGTGGACAGAGACGGTAAAGCCGGGATGCCGCGTGCTGGTGTCCTTCGGACGCAACAAGCAATACATTGGCATCGTCGCACAGTTACATGACAACAAGCCTGAGGGCTACGAGGTAAAGGACATATTACAACCCATTGATACACAGCCGATATTGCTTCCTGAGCAGTATCGGCTGTGGCAGTGGATAGCCGACTACTACATGTCGCCCATCGGTGAAGTCTACAAGGCAGCACTGCCTGCCGGACTAAAAGCAGAAGATGGCTACCGTCCTAAGACAGAGACTTACATCCGCCTTACAACGCAATTCCGTAGTGAACAGTCACTCCACATTGCCCTCGACATGCTGAAACGGGCACAGAAACAGCTGGACTGCTTCATAGAATTCCTGGCTTTGTCTGGAGCCGACGTCACCCCTGAAAACCCCGCAGAAGTAACACGTGAGGAACTGATGAATGCCTCCCACGCCACCCTTCAGACCGTCAGCCTGCTCATCAAGCGGGGCATGCTCGAAACCTATGAAGTGGAGGTGGGACGACTGAACCACGGCGGCGAGCCTCATCCAGAACTCATCAAGAAGCTGAGCGAAGCCCAAGAGACAGCCTACAACCAGATATTGCTGTCGATGATGAAGAAGCAGGTCACACTACTTCACGGCGTCACCTCCAGCGGCAAGACGGAAATTTATATACATCTCATCCAGCGTGAGATAGAACAGCATCGGCAGGTACTATACTTG
>Ga0310690_10012796_pt1 | contig 10273 bp, 19 predicted proteins | sample AusTroGonzalo_MG_2_FD_207661 | JGI IMG/M metagenome (GOLD analysis project Ga0310690, IMG submission 207661) | Bovine rumen microbial communities from tropical cattle in Woodstock, Queensland, Australia - Gonzalo_04 (v2) (version 2) | ecosystem: Host-associated > Mammals > Digestive system >...
TCATGCTCTTTTTCTCTATACGTGTTAATCTCACGTTTCTCAAGAATGTCGAAGCACATCAGATACAGCCTAACCAAATGCATCATGTGTTTTCCTAGCTTATCATGTTCAACAGCATGTGTGTTGCGTTTACCAAGCTTTGAGTAATCCTTAACAATGTTATTCATCTCCGACCACATTGACTTATAGTCTCGAAGCGGATAATGCGTAAGATTAACATCCATAAATATCTCTGTGTCCATCTCTGGATTAATAGCCTGATCGACGTATAACCTAATTGCGTCAGACTTGTGCGTAAAGTACTTTACTGGGAAGTCATACATTGCATTGTTTATGCTATTTAGTATGTGCTTTTCCTTATCTGATTGCCCAACAGATCTGATAGCTTTATTATCTAATCGTCTCAGCTGCGACGTTGCATATCCTCCGAAAGCATTGACAGCACGCTTTGATAAAAACAAATCTTTAATATTTAAAAGTTCTTGTCCAATAGGAGATACAGAGATGTAATGCTCTGGTCTAAGCCCAAGTATTTCTATTGTATTTGGATTACAATTACAGAGAAGATTAATCAGCTTATTAAAACTGTATATCACAGTATCTGTATCATCATTGGTAAACTGTTCGAAATTCTGATTCGTCAAAATCTCTTCTTTACTATTAACAGCACAACCGCGAATATCTATGTCAGAGTTTTCTGTATTTGTTCCGTATGCCCAAGATCCTCCAAGACCAAGCAATATCACCTTATCTTTCAGATGTTCATTGGTTCGTAAGAAATCATATTCTTTTGATTTAATCAGTTCATTAAAATCCATTACTGTATCTCCATCGGCTCCCAATGTTCGCAATTCATTCCGTTATCTTCATCAACACACTTTTTGCTAAACATACAAAATGTAATCTAGTCATTAACCAAAAATGTATTTTTACATATAACACATTTCTTATCATCAACCATTTGTCGGAGCATAGCCAATCTTCTTTGTCGTTCTGCTTCCATTTGTTCTGGTGATATAAATCCAGGACCAAATCCAAAATTTATATTCATATATACACCTTCTTTAATATTAATTATATTACTATAGTACAATCATTATGTCAACACTTAATATTTAAATTTATATCTCGTTTGGATTAAAGGTATTTTTAATATCCTTGATTAAATTTTCTGTATTAAAATTATATCGACTCATAATAGCTTGGATTTTGGTCTTCCATTTTTGCCAATAACTCTGCGAATTTATTCTCAGACATATTATTTGGTACAAATTTTTCTTTAATCATTTCAAACGGCTGAAGATGATTTTCTAATACATCAATGCTCTCCTCTACAGATCCATTATATTGTGGGCCAACATTCTTTATATAGTCAATATACGTCATATTAATATGCGTTGGGCAATCTACAACTGTTGAAAATCTGCAATATCTACCATTCGGCTGTTTAACTACAAATCCCGCCATATAAACCTCATAAAGTGCCAACTATACTAATTTATACCTAATATAGATATAAAGTCGTATAATTGACACAATTACTTAATTAATTACGCTTTCTTATCAGTTTTTTCAGGAATGGATACTTTAAGTAATCCTTCCATCGAAGTGCCTCTAAGAAGTTTATCAACAACATCTGCAACCGATTCTTCGCCAGAAGCAAGTGCATATGGACTAAGCGACTGTGCGACTTCCTTAAGCATTTTCTCATGTGAAGAAGTGGTAACCGCAGCGATTAAATCTGGACTGATAGAATCAATAACTTTCTTAACCGAATCTGTATAAGACTTCTGTCTATCAGCTTCAAGTTTATCAAGCTCCTTCTGTGTTGCCACGCTCAAATCATTTTCCATCTTTAATCTATTAAGTTCAGATTTCTTAATATCATCAATGATAGCTTGTAAATTCTTCTCTGCTTCTTTCGTTGCTTTCTCTGAAGCTTCTTTCATTCTAGCAATTTCTTCTTCGCTTCTAATCCTCTCCGCTTCCGTCTTATTCTTAATCTCAATTTCATGCATAGCATTTTTATAATCAAGATCAATCTTTTCCTGACGGATTTTTGAAAGTTCTTTTGAAACTGCGATTTCTTTATTAGCAGTAGAGATTGCCAAAGACTTTTCAACAATCTGTTTCTGATGCTTATCCAACAATTCACCAACAGCCTGATTCTTAATCACAACGTCACCAATTTCAACATCAGAGACGTACATGCCATTGCTAAATGTTGCAAGCTTGGCATTCTTATCAGTTTTAGCTGGTAATACACACCCTCTAATAATATCTGCCGCATTATTATAAAACTCCTCAAGCGTAAATTCTTTAACTTTGCGCTTAATATTAGATCTCTCATAATCTTTTAAGAAACTTACATAATTTTCAATACTAAACCAATCGTCTTTCTTTGTCTGATCAAAACTGACGCAATACGAAATACACACATTGATATTCACAAAGTCTTTTGTCTGTACAGTAACTAAATCATCAATTTTATTATTATTAACCTTTAAGTATACTGTCTGACCTTCGTTCGTATCGACTACTTCAAGAGTTTCATCATAAGCTAGAAGATACGTCTGTGGCCCAACTACGACCTTCCTGTTGCCGTTCTTACTAACAACGTTAATTGCATACCCAGTCCAGATATCAATGGTCACAACGCCGTCAAATTTATTGTCAATGGTAATCGTCCTCGGCTTTGTATATGTGTTGCCTCTCTTAAAGCCGGAATTTTCTACCGTTGCATTGTCCTGACCTACAAATCCATTAGAAAGAATGTCTCCAGTGGAACACCCTAACGCTGTCGTTGTTGTAATCGAAGGACTAAAAGTGGCATAAGTATTATTATCGATGTTAATAACATTGCCACTGATTGTATTAGTAAACATGGCATCTGGTACATTATAATTCAGTACATCGTTATTCCCAGGATACCAAAGTTCGCACTGCTTCTTCGTCAGCTTTCTACGCACAATTACTTCATATCTGGGATCTGGCAGATACATCGCTGGCCCCTTGACCATCTTAACATCGCCAGTTTTGCGGTTAAGTACATAACGTCCTTCGCCGTTTGGAATAGCAATAGCATGATGAATTATTTTTCCATCATAACTAATAATTGCATGTTCCGGTCTAGGATAATATATTGTCTGGTCTTTACCAGTGATAAACAACTCTTCTCCGGCTCTATATGTTTTTTTATTTTTGTCTTCACCTTCGGTATAATCAGCTACAACTTTTAAATAAATACCACTGATATCAGACAATTCAATGGCTTTAAATTTCGGCGTATTATCTTCCTCATTAATAATAAAAGTTTCATTTGGTTCTGGGAATACTACCGCCGGGCCATGTACATATTTCTTATTGCCTTGCTCATCTTTTAATATGCAATATTCAAGTCTTTCAAGTGTAACAGCATCTCTAACGTACTGATTATCTCTAATAGGAACTACTTCAAATCCAGTGGTGGGAATATAAAATGACACATCTGTACCTTTAATAACTATTAACTGACCAATAGAATATTTCTCCTTGTCAAGCTGCTCGTTATCATACACTCTTACCAAAAGATACTGATTTGATCGAAGTGTGTGTCCTTTTATAACCTTTGCCATTTGTCCGGGGAATAATGCAAAGTTTTTATTACCCCTAATAATTATTTTTTTTCCAATATTTAATTCTGGAGTTATGTTCGAAGTCCCAATTCTAGGGAAATCTCCGTTTTTGGTTGGATTATAAAGAATGGCATAAAAATTTTCTGGCACTGTTACAAACTTTTTAATAGCATCAGATTGATTTTTTACCTCTACAAACCTCTTTTCTTCGGGCGAGAATTCAACCAATGCATCGGAAGCGCTCATTGATAATTTCATGCTCCCTGTCAGTAATGATACCGTACCCTTTGTTTTGTCTAATAAGTCACAATATTCATTTGGTTTTAAAATTAAATCATTCTCTCTACCATTATCACTCACGTAATCACCCTCCTTTAAAACTTATATCCCATTCTAATCAACAGTGTTTTGCATGGCTCATTATTGAAGTCTGAAAGACTCTGAAGCCATACAATATAGCCGGGATATAAAGCCTCTATTTCTGCCAATGTTTTGCCCTTATGTTTTCCAAAATCAATTGCCCAAGTTTTTGGATCTAAGTCATCGTAGTTCTCAGCTGGTTTTTCTTTAATATCTTGTTCTTGGCTGAACTTCATTTCAATATCTTTTCGACTAGCAAGATAGTCTGCAATATGAAGGATTATTTGATATTTATCCTTCGGTTTTGGAAGTGTTGTATCTGGATTGCGTTTATCTGTATTCCACTGACCCATATGTGATGATACAGCCAAACCAATAAATCGTCTTTCCGGCTCGGATAGTCCGTCCATATTATAAATATGTCTAGCAGAAATCAACGGATGGTCAAATCTAGTCCACTTAGATCTCTCATAATCTTCTTGGTTGCCACTCTTCCACATATCATGTACAATCGCCGACACACGAAGCAAATCACGCTCACGAGATGTATATTGATCTTTCACACATTCCGGCTCTAATATATAATTCAAGTATCTACAAACTGCAACTGTGTGTTTTGCCAGTCCAAGTGGAACTTCACGGGCGAAATCTGGGTGATATTTAAACGTAGATGACGCTGGTACTTCCCAAAAATATTTCGGGGCTTTGTCTATACACTTCTTAGCGAACTCTTTAATGTCTTCGTTCTCAAATGTTTCTAAAATCTCATCAAATATTTCTTTCAAATTAATCCTTCTTTCTCGGCTTTTAACTGTGCTTCCATATCTTGTGCAATCTTAAGTGCTTGCTCTGGTGTTTTGGCATAAATTATATAATGGCCTTCATAGTCACATGTGCTTTCTGTATATTTGCTATATAAATTATAATCATCATATTCTATAAACCACTGTTCAAAAGCATATTCAACTATAAATCTCAATCTGTCCGTATGAAACTGCGTTGTGTCGTATTCCGTCCAAGTTGTATCTTTATACGACTCATCTGTTCTGTTTAATATATCACATATTTTATCGGCTTCTTCTTTAGTTTCAACAACACCAACAACATGTCTATCGGAATATTGTCCTTTTTCAATTACATAAACTTTCATTTGTTTTATACCTCTTACTCATCTAACCTATACATAATAATAGGAGCCTTATCGCCAGCATATGGCAAGGATCTAATTGTATTATATTCGATCCATTCTATTGCATCCGTACAGCTCATATCATTGTTTCTCATAAGATAGTTAATCATTAGATCAAAATCGTAAATAGCTCGCCCATCGTTTGATATACCAACAAGCGCATCATCATAACTTTCTCCTAGTTGATTTCCAAAAATAATTACATCTTCATATCCTGCATCTAATATCTTGTCTTCAGCTGTCACAAAAATCACTTCCTAAATCTATTTAATAATATTCCTTAAATAATACTGAAAATAACCACGAATAAATACTGGTGTAAACTGTGCATCTGGCATGAACATGACTGGGATATCAAACTCGTGCCAAAAAGAATGAAGTGTTGCCCAATATGATTTACTGTCATACCTTGACCTATAATTCCCGCTAATCAAATCCGCATAACTTCCGTTTTCTATTAACAAAACTTTGTGTTTTGGTGCAAGTGTAAATTCTTTTTTAATACGCTCTCGCTCCTTTGTTATATTGCCAGCAAATTCGTCAAGACTTGCTTTTCGTTCGATCACTATTTCTTTATCAAAATATAAATCTCTTATTATTCCCAAATCTTCGTTTGCCGGAACCATAAAAGAGTAATCTCCATAGTCTAATTTCTGTTTTGTCCAATTTATTTTTTTCTTATCAAAATAATTTAAAATATGATCATTCTTGCCATCATGTTCTCTAGTATCAACAAGAACTGTCATACTATTTAACAGCTTATCTTGCTCTGCTTTTGTGTAGTGATATAATTCCAACTACGTCATAATTCCTCCTTTTTCTTAAATAAAGCATCCAAAAATCCGGCAATCCCATATGATATTTTCGAAAATCTTTTTAAATGATTCCAAATAGCTTGGGATAAACAGCACAAGAGTATGATCGGCCAAACACATACATTTGCAAGTAATAACATCTCAGCATCGCCATTATTCTCAAATTCTTCTGGATCTTGATGTATCATAACGCCAGTCATAATAATTGCCATTATGACCCATAATACTATATATATAACAATCATATTTAATCCTTCGCAATCTCTAAGTTCTCAAAATATTCGGCTTCACCTTCCCAATCTATATCGCAAGTATAGTCATTAATGACTATGTAGTTATCATACTTAATAACATTCAGCTCAGTTCCTTTAATAACTTGCCACAATTCCCACGCTATTGGAGGTCGGTGAAACTTTTTAGCCTTCTCATACTCTTTAACCTTGTCTATACATCTACGAAAATACTTTGTGTCAACAACCTTAAATGCGAATGGTTCAGCATATCTCTTTGGATAGAGCGGGGAAAACGGTGGGGCAGATGCGAAAAATTCAATGCCATCTGTTTCGGTATTTATAATTTTCTTTATGGCATACTTTGAAAAGACTACATCTCCCAACAAATAGCACACTGGCGCATCCGTTGGATAGAACGCATTAACCCATGTTCCATTTACTTGCCCTAGTCCAGATACTTCCCATTTGTTGTCGTGGTGTAAAACTGGAACACCAAACTGGTTAAAAATTGGATTATTAGAACTTATCGCAATATCATCTATGCCGTATTTTCTTAGCAAACGAATTGTACGACATACTATCGGTTCGCCGTTAATCTCTATTAATTGTTTTGGTTTATTCCAGAGGTTATAATTTCCGCCACACATGATGATATACTTCATATATTTTCTCCTCTAGTGGTTCACAAAATAATCTATCTATCAATGTTACATATCCACAGCCACCAGTGCTGCATTTTTTTGACTGGCAAGTATTATTTTCTTTATGATAGTATATGCAGTTTTTACATGGATCTTTTTTCATGATTAGCCCACCACAATGCAAGCCACACAGTCCATGTTGTAGATTCCAATCCAAACGCCTCTGCGCTTAACTATAAACAAGCCATTAAGGTATTCGTAGTCATCCCATATTCTTGATGGAATTTCTTCTAATCTGCCATCTTTATAGCAAATTTTAATAGTGGCTTTATCCATTATCTTCATGTGCTCTTTCTTTTTCATTTATATATTCCTTCTTCCATCAAATAGCATTTAGCAGTATCTTGTATAAAATTAATAATCAAATCTTCAAGTTCTGGGGCAAGTTTAATATCATTATGACTTTTTAACCACTCGATTTGATAATCTCTGATGTTATGCACAATGTCTTTTTTTTGATCTGGCTCGATGGTCGGTGCATGCCGCACTTCTTGCATGCATTCAGCAATAACAACTCTTGCACAATCACTAAATGGCTCTTTGCGAATTATTGCTTTTATCAGTGCGTCCGCATCAATCAATCTCATCCTGTTCCCTCTCCATCTGCCATCCGCAATTCGGGCAGTAGTTCGTTGTTGTTGGCATCCCAAAAACTGTGTAAATTGAGTAACCACACTCTGAACACTGATATGTGATACTATTAGGATGTGAAAACAAACCTCGTTCGTGTTTACCTATCCACTTCCCCTTCCGCTCTGGATGTGACGCAAGCCACTGTATGATTGCCTGTCTGCTGTCGGTATGTTGCATCCCATAGTCGGTAAAAAGCCATTTTAGTTTTTCGTACTGTTCCTCTGGTGTAAGTCCAGACAGAAAATTCCGCTCTGGCTGTGCGGATAAGGCTTGGATTGCTATTTCAACAGCTTCGCAAAGATCAGTAAAACAGGCTGACGGATAATTATGTTTTAAAACGTCTATCGCCTCTTCTCTCGTCATTTTTGTCACCTCATTTTTTATTCAACGCATCTGCAATCCGTGACAGCTGATAGTTAATATTTTTCAAATCTGTATGATAATCGTATGTGTGCGGTATGCTCCAACCTATCGCTACGGCAATCATTGCCCCAACAAGTATAATTGCATTTGCTGTTGTCATTCCTGCTCACCTTCCTCTCGGTATGGCTCCGACAACGACATCCAAGCAAGAACATTACTCGGCAATAGTTCTGTCCCCAAATCTGGCACAGTAAACCATTCACCATCTTTATAATAACCTGTTACAATCCAACCATTATCAAGGCATATTTGCACTCTAACAGGCGTGTCCGGCAGACGCTCACTGCACGGAATCCACCGCTGTTCTGGCTCGATGGTGGGTGTCTTATCAACAAGCCATTCAACCAAGACGCCAAAGTCTTCATACGACTTTTTCATACCCTTCGCCTCATGATGTGCTTTCTCTATCAGCGCATCCCCATCAATCCGTTTCATATCGCACCTCATTTCCAGATACTCCGTTGCATCTTACGGCAAATTTAAGTGCTTTTATTTCGCCCTTCATGCTATCGTTCTGTCTGCTCAGATATTCAATGTGTGCTTTCAGTTCTTCGTACATCTTTTCCATTTCAATGTTACTTGTTACAGTCGGAGCATTCTTCACCATGTCAGCTATTAACTCACGGCTGTCAAGTTTATCTCTGTATACATGCTCCAGAAGCGCATCCGCATCAATCAAGCGCATATCAATCACCTTCTTCCCGATAGGCTGACGGTAGTGGCATCCATGCAAATACGTCATCGTCATCAAGTTTTCCAAATAACATATCGTTCCATTCTTCTTTTCCGCTTCGTGGGTCGCGTGACCTATGTGCCGTACACACGTTAGGGAGATTTGACCTAAAACCCAATGCTTTTTTAGAAACGAGTACATATGTTCCAACTTCTGGCAACCTCTCACTGCATGGTATCCATTGCGGTTCTGACGTGACAGTTGGTTGACACACCACAATCGGAGTAACAACATCTGACATAACTGCTTGAATTATTTTTTCTTTTTGTTTATCTGCGATTTCCCATCGCTTTAATAAATCTTCACAAAGTTTGTCAGCATCAATCAGTCTCATCCTGTTCACCTTCCACATCCCTAACTTTTTCTTCGCAATATCTGACAAGTATATTCTGTTCGTTCCAATACTTCACTGCTTCATCAACCGTCATTGCCAGTTGTGCAACGGTAGCACCGCACTTTGAACATTCCAAACGCTTGAATAGAATCATCGGTTCTCTGCCATATTCAGACTCATACCATCCGTCAGGGTAGTCCTGTTCAGGAATGGCGTAATGTACATATTTCGGTTCTCCACCGCAAAGTTTGCATCGTTTAGCTTTCACTCCTGTTCACCTCTCACCTGGCATCGTCTGCCTCATATGGTTCTGGAAGTGGCATCCAAGCTTTAACGCAATTCGGCCTTCTATAATATCCATGTTCCACAGACCATTTACCATTTTTTATCTTCGAAAACATCACGCCATTGTGCCATTCTTTTGCACTTGATGAACCTCCAGCATAGTCTGGTGCATAAACGAGATACGTCCCATCTTCTGGTAACTGTTCTGATACGGGTATCCACTGAGACATAATTTTGTTTTCTTCTAAATCCACATCTATATCAGTAATAGGCCTTTTTAGTTTTAATACAACTCTAGCCATTTTATTCTCCCTTCCACGGTTCAGGCAACGGCATCCATGCAACTGGTTCATCATCTTTATCAATTACAAAGTCGTTTGTGCGCCACTCACCATTATCAAACCATGCTATATATGGACTGTTCTCGAAAAGATAAACGAATACTTGTTCATTATTTTTGGGTGGTTTGGTTTGCCAAGTTGCGGATAAATCGAGATCATTGAGAGCAACGCAATTTAGTATTTCTACATCTTCTTCTCCTTCATTCCAATCTTGCAACCACACATAATTATATCCATTTTCAACGGTGAGAATTTCGTTTGTATATCTATATTCTGTTTCGTGATTATATTTAAGTTTAATTTCAACAATATATTTTTGGAGCGGTTGTTTGCTTATATATTTATTAAATTCTTCTATTGTCATTTATTGATTCTCCCTTCCACGGTTCTGGTAATGGCATCCATGCAATGACTCGTTCCTCGTAGGTTTCACCAGTTGGATAACACCATACACCACCATTGTAATACAACAATTCGACCCATTTATAATCATCGCCATAATCTGGATTTCTGTGTTCGCATGTTGTTAAAACGCTCTGGCTCTCGCCGTACTCTGCAAACGGCAACTTTTCACTGCATGGTATCCACTGTAATGCTTCTGCCTTTCCATCA
>Ga0310690_10012799_pt1 | contig 10272 bp, 4 predicted proteins | sample AusTroGonzalo_MG_2_FD_207661 | JGI IMG/M metagenome (GOLD analysis project Ga0310690, IMG submission 207661) | Bovine rumen microbial communities from tropical cattle in Woodstock, Queensland, Australia - Gonzalo_04 (v2) (version 2) | ecosystem: Host-associated > Mammals > Digestive system >...
GGGGTTCTCGACGCACGGCGCGTAGTATTCGCTCCGCGAACGCCGCGTCTGGTCGCAGCGCGCGCCGCGCCACTTCGGATGGTCGAGGTACGCCTGTTCGGGGAAGTACGCGGGCTCCATGCCGGTGAAGTCGGCCTTGAGACCGAGTTCCCGCAGCACCTTCGCCCGATCCTCGAGCGCGCGGAGGTTCCGTGCCGCATAGTCGGCGGGAAGGTACTGCGACAGCTCGGGCGGCACGATGAACTTGAAGATCGACGCGCGGTGCATCGACCAGTTGGGATAGGGATCCCTCCTGTTCATGTCCCACTGCCAAAGGGAGTGCTCGATCTGGCTGGCGTCGATGTGCGTGGCGCCGATAGACTTGGCGAACGTCGCGATTGTGCGGAACTCGTCGATGCCGGATACCGGGCACCCGACCGTCAGCGATCCGGACGAGCCGTCCGCAAATGCAGCCGCGCATGCGAAGATGGCGAATGATGTTGCTATCGCTTTCACTTCCTGTATTCCTTTCGTCGCGGATAGGATACCATAACTTGCGGCTGTCACGCCGCACATTGTCGGATTATTTGGCGCGGGCGGTTGACGGATGGGCGGCGAAATGCGAAAATCTCCGCACATGCCAAACCGGCGAGGAAAACGATGAGAATACAGTACGGAACAATTTTTGCGGCGACGGTCGCCGCGGTTGCTTGCGCGCACGCTGCCGCGCCAACGCGCGCGCACGCCTTCAAGAATCCTGCGAAGATGGAGATGCTTCGTCCGGGCGAGGTGAAGCCGCAGGGGTGGCTGCGCGACTGGTGCGTCACGGCCCGAAACGGCTACATCTCGCGCATGGACGAGATCGACCAGGCGTTCCCGCGCGCGTGGAACAGCGACTTCCACCCGCGCGGCAAGTACCTCGACTGGAGCGACCCCAACAAGGGTGCGTGGTGCACCGAGGGCGGCGCGTACTGGTTCGAGGGGCTCGTCCGCCTCGCGTGGGAACTCGACGATGCGGAGCTGAAGGCCTACGCGACAAAGCGCCTCGAGCCGCTCCTCGAGCGCATGAACCAGAACGCCATCGCGTTCGTCTACTGGATGGACCGCAACGACCCCGCGCAGATGGTGGAGATCGAGAAGGCAAATCACGGCTTCATCGTGGGCGCGAGCGGACGCACCACGCGCGCGTTCCTCGCCTACTACGAGGCGACGGGCGACGAACGCGCGCTCAGCGCCCTCACGTGGTGCCTCGACGACCCGCGCTTCTACTTCTTCGGCAACCCCATCACCCTACCCGCCGCCGCCTGCGACACGTGGCGCTATAGCGGCGACGACAAGCTCGCGAAGGCCATCGACAACTTCATCGCCACGAAGCCCTATCCCGAAAGATGGCCCGCCATGCGCTACGGACTTCCAGTGTGCTACGACCTGCTGCGGATGCGCGAGCGGCGCGACCGCGAGGACGGCAGGAAATGGGACTGGCGCCTCCAGCACGGCGTGCTCTGCTACGAGAGCATGCTCTCGTGGGTGAAGGCGTCGCTCTGGAGCGGCGACGGGAAGTTCCTCGCGAACGTGCGCGCGTGGCTCGACGTGCACGAGCGCAATTGCCGCCAGCCGCACGGCGTGATCGTAGCCGACGAGCAGTTCGGATGGGCCGGCCCGAACCGTGGCACCGAGACATGTACCGTGGCGGGCGACATCCTACTCTACGCCACGCTCGCGGGCGCGACGGGCGAGGGGCGTTTCGCCGACCACGTGGAGCGCAGCTTCTTCAACGCGGGCGCGGCCTGTACCTCGCGCGACTTCATGCGCCACGTCTATTTCCAGGCACCCAACCGCACGCAGGCGACCGGCAGCTTCCACGCCGGTCCCGCCGGCAAGGGCGGCATATACAAGGCGAAGCACTGGCCGCTCTGCTGCACGGCCGCGCTCGCCCGCATCCTGCCCGGCTACGTGCAGTGGATGTGGATGAAGCCCTCCTCCGCCAAGGCTACGGAGGGCGGACTTGCCGCCATGCTCTACGCGCCGAACACACTGGAGACGGAGCTGGACGGTACAGCCGTCCGTATCGAGACGAAGACCGACTACCCGTTCAACGATACGCTGGCGATGACTGTCTCGCCTGCGAAGCCGCTCGCTTTCCCATTGCGTTTGCGCGTGCCGGAATGGTGTGTGAACCCGCGCATCGCCGTGAATGGCGATGTGCAGAACCTGGCAGTCGGCGCCGACGGCTTCGCCGTCATCAAGCGCGAATGGAAGGCTGGCGATACCGTGTCGCTCACATTCCCCATGTCGCCGAAGGCCGAGACGATGCGCGACTTTAACGACGGCGGCAAGCCGTACTGTTCGCTCATGTGCGGACCGCTTCTCTTCGCGTACGGCCTGCCGGAGCAGGACGAGAATACGCCCGCGCAGGGCGCGCGCACGGACTGGCGGCTTGACCCGGATCGCGCGGCCGCCGACGCGCAGGTAGTGCGCACGCCTATGCCCGCGAAGTGGGACTGGCCGCTCGCCGCGCCGGTAAAGCTGAAGACGAAGGCCAGCGACGGCACGCCGCTCGAGCTTGTTCCCTACGGCTGCGCCAAGCTCCGCATCTCAATGTTCCCCTTGCGCTGACGGTGCGGACTAGAATTCGACGCTAACGCCCACGCCGCCAAAGGTGAGCTCCCTACTCGCTTCCGGCACGTGCATTCTCTTTACCCCATCGCGGGCATCGTCCGACACGAGGCAGAACTGCCCGACGAACGCAAAGATGCCGACATGTTCCATGATGGCGTAGTCCAGCCGTCCGACAAGCATGAGGTCCGTCAGCCCGCCGCGATAGTTGCGGCCACCGGGTTTCGGCCCATAGATGTTCTGGTAATGCCGACGGTCTCCAAGTTCGCCTGAGAAGTCGATGGTGAACGTAAGCTTGTCGATGATCTCGAACGAGTGTTTCACGCCGACGTACCAGAACGTCTCATTAATGGGATGGTGGATCATGCGAACGCGCCAGTATGGCGTGATCCACGGAGTGGTCAGCGCCTGCAGCGCCTGCCATTCGCAGAGCGAGTGTCCGCCTACGTAGCCAGGAATCGTCGCCCACTGGCGGCCGACGCCGTTTCGCAGCCGCCAGCCCTCCGCGAGGTCAATGTCGTAGTAGTAGCGCAGGAGGTAGTCTGCCTCCGCGTAGGCGTAGTGGCTCATATGGGAAGAAGTCCCCTTGTTGGACATCGCCGATTGCGTCCAGACCGAGGGTTCGAGGATGCCGAACTTCTCAAGGTCTACTTCCAGCGCCGCGTACTGGGCGGAATACGGTCTGGTGTCCCAGACGTGGCCGCGGCAGACGTAGGCGGTTTCGATATCGGCGAATGCGTTGAAAGAGAGCAGCTTGTGTTCGGCTGGCGTCGATTCCGCGGCTTCGTCGGCGATCACGTCTCCGGCGAATAGCGCGTTCGCGGCACACGACACGAAGGCGGCGACAAGGGGAGTAATGGCAGTAGTTTTCATGCGAGGAGCTTCTTGAGGGCTTCGAGGTTGGCTGGCTTGAGCAGGATGTCGTTGAACCCGTTCTCGGCGTAGGTGTCCTGCATCTCCACCTCGGCCGTGAAGAGATAGACGGGCATGTCGGCGAGAGCGGGATTGGCACGAATCTCCGCAACGAGCTCCATGCCGGTCATCTCGGGCATCCAGGCGTCCGTCAGCACGAAGTCGAACGTCGGCGCGTCCGGCGCCGTGAGGATCTCCAGCGCCTCGCGCCCGTTGTCGGCGTACGTGATGTCCGTCACGCCGAGCCTGCCGAACATCGTCCTGAGGACGATCTGGTTCATCTTTGTGTCGTCCGCGATGAGGATACGGTGAGTTGAGAGTTTAGAGTTAAGAGTTGAGAGTTGGGGTGGATTGGCGTTGCCCGACTCTCCACTCTTAACTCTTAACTTTTCATTCTTAACTTTCGACTCTTCACTCTCCGCTTTCTTCACTCCGGGAACGACGATGGAGAAGGTGGAGCCCTTGCCGAGGACGGACGAGATCTCCAGGTCACCGCCCATCGCCCGCGCGAGAAGACGGCAGATGTGGAGGCCGAGGCCGGTGCCGGCGCGCTGCGTCGAGACGTGGCCGACCTGCACGAACGGGGACGCGAGTTTCTTCATGTCGGCTTCGCTGATGCCGCATCCGGTGTCCTGCACCTCCATCCTGAAGACGCCGGACGTGCCGGATTCGTCCGGCTGGAAGGACACCCTGATCTCGATGAAGCCCTTCTTCGTGAACTTGATCGCGTTGCCCATGAAGTTGAACGCTATCTGCTGCAGGCGGTGCGGGTCGAGCATCAGCGGCGGCGTATCGTTGGACCGGCACAGGAACTCCAGGCCCGGCTTCTGGTGCGTAGTGCCGAAGGACGCGGCGATCTGCCTTAATAGCCGCGCGACGTCCGTCGGCTCCACATGGATATCCATGCGCCCTGCCTCCAGCTTCGTGAGGTCGAGGAGGTCGTTCACCAGCTGAAGGAGCATCGTACTGCTCTGCTGGATCGAATTGACGGCGAGGTCGTGCTCGGTCTTCGTGTCGAAACCCTGCTGGAGCATTTCCGAGAAGCAGATGATCGAGTTGAGCGGCGTGCGGATGTCGTGGCTCACCGTCGAGAAGAATAGGCTTTTCGCGCGGTCGCGCTCGTCCGCCATCGCCTTCGCGATCTTCAGCACCTCCAGGCGACGCCTGTGGATCGCATAGAGGCTGAACATGATTACGAGCGCGAACGTGAGCAGGCCCATCTGCACGATGTCGTGGAAGAGACGGCTGCTGTTGAGGGAGGACATTTTCCCGACGATGAACTCCTGCTCGTGGTGGAGGAACTTATGGTTCGTCGTCCCGTGCATGGTGGCGCAGTGGTCGGCCGAGAACTCGACGATCGAATCGACGGTCTGTTCCGTAGCCTTCTGCGTGGCGAGCCGCACCCACATGAGCGACGAGAAGAAGATGAGCGCAACGATGCCGGTCCAGACGATGTGGGTGTGCCCGAAGCGCTGGCGCTCGTCGTTCCTGAACACGTGCCAGTAGATCGCGAAGCCGACGATGCACCAGATCGCGAGGACGAGGTACGCCTCGGCCGAGAGAGCGTTGCCGGATATGTAGTTGGGGACGAGCAGGAGGAGGCAGAACACTACCGACATCGCGGAGCCAACAATGCCCGTGATCTTGGTGACCTTGTCGCCGATCTTGCTCGCGAACCTGAACGCGGCCATTGACGTGCAGCAGTAGGCAACCGCCGCGCCCAGGCTCGAGACCTCTATCGGCCACCCGATGACCGTGCGCCCGAAGAAGGGGATCACGAGCGACACGCCCACGACGAGAAGGATGGCGTTCCGCGGCGTTCCGTTCCTGTCGAGGGTCCCAAGCCACTTCAGCTTCGGGGACAGGTTGTCGGCCGCGAGCGCGTAGAGGAGCCGGCTCATGGCGACCGTCGCGCCGACGATTCCAGTGAAGATCGCGGCGAACATCGTGCAGCCGAGCAGCACCACGCCCCCGTTCCCCAGGACGATTCTCGCCGCCGCGAACGTCGGCATCGAGTCGAGCCCGTCGAGCCCTCGGCTGCCCTTGAGGTAGTCCGCCCACGTGGCGAATCCATCGGGATGCGCCAGCACGGGCAGGAGCGCCAGCATCGCGTACATGGCGACGGACGCGGCTATGGCCGCCACAAGGATGTGCCACAGCTTCTTTCGGTTGAAGTCGAACTCGGCGGAGGAATTGGATACCGCCTCGAAGCCGACGAACGCCCACGGGATCATGGCAAGGATTCCGAGAACCTGCGTCAGCGGCCTGGCGCCGTTCTGCGCGAACGCGGGAGCCATCGCCTGGAGCCCGCCCTCGTGGCGGAAGACCGCGAAGTAGAAGCAGACGGCCACGCCGGAGAGCATGAATAGCGCGAGCGCGGCTTGGATGCGCCCGGCGAGGCGCCTGCCCCAGAGGCACGCGCAACCGGCGATTATCATCACGACTACGGAGAGGAGGACTTCGCCGAGGTAGATGTCGAAGCCGGCGAGGTTGTCGTGCCAGCCGAACTGCAGCACGTTCCCGAACATGTGCCTGACGAGCAGGATGAGGGCAGTCGCATTAGCCCAGAGGATCGCCATGTAGGCGAGCGAGAGCGACCACGCGGTGAGGAATCCGCAGTCGGCGCCGATAGCCTTCTGGGTGTAGGAATACGCGCCGCCTGGCCCTGGGTCGGACGACACCATGCGGTGGTAGTTCCAGCCGATGACGGCCATGGCGAGCGCGCCCACCACGATGCCGATGAGCGTTCCGAGCGGCCCCGCCGTCGGCAGAAACTCCGCGCTCGATATCACGAATGCGCCCCAGCCAACCGCGTAGCCGAACGACAGACCCCACACGGCGAATGGAGATAGATTCTTTCCTGCTATGTCTGCCTGACTTGTTCCCCTTTGATTGATCCTTGAAATGTCATTTCCCATATGTCTTCCGTATTCAATGATGCTGATGATGTTATGCTGCCGATGCCTTGTAGTCCGCAATTTCCACGAGGAGGGGACCGAGCGTGCTTACCGTTACCGGTTTCAGGATGATGCTGTTGAAGCCTTTCTCCGCGTATGTTTCCTGAAGCTCGACGTCTGCCGTGATCACGTGCACCGGCATCTTCGCGAGCTTGGCGTCTGCGCGGATCGCCTTGGCGAGCTCCTCGCCGTCCATTTCCGGCATCCACATGTCGGTGAGGACGGCGTCGATGGGAGGCGCGTCAGGATTCTTGAGGCGGGCAAAAGCCTCGCGTCCGTCCATGGCGGTTTCCGTCTCGAACCCGCCGATGTGCTTGACGAGCGCCTTGAGGACGGTCAGGTTCATCTTTACGTCGTCCACGATGAGCAGGCGTGGGGGAGTGGGTGAGTTGGTGAGTGAGGGAGTGGGTGAGTTTGGAGTGGGTGAGTTGGTGAGTGAGGGAGTGGGTGAGTTGGTGAGTGAGGGAGTGGGTGAGTTTGGAGTGGGTGAGTTGGTGAGTGAGGGAGTGGGTGAGTTTGGAGTTGGTGAGTTGGTGAGTGGGTGAGTGGGTAAGTGAGGGGAAAGTATCTCATCCACTCCTTCACTCCTAACTCCCACACTCCCACACTCCCTCACTCCCTCACTCACAACTCCCTCACTCACAACTCCCTCACTCCCACACTCCCTCACTCCTTCACTCTCAACCTTCACATTCGGTATCGTCACGCGGAAGGTGGAACCCTTGCCGAGCTCGGAATCGAACGTGAGCGAGCCGCCCATCACCTCGGCGAACTGGCGGCAGACTGCGAGACCGAGGCCTGTGCCGCCGTGGCGCGAGATCTTGGATGCTACCTGGACATACGGAGAATCGATGCGCTGCTTGTCCTCGTCGCTGATTCCCTCGCCCGTGTCCTCGATCTCTATGAGCAGCGTGCCTGTCTCCTCGTCATCACCCCCGGGCTGGTCGCGGTCGAAGCGCGCGCGTATCTCGACGAAACCCTTTTCCGTGAACTTTATCGCGTTGGAGATGAGGTTGAACACGATGTGCCTGAGGCGGAGCGCGTCAATGAGAATCGTCGGCATCTCGCCGATCTTGTCGCGTATCTCGAGTCCATCCTTGGCGGAGCCCACGCGGAAGGAGAGGACGATCTCGTGCATCAGCTCGTGGCAGTCGGTATGGACGATGGCGACGCCTCTCTTGCCCGACCCCCTTCGCGAGAGGTCGAGGATGTCGTCGACGAGCGAGAGGAGCGACTTGCTGCTGATGAGTATGGAATCGACCGCCTCGTCCTTCTCGTTGTTCGTCTTGACGCCGAGCTTGAGCATCTGCGAGAATCCGACGATGGCGTTGAGCGGCGTGCGGATGTCGTGGCTGATGGTCGAGAAGAAGTAGCTCTTCGCCTTCGACGCCTCCATCTCGCGGCGCGATATCACCGAGCCGATGCTGTGCATAAGCGCGAGCGCGATCAGCACGAGTCCGATCTGGATCATGTTGTAGCGCGTGAGCGTGTCGTCCACCCATGCCTTCTGCACATTGAGGAAGGACGAGGCATCCGCCTCTTCCTTCGTGATGTTCCCGTCCTTGTCGATCGGCACATAGCGCTGGCTGATCTGCGCCACGACGGTATCGGTGAGGTCGCGCGTCTTCTGGCGGTTCCACATGTGGCTGGAGAAGAAGATGAGGAACAGCAGCACGAGCCACACGACTGTCGTCGTCCCGAAGTGCCTTTCCGTGTCGCGGTTGAATATGCCGTGGAACACGATGATGCCAAGGATGCTCCACGCAGAGAGGATGAAGTAGGATTCCGTCGCCAGCGCGTCGACGCCCCATAAGTTTGGCACAAGGAAGTAGACGATGAACGCCACGGATACGGCGACGCCTGCGCAGCCGCTCGCCATGACGTAGCGGCGGCCCTCGTTCCTGGCCACCACGAACGTGCAGAACGACACGTATCCGTACGCGATGCTAGCGCCGATGGTCGTTACGTCCACGATCCAGCCTACGGCCGTACGGCCCACAAACGGGATGAGGCAAGAGACCGCGATGATGGCGATGATCGCGTTCCGAGGGCTTCCGTCGCGGTCCAGCTTGCCGAACGCGCCGCACAGCAGTCCATCCCGCGACATCGCGTAGAGGAGGCGGCTCGCGGCCACGATGTGCCCGATCAGCCCCGTGACGATGGCGGCGAGGGCCGTGAGGCAAAGGACGGCTAGCCCCGCACTGCCGAGGGCTGTCTTGACGGCGTAGAACGTAGGCACCGCATCCGTACCGCTGGACGTTTTCATGGCCGCCAAGTAGTCGCGCCAGCTGGCGAAGCCTGGCGGGCACGTGGACGCCGCGACGAGCGTCAGCGCCATGTAGGCCGCCGTCGCCGCGACAAGCGAGAAGAAGATGATCCCCACCGTACGCCAGCGCGGGAATGCGAACTCCTCCGCAGAATGCGAGACGGACTCGAACCCGACGAACGCCCAGGGCGCGAGAGCCACGATGGCGAAGATCTGGAGAGCGGGCGGCTTGCCGTCGGCGAAAGCCGGAGCGAAGCTGGCGAGTCCGCCCTGATGCTTCATGAAGACAGCCGCCACGCAGACGGCGATGCCGGCGCAGAGGACGAGCGCGAAGACCGTTTGGAGCCGTGCGGCGAGACGCTTGCCGCAGAGGAACACGCCGCCGACAAGGAGAATCGCCACGACCGAGAGCAGGATTTCGCCGGCATAGACGTCATAGCCGGAGATCTCGTACTTGAAGCCGAAGCTGAATAGACCGCCAAGGAGATACCGTCCGATCAGCGCAAGCGCGGTGGCGTTGGCCCAGGCGATGGCGACATAGGTGAGGATCAGGAACCATCCGCAGATGTAACCGTGGTCGCCGCCGCAGACACGCTTCACGTAGCCGTACGCGCCGCCGGCCTCGGGAAAGTTCTGTATGAGATAGTGGTAGTTGCGGCCAACGAGGAACATGACAAGCGCGCCCACGCCAAGACCGATTAGCGTGCCGAGCGAACCGGCCACCGGCAGGAACGTAGTGCCCGGCATGATGAACACACCCCATCCCACGGCGCAACCGAACGACAACGCCCACGCGGAAAGGGGCGAAAGATAACGCCCCAGTCCTTCCGAACCGGTGCCATGACTGTTATTCATCCGTATCTCCGTTTTGTCTCGTAGACTGAACGGCATTATATCATTCTTCCCTATAGCGGGCAATAGCCCTTTGCGGTGCGTGGGCGTTTATGCTACACTAGCGGGCTTTGAGGTTGACAGAAGGAGATTAGTCATGCGATACGGATTTGCATTTGTGGCGATCGCGGCGGCTGCGCTGACGATCCAGGCGTTGGGCGATTCGCCGTCGCTTACGGGCAAGACGGACAAGGATCCGCTCGCCTACGGCCAGAACGAGCCGATGGCGTTCACGCTCACCCCGTGCGGCAACGGCACGACCATACGCTGGAAGCGCACGGGCGACGACGGCAAGGAGGAGAAGGGCGAGGCGAAGGCGGATGCGCCCGTGCAGGTGAAGACCTCGCTCGACCGTCCCGGATTCGTTCGTATGGTGGCGGAACTGGTTGACGCCTCCGGCAAGACGGTCGCGCGTTTTGACGGCGGCGCTGGGGTGGACGTGGACAAAATCCGTCAGGACAACCCGGAACCGGCGGACTTCGACGCGTTCTGGGCTCGGCACAAGGCGACGCTCGCTAAGGTGCCGATGGATGGTGCAACGTGCCGCGAGGTGGCGAGCGGATGCGCCGACGTGAAGCTGTACGAGGTGTCGATTCCCTGCGCGGGCCCGCGTCCCTCGACGGGATTCCTCTCCATTCCCGCGAAACCAGG
>Ga0310690_10012800_pt1 | contig 10272 bp, 7 predicted proteins | sample AusTroGonzalo_MG_2_FD_207661 | JGI IMG/M metagenome (GOLD analysis project Ga0310690, IMG submission 207661) | Bovine rumen microbial communities from tropical cattle in Woodstock, Queensland, Australia - Gonzalo_04 (v2) (version 2) | ecosystem: Host-associated > Mammals > Digestive system >...
CTTAGCATCAAGACTTACATTATACCAACGTTTGTAGAAGTCAGCCATTGCCTCACGCAGTTCAGGCGTACCCTGTGTGGGCTGATAGCCGTGAGCATTAGGCTGCTGAGCCACCTCACATAGTTTATCAATAGTCTGCTTCGAAGGGGGCATATCAGGACTACCAATAGCTAGGGAGATAATGTCCCTACCCTCAGCATTAAGTTGTGCCACCTCCTTCAGTTTGCGACTGAAGTAGTATTCCTGTACCAAATTTAATCTGTCTGCTGGTTGTATCATAACTATGAACTATAAACTATGAACTTTTAATTCGCTTTGTATTCTCCTAAAATCTTTAAGTCACGGGTCAAGGGGATAATCGCATCTACAGCCTGACGATAACGGGTCAAATCATTATAAGTCACATCAACATAGAACAGATACTCCCACTCTTTACCGATAATGGGCAGCGACTGTATCTTTGTCAAGTTGATTTTGTAGAACGACAAAATAGCAAGTACAGCTGAAAGTGAACCCTCTTCATGAGGCAATGCAAAAACGATGCTGGCCTTGTTGGCCTCAACAAGCGGACGCAGCATGTCAGCTTTCTGAGGTGCCGAACAAACAAGGAAACGGGTGAAGTTATGCTTATTGTCCTCAATGCCATTTTCTAAAACCTTCAGGCCATAGAGCTTTGCTGCATCAGCATGGCAAATGGCAGCCCAGCCCTTGTGGTGTCCCTCGGCAATCATCTTAGCCGATCCAGCAGTATCATCACCTTCCACGATACGTAGGTTAGGATGACGTTCCAGATAATGACGTGTCTGCATCAGGGCAACTGGATGTGAGTGTACCTCGGAGATGGTATCCCAGTCGTCCTCGGGCAAGCAACAGATACAATGAGTGATGTGCAGTTTATGCTCACCAACCACCGTTGTACCACTATCGCGCAACAATTCGTAATTATGCAACAGCGATCCGGCAATCGTATTTTCGATAGCAGCCATGCCTATCACGGTAGGATCTTGGCGCATATTCTCATATACCTGCTCGAACGTGTTGCAGCATATTAGCTGCAACTGCTCACCCTCGAAATACTGATGGGCGGCAATGTCGTGAAACGACCCTGTTATTCCTTGTATTGCAATCCTTTTCATATTCTAAAAAGAAACCCCACTTTCACTCTTCGTGAAGCGGGGCCTTATTTAATTTTTCAATTTTTCAATTCTTCAATTTTACATACGACTACCCGCTTCACAATTGCTTGTAAAGTAATAATAAAAATAGAAGTATGCATTAAATTTTGTCATTTTTGTTACTATTTGTTATTTTCGAGTGCAAAAGTATAACAATTCTTTCAATTAACCAAACTTTTTCTTGTTTTTTTTTACAATCCAAACGGATTAATAGCAGAATACACGCGTTTCATAGCCTGCTCTACCCCTTCTGCCGAGTAATCACCACTCACATCAGCCAATTCATTGGGGTTCAACTCCAGTAACTTTTGCATATCTTCCTGTGCTCCTCGCTTATCACCACGTTCAAACTTTATCTGTCCACATTCACGATAGGCATCCATCTGGAAGGGATTCAGATCAATCACCTTATTATATATATCTATAGCTTCATCATCCTGCCCCTTCGCATGAGCCACACGAGCAGCCATCAGCAGCACGTCCTCTTCATCATTTGTATGCTCTAACAACCAGTTGGTATCTTCCTCTGCACCTTTTACATCGCCCATCTTCAGAAGCGTCTTAGCACGAAGTAAACGAGCATCTGCCAATTGTTCGTTCAGAGAGATGGCTCTTGTAAGACGGGCAATACCATTTATCAAATCGTTCTGTCCCAATGCAGCCTGTGCTGTCATATAATTAGCCATGGCATTCTCTCCATCAACTGCCAACGCCTGCTCGCAAAGAGACTTCATCTGGTCATAATCCTCCAGCATATAAGCCACATGAGCTGCCTGCAACAGCATAGCTACATTTTCAGGTTCTGCATGTGTGATAGAAATCAATTGTTCCAACGCCTCGTCCAAGCGATTCAGGCGAACAAGCGTTTGCGACAGATAATCACGTACCTCCAAATCTTCTTGAATCTTCAACGCCTCACAAAAGCACTTCTCAGCATAATCAAACTGTCCCATACGCATGGCTTTCACGCCATCATATTTCATCAAATCAAAAGTCTTTGCCTCTGAATTCTTCTTTTCTTCTTCAGGGTTTTCCTCTTCCCCTCCAAAAAATGATTTCCAAAATCCCATATCTGTGAATTATTAAAATATTGCCTGCAAAGTTACGAAAAAGAATTTAATTTCGTATCTTTGCAACGACAAAATAGTCGAGATCAATGAAAAAGAAAACTATTCTTGCATTACTACTATTAACGCCATTATCAATGTCTGCGTGGCATAGTATAAAAACGGAGAACATCAAGAGCTTGCAAGTTATCATGAACGATGACTTTGAGGCACTGCCTGTGTTACAGTTAAAAGGGCAGGACGTGCTAAACATTAGTTTCGATGAACTGTCACATAACTATCATCGGTATGTCTATCATGTGGAGCCTTGCAATCCAGACTGGACACCACTAGAGGGGCTCTTTGAAAGTGACTGGCTTGAAGGACTGAACGACCAGCCCATTGAAGAGTATGAAAACTCCATTAACACGACTGTGCTATACACCCACTATGCATTCCAATTCCCCAATGAGCATACAAACCTGCGAATGAGCGGGAACTACAGACTTCACATCCTAGACGATGACACACAGGAGGAAGTCGTTGTGGTGGAGTTTCGAGTATTAGAGCCTATCACGATGGTTGGATTAGGCGTAACAACGAATACGGATATCGATCTGAACGACCATCACCAGCAGGTGAATATGACTGTAAAGCTAAACGGACTGCGAGTAACAAGGCCCAATGAAGAGATACAGACCTTTGTCATGCAAAACGGAAGGGAAGACAATATGAAAGAGAACGTCACTCCTAATTATATTACGAATCAAAGTTTACAATGGGAGCATAACAGACGGCTTATCTTCGATGCAGGAAATGAGTACCATAAGTTTGAAGTGCTCGACCCACGGCACATCTCCATGGGGTTAGCAGGTGTCAGATGGGACGATGAGACAAACACCTGGCACGCATTCCCTATCCCATGCGAGCCCCAAAGAAGCTATTTGTACGATGAGGATGCTAATGGTGCTTTTCTATTACGCAACAGCGACAACTATGATGCAGAACGCACATCTGAATATGTATATATTCATTACAGATTACAGCCTTGCCGCCAGTATCGAGATGCAAACATCATTATTAACGGACGCTGGGCAACAGGGCCAAAGGAAAGCTACATCATGGCATACAACGAGGAAGATCATTCGTATAATCTAACTGTTATGCAGAAACTGGGCTACTACAACTACCAAATGCTTCTCATGGATATGGATGGAACCACACATACACTACCAGAAAACGGCAGTTTCTTCCAAACAGAAAACACATACCAAGCCCTCATATATTATAAAGGTACAGGAGAAAGGGCTTGGCGACTTGTTGGTTTTCAATCCGTAACTCACAAATAAAAAGTTCCGCGGGCAAAAGTAATTTACCCGCGGAACTTTTTTATTATCTCTATCTCTTCGTATTAGAAGAAGATGTAACGATTATCCTTGATATCAAGATTGTTGTAGAGCTCCTGCATAGCCATATTAACAATCTGCTGCATATTCTGCTGGTTCTGTCTCAACTGCTGCTGAGCTGCATCGAACTTAGCACCTTCACGAGTTGCGCGATCCAATACCTGGAAGAAGTAAGCACCAGCGCGTCCTTTAACAGGAGCCTTAGATACGGCACCCTTCTCTACACCTGAAACAGCACCGCTCAGAGCAACCTCAGGCATCATAGCACCAGGAACATAAGCAGGAGAAGCGAAAGTAATGTGTGATACAGTGTCAACACGAGCACCCTTAGCCTGAGCCTCAGCAACAGTCTTCACGTTAGCCAATGTCTCAGCCAACTTAGCAAACTTCTTGTCAACAAGAACCTCTTGTTTCAAGGTCTCTTCAACTGAAGACATAGAAGCATATCCCTTGGGATTAACCTTGCTCAAGCCAACAACGAGCAGACGGTCGTTATCACCACAACGGTCATATACCTGAGAAATCTGATTCTCCTCAGCCTCGCTGAACACCCATTTCAAAGCATCGTGAGTTGAACGGATATTAGCAATTGTATGATCAGTATTTCTGATAGTACGATCAACCACAGTATAACCAAATTCTGCTGCTTTCTCCTCAAGACCAGCCAAATTCTGACTCTCACTTACAAACTGACTGAACTTATTGTAAGCATCATTATAAGTCTCATTAGAGAAATCAATAGTACGCTTAACAATAGCTACATCATACTTTTCAACACTACCACGGCGGTCTGTAACCTGAAGAACGATGTTACCCTGAGAGAGTGCAATATTCTTAACCTGATTAACAGGAGTGTTAAGCAGAGCGCTATAGAACAGCTTATTGTCAGCAGCTAACGTATTTGCGCTTTCATATTCTGTAGAACGCATCCACAGCTTCTCAGCACGCTGACTGTAATTCTTTGCGATTGAATCCAAAGCCTGACCAGCAGCTACAGCCTTAACAATACTATCAGCAGAAGCTGCTGCATTGGGAGCACCAACAAGACTGATAAACTGATACTCAATAGAATCAGCAACAGTTGTCTTGCCCATGAACTTAACCACATTGAATGTGTTATCCTTGCTTTCGAAAGGAGCAGTCACCTGACCTACACTCATATTCACAATGCTGTCAGCCAAATCAGCAGGGAGAGCAGCACGTGAAACAGGAAGACCAAGATATGAGAGGTTACTCTGAGAAGAACGAATCACCTCAGTTACAGAAATACTGTCAGCCAAGAAGTCTGCATAAGCCTTCTTCATAACAACCATCAACTCGTCACGGTCTTTCTGAGAAGCAACTACCTGAGCGCTAACGAACTTGATGTCACGAGAATCCTGATAGTTTTTGAAACCTTCTTTCAATTCCTCGTACTTAGCCTTGATATCAGCCTCAGAAACCTCTACATCATTATCATTGATTTGATTATAAGGCATTGAAGCCACAAGAGCCTGGCTCTCAACATTCTGATTGTCGAAAGCAGCTTTTGCAGAAACGGGGTTCGAAAGAACGCATCCTGCAAGAAGCATCTGATACTTATTTGCCAACAGATTGTCTGCCAACAGCTTCTCTGCCAGTGACCATGCGTGATTAAAAGCCTCATACTCTTCTGCAGCCTGTGCATTTGTCTGAGCCTGAGCCTTCATCTCCTCACGATACATATTGACCTTATTGATGTCAAAAGCATGAGTCTGAGGATCTATCAGTCTTGAAAGCAGAGGATTCTGCATAATAGCAGGATTAGTACCATCCTGCAGTACTTTCAGAATTTCCTCCTGAGTAACAGTCAGTCCAAGACTCTTTGCTTCTTTCTCAATCATTTTGTTTCGAACATAGCTTCCCCACACTTCATCACGCAGGCCATTGAGCTGCTCTTCATCAAGATTACCTTGACCCAAGAACTTCAGCAGTTCCTGATAATCTCCAACGAGATTCTGATACTCTTGAATGTCAATCTTATCGCCATCAATAGAACCAGCAATACTGCTGTCCATCTGAGCGCGACCTCTACAAGTGCTGAAACCATCTTGTGCAATGAAGCCAATAAGACCCAAGGCCAAAATGCCGACCAATGCAGGTCCCCAGCTTCTGATTTTTCCAATTGCTGCCATTTTTTTGTTTTTAGTTTTATTATTATTTTTTCCTGTTTCTACTTTTTTACAGCCCGCAAAGTTACTAAGTTTTCTTGAATTAACGGCATTTTTTTACAAAAAAATGGTATCTTCTGCTACTTTTAGCCTTACAAGTTCTATTTTTGTGGCTGTATTTTTAATGATTTTGAATTCAAAACGTCCTATTTTCACTACTTCATTGAGCTTTGGAAAGCTCTGATACTCATGAAGAATCAGTCCTCCCACAGTCATATAATCATCGTCCTCAGGCAAGTCAAGATCAAACATCTCATTAACCTTCTCTATTTCCAATCGTGCAGAAAGAAGGAACTCGCCGTTGTCCAAATGCTTAGCTACATAATTCGTTGAATCATGCTCGTCTTCTATATCACCAAAGATTTCCTCTACAATATCCTCCAATGCTATAAGTCCGCTTGTACCGCCAAATTCATCAACGACAACTCCCAAGGACTTCTTTTGTGCCAACAACGTCTGCATCATCTTACTGGCCGACATCGTTTCAGGAACAAAAGTCATTGTACGTAGATTCTTTGTCCAATCCTTTGGATTCCTGAACATTTCCGAAGAATGAATATAACCGATAATATGGTCAATATCCTCATGATAAACCACGATTTTGGAATGTCCACTCTCTATGAACTTTTGTTTCAGTTGCTCAATATCGCATGTATCCTCAATAGCATCTATTTCAGTGCGAGGTACCATACAGTCACGCACTTTGGTCTCTGAGAAATCAAGAGCATTCTGGAATATGCGAACTTCTTCCTCTATATCATCTTCATTTTTGGCATTATCAATACTGCTTTGAACAAGATAGTCCAAATCGACCTTCGTAAACTCCTTATCCTCATTTGTTGATCGCCATTTGATACCAACAAATCCCAACAATTCCTTAGAAAGCAATGTTGCAAAACGAGAAATTGGATAAAGTACGATATAGCACACTCCAGCTGGAATTGCAAAGAAAGCCAGCATTGTATTCGGGTTACTCTTGAAAATTGTCTTAGGAAGGAATTCGCCTGTAAAAAGTACGACTAACGTCGACAAAATAGTATCTGCAGCCACACGAGCCGCTCCTTCTGGAAGCGGTGAAAAAAGCGTTGCATCAAAGATCTTTGCAAAAAGGATACCATATACCACCAACGCGATATTGTTTCCCACAAGCATCGTTGACACAAATGTATTGGGATGCTTATAAAACAAGGCTATCGCTTTTTGCGTCAAGCCCTTCTTCTCCCGCCCCATCTCTGCCAACATTCGGTTGCTTGACACAAATGCAATCTCCATTCCTGAGAAGAATGCAGAGAAAACCATCGTTATCAACAATCCTATTATCAGTGGCGTCATTTTGTCTTATCTACTGTAGAATCAGCAGGCTCCTCGTCCAAATCATTAGGCAAGAAGGAACCTTTCGAATTAGTTACCATATAGTGGGTCATCTGTTCATCACTACGGAAATAAGTACCTTCAATAGTACGTTCTGGAGTGACCAATCTTGAAAAGACTGTACTATAGAACTCATGACTCACCCCATCCCAATAGAGCTCTTCACTCGTATAAATCAACCCCTTGTTATTGCGGATATTCACACGACCACGTAATTTCCATAAACGCTGTTGATCAAAATACCACGCAGTATCAGCCTGAATGTAACCTTCTACATGAAACTTCTCATCAAACTGCTCAAAGAAGATTCCCTTCATAAACTCCCATCGAGAAGGCTGGCGAGTGGTGTTAACATCCCATTGTTCTGTGACAATACGATATTTTATGACACCAGAATCACTAATAAGCGTATTGACGCCGTAGGTGGTCATCATTGAGACAGAATCCTGTGGATTTATAGCAGGAGCTGTATGTTCATGCTGTTCGCTACATGCCCACAACGATATAAGGGCAAGCATAATACTTGCCCATGATAGTCTCTGTATATATCTCTTAGTTCCCAATACGCAATTTACTATTAGTCCACCTTCCACTTTGCAAACCAACGTTCATTAAACGTCAGGCCAAGATTTATACGGAAAGTGTTCTCTGTAATCAAATCCTTTGCTGAGGTACGTGCCCACTGAGCACTAATGTTCAGCATAGGAGCCATATTACCGCGCGAATTCCAATAAATTCTTTGCAAAGGAATACCGAAACCTGCACTCACACTATATTCCTTGGGGCCCTCTTTTCCATTTATATTATAATAAGGTGTAGCGTAACCAGCACCAAAGCGATAATGTACACGACTTAACATATTACGGCTCATCGCATCAGGCACGTAGTCAGCACCCACATTCACCTTATAACGGTCTTTCAATAGGTCACTACGCATAGCATATACTGTCGCACCACTATTTTGGCTAGAACCAGGGAAGTCCACACTACCCCACTTCTGCAAAGAGAAATCAGCACCTACAAACCATTTATTGCCATGCGTCCATCCCAATCCAAGACCATAGGTCATTGGCACATTCAATACATTTGATGCACTATACACAGTAGAATCACCATTACTGACAGAATAACTTGACCCTAGCTTATGTCCTATTCCAACCGTCATACCTAGTGTCAAGCTTTCTTTAGAAGAAAGTTTCTGTTCCCACTGAGCACCTAATGTAACTAAATAGCTATTTACCTGAGCAGAATAAACCTTTGCAAAAGCATCTACATAGGTGGTGCTACTAGAAGATATGGAACGATCGAATACACCCCACAAATAAGCCACGTTAACACCTAACGATAAAGGTTCAATCACATTCCATCCTATACCAACAAATGCCTGATGGAGACCACCCGAACCATTCATCGTCACAGGAACAGAACCAAATGTCTCGTCAAGTGTAGCTGTCGTAGAATACTCATAACCAATGTTTGAATATGGCAAGATACCAAAACTAGCTCCCACCTTTGGCATCAGTCGGAATGAGCCAACAGCATACTCAAAATCTGCATTATTAGCATTACAACGGCCATTACCTTCTTTAAAATTGGTTATTTGGCCAGACAAACCGACATCAAAAATCATTGTCAGGGAGTCTACAGCCGAATAAGATGCAGGATTCAGCGTATTCGCCACGTTACCTTTCCTATATGCAAGTCCAACCCCATTCATACCCCTACTCGTACCTTGCGATTGGTCGGTAAGAAGACCTATTCCGTACTGACTATAAGGAGAGTTTGTACCGCTTTGGGCATTGCCAGACAATGCACCGAGAAGTAATACTGTAGCTATTATTATTTTTCTGTTCATATACGTTTTCAATATCAGGGTGCAAAATTATTAAAAAAAATCGAACTAAAAGCACTGAAAGTAAAAAATATAGATTAATTTTGCATCGTGAAACAATTCGAAAACATTTTTAGGACTCTTTTCATAGCCCTTGTTGGACTTTTGGTAACGAATACTGCCTCGGCGCAAGACGAGGAGAAGCATCCTATGGACAGTGTTGAGATAGGCGTGCTTACTTGTGCGCCTCATGAGGAAATATATAGTCTGTATGGTCATACAGCCATACGCATCCACGATCTCAGGAATAATGCCGATTGGGTTTTTAACTATGGTGTTTTCAACTTTAAGACCCCTCATTTCGCTTTACGATTCGTTTTCGGATTAACAGATTACGAATTAGGCATAGCCCCCACTTCGCCTTTTTTACAGTATTATGCCGACTGGGGTAGCGAAGTTACGGAACAGGTACTAAATCTCACAGCTGAGGAAAAGCTGAGAATAACAGAAGCCCTGAATATCAATTATAGGCCCGAGAACCGTCTCTACCGATATAATTTTCTCTATGACAACTGTTCTACACGCCCAAGAGACATCATAGAGCACAATCTAGAAGGAGAGATTACATACAATCCAAGAACAGATTATTCACCCTCCTACAGAGAACTTATTCGCGATCATACCAGCCGTCACCCTTGGGCAACTTTTGGTAATGACCTTCTACTTGGCTTAAAGGCTGACCACAAGACCACCATGCGCGAACAGGAATTTCTGCCAGAGAACCTAAGGTATGACTTAGACCACGCAACCGTCACGCGAAACGGCCGACAGGAACCATTGGTCAAGGAGCGCAGACAATTAGTTCCTCCTGGTGTCCAGATTATTGAAGACGACTTTCCCTTGTCTCCCATACATTGTGCAATTCTGCTATTAACTATTTCGTTAGCCATTTTCGCTTACGAATATATCAAGAAGAAGACCCTCCGCCTGTTTGACAGCATACTAATGCTTCTCACAGGACTAGCTGGTCTAGTTCTCTTCATCATGATTTTCTCAGAGCATCCTGCAACCAGCATCAACCTGCAGATTCTGATTCTCAATCCACTCTCACTATTTTTTATCTGGCCTGTCATAAAAGGCCGCCGGACAATCTGGTTCACGCTGAACATGCTACTTATTATGGGATTCTTTGTAGGCAGCTTCTGGCAAGATTATGCTGAGGGCATGAAAATTGTGGCATTATGTTTGCTGTTA